>Ga0160457_1000268_pt1 | contig 35335 bp, 27 predicted proteins | sample HID1972M_E6MG_FD_108242 | JGI IMG/M metagenome (GOLD analysis project Ga0160457, IMG submission 108242) | Enriched pill bug-associated microbial communities from UW Madison campus, WI, USA - HID1972M_E6 MG | ecosystem: Host-associated > Arthropoda: Insects > Digestive system > Unclassified ... | reverse complement strand
TCACCTGGACCCACGAAGTATCCGGTACTTCGGGTTCCGATGACTGGCGTGCTCCAGTCGTTTAATTACGGCTGATTGTTACAAGCATCGGCCAGCTCTGCTGGTCGATGTTGTTTTCGCAACTCCAGATTTTTGTGACAGCACGAGGAACAAGGGATGTTCGCGCCGGCCAATGAAACCCACTTTGCCCTGACCATCGAAGGTCTTTCCGCTGACTTTCAGGTGTTTACCCTGCAAGGCCGGGAAGCCATCAGCCAGCCTTTTGTCTTCGAGGTGGAGCTGGTCAGTGAGCAGCCGTCGCTGGATCTCGAAACCCTGCTGCACAAACCGGCCTTTCTGCAACTGTCGCCCGACGGCAGCGGCATTCACGGCCAGATCTACCGCGCCGCGCAAGGCGATTCCGGCAAACGCCTGACTCGCTACTCCGTGACCCTGCGCCCGCAACTCGCGTACCTCGCGCACCGCGTCAACCAGCGCATCTTCCAGAACCTTACAGTGCCGAAAATCATCGGCATGGTGCTTGAAGAGCACGGTATCCAAGGCAACGCCTACGAATTCAAGACCGGTTCGATTTATCCCGAGCGCATTTATTGCGTGCAATACGATGAATCGGATCTGCATTTCATCCAGCGCCTGTGCGAAGAAGAAGGCATTCACTACCACTTCCAGCACAGCGCCATGGGCCACAAACTGCTGTTCGGCGATGACCAGACGATATTCCCGAAACTCGCGCCCGTGGCCTATCAGCAAGACTCCGGCATGGTCGCCAGCGATCCGGTAATCAAACGCTTCGACCTGCGCCTGGAAACTCGCACCAGCCGCACCACCCGCCGCGATTACGACTTCGAAAAACCGCGCCTCACCCTCGAAAGCGAAAACCGTGGCGACGCCCTGCCCGACCTCGAAGACTACGACTACCCAGGCCGTTTCATTGACCGCGAGCGCGGCAAACACCTGGCCAAACGCGCCCTCGAACGCCATCGCAGCGACTTCCAGCTCGCCGAAGGCAAAAGCGATCAGCCATTGCTGGTCAGCGGCCACTTTCTCGCGCTGACGCAACACCCGAAAGCCAAATGGAATGACCTCTGGCTGCTCACCGAAGTCCTCCACGAAGGCAAGCAGCCGCAGGTGCTGGAAGAATCGGTCACCAGTGACACCACCGCGCTGAAAGACGATTTCCATCAGGGTTACCGCAACCGCTTTCAGGCCACCCCGTGGGACGTGCCGAACCGCCCGCCGCTGAACCACCCGAAACCGCGCATCCTCGGCAGTCAGAGCGCCGTGGTCACTGGGCCCAAAGGTGAAGAGATCCACTGCGACGAATACGGCCGCGTCAAAGTGCAATTCCACTGGGATCGCGAAGGCCTGGCCGACGACAAAACCAGCTGCTGGCTGCGTGTCTCCAGCGCTTGGGCAGGCGCGCAATACGGTGGCATCGCCATCCCGCGCATCGGCATGGAAGTGCTGGTCACCTTCCTTGAAGGCGACCCCGATCAACCGCTGATCAGCGGCTGCCTGTACCACAAGGAAAACACCGTCCCGTATGAGCTGCCGGCGAACAAAACCCGCAGCACGTTCAAGACCCTCAGTTCTATGGGCGGTGGCGGCTACAACGAACTGCGCATCGAAGACAAAAAAGGTCAGGAACAGATCTTCCTGCACGCCCAGCGCGACTGGGACGAGAACATCGAGCACGACCAGAAAATCCGCGTCGGCAACGAACGCCACGACACCGTCGAGCAAAACAGCTACAGCGAATTCAAAGCCGAAGAACACCACACCGTCTACGCCGACCGCAAAGTCGAAGCGCGCGCCAACGACCACCTCACCGTGGGCGTCAACCAGCACATCAAAATCGGCACCGGCCAATTCATCGACGCCGGCCAGGAAATCCACCTCAGCAGCGGCATGAAAGTCGTGCTCGAAGCCGGCGCCGAACTGACCCTCATCGGCGGCGGCAGCTTCATCAAAATCGACGCCGGCGGCGTGACCATGAGCGGCCCGGTGATCAACATGAACTCGGGTGGTAGCCCGGGGAGCGGCACGGGTGCGGCGCCGTTGTTGCCGGGGCCGTTGAAGAAGGCGGATACCGATAAGGCTGGGCAGTTGCTGGTGCCGGCGCAGCGGCAAGCGTTGATGCAGAAGAAGCCGATTTGTGCGGTGTGCGAGAAAGCCAAATTGGAGGCACAGAATGCTTAAGTCGGAATTTTCATTGGAAAACGGCCTCCCCCAAGGCCTTCCATGGAATGGCACGGTAGGTTTACTGCTTGATGGTGTCAGCGTTGAGAAGCTTCCGCAGCACCTGTATCAGTGGACGGAAAACCCCGAGTTCGAGCCGCTTTATCTTGGGACTCGTTGGGCAGAGCTGGGCGATATCTCCCCATGCCTCGTGCAAATAAAAGCACAGAATAATCCGGTCCTAACCCGGTTCTTGAACGCATCGCGTCAGGAATGGGGGCACTTGGTGTTTAGCGATCAATCATGGGATCAACTGGTCGCACACTTTCGCTGGCTCACCAGCGTCATGCACCCACTGGGTGAGGAAGTGTTGTTGCGCATCGCGGACCCGGCCGTAACCCATGCACTGCTCGCTCACGCAGAAACCATCAAGGATCCGACCCTATTCGGCCCCTGCAAACAAATCGTCACTGCCGATGCCGCACTGGATTGCTGGTACATAAACAATAGGCCGGGCAACGCTCCCGAGCCCGACCACAGCAAGCGCTATCGATTGAGCGAAGCACAACTCAGTCAACTGGACGAGGTGAACTTTCGCAATGTTGTGATGCGTCTCGATGCACACATGCAAGAATATTTTCCAAGCTATCAGGCACAGTCGACCCCACAGCAACGCTGGGAACACCTGCATGGGCTGGCGTCGACCTCCTATGATCGCGGCTTCAACACCGAACTCGATATCACCCTCTACGCCAACATTCACGGGTTCCTTGGCGAGCGAGCACTGGAAGAACATCCAGACCTCGACGCCATACTCAAAACCCCGTCGGAACAAACGCCCGCACAAAGACTCGAAAAGGTCGCTGATATTGCCCAGGAACGGGCAGCAACATTGAACAGGAGCCAAGGATGACAACGCCAACATCGACCGGTAAAAGCCCGAACAACGCTGCAAAAAGCCGGGATGACGGCAAGTGTGCCATGGGCGGCTGCTCGTTGATGAAGGCAAAAATCCAGCTCATCCCACTGCGTTACGGCCTCGTTGAACGACTCGACCCGTCAAGCGCGCTGACCATGCCGTACAAAACCACTTCTCGCCCACTAGGCATTCGATTGATGCGTGACGGCTGGCTCTACGTCATCGTCGACAAGAAGCCTGAAGCCGTAATGCACGAATACCGAATCCAGAACGGCATCGTGACCCAACTGCTGTGGGAAAAGAGCGAAATCACCGCCAACAAACGTGAAAGCAACGTGGGCGAAGCCGTGTTGGTCTTCCCGCGTTTGAGCAAACTCTACGTCAACTACTCCGAGGTGCAATGGACCGCCGCGAAATGCGCGCAGGTCATCAAGCACAAGTCTGAACGTGAGTACTTCATGCAGAAGGTCGATCTCACCAATGCAGACCCTGAGAAAGGCGCAGCTCATCTACTGACGCCAAGTCAGGCGGAAAAGTGGATTGCGGAGGTTTCGGAGCAGCCGAGTAAAGAGCCGACGGTTACGGGTGCCAAACCTGAGGAAAGTCAGGACTATCTCTGGGAGCAAGCGTCGCACTTCAAGAAAACTCAGTTGGGCACACTCAAAAAGCAAGTCAAGGCGGAACATGAGCGTGACCATCTGTACTTGGTCTTACAGGATGACCTGGGCGTGTTACGCGATCTCGCTGAGCATCAGGACTTGGTCACTGGCTGGATCAGCGACTGGAGCGACGCTGAGGCCAATCAAAAGAAGTATGTGTTTGGTTGCTACATAGAATCGTTGTACACCGTAACAGGCGAAACCATTCTGAATGCCGCCCAAGGCGACCCTCGTTTTGTCAAACTCAAGGACGAAACAAGCGAAGAGCAGCGGCAATCGATCGTCGACTACGTCAACGTAAAAAATCAAACCCAGTATTCAGGCGCTGGTACGCATCGTGGGGCTATTGCAGCTTCAAAGTCGCGGATGCGTACGAGTCTTGGACCGTTGTATTCCAGGTACGAAGACCTGATCGAGACCATCGAAGACAACGCGGATGACGCGCTCGACGGCGCGAAGATGGGACAACAGGGCATCAACGATCTGATCGATCGGCCAGCTATGGAAGCCTTCCTGAAACAGCAACGCGCCCAACTCAATCGCTGGAACAAACGTCTAGATCTGATCAGTAACGATCGCGCGAATCTAATCTGTGAAGAACGCTTCCAACGTTCAGCCTGGTATTTTGACCCCAAATTTGGCGATCAACTCGACACAACTCTCGCTACTGAATATGCCTGTATGAGAGACATTTGCCGGACAGATAAAGCGACTGAAAAGCTTGCCGATCTGCTCGAGAAACAGCCGGGTTTCACCGTACCAACCTTCTTCACATTGAGTTTGACTGATCAGAAGGACATGCACTCCAAGGTCACATCATTCATCAAGTCCCTGCGCGATACCTATATGGTCAAGGACGACTATCAGGGCGCCCAAGCACTCAGCGGAAAATTTGGCAATTTGCTCACTCAGAATCTCGCAGCAGCAATGCAATTGAGTGAAAACGGCATTGTGCTAGGTCCGTTGCGCAACACAGCGTACGAGCCGGCAAAGCAGTTGCGCCTGGCAGGAGCGCTGGATGAGGCTATGCAAGCGCTACGCAATGGACAACCGCTAGATCCGGCAAAAGTATTGCGCCGAATTCCTGGCTCGGCCTGGATAGATGTTCTTCGTGCCTTTGGTAAGGGAGGTATTACATTAGAGTTTGCCTCTGCGAATCAAATTGCTGCGTTCAAAGCTGATATGGCCAAACTGACAGATCTGCGCCAGCAAATGACCTCGCTGAAAAATCAGATTCGGCAAACCCTGGCTGATGAACGTAAAGGAAGGTCACCAAAAGGCGGTTATAAAACCTTGGTAGCTCGCCGCAAAGCCATTCAACAGACTGTCGCTCCCCTTGAAGGGCGGATAGCTCAGGCCATGAGTCCTGTTGGTGACGGACCTGGCAAGGCTGCCTTCAAGATTAAAGGGCTTAACAATGCTCAGGTGCTTGAGTTTGAGCGGATGGCCGATGACTATCGGCTCAAGCGTCCTTCCAAGGGAATAAGCAAGGCGGTTTTCGCATCAGCTGGAGGGGATTTGTTTTCTTCAGCTGCAGCGGTTCTGCAAATCATCAGCTTTACGACTGTTTATGGTGAATTTGCTAGAAAAAAAGAGGCGGATTTCTCCGATAAGTTGGCTGTAGCAAATGCTCTTTTTTCAATGCTTGGGGGGGCAATCGCCGCGGCCCAAGGAATTGCCATTACTGGCCTTTCTGTCGCAATTGAAAACTATGCGAGTGCCGCAGCTAAAATCGGATTAGCCTCCAAGTTAGGCAAAATTACAGGCGTATTGGGGCCTTTTTCATACCTTTTTGGCGCTATTGCCGCAGGTACTGGTTTGTATGGTGAAAAAGGGTCTGCCGCAAGGTGGACCGAAGCTTTACGGTCAGGCGATGGCGCCAAACTAGCTGGGGCTAGCATGACGCTGGTTGGAGACTCCGGCCAACTAGTTGTCAATGGCTGGGCGACCGCACGAACAGTTCAATACACTTTTGAAGCTATGACGAATGTAAGCCAGGCGCGCGCTCTTGCGTGGGTTACGACTGGTGGTAAGTTGCTCAGCGTCGCCGCTCGTGCCAACCTGATTGGCCTAGTCCTAACAGGACTCCAATTAGGTGGTGAATGGCTGTACAACCGTAATAATAAGACCGAACTGGATAAATGGCTGCTCAAGGGGCCTTGGGGCAAGCAGAGCGAAAACCGAAGTCTTGCGGAGGAACGTTTGATGTTAGCAGATATTACTGCCGCTCCGCAGATAGCCCTACAACAAGTAGACAGCAAGCCCATGGCCGTCTTGAGCATGCCGGGGATGACAGCCAATGATCTAGAAGATGTCAATCTCGGCCTCAGTGCTTACTGGCTAACTAACCAACAGCGCAATGACTGGGAAGCGTGGAGCGAACCATTACTGTATCAACTCAATCTGCTAGGTGCTCCGGGCGAACCTCTTAAGCTCGGCTTAGAAATATTCCAACACGAAGCTAACGCCCAACATGGCCTTGCCGTCGTTTTACGCTACCACCCCGTAGCCGGTGATAAATCTTTCCGAGAGAAGCGATTCGAAACCACGACCCTAAACGCGCAGAATGGCAAGCTGCTTCAATCAGTATCTGTGTTAAGGACGCGCACCACGAATGCTCCTTGGTTGCTAGTAACTAGCGACTCCCTGTAGTTACCTAAACCGCCTACATTTTTTCGGTTGAATTGCATGCCATCCAAACCTGAACAGCAAGTCGAACTTGACCTCAAAAATCACCGCCCCACGGCGGGTGAAACTCGTCGTTTTGCCACAGGCGAAGCATTATTTTTCTCACCGCTGCCAGTTCCGACCGGACAAATCCCAATGGATCTCGGCGGAAGTTTTATTGAAGTCAACGACACATATCTGGACTTGGGTAGCAGCAATCTCACCAAGTCTTTCCAAACACGATTAGCTGTAGCACTCCCAACAGTCGTAGTTATCGTTTGTCTATTTGGTCTCCCAACATTGATGGGCTTCGCAGCATTCATAAACCCATTCGGCAGAAGCTTCTGGTTTTATTTCAACGATTTTTTTGAGTTCGGAATATCACTAGCGCTCTGGTGTGGAGGGGGAGCAGCGCTGATTGGCCTGTACGCGATTATCAGCACCACAAGGAACAAAGCCCGCGCCAGACCCATCCGATTTAACCGCCAACGCCGAGAGGTCTGTTACTTCCCGAATGGCTCCGACGAAGCCGTGATCCTGCCTTGGGAAGACACAGTTGCGTGGATCTCTGTCAGCACCGGATTCACTGGAGTAGGCGTAATCAGTAGCTACACCTTTGGCATGGCCATAGATAATCCCAAGGCCGATACGGTGCACTTTTTCACACAGGAGGTCATGACTCCTGTTCATGGACTAGGCAAATGGGAAGCCATACGTGCCTACATGGAAAAAGGACCGGAGTTCTGCCCTGCTAAAGCACCCTACGAGGGTCGCCACACCTTCGATAAAGAACGACAAGACATGCACGAGGAATACCAGCACAGCGAACGTTCCGTATTAGGAGTTTGCTGGTGGTACTTGACACACCTGATCACTTGGTGGCGTTTTCCGTATTGGGTAGCAGAATGGGATCATCGTTTCAACATGAAATCTCTGCCTGAATCCATTGCTGAGTGGTCCAAACCTCTTCCACCTGAACAATGGGGCAAGCCAAGCCCAGCGCTTAAAGAGCAAAGCGCGAAAATCGAAAAAGCCTTTGCTCAAGGGCAGGATTTTATGACGTACTTCAAGGCAAACCTAAACGAAAGCAAGGCAGAAGAATGAAAAAACAGCTGAGCTATATAGTAGCCAGAAATCAGATAGCCCGATAACCGTCAGGTCAAGTCTGAGCTTTTACAAAAATGAAAAACAAAAGAGGATGGTTCATTTTCAAAAAAAATAATTCCGCCCCTTTTTCGAGCCTTATTTTATTTCTATCCAACATATGGATATAGACGGTGCTGCAAGACCGCCTCATCGAAGAACACCAAGGCTGGGGTACCCTGCGCTACGAGTACGACAGCGTCGGCCAGCTCAAACACTGCCGCCTCCCTGACGGCAGCAAACTGGATTACCGTCACCAGCCCGGTGGGCAACTCAGCACCATCGATCTCAATGGCTCACGCCTGACCGCTCACCAATTCAGCGCCGGTCGCGAACGACAGCGCCAGCAAGGTCTGCTGCTCAGCCAATACCAGTACGATGAACAGGGTCGCCTGCAAGCACACAGTGTTGGTCAAAGAGACAAAAACCTGTTCCAGCGTCGTTATAACTATGACGCCAACGGCAACCTAGCCGGTATCGACGACAGCCGCAAAGGTAACCGTAGCTACCACTACGACCCGCTTGACCGACTGATCAGCGTGCGCGGTGCCACACCAGAAAGCTTCGCCCATGACCCGGCAGGTAACCTGCTTGGCCAGAGCAATGAAGGTACGGCCAACCTGGCCAACGTCAAAGGCAACCGCCTGCTGATGCAGGGTGATCGGCATTACGAGTACGACGCGTATGGCAATCTAAGTCGCGAGCGACGTGGCACAGGACAGAAACTCGTCACCGAATACCGTTACGACTGCCAGCACCGCTTGATCGGCGCGAGCCTGCCGGGCGGCCGCATCGCAGCCTACAAGTACGATGCCTTCGGTCGACGTATAGAAAAAACCGTCGACGGTCATACCACTGAGTTTTTGTGGCAAGGCGAACGCCTGATCGCCGAGAGCGCTGAGAACCGCTACCGCAGCTACATCTACGAACCTGGCACCTTCCGCCCGTTAGCTATGCTCGACGGCGAAGGCCCGCGCAAGGCTACGCCGTTCTACTACCAACTCGATCACCTTGGCACACCGCAAGAACTCACCGATTACAGCGGCGAGATCATGTGGTCGGCGAAGTACCGAGCTTACGGCAACCTCGCCGCGTTGGACGTCAGCGAAATCGATAACCCTTTGCGGTTCCAGGGTCAATATTTCGATGCGGAGACAGGGTTACATTACAACCGTCACCGCTACTACAATCCGGGGAATGGACGGTTTTTAACGCCGGATCCGATCAAGCTTGCAGGGGGGTTGAATAGCTACCAGTACGTGCCTAACCCTACGGGGTGGGTGGATCCGCTGGGGCTGACCACTACAAAAGCTCAGTGCCCTAAAAAGAAAATAGCTGTTAACCATAAGCCAAGTGGTGATCTAGACTGGAATGGCGTTGACAAAAATGGCCTGAGTCGAGCGGATCATGTAGAGCGGCATGGTGTTGACGATCCAACTCGAAACGTTCCACACGGAGTTTTTGCGGAAAAACCTATTTCGGCAACTGAGAACGCGTGGGCAATTGCAAAACGCGATGGCATAGCTCCATACGTAGAACAACCCGGCAATGGCAATTGGATCTACGATGTGCCTTATCCAAATGCTGGTTTTAAAGGTGGCAAACCTGGCGCAACAGACGGCCATCCGGTATTGAATTCCATTAGAATTGTTGTCAAAGCAAATACGAACAATATAGTTACAGCGTTCCCAATGTGAGTGACAAAATGAAAAAAATATTCTACACAGCAGAAGCCTATATCAGCACGTACGCCCAAGGCACCGACCTTGTGATAATAAAATCAGCAGACGGCACTCTGTATGGTGCTTCATTTGAATTTGACATATGCACAAAGGATATTATTAAAGCCGCGATCGGTAAAAATGAAACATTCAACGAGGATAACTCAAAGTTTACAGAAGCCGAATGGGTAGAATACACTGACGATATCGGAACTGTACCGGCAAGCTGGTTAGACATTACCACAACCGCACTTCCAGATATAATATTAGGATACCAACTCGAAGGCGAAGCAACTATCCACCACTTCGAGAGTTAAAAGCTAGAACACACCTAGGCTTATTCCAGAAATCAAAACAGCAGCCCAACGATACACAACGCTGCTTTAACCATAACCACCCTTTCTCCACGCTAGAACATGACGAACGAAAAAATTGGGGAGAGTAGTGCGATGTATTTTCTTAGAGAGCAACAACATCAATCCCGAACTACCCACGTCTCCGTGGAATTGCGACCCATCCGATGAATCAAGCGAAAAATCAAAATTATATGTAGCTAATTGAAAAATAAAAAAGTTGTTCTAATCGCAGCTTTACCCCTTGAATAGTGCTCGCTTCCTGATTCTCATAGCTGCTTCCATAATCTATCCAGAGGAAAATAAAGCATGGACATTAAGGAGATAATCAATCTTGGCGGAGTAATAACTCTAGATAACTTGTCCGACCTCAGCGGATCCGACATATCACTCATCACAGACGAATTAAGAGAGGATCTTTTACAAGCATCTCTACCACAAGAGCAGATAATAGACATTGGGTGGTATCCAGAATTCGATAAAAACGCAGCCTTTAGAATTTCGCTCATCTAAAATCAAAATTGGAGGTCACCCACGCACAGCGAAACTGCGAGAAGCTGGATTGATCCCGATGAATCATTAAAAATATACTAGCAAAAACAGATAAACAGTGACTTTGTAATCCATTAGCACACAAAACAAGACGGATTTATTTCCTACAGAACGAAGACAACCCCGCGCCCTTCTATCCATGCAATCTATCCGCAGAAATAATGTTAAAACAAAACAAAAGACCAATACTTAAAGGAACGGCGCCTTAGAAGTTCTAAGGAACATAGAATTCATCTTAATTTCTCTGCAAAATGGAATCTACTATTGCGACAAACCAATAGAAGACTACCAAAAAGCCACAACTGCGTTCATTGACGACGAAAAGATCACTCAACGCCTTGCCAAAGTAAGAAAGGTCATTAGCGAAAATTTTGATCCTACACTTGGAGAGGATGGCATGGATGACATAGAGCGTCACATGGAAGGAGTTGAATTCTGGAAACCTTGAGTTCCTGTTGCCTACAACATGAAAAGATTATGCATATTTTTTTAAGCCAGATCACCCAGCTATCACTATCGGCGTATGAATAGTCATCCAGTGGATCGGGTTGTTCAATTCGTAGATCCTGCCGCTTCCCTCACGTTGTGCATCGCGGCTTCACCGGTCTCACCCAACACACCCCGCCCCCTTCCTTAACCCCAAAATTAAGGTTCACCTAAGGTTCCATCGTTACCATCCCGCCCCATGAACCACTGACGCCCATGAGTCGCGGATGAGACCTTCTGATATGAAAGCCTTAGTTTTTCCAGCCCAGCAGCAGGCGAATTTCAGCGTTGTGCTGGTGAATTACAAGACGCCGGACTTGACCAAAATGTGCCTTGAGCTGCTGCGTGAGCACGCTCAGGAGCAGCGCATTCCGGTGTGGGTGGTGGACAACGATTCCGCAGACGCTAGCCTCGATTATCTGCGTACGCTCGACTGGATCAATTTGATCGAGCGCCCTTCTGTAAAAGGTGAGCAGGGTCATATCGCGCATGGCAAGGCGCTGGATCTGGTGCTGGACAAGGTTGAAACCGATTATCTGTTTCTGTTGCACACCGATACCTTTGTTTATGACAAAGAGGTGTTTGCGATGATGATGCGTGAGTGCGCGAATAATCCGGAGATCGCCGCCGTCGGTTGTGTCGAGCAAATCAATCGCGGGATGCTCAGAGAGACATGGCGATTAACTTCGCGTTTCTGCAAGCACTATGTCCGTCGCGCTAAAACTCAGTTGGGTTTGAAAACCAAAGAGCCGAAGCCGTATCGGGAAACTCATCTGAAGAGTTTCTGCACGTTGTGGAATGCTCGTCTGGCCAAGTCTCATGGTTTGCACTTTTGCATGGATGATCGGGTGCCTGGATATACGCTGCAGGATCGCATGGTGAGCTTGGGCTATGGCATCAAGTTTCTGTCGCCACGCAAGATCTTCAGCTATCTGGATCACATTCAGTCAGGCACCGTCGCCGCCGCAGGCACCTACGGCAAGGATCATCGGCGTACGAAAATGTACGAGGCGTCGATCAAACGTCTTGAACAGCAGCGAGGCAAGGCCGGGATACAAGCATCGGCATAATTTAAAGACACAAAAAAGGGCGACTATTCAGTCGCCCTTTTTTGTTGCCGAATTTTGTATACATACGCTTCGTTTAAAGTGTTCGCCCAGTGTTATGGCCTGGCAATCCATGCACCGGTAAAGAGCCCTGACACTGGGCGAACGGAAGGGATTTTAATTGAAGTTGGCGCTTATGTCGTCATGAAGAATTGTGAAATTTATGTACTGGAAAGTTAAAACTCCGTCACTCGGATATTTACCGACAAACTTCCTACAAAATCTTTTATATGATTGTTCTCATACACAAAGCTGTACAAGAACAATCATTCTGTAGAGTTAATACTCAGCTTTCATGCTGACTGGTCACTTTTAATATATCGGTGTAAGTGACGATGACGCTCTGCCCTACTTTCAGATCTTTCAGTTTGGCTTGAATTTCAGGCTTTTTCACGTCGAGTGTTTTCGATTGGCCCGACGGGTTTTCCAGGGTTACCTGATTCTTCTTCAAATCAATTTTGGTGATTTTCAGTTGCACCTGAACCTGACGGAATGCTTCGCCACCCGGGTTATCAGTGCCCGGCGCCTTGCGCAGTTCGCCGGTGCGTTCGGTCGTGCCAGGCAGACCTTTATCCACGTCGGTATCCAGGTAAGCGGCGACAGAACGCTGGACTTGGACTTTGACCAGATCACCGACCTTGAGGTTGGCGAGGTTTTTCGCCTTGTCGGTGAGTTGTACGTGAACCTGACGGCCTTCCGCGCCTTCGAGCACAACCTGATGGTTGGCGGGATCGACGGTGACGACTTTGGTGGTGACCTGATCCGCTTCGATGGTGGCGGACAGCGGAATATCGGCGGCAAATGCTCCGAAGCTGGTGGCGGACAGTACGGTTGCGAGGGTGATGGCTTTGGCCAGTGCGTGGAGCTTCATAAGCAATACTTTCCCTGTGATGAATGGCAGCCACCGTCGCCAAAACGTTTTTGGCGACGGATGTCCGATTAAGCATAGACGCTGTTCAGGGCTTGGTTTGAGATTGTTTTGCGGTGTCTTGTGCGGTGGATTCGCCGCTGGGGGTGCCTTTGCCGTCGCTTTGGCGCTGCTTGGGATCGGTGGGGCGCAGGGCGTCGTTGTCGCGCTCGGTTTCACCGGCGGGACGCGGTTCATCGGGGTGTTCGCTGGGAGTGATGGGTTTCATGGTAGGTGTCCTCAGGCTTCGGGGTCGTCGAGTTCGCGGGCGACGTTGATGGCGGGCGAATCCTTGTGCAGGTCAGCGGCTTTGGCACGGAGGATCTGCCATTGCTCTAGGTCGATGGCGCCTTGGCCGAGCAGGTCGTCGGCGATGCGTTGCAGATCCAGGTAGTGAGCGTCGGGGGATTGCTGCCAGTAGGTTTCGTCGTCGAACAGACGCTGCCAGGTGGTGAGGTCTGGAAGTTGCAGGTCGTCGCTCATGATCAATCCTCGACAGGTTTCTCTGTAGAGGACACCACAGCAACCCGAGTTCAAACCGATCCGTGTAGGAGCTGCCGGAGGCTGCGATCTTTTGATTGTTTAGCCAGCGAGATCAAAAGATCGCAGCCTTCGGCAGCTCCTACAGTGGTTTGTGGTGTTTGGATAATTAGTAGCCGGTCATTTCCAGGTAGCCCTGGCCCGGGTGACTGCCCGTGATGTTCACCGGGCCTTCCCAGTAGGGGATGCGCAGGTTCATCCACGCTTTGGGGTTGAGCGCGTTGATCTGGATGTCGAGGTGTTTGTCAGGGATGCTGATCACCCAGCGGATCGGCATTTTGCGCCCGGCGACGTTGGCGGTGTCTTGCGGTGTGAGGGTGATTTGATCGCTGCTCAGGGTTTGCGTCTGGCCGTCGGCGGCGATCCAGGTGCCGGTCAGGTATGGCGCGCCATCCTTCTGGCGGGTGCGAAAGAGCATGACTTTTTCACCACTGTCCAGATGCAGAGAAAGCCAGTCCCAGCCCGTCTGGTTGGCGCTCAGCGGTTGGCTGCTCCACTCGCGATCAAGCCACGCCGGGCCGCTGACGGTGTAGGTCTGCCCGTCTATCTGCAACGTACCGTTGGCCTGAAAAAACGGCTGACTGTAGTAATACGACGCCTGCCCTTCTGCGGATTTGCGGCTGAAGCCTTTGTCACCCTGCAACACCAATGGGCGATTGGCGGTGAGGTGCAGTTGATAGGCGAAATCTCTGTCGCGAGCGGTGAGCTGTAGATCGCTCAAGGGATCGGCAGCCTGACTGCTAAACCGCCAATCATCGATCCACGCGTCAAACGGCGCCACGCGAACGCCGGCCTGGCCCACGCCACCGCGTGCATAACGTTCGGCGGCGTGATGTGCAGACGCCGACGTCACCGCCGCATGCCCCAGCCAAATCACCTGATTGCTCCACCCCGACTGCTCCGGCACGGGTTTCAGGGCGCTGCGAAACAACGTCCATTGCACGCCGAACTGATTGCCCTGCTGATCCTTGAGATTGGCGGTGACGTACCACCATTCGATGCGAAATCCATCATGCGCGCCGTGATCCGCCGGAAAACTGAACACCCGCCCCGGCACCACCGCTGTGTACGCCTCGGCTTTATCGCCCATCCCGGCAAAGCCCTTCTGCTCAGGCGCCGGTTGATCGCAACCGCCGAGCAGCAGCGCGAGCATCAGCACCACGCGGTTAATCCTCATGGGCAAACGTCCTCAACAAATCCGCCGGTTGCGTGCGGTACAGCGAATACAGCGGCCATGCCGAAGCCAATAATGTCGCCAGCAACGCCAACCCCATCAGTTGCAGCAATTGCCACGGGAACACCCGCAACGGCAGGCGCCACCCAAATGCCTGCACGTTGATCACCGCGTCCAGGCACCACGCCAGCGCGATCCCCAACGGCAACGCCAACACCAGCGTCAGCACCGCCAGCAGCCAGGTTTGACCGAGGTTGAGCAGCATCAACTGTTTGCGCGTCACGCCCAACGCCCACAGCGGCGCGAGTTGACCGAGGCGACTCTGACTCTGGGTCAGCAGGCTGATAAACAGCGCCACGCCAGCGACCGCGAGGGTCAGACTGTTCAGCGCCGCCGTCGCCGCGAAGGTGCGTTCGAACACTTGAACCGACCAGCCCTTGAGCCGCGCCTGATCGACGATACGGCTGTCATCCAGCTGAAACCGCGTCTGCAACGCGCTCAACAATGTTGGAATATTTTTCGGCTCGATACGCAGGTTAAAGCGGTTCGGCGTCAGTTGCGGCCAACCGCGCAATAGGTGATTGACGTTGACCAGCAGGTGCCCTTTCGGATTGCCGTAATCGGCGTAGATGCCGACGATGCGCGGCGACCATGGGCCGTTGGGCGTGGGGATCGTCAGGTGCTGGCCGGCCTGCAGTTTCAGGCGGCGGGCGAGTTGTTCGCTGAGCATCACCGCATCGTCCGTCGCCAAATGGCCCCATGGATCGCTGCCGCTGGAATCGAGCAACGGCCAGTGCTCGCGATAATGCGGGTGATCGATCACGCCAAAGACATCCGCCGGCCAGCCTTGCAGCGTCACCGACACCTGCCAGTTGGGCAGCACCGCTGCGACGTTCGGCTGTTGTCGCAGCCAGCTGTACATTTCGCGGGACTGCGCCGGATTGCTCGGGTTGATATAGAGCTCGGCGCTCAGACGTTGCTCGAGCCAATCGTTGAAGGTCTGGCGAAAACCCGAGGTCATGCTGCCGGCGCCGATGTTGGCGGCGAGGGCCAACAGCAACGCCATCAGCGCCAGACTCAGCGCCGGCAATTGCTGGCGGCAATCGGCGAGAAACCACTGACCGAGCACCGAACGACTGCGCCCGAGCAGCTGGTTCAGGATCGCGCTGAGCAGCACCGGCAACGCCAGCGCGGCGCCGAGCAGCAACCCAGCCATCAACACAAAACCGCTGGCCAGGCTGTCACCCCAGATCAACGCAGCCAGTGCAATCGCAAGCAGCACTGCCGCCAGCCAACCTTGCCGACGCAACCAGCGCGCATATTGCTGATGCCAGGCTTGCGGGTCGGCCACGGCCAACAGTGGCAATCGTGCCGCGCGCAGCAGGCTGTTGCCGCCGGCGAGCAAGGCGCCGAACAGGCTTAAACCGATGCCGCTGAACCACCACCAAGGGCTCAGACGCAACTGCCCCGCCACTTCCGCGCCGTACAAACCGCGCAGGCTGGCGACGACATCCGGCAGCAGCACGCTGGCCAGCCAATAGCCGCTGATCACGCCGAACACTCCGCCGATCAGCGCCAACATGCCCAATTCGACGACCAGGCAGAGGATCAACATTCGCGCGCTGACACCACAGGCGCGCAACGTACGCAGCAGGCCTCGACGCTGCTCCAATGCGAGGCCAATCGCCGCGTGGACGATGAACAAGCCAACCAGAAACGAGAGGAATCCCAAGGCATCAAGGTTGAGATGAAAGCTCTCGGTCAGCCGCGCCAGATTGTTTTCCTCGCCGCTGCTTTTCAGCTGCAACTGACCTGTGAACGAGGCCGGCAACTCGGCGTGAAAGTCCTTGGGCAGCAACAGCCGTGACAGTTGCCCCGGCTGTTCGAGCAGGGTTTGCGCGATACCGATGTCGACCAGCAACACACCGGGCGCCATGTCCTTTTGCACCCGCAGCGGCGGCAATGCCAGGCCGTTAACCGTCTGCGGCGTGGCGCCCTCTGCGAGGTTCAAGGCCTGCAGAGTATCCGGGGAAATCCATGTGCTGCCGGGCGGCGAGAAGAACTCGACAATGCGCTCGATCGGCATGGCCTGCCCGGCCACCGCCGAGTCCGTCGGCAGCGATACCGGCTCGATGCCCATCAATTGCAGCCGCTGGTTTTCGTGATCCTTGAGGATCAAGCGGCCCTGCAACAGCGGCGACACCGGCCAGCCTGCGCGACGCAGATCAACAAACCATTGCTGGGTGAACGTTGCGCCGCTCGGCGTGCTCAGGCTGGCCTGCGGTTCGCCGCCGATCATCTGGCTGGCGCGGGCATAGCTGTCGCGGGCCTGACTGTTCAGCGCTTCGACGCCGGTCAGCAAACTGGTCGCCAGCCACAACCCGGTCAGCACACTGAAAAACTGCACCGGATGGCGCCGCCAATGGCTGAGCAGCGCACGCAGGGTCTGGCGAAAAACCATCACGTCAGCCGACCTTTGGACAGCACCACGCGCTGCGCCAATTGCGCCGCGACCCGCTGACTGTGGGTGACCATCAACAAAGTGGTCGGCGTGTCATTAAGTAATTCGAGCAACAGCCGTAGCACTTCATCGCTGGTCGCTTCGTCGAGGCTGCCGGTCGGTTCATCGGCCAGCAGCAATTTTGGCTGCGACGCCAGCGCCCGGCCCAACGCGACGCGCTGTTGCTGGCCACCGGAAAGCTGTTCCGGATAACGTTTGAGCAGATCGCCAAGGCCTAAACGCTGTACCAGATGCGCCTGCCAGCGCGGCTCGTGGCGCCCGGCGAGTCGCGCTTGAAACGCCAGATTGTCCTCAACGCGCAAACTGCCGATCAGGTTGAACTGCTGGAACACCAGACCGATTTCCGTACGCCGCCAGTTCGCCAGTTGCGCCTCGTTCATCTCCTCCAGCCGATGCTCGCCGCTGCGGATGCTGCCGTGATCGACCTTGTCCAGACCGGCAACCAGGTGCAGCAAAGTGCTTTTGCCACTGCCCGATTCGCCCATCAGCGCGAGGCTGCTGCCAGCCTCCAACGTCAGGTCGACGCCTTGCAGCACCGGCAAGGAGCCCTGGGGGGTGGCGTAGCTTTTGAAGACGTTGCGAACCTCAAGCATGGCAAAACCTGATCAATGAACCTGCGCCAAGGATAGCGGCCCTGAATGGTTTTTGTCCGTTGACGATCACCGCCGCGCCAGAGCGCCGCCCTACCCTCTGAAACTGGTTCACCCATAACGATAAAAACCGGAGACGCCATGCAACGTTTCACTTTGAGCCCCCGCGGCCTGTTGGCCTGCCTGATCACCGCGTGTCTGAGCCAGTCGGTGCTCGCCGCCGACGCGCCCGTCGCCCCCAGCGCACAGACCATCGCCAGCAACGCCGCTGTTCTGAAGCAACTGCCCTTCAGCGACCGCACCGATTTCGAATCCATCAGCAAAGGCCTGATCGCGCCGTTCAAGGGTCAGATCAAGGACGCCAGCGGTAAAGTCATCTGGGACGTGCAGGCCTACGACTTCCTCGCCAAGGATCAAGCGCCGGAATCGGTGAATCCGAGCCTGTGGCGTCTGGCCCAGCTCAATGCGCACGCCGGTCTGTTTGAAGTCAGCCCGAAGTTGTATCAGGTGCGCGGCCTCGATCTGGCCAACATGACCATCATCGAAGGTGACGACGGGCTGATCATCATCGACCCGCTGACCATGGCCGAAACCGCTAAAGCGGCGCTGGATCTGTACTACGCCAACCGTCCGCACAAACCGGTGGTCGCCGTCATTTACAGCCACACCCACGTCGACCATTTCGGCGGCGTGCGCGGGGTGATCGACGAGGCGGATGTGAAGGCTGGCAAGGTCAAGGTGTTCGCCCCGGCCGGGTTTATGGAGCACGTGATGAGCGAAAACGTGATGGCCGGCAACGCCATGAGCCGTCGCGCGCAGTACCAGTTCGGCAGCCTGTTGCCGCGCGGTGAAAACGGTCAGGTCGATGCCGGTCTGGGCAAGAGTTCGCCAACCGGCGGCACGGTCACGCTGATCCCGCCGACCGATTTGATCGCCAAGGAACTGGAAACCCGCACCATCGCCGGCATTCAATTTGAGTTCCAGCTGACGCCGGGCACCGAAGCACCGGCGGAAATGAACATGTATCTGCCGGAGCTGAAAGCCCTGTGCATGGCCGAAAACGCCACGCAAATGATGCACAACGTCCTCACCCCGCGCGGCGCGCAAGTGCGTGACGCCAAGGCCTGGTCGCAATACCTCGACGACAGCCTGGCGCGCTACGGCGACAAGGCTGACGTGCTGTTCGCCCAGCACAACTGGCCGACCTGGGGTGGCGAGCGGATTCGCACGTTCCTTGCCGATCAGCGCGACATGTACGCGTTCCTCAATGACCGCACCTTGCACCTGCTCAATCAGGGCCTGACGCCACAGGAAATCGCCGACACCATCACCAAACTGCCGGGCTCGCTCGACCAGAAGTGGTACACCCGTGGCTACTACGGTTCGCTGAGTTTCAACACCCGCGCGGTGTATCAGCGCTACATGGGTTTCTACGACGGCAACCCGGCCAACCTCAATCCGCTGCCGCCGGTGGACACCGCCAAACGCACGGTCGAGGCCATGGGCGGCGGCGCGGCAGTGCTCGATAAAATGCGCAAAGCCATGGCCAGCGGTGACTATCGCTGGGCGGCGCAGTTGGGCAATCAGTTGTTATTCGCCGAGCCGGACAACGCCGAGGCGCACAAAGCGCAGGCCGAGACGCTGGAGCAATTGGGTTATCAAAGCGAGAACGCCACCTGGCGCAACATGTACCTGACTGGCGCGATGGAACTGCGCAACGGCGTGCCGCCCCATGCGGGCACGTCGGTGTCGGTGGACATGGTGCGGGCGATGAGCCCGGAGATGTTCTTTGATTATCTGGCTGTACGGCTGGACAGCGACAAGGCTGTGAGTCACGACCTGACGCTGAACTGGACGTTTGATGACCTGCAGAAGGACTTTAATCTGACCTTGCGTAACGGTGTGCTGACGCATCGGGCCGGGCTCAATCCAGCGGCGGATGCGAGTGTCAGTTTAAGCAAAGACACGCTGGAGAAGATCAGCCTCAAGCAACTGGATTTCCCGACGGCGATGCAGAAAGGCTTGATCAAGTTGCAAGGCAACGGCAAGAAACTGGGCGAGTTGATGGGCAGCCTGGATACGTTTGGGCCGCAGTTCAATATCGTTACGCCTTAAGGTCAAAAGATCGCAGCCTTCGGCAGCTCCTACAGGTGATTGCATTCCTCTGTAGGAGCTGCCGAAGGCTGCGATCTTTTGCTTCTAAATAACCTCAACCACCGGCATCCGCCATTTCTGCTCAACCACTTCTTGCTTCGGCCCGTACAAGCGCAAAATCACGTTAAACGCCCCGTTTTTCGGCGTCGGCAGCCAATTGCTCTCCTCCCCCGCCCCAGGAGAATTCGCCTGCATCCATAACGTCAGCCCACCATCCGCATCGCGTTGCAATTGATCGCGACTGCTCAAACAATACCGATCAAGCGGATTCGCCACCAACTGCCGATCCGGCAAGTCATACAACGTCAGCGACCAGAACTCGCTGGCCGGCGGCAATTGCCCCGGTGCAAAACGCAGGCGATAACGCCGGCCGCCCTGCAACGGTTGCCCCTGATTATCCAGACGGCTACCGGTGTAAAACGCCTCATCAACACTGTTGCCGTAAATCCCCAGATACGCCCCGACCGCGCGATTCAGATAATTGCCATGCATCGCCTCACGGTTACCAAACAGGCCAAGCGTGGAGCGTGTTTGCGCGGCGGTCTGTTGCAACTGCGCTTGCGCCTGTTTGATTCCGGCGGCGATCGCTTGCTGCTTTTCGACCGGCAGCATGGCGAAGTCGAACGCCTGCCCCGGCACAATGCCGATCCGTGCGAAGCGTTCGCGCAATGCTTGTTCTGCAGGCTGAGTCGGGCACAGCGCGAGGATCTGATTAAGCACTGCGATAAACGACGGCCCCAACCCGGTTTTGCTCTCCCACGCCGGCCAGTCAATCGCCGGCGCGGCCAGCGGGCCCGGGCTGCCGCTATATTCATGCAACCCACGCAAACGGTATTGCTCCTGCAATGCGCGCACTGCCGGCATGTCGTCGGCGTTCTTCAACCCGGTACGCCCGAGCAGCATGACGATCTCGGTTTCGCTGCGCAGCACGGCTTTGATGCCCTTCGGCACCGGCCCCTGCCAGTTCGGCCCGGCGATCAGATAATCCCCCGCCTCGCGTCCGGTGCTGAGCACGCCGACATAGGCAAAGTTATGCGTGTACTGATCGACCAGTTGATGCACGTAATAACGATCGGCATCCACCGCCGGCACGCTCAACACATGCGGCTCGCTGCGCAGATCGAGCCAGGCCCAGGAGTAAGGCGTGTCGTTGTTCGGCGTGACGATTTCGCGATTGGCCGGGGTGTAGAGCTGGCTGTAATGGCGGAAACGATTGAAGCCGCCGACGTACTCCGCCGCGCTCGGATCAAGCAGTTGTTTCTCCATCGTCTGGTAATGCATCAGCATCGGAAAAGCGTAGATCCACGCCTCCTGCACCACCGCTTGGGTTTCATCGGCCAGCAACCAGCGCGGCATCATCAGCCCGCTTCCGAGCACACTCATGCCGCCCAACATCTGGCGACGATTGATCGTCAGACTCATGGTTCAACCCTCGCAATCGTCGGCAACTGATAACTGCCATCCAGCGCAGCGGCTTTCGGCAGGTACAAACGCAGCAGCAGGTTGAACGGGCCTTGTGGCGTCGGCAGCCAGTTGCCTTGCTCGGCCTGTGCCGGCGCGTCCGGTTGCAGCAGCAGCGTGAGGCCGCCGTCGGCGTCGTAGTGTAAATCGGCGCTGCGATCGCCCAAGGCGTAACGCCCGATGGCATTGCTCGCGAGCAATTGGGTTTTGCCGTCGTACAGGGTCAGTGACCAAAAGGCGTTCACCGGCGGTAACTGCCCGGCGGGGAAATGCAGGCGATAGGTCTGGCGACCGTCGAGCAACTGGCCTTCGGCATCGTGCAGGGCCATCGGGTAAACCGCTTCGACCGCGTCGTTGGCGTAGATGTAGCGCCAGGCGACGGCCGCGCGGGTCAGGTCATCGTCAGCGAATTTGCCAATGTTGGTCGGTGATGGAAACCAGCCGTTCTGCTCTTTCGACAGTTGGCTGGAGGCCGCGCGAACCTGCTCGCGGCCCGCTTCAGCGCCTTCTGCGATGGCTTGGCGAAGGTTGTCGGCCGGGGCGAATGCGCTGCCGGGCAGAACGCCAATCGCGGCGAATCGAGCGAGTTTGGCCTGCTCGCTGGGCGTCCATTGATGCAGCGGTGCCAAGGCATTAAAGGTGTTGAACAGGGCCTGCGCTTCGCCGTGTTTGGTGTCCAGATACGCCGGCAACTGCAACGGCGCAGGTGCGTCGGGTGCAGCGCTGTTGGTGGCGCGGGACAACGGTTGCAGGGCATAACCCATCAGCACTTTGGCGGCGTCTTTTTGATCGGCCTCGCCTTTGACTTCGGTGCGCCCAAGCAAAAACACCACGCGACTTGGCGAACGAATCACGCCGTTGAAACCCGTCGGCGCTGCACCCTTCCAGTCCGGCCCGACAATCAGATAACGCCCGGCCTGATTGCCGGTGGCGCGGGTGCCGATGTAGTCGAGGTTGTCGGTGCGCAGGTCGACCAACTGGAAGCTGTAGTAGCGATCCTCGATCGCCGGCACTTGCAGCACCATCGGCTCGGCGCGCAGGTCGAGCAAGGCGCGGGAGTAGAAGGTGTCGTTGTTCGGCGAGACGACTTTGTTGTCTTGCGGGCCGAGCAGACGCGGTTCGCTGTAGAGGCGATTGAACGGCAGTTTGGCATTGATCGCGGTGAGTACTTTGTCGTGTTCGACGGTGGCGTAGGCGAAGACGTAAGCCTCTTGCGCGAGGGCTTTGGCCTGGCTCACATCAAGGTCAGCAGCGTGAACGGTGCCGAGGCTGGCGCCGACTGCTAGAGCAGAAATCCAGTGACGCATAAACAATCTCCAGACAGAAAACAAATCCCCTGTAGGAGCTGCCGAAGGCTGCGAACTTTTGATCTTGAAAAACCACATCAAAAGATCGCAGCCTTCGGCAGCTCCTACAGGGGTTGTGTGATGGTGAGAGGTTATTTAGCCCAACGCCGCAGATCCGACGGGGTGTAGTCGTCGGTCTTCGCCGCGAACCCGACGCGCATTGGCTGGGTCTCTTCGTTAGCCAGGCCGCCGGCGTAATAACGCCCGGCAATCAGGTCGTAGGACGTCTCCAGCACGTTGTAGGTGAAGCCATGGTCGTACTGCTGAATCGCGTGCAATTCACCGCTGCGCCACAACTCGCCACGGCTGTCGTATTGATCGGACTGGGCAATCTGCCAACTGTCTTCGTCCACATAAAACCGGCGTTTGGCGTAGATGTGCCGGGCGTTTGGCTTGAGCGTGGCTTCCACCACCCACACCCGATGTTTCTCGTAGCGCGCCAGATCCTGATTGATGTGATTGGGCTTTATCACCTCGTCGTATTTGAGCGCGTGGCTGCCGATCTTGTAGCTGTTGTAAGGGATGAACAGCTCCTGTTTACCGATCAGTTTCCAGTCGAAACGATCGGGCGCGCCGTTGTAGCCGTCGATGTTGTCGGCGGTGATCAGGCCGTTGCTGTAGCGCGCGCTGTTGTCGTAAGCGATCATCGGCGCGCGACGCACCCGGCGTTGCCCCGGCAGGTATTGCCAGGCCGAACGCGGCTCGGCGACCTGGTCGATCGGTTCGTGCACCAGCACCGCTTCACCGGACAAACGTGCCGGCTCGAGCACGCGGCTCTTGAACAGGAACAGCGTATTGGCGCCCGGTTCCAGCCCGGAAACCGTGTCGGCAAAGTTGATCAGCGACTGGTTGCGCACATAACTGGTCGCGCCGTTTTCGCGCACCAATGCCGAGCTGCTGATGCGCTCGTAACTGCCGCCGCGATAGCGGGTCATGTGGTTCCACATCACTTCCAGACCTTCGGTCGGCAGCGGGAATGGAATGCCGCGCGCATAGTCGTGCAAGCCGTTGCCGCCGTCAGCCATGCTGGTTTTCGCGACGTTGCCGCGACTTTGTTCCAGCACATCTTTAGGCAGATTGGCGCTGCGATGAGTCGGGTAGATGTTCATTTTGTAGCTGTCCGGGTAGCGCTTGAACAACGCGATCTGCCCGGGGCTGAGAAACTTCTGATACTGCGCCAGATTCTGCGCAGTGACGGTGAACAACGGTTTTTCCGCCGCATACGGATCGCTGTAACTGCCCTTGCTGTCGACGGTACCGGCGTTGCTCGCCAGGCCACCGCTCCACGCCGGAATACTGCCGTCGGCATTCGCGGCCATTTCCGAGCCCATCGGCGTCAGGGTTTTACCCAGCGGTGCCGGATCGTTACCTTTGGCTTGCGCCAGTCCGACGCTGCAGGCCAGCGCCAGTACACACAATTGCAGTCGCATGAGGGTTCTCCTTAGAAGTCGGCCTTGAAGCTGACCGAGGCAAAATCGCGGTCATCGAGGGTGCTGTAATCGTTGGAACCGAAGAACGTGTTGTAAGCCAGTTCAACGCTGTAATCGTTCATGTAGATGCCGGTCAGGCTGAGGCCGAGGGCTTGCTGGCCTTCCTGAAACGGCCCTTGCGGATCGTAGGAATAACCGGAGACGTCATGGCGCCAGTTGACTGCCGGAATCAGGTTGATCCCCGGCAACACGTCGCTGTATTCAAGACTCGCGCGCAGGCGATAACCCCACGACCACTCGGTGGCGAAACCTTTGTCGGTGCAGTACTGATTGGTCACGCCCGACGCCACGGTGTTGCACGCTGAGCCATTGCGCGGGGCGCTGCGACCGAACGCGGCGTTGCGGCCCAGACGTTCGTCGCCGAGGTCGTCGATGTGCACAACGCCGGCCTCGCCGAACAGACTCAAACGCGTGGCGCCGAGGATGTTGTCAAAAGCCTGCGTCGCCGAACCGGTCATCTGCCACACGCCTTTGCGCACCCAGCCGTCGTAACGACTGCCGGCATTGGTGTTGAAACCCGGCGGCAGATCGATCCACGAATTACCGCCCGGCCCGGAGATCACCGCGACGTTGATGTCCGGCGCATTGATCGCCAGCGGCATGTTCGGCCGATAGCTCAACTCGCCCGCCAGCGAGATGCCGCTGATCGGCTCCACGCCATTGAGGCTGATGCCGTACAGGTGAATGTTTTCCGGAAACGCCGCTGCGTAGCTCGGCGCCTGAATACCGCCGGGAAAGGTGCCGGGCAGCGAGGTGTTGCGCGCATCGAGGGTGAAATACGGCAGCCGCGAGTGATAGTTGATGTAGTAGATCGCCGCTTCGGCATCGTTCAGCGCCGGGATCATGTTGCGCAACGCGAAGCCGAACTGGCCGTTGTCCGACGGCGACTCGTTGCCGCGCGAATAGGCGTATAAACCGGCGGCTTGCATCTGCTGATCGGTCTGCACCTGGCTCAGGTACAGCGGCCCGCAACCCTTCTGGATCGCATCGCTGGAAGCGAAAAAAGTCCCGCAACCGTCGAGTGCGCTTTCGCGCCAGTTGTACTGATAAAAGCCTTCGAGGTTGAGGGTGTCGGACAGGCCGAAGCTGAACGAGATCATCTCCACCGGCAACTGGCCTTCTTTGATTTCCACCCCGGGACGGTTGAAGGCGGAAATGTCCAACGGGTTGATCACGTTGATGCCGTTCTGGATCAGCAGCGATTCGCCCCACGACAACACTTGATTGCCGACCTTGACGTTCAGCGGGTGATCGGCGATCTGGAAGTCTTTCCAGACGTAAGCGTCGAGGGTTTTGAAACCCTGAAACTTGCTCAGGTCATCCCAACCCGAATCGTCGAAATCCTTGAAGCGGCCATTGCGGGTTTCGTAGGCGTGGTCGTACCAGTATTTGAAACGAATGAACGCGCCCTGCCCTTGGCCGTCGAGACTGAAATCGGTCAGGCCTTTGAAGTTCTGCGAGATCGGGTCGCCCTTCTCGAAGTTCAGCCGGTTGTCATCGGCGCTGACGCTGGTGCCGTTGGCGCGCACGCCTTGGGCTTGCAGGGCGTTGGCACGGGTCATCAGGCTTTTGTCGGGGTTCTGCGTCGACCAACTGCTGCCCAGGGTCAGGGTGGTTTTGGTCGACAGGCTCCAGTCTTCGTTGAGGTCGAAACTGGTGGCGTAGCCGGGGCTCGACAGTGCGGCGAGAATCGCCAGGGTCAAGGGTTGCGCACGGGGGTGGCCACGCCGGGCAAGTCGCGGACGGACTTGGGGCGTAACCGAGCTTTTTCTTATCATTATTGGGCTCCGGTCAGGTTTGCTCAGCACTGACACGGTGCCCAACCCTCAGCGCTGACACACAAGCGATGGCTGACAAAAACCAATCATTGGCGTGCTTACAGCGGATTGAGGCGGAACTGCTTCGGCGTGATGCCGAACTGTTTGCGGAAGGCGCGGATGAAGTTGCTCGGCTGGCGATAACCGAGGCGTTCGGCGATGCGTTCGATCGGTTGATCGCCGGCGGTCAGCCAGTGCCGCGCCAGTTCCAGGCTGTCGTTGCGACTCGGCGCGGAGGATTCGGTTTGCCAGTGGCGAAGCATGCTCTGGTGCAGAAACGGATTGGCGCCGAGCAGTGGTTCTTCGAGGGTTGAGCGCTTCAAGGTCAGGCGCGGATGAGCGCCTTGTTCAACACGAATACCGTTGTTGCGCAGCCAGATCCCGGCGGCTTGCGCTGGGCACAAAGTGACGCTGACGAACACTGCGTCGGGCGTCTTGCCCAATCGCCGGGCGATGTTGCGCACCAAGGTAATCGTTGCTGCATCGAGGCCGAAGTGATGGGCCTGGCCTTGCACCGGTCGCAGGTGCAAATGCGCGTCATCGCCGGACTCCTGCAACTCGACCGCGACGTAATTGGTCACGCGCGGCGCAAACGCCACAAAGCAATCGAGGCTGGCGCGCAACGTCGGTGCCGAGTCGAGCAGAATGTTCAGGCCTTGCAGGCAAGTGGTCGCCAGACCGTTGACCAATTCACAACCGAACGTCGGCGCGGCCCCGGCCTGCTCGCATTCAAGCCAGAGTTTCTCGACCGCGTGCGCAGGAATTTGCTGGTCGTGACCGTCGAGGGCCGATGCGCAGATTCCGGCCCGTGCCAGCAGGGTTTGCGGGCACAGGCCAGACTGTTCGGCGTGGCCGAGAATGGTGCGGGTGAAGGCGCTGGAAGCGAACATGGGATGCGACATGGCGACGATTACCGAGGGACAGGCGTGTACTTATGCCAGCCAACGTGCTATCGATCCAATGCATTAAAAGTATCCGCAGAATGCAGGAGACGCATGATGGATTTACGCCAGCTTCGCCACCTCGTGGCCCTCGCCGACTACCGCAATTTTGGCCGCGCGGCGGAAGCGATCAACCTCAGCCAACCGGCTTTTAGCCGCAGCATTCAGACGCTGGAGCGTGACCTCGATTGCGAACTGGTCGAGCGCAGCAGCCGTGAGTTTCGCCTCACCGGCCAGGGTGAACTGGTGTTGCAGCATGCGCGGCGTTTGCTCGCGGGCAGTCAGGCGTTGCACAACGAATTGACCCAGTACAACGGCCTCACCGGCGGCGAACTGCAATTCGGTTGCGGGCCGTATCCGGCGCAGGTGCTGGTGCCGGAAGCGCTGGCGGAATTCATTCAGGCGCACCCGGCGATTCGCACGCGTTTTCATCAGGGTGACTGGCAGCAATTGTCGTTGTGGTTGCGTGAGCAGCAGATCGAATTTCTAGTGGCGGACGCGCGCTATTTTGTCGGCGACCCGCAGTATCACGTGCAATTGCTGCGCACGCGACCGGGACGCTTTTTCTGTCGGGCCGGGCATCCGCTGGCCGGGCAGAAGGGTTTGAAGTTGCGCGCGCTGCTGGATTATCCGGTGGTGGGCACGCGGATTCCGCCGATGATTCGCAAGATCCTCGCGGATATTTTGGGTGAACCGGATTTCAATCCGAGCGTGGAGTGCGCGCAGTTTGACGCTATTCAACGGGTGGTGTTGCGTTCTGATGCGATTGGTCTGGCGACGCTGGAAGCGTTGCGTGAACAGGTTGATCAAGGGCTGATTCATCTACTCGATTTCACCGACGTGCCGCGCAACGACCCGGCGCTGCAATTGGGTTACGGCATCGTCAGCCGCGTCGGCTACTCCATGACCCCGGCGGCGCGGGCGATGGTTGACGCGATCCTCAGCGTCGACCAACGCCTGCTCGCCGCCAACCACTAATTCAACGTCGATCTCCTGTTCGTCGCACCTGTAGGAGCTGCCGAAGGCTGCGATCTTTTGATCTGTTTTTCAAGATCAAGATCAAAAGATCGCAGCCTTCGGCAGCTCCTACAGTTGATCGCATTCAGGCAGGAGAATGTGGGAGCGAGCCTGCTCGCGAAGAGGCCGGCACATTCAACATCGCGGTGCCAAACATACCGCTTTCGCGAGCAGGCTCGCTCCCACAGGTTGATCGCATTCTTGCATTAAGAAAACTGGAGGCTGCCCCACTATCGTGAGCCCGCGCGCTCCCACAAGTGCTGGGTTTTCGCGGGGATTTGCTGGGGCTCGCCGAGGGCATTCAGTAAACAATGCATGGCCTCTTCGCGACTGCGCTCGAAGCGGTATCGCGCTTCAATGTACAGCGCCAGTTTCAGCTCCACCGCATCCTCCAGCGGCAGCGGCGCTTGCTGCAAACTCAATGCGCTGGCGACCCGACTTGGCAAACTCAAGCCAAACGGTTGACGATCAGCAATCAGCTTCGCCGCCAGGGTACTTTGTGTGGTCACCGCGATCGTACGGCGCAGTCCTTTAAGCCCCAGTTGCAAATCCACCGGACTTAACCCGTCCCTTCGGCTCGACACCTGAATCTGCGGCTGCTGCAAATAAGCCTGCAAGGTGCGCGGCGGCTCTTTCAACGCAGCACCGTAAGCAAACACATAGTGATCCGCCGCCAACGTACGTTTATGCAAACCGCTCAACCCGGCCAACGGCTGATCAATGTCGATCAGAATATCCAGCTTGCCACTGGCCAGTTCCTGCAGCGCATCACGCCGGCGCGGCTGGAAATAGCGCACTTGCCAATCGGCATGCGGCGCTTCAAGCAGCGCATCCAGCAACATCGGTTGCAGGCAATCCAGGCAACTGATGCGCAGCAACGGATTGTTCTGCCGCGCCGCCGGGATCATCCGCAACCCATCGCGCAAAGACTCAAGTGCCGCACGCACATAGTCCGCCAGCCGATGCGCGACCAGCGTCGGCGTCACGCCCAAGCGACTCTTGATAAACAGCGGATCGCCGCACAATTCACGCAGGCGCCGCAGCGCATTGCTCATCGCCGGTTGCGACAGGCTCATCACATCGGCGGCGCGGGTGACGCTGCGCTGTTGGTAGATCGCGTCGAAGGCGAGCAACAGGTTGAGGTCGAGCTGGCGTAAATCAAGCATGGTCTTGCTCCGGCAAATCGCTTAACGTCGGCCAGCCTAACCAGTGTCCCGAATCAAGCGGTGAGCCCTACATGACAAAAATCAATCAGCCGCCCGCCAACGCCTTTTACGCGCCGACCCTGCTGCCGGCCATCGAAGAACTGCTTGCGCGCGGCATCCCGCAGGACGCCATCGAAGCGCAGTTTCATCGCAGCCTGTTCGATTTGCGCACGCCGTTCATGCGCATTCCGCTGGTGCTGTCGCGGCGCTTCTGGGCGTTCGCGCTAGAGCAGACCGGCGACCCGCTGATCGGTCTGGCGGCGGGACGGCGCTTTGTCTCGACGGCCACCAATGGCCTGACCTATCTGTTCGATGTCGCGGTGTCGCTGGAAAGTGCCTGCGCTTATTTCGTGCGTTTCTTCCCTTTCTTCAACGGCCATTTCCACGCGCAGATCGTGCGTGAGGATGACCGCGTGGAATTACGTCTGGTCGAAACCGGCAGCCTGCGCGCGGCGGCGCCGATTGCCGATTACATTCTGGTCAGCCTGTGCAGCATGTTGCGGCGTAAATTGCTCGCCAGCGGTTTGGGGCGTGATCCTGTTGTGGGCGTGACGCTGCTTTCGGCGACTAGCGAGGAACATGAGCGCGCCTTTCGGGCGCCGGTGCTGGGTGAGCAGGCTTATCTGGCGATTCGGCTGGATCCACAGCTGTTTGTTGCGGCGCTGACGCCGGGCAATCAGGGGCTGGAACAGACGCTGGTGGAGTTGCTGGAGCAAACGCGGCGTAACAGTGAATCGACGTTGCTGGAGCAGCTCAGCGATTACTTGATCGAGGATCTCGCGGCGGCGGACTGGAAGCAGTTTTGTGCGGCGCAGCATTTGATCGAACGCACAGCGGCGCGACGCTTGAAGGCGTTGGGCTGGAGTTTTTCCGAATTGCTGGATGAGTATCGGCGGTATCGGGCTGAGGATTTATTGCAGGCCGGAGAGCTGGAGTTGGTCGAGGTGTCGGATCGGTTGGGGTATAGCGATGTGCAGAGTTTTAACCGCGCGTGCTTGAGATGGCTGGGGTGTGCGCCGGGGGTTTATCGGGCTCGGTACCACACTCAATATTTGCAGTGACAGCCACACCGTCTTCGCGAGCAAGCCCGCTCCCGCATTTTGCAATGCGATCAACCTGTGGGAGCGGCTTGCTCGCGAAAGGGCCCGCGCAACCAACCCAAAACTCACTGCCCCGCCGCCACACTCGCCGGCGCCTGCGTCGGCGTGACAATGCTGCCCAGATCAATATGCTTCCACTCCGGCTTCGCCCCTAACCGCGCATTAAACCGGTAGTTAAACGTAAACTCATCGCCCGTCGCCACGCTCAGCGGCTTGCCATACACCGCCTCAACCCCTGCCAGGTCATACCCCATCAACTGCAACAGCGTCGGGAAAATGTTGTAGTGGCTGGAGCGATCCTTGTTCTCCGCCAACTGCGCGGACCAGTTCAGCGTTTTCAGATCGCTACCCTGTATCACCACCAGCGGCACCAGTCCCTCCTCCTCCACCGGATCGCCGCCGCAATGGGTGTTCAACCCGGGATTGCCGCGTTCATGCAAATCCTGGCCATGATCAGACGTATAAATCAGCAACGCATTGTTCAGATTGGCCTGCGCAAACACCCGCGCAAAAAACTCGCCGACGTTCCACAGCACCGTGTTCTTGTAGGCATTGCGGTACAGCACCCAATCATCGGGTTGGCCATTAAAACCGGTGCGCTCACCAGTGTCCGCCACCTCGGTGAACTGCCCGCGCGGCAACGTCGGGCGGTACGCCATGAACGCATCGGGGTATTTGTCGTGCACCGGGAAATGCGCGCCGACCTTGTTGATCACCACCAGCTCCGCTTTGTCGTCGTTGAGCAACTCGATCAGCTTCGCCGCTGCCGCCATGTCGCGGTCGCGCACGCTGGTCTTGTCGAATTGCACAAATTCGTCGACGTCCTTTTTCTCGGTGTCGGTCATCAGGTTCTGCAGATTGCCGCCGGTGCGCTGAGCGTCGATGTACACCGTGCGCAAACCGGCCTTTTTCGCGTACTGCCAGATCGACGGCAGCGTGCTGTTGATGCGCATGTAATCAGCGCGGGTGCCGCCGTAGCGCAGGGTGACGTTGGTGTCGGCGCTGCAATTGGCGATGGACGCCGCGTAGCCGTAATTGAAAATATCGACGCCAGCGTGCGCCTGCTTGAGGTTGCTGTGCACGCCGAACGGCGCGTTGATGTCGAGGTAATTGCCGGAGATGCTTTCGTCGATGATCAGCACGATGTCATGCCCGACCGGTTGCGAGACGCGCGCCAGCGTCACTGGTTCACGCGGGCCGACGGTGTTGTGCAGCGCCTCATAGGCAAACAGGTTCAGATAGGCCAGCGGCGTGTACATGATCGGCAAGCCACGGGCGCCCTCGCCCGCGCGTAAAAACAGCACGGCGCTGAGCAGCAAAACCCCACAAATCGGCGCGGCCACGCGCAAGGCGTTCGGCACCACCAGCGCATGCCGAGGTTTGAGGCCGATGCCGAACAGTAACAACAGCCCACTGAGCACTCCGCGCAGGATCGCGTCGCGGTACTGATACGCCGCCTCCTGAATGAAGCCACCGGAATAGACCAGCGAGACGAAGCTGCTGTAGTTCAGGTAATCCGCGGTAACGCGGGTATAGACATCAAAAAACACCGCCGAGGCAAACATTGCCAATGCGAATAGATGTCGTATGAGTGTCTGGCGTATATAGGCCGTTAGATATAACGCTAAAGTAAGCGCCAAAAACATCGCGCCAAAAAGAAGTACAGGAAAACCGAGGCCGATAGCATTTAACCGCTCAATGTAATATTCGCAATAAAGCAGCAGATAAATAATTAAAAGCAGTTCTTTCAGGTATCGAAACATGGCTTTTCCGGTCACGCGAAACGGCAAAGGGTCAAGGTTTTGTCGGTCAAAAACTGACACTAGCACCCGGCCATCAAAGCGCAAGAAATGGCTGACTTTTCCCTAAAGCGTCAAAAAAACGTTGACTCAAATCTGACACACTCCAGTTGCTGCAAGCCTCTAATTTCGCGGCCTGCGACCGTTTATCGCATTAATGGAATTGTGAAAAAAGCGTCAAGAACGGGACAAATCCAGCAATAGCAAGCACTTGATGGCCATTCGCCCCCAAAAATGGGCCTGTTATACAGGTGCAACATGTCATTTTGCTGACACGCTTTTCTCACCCTGCGCTATACCCCTTTTGACAGTCTCATTTCGAACTCTTTCCACCGTCTTACGAGGCACGCCAATATGGACGTGAGCGTATTTGGTACGGGCTATGTTGGCCTGATACAAGCAGCAGCACTTGCCGATGTTGGACACCGCGTTTTATGCGTGGATATTGATCCGAATAAAATCAAGCAACTGCAACAAGCAGTTCCTCCGATTAGTGAACCGGGTTTGTCCAGCACCCTGGAAGAAAACATTAAGGCCGGGCGCTTATTGTTCAGCACCCAGGCCAGTGATGCGGTTGAACATGCTGAGCTGATCTTCATCGCCGTGGGCACGCCGGCCGATGAGGATGGCTCTGCTGACCTGAGCCACGTGCTCAACGTCGCCCGGCAAATCGCCTCGTTCATGGAGGCTGATCGCACGCTGATCATCAAATCGACGGTGCCGGTCGGCACGGCGGATCAGGTGCTCGCTGCTGCCAACAGCGAACTGCTGCGTCGCGGCAAATCCGAGCTGAACGTGCGCGTGGTCTCCAACCCTGAGTTCCTCAAGGAAGGCAGCGCCCTCGCCGATTGCATGCGCCCCGACCGGATCATCGTCGGTACCCGCGACGAAGCGGCCCGCGAGCAGATGAGCGAGTTGTACGCGCCGTTCTGCCGCAACCACGAAAAATTGATGTTCATGGACAACCGCAGCGCTGAGCTGACCAAGTACGCCGCCAACGCGATGCTCGCCACGCGTATCAGCTTCATGAACGAACTGGCCAACCTCACCGAACTGCTCGGCGCCGATATCGAAGCCGTGCGCAAAGGCATCGGCTCTGACCCGCGCATCGGTTACCACTTCATCTATCCGGGCTGCGGCTTCGGTGGTTCGTGCTTTCCCAAGGATCTGCGCGCCCTGCTGCACACCGCCGAACACAACGGCATGCCGCTGAAATTGCTGCGCAGCGTCACCGACGTCAACGACCTGCAGCGGCACATCCTGTTCAGCAAACTCAAAGCGCAATTTCCGCAAGGCCTGGCTGGCAAGTCCATCGCGATCTGGGGCTTGGCGTTCAAACCGAATACCGATGACATGCGCGAAGCCCCGAGCCGTTATCTGATGGATGCACTGTGGGCCGAAGGCGCCAGCGTGCAGGCCTACGATCCGGAAGCGATGTCCGAGTGCCGACGCCTCTACGGCTACCGCAACGATCTGCACCTGTGCGCCACCCGCGACGACACGCTGGAAGACGCCGATGCATTGGTGATCTGCACCGAGTGGAAAAACTTCCGCGTGGTCGATTTCGAATTGCTCGCCGAAAAGCTGCGCTCGAAAGTCATCATCGATGGCCGCAACCTCTACAACCCGGAACACGTCGCCGCCGCCGGCCTGCATTACAGCGGCATCGGCCTGCGCCATATCGCGCCCGAAGGACCACGGCCATGAAGATTCTGGTCACCGGTGCGGCCGGTTTCATTGGCGCTCATTGCGTATTGCGGCTGATGCGCGACGGCCACTCGGTGGTCGGCCTGGATAATTTCAACAGCTACTACGACCCGCAACTCAAGCACGATCGTGTGCAATGGGTGCGTGAACAGGTCGGCGATTTCCAGCTCGCGACGGTTGACCTGGCCGATGCCGCGGCCGTCGACGCGCTGTTTGTTCACGAGCGCCCACAGGTGGTGATTCACCTCGCGGCGCAGGCCGGGGTGCGTTATTCGCTGGAAAATCCACGAGCGTATCTGGACAGCAACCTCAACGGTTTCCTCAACATTCTGGAAAGCTGCCGGCATCACCCGGTCGAGCATTTGATCTACGCCTCGTCGAGTTCGGTGTACGGCGCCAACCAGCACACGCCCTACTCCGTGAAGGACGGCGTCAATCATCCGCTGTCGCTGTACGCCGCGACGAAAAAAGCCAATGAACTGATGGCGCACAGCTACAGCCACCTGTTTGGCATTCCTTGCACCGGCCTGCGCTTTTTCACCGTGTACGGCCCTTGGGGTCGCCCAGACATGTCGCCAATCCAATTCGCCCGGGCGATCAGCGAAGGCGAGCCGCTGAAGCTGTTCAATTACGGCGAGCATCAACGCGACTTCACCTACATCGACGACATCATCGAAAGCATTGCCCGTCTCACCGATCGCCCACCACAAGCGCAACCGCTGTGGGATCGCGAGCAGCCTGACCCGGCCAGCAGCATGGCGCCGTGGCGGCTGTTCAACATCGGCGGGCAACACCCGGTCGAGCTGAAAACCTATCTGGCGCTGATGGAAAAACACCTCGGCCAGAACGCCATTGTCGAGCTGTTGCCGCTGCAACCGGGCGACGTGCTCAACACCTGTGCCGACGCCAGCGATCTGGCCCAGGCCACCGGGTTCCAGCCACGCATAGATCTGGACGAAGGACTTGGACGCTTCATCGCATGGTTTCGCGATTACTACCCGACTGCCTATCGCCCACGCGCCGCTCGCGGCTGAACATCAGCGGAGGACTTTATGACTGGACATGAAAAAGGTGTACCGATCCAACAACTGCAGCGTGATAAACGCATGGATCCGGAGCAGCGAATGCGCCTCGATGCAGCGATTCATCGTCAGGGCCGTGGCTGGTTCACCGGCCGTGACGGCGGTCGCCCATGGCAACTGTCGCGCACCAACCGCGTGGTCGCTTGCCTCGGTGCGCTGATGATTCTGCTGCTGATTTCGCCGCTGCTGCTCGGGCTGGCGCTGGCCATCAAGTACTCCAGCAAAGGCCCGGTGATGTTCGTGCAGAAACGCACCGGTTATCGCGGTCGCAAGTTCGGCATGTACAAATTCCGCACCATGGTCGCCAACGCCGAAGAATTGAAAGAGTCGCTGCGCCACCTGAACAAGCACGGTGCCGACGCCATCGACTTCAAGATTGATCAGGATCCACGCATCACCGGTATCGGCGGTTTTCTGCGGCGCACCAGCCTCGATGAACTGCCCAACCTGATCAATGTAGTGACCGGCGACATGCGCCTGGTCGGCCCGCGTCCGACCTCGTTCAACGCCTACCGCTACAAGGACAGTCACCTCGCCCGTCTGGCGATTTATCCCGGAATGACCGGCCTGTGGCAGATCTCCGGGCGCAGCAACATCGACTTCGACCAGCGCGTTGAGTTGGACCTCAGCTACATCGCCTAGCAGAGCCTTTTGCTTGAGCTGAAGATTCTGTTGACAACCCCCTTCTAAGTATACAGCG
>Ga0160457_1000264_pt1 | contig 35559 bp, 29 predicted proteins | sample HID1972M_E6MG_FD_108242 | JGI IMG/M metagenome (GOLD analysis project Ga0160457, IMG submission 108242) | Enriched pill bug-associated microbial communities from UW Madison campus, WI, USA - HID1972M_E6 MG | ecosystem: Host-associated > Arthropoda: Insects > Digestive system > Unclassified ... | reverse complement strand
CGTGGTCTCGCTTCGCTCGGCTCGAACCTCCTTCCCCGGAGCTTCTTCATCCTCTCCGGGCTACAGACGAAAAAAAACCGCTCAAAAGAGCGGTTTTTTCGAATGTGGTCGGCGAGAGAGGATTCGAACCTCCGACCCACTGGTCCCAAACCAGTTGCGCTACCAAGCTGCGCTACTCGCCGATGTACTGCTTTTTGAATTTTTGTTCAATTCTTGATAGAAAAAACCCTGCCGTAGCAGGGTTCAAAATTGGTCGGCGAGAGAGGATTCGAACCTCCGACCCACTGGTCCCAAACCAGTTGCGCTACCAAGCTGCGCTACTCGCCGAAATACTGCTTTTTGAATTTTCGTTCAATTCTGTTTAATTCTAAGTTGTGGTGCGAGGGGGGGGACTTGAACCCCCACGTCCTTACGAACACTAACACCTGAAGCTAGCGCGTCTACCAATTCCGCCACCTTCGCATTGCCACTGAACTCAAAATTAATGGGGTGGCTAATGGGATTCGAACCCACGACAACTGGAATCACAATCCAGGGCTCTACCAACTGAGCTATAGCCACCACTGATATTCTTTCACGCGGCCCTGTCTTACATCACAGACCACCGCAGCTCCAGCACCGGGTAAATGGTGCGCCCGACAGGATTCGAACCTGAGACCTCTGCCTCCGGAGGGCAGCGCTCTATCCAGCTGAGCTACGGGCGCTTAGCGCCGTTGCGGGGTCGGATATTACGGACTTCATGCTGTGCTGTCTAGTGTCTTTTTAAAGAAATTTTCCGTTTGGTTATGCTTTGCACGTTTTGTCGCTTATTCCTTCAATTTCTGGACGCCATCAGCCCGATTGAGGCCTAACACTTTGTAAAGCACCGTCACAATGGCCAGGAAAAGAACACCGACAAACAGCGATGTGCGCGTGTCATCGTTAAAACCCATGCCGACCAACACACAAATCAGGAATGCCATCGTCAAATAGTTGGTCCACGGGAACAGCACCGACCGGAACGGATGGCTCGCCATCGCCTGCTTGTGCGCCTCACGAAAACGCAGCTGGCTTATCAGGATAACAAACCACGGCACCATGCCCGGCAGCACGCTGGCGCTGTAGACGTACACAAACACCCGCTGCGGATTGGGAATGATGTAGTTCAGACAAGAGCCAAGAAGCAGTACCACAATCGACACCGCCACGCCCACCACCGGCACACCATTACCCGAGACTTTCGCCATCGCCGACGGCAGTTGGCGGTTCTTCGCCAACGCATACAGCATGCGGCCACAGCTGTACATCCCACTGTTGCAGCCAGAAAGCGCCGCCGTCAGTACCACAAAGTTGATGATACCCGCCGCTGCTGTGATCCCGACTTTGGCAAAGGTCAGCACGAACGGACTGCCGTTACTGCCAATTTCATTCCACGGAAAAATGGTGACGATAACGAAAATAGCGCCGACGTAGAAAATCAAAATACGCCACAGGACTTTGCCCACCGCGCTGCGCAGGGTGACCTGCGGGTTTTTCGCTTCACCGGCGGTGATGCCAATCAACTCCACGCCCTGATACGATGCCACCACAATGCACAACGCCGTCAGGAAGCCTTTCCAGCCGCCGGCAAAGAAACCACCGTGTTCGGTCAGATTACCGAAGCCCAGCGCATGGCCGCCGTTGCCGAAGCCAAAGAAAATCACCCCAAGCCCCACGACGATCATCACGATAATGGTGGTGACTTTGATCATCGCAAACCAGAACTCCAGCTCGCCGTACAAACGCACCGCCGCGAGATTCGCTAACCCCACCAGCGCCACGGCGATAAGCGCCGGTATCCACTGCGCCATGTCCGGGAACCAGAACTGGGTGTAAACCCCGATGGCGGTTATCTCTGAAATCCCGACCGCTATCCACATAAACCAGTAAGACCACGCGGTGAGATAACCAAAGAATGGGCTCATGTAGCGATGTGCATAAACGGCAAACGAGCCAGTGACCGGTTCGACAAACAGCATTTCGCCCATCGAACGCATGATGAAGAACACAAAGAGGCCGGCGATAATGTACGCCAGTAAAACCGAAGGACCCGCCCATTTCAGGGTACTTGCGGAGCCCATAAACAGCCCGACGCCGATGGTGCCGCCCAGGGCGATTAATTCAATGTGTCGCGCTTCCAGCCCTCGCTGTAGCACTGGTTCTTTCTCAGCCATAGATCCTCGCGTGTTTGCCGCTTTCCGGTCATTGCCGGTTATTGTTATGAGCAGATGTCATACCGTGGAATGTCTGGCACCAACAGGCGTGCAGACTTTTAAGGGTGCGAATGGTTGAATAAAAAGGGTGAAATGGCAAATAAAGTATTAGTTATGCGAATGTATTGCACAATTGTTGTGCAATACATTTTTAGGAAGGGAGCTCAAAGATTGCCGGTATAGTGCCAGCGCAGATAGCGCAACAGACGCAGCTGTCGGCCAATGCGGCTTGGCTGCGACAGCAAACGGTAGAGCCATTCCAGCCCCAGTTTTTGCCATATTTTAGGCGCACGTTTTACATGACCAGTGAAGACGTCATAGGTGCCGCCCACGCCCATATACAGCGCGTCAGGATGAACCAGACGGCAGTCGCGCATCAATATTTCCTGCTTTGGAGAGCCCATCGCCACGGTGACAATTTTCGCTCCGCTGGCCTGAATACGCTCAAACAGTGCCTGCCGATCCTCCGCGTTGAAATACCCGTCCTGGCTGCCAACAATATTCACGTTCCACCGTTGACGCAGTTTGGCTTCGGTTTGCCCCAGCACTTCCGGCTTGCCGCCAATCAGAAATACCGGCGTGCCTTCCACGCCCGCTCGGGCCATCAGCGCTTCCCAGAGGTCAGCCCCAGCAACGCGTGAAACATTAGCCTGCGGGTATTTCTTGCGAATCGATCGCACAACGCTGATCCCGTCGGCGTATTTATACTCCGCGGCGCCGATAAGCGTGCGCACCTCGGCGTTGTCTTCCGCCGTCAGTACTTTCTCCGCGTTGATCGCCACCAGCGTCCCCTGCCTCATTTGCCCATCGGCATAGAGATAGTCCAGCGCATGCGCCATATCCCGCCAGCCAATCAGCTGCAGGCCGCGCACGGCATAAAGCGGCGCAGCGGTTGAATCCGTCATGTGTTCCCTTATCAAACCAGAGGTTGTGGCAGCGGCCTTGAGCGTTTATGGATAAGCCCGGCACTGTCCAGCAGCCAGTAAAGCAATTTGGCGACCAGCAGGCAGAGCCCGAAAATCACCAGGAAAAAGACCACGCGGGAAACGAATGAGTCGAGTCCTTCGCGGGCCAGCACAATCATGTTGAAGATAGCGCCAAAACAGAAACTGTGCAGAATCGCCGCTTTATAGCGGTTCGTTTCTCGGTTGCCCAGCTGATACAGCCAGTCAAACCATTTGATAATCAGCCCCACGACCACCGCACCCAGCGGAATAAACCATGCGCCGCCCATCACCAATAGCGAGCCAATCAGCGTCGGGGAGATAGCCAGCCCGGAATGGTTATCCAGCACTTCCCAGGTAAAGTAGTTGGCGGTATTGAGTACGATGCTCGGCCGGTCATGCCACAGCCAGCTCGGAATGAAGACATAGAAATCGCGCACAATCGGCGCCAGTCCCTGGAAGTCGATTTTGTCGTAGTTCTGCAACAGCAGCGCCAGGTTTTCCCAGGGCGAGAAGGTGTCGCGCGTCAGATACAGGAAGGTGTAAAACGCTTCGTCGCCGCTAACGTTCATCCCATAGCGTTTCAATGCCAGCCAGAACATGCCGACAATCCCTAACACGCCCGCCGCCGCCAGCATCCACAGCGAAATCCAGCCGCGAATGATGCCGATGAACAGGAAGATAGCAAAGGCGATGATGATATTGGCGCGCGTGCCGCCGACGATCACGTAGGTCAGCAGACCAAACGCCACGGTGCTGACGAGGAAGAAGATCCACGCTTTGCTGTCCTGACGCAGGAAATAGACGACCAGCATCGCCGGGATGAAGAAGTAGAAGAAGCGCTTGAGCGCCACGCCGGAGACTTCGCTGGAGAAAATCTGGCTGTAGGAGTGCAGCTTGAACAGCAAGAAACCGTTGTGTGCGAAGAATACACCGACGCTCAACAATGCAATCAGCGCCAGGGTCATCCACGCCAGATGAGTTTCCACCCGGTTCATGGTGAACAGCGGACGGCGTTCCTTCTGAGCGCGAGCCGCACGCAGGCGCGTTTTGTACGCCACGTAGTACATCGCGTAAAAACAGGCCGCCGACAGCAGCGCCTGTAGCAGAATTTCAGGCGGTGCGACACTGACGTCAAAACGAAACACCAGCGTCATCGACAGCGGGAAGCCGAAGAAAAACGTCAGTAAAAACAGCATTGAGAAGAAGACGTTAAAGTTAAAGCGCACCCGACGAAACTCAAAGTACGTCAGCGTGGCGATAAACAGCGATGAAAACAGCCAGACCACAAACAGGCCGGTAAACTGCATCAGGCTCATTGCGCCTCTCCTGCTGCAATCTGCAGCGCGCGATGCCACGGTTCCAGATAGTTTGGACGGAAAAACGCTATCTGTGTTTTATCGACACTCGCCAGTTGTCGTTGCGCTTCACGCACCACGGCGACGTCCAGCGTATCGGTGGTGAACAGCACCGGAATGTGCTGCTCGGCCATGTCTTCCCAGAACGGATTCTCCCGGTTCAGCACACACGGAATCCCCGCCTGAATCAGCAAACATAGCGTGCCAATCCCCTGCTGGCGTGGGAACAGGAAGTAGCCCAGGTCGCAGCGGCGAAGCAGGGCCAGATAATCGTCAAACGCCAGCTTTTCGCCGAGGATCTGCAGGCGTTCCGCGCTGAATAGCGCTTCGCCTGCCGCGCGCACTTCGCGAATGTATTCGTCGTTATTGGCCGGGTAGCCCATCGGCACCACCACATTAACGGTGTCACCAAACTGCTGATGAATAGCCTTCAGCGCCGCAATGTGGTCGTTGCTGCGATCGCCGGAGTTGCCGACAAGTATCGTCAGCTTTTGCGCTTCGTGACGCTCAGTTTCCATGTCGTTCAACGACGAATCCATGCGCGTCGGGAAATACAACAATTCACCTTGTACCCGCGGATGCGCTTTGGCGAAGGTATTCAAATCGCCTCGCGTGGCGAAAACACACCCCACACGCCCCTGCGCCATGCGGCGAAGCGGATAAAAGAGACGGAACTTCAGGCCGCGGGAAACTTCATACAGATCAGCGCCCCAGATATGCCAGTTAAACTGCGCGGGCTGGATACCGCCGGATAACAGCGCCAGCCAAAGGCCAGTGTTGAACTGTCCATGGAAGAAAAACCGCTGCGTACGGTCGGCTTTCGCTTTCTCGACAACCGCGGTAGCCAACGCTTTCTTGTCAGCATAAAAACGCAGCGAGAGGTTCGGGCCTGCGGCGTGTCGCTCGCTTTCATTGCCCACCACCATAAATTCGCGGGCGTGCTCGCAGCCGTCCGCCAGTTCTTCACTGAAAAACCGCAGAACGGTTTGATTATGGTGCGGGATATCCGATCCCAGTACGTGTATCAGTACAGTCATGCCCGTTTACGCCAAATTAAAAATACGCTGGTGCACAGCGCAAAATAAACGATATAGGTCGCCATATAGGCTTGCGCCGCGCCAAGCGCACCGTGCGCGGGGATCAGCCAATGCGAAAATGCGGTCAGCAACGTGAACTGGCTAATTTCCGTCAGTACGTAGAACCGCAGCGACGCTTTGGCAATCACCAGGTAGCCGTATACATAAGCGCCCACTTTCAACACATCGCCGACTAGCTGCCACGCGAAGAGATCGCGCATTGCGGTAAACTTCGCAGAAAAAAGCAGCCAGATAGCAAAATCACGCAGCAGCCAGACGGTGAAACTCGCCGCAGCTACCGCCGGCAGTACGAACTTCAGCGATTTCGCGATTTCGCGCGTGATGTCTGATTTCTCGGTCAACCGCGACAGCGTTGGCAGCAAATAGACGCTGAATGAGGCGGTAATAAACTGCAGGTAGGCGTCGGAAATGCTGCTGACGCCCTGCCAGATCCCTACTTCATCCCAGCTGTAATGCGCAGCCAGCAGGTTTCGCATCATCACATATGCCACCGGCAACGTCACCGAGGTGATCAACGCCATTACCGTGAATTTGCCCAACTGCCCGGCATAAAACGCATCCCACCGTGGTTTCAGCCAGGCAAACGGAACCGCTCTACGCTTCGCCATCATCACTGCGGCTGGCAGTACGACCAGCGCAGGAACTAAGGCGATCCCCAATAACGCGCCTTCATAGCCGCCGAAATGCCAGCTAAGAAAATACGCTGCTACACCAATTAAGCTACCGGCAATGAGAGCCAGTGCGTTTCCGGATGCATCGCGAAAACCTTTGAGCAGCGCCAGCAGCAGGTTGGCCCATGCAATGCCCATCTGGACCAGCGCCACCAGCCGCACTAACCCTTGATAATGGGTATGCCCGAACAGCCCCTGGCTGATGGGCGCAGCGGCAACAACAAAGATGATGGCCAACAGCGTGGAGAAACCCAGCACCATCGCTGACGAGGTGCCGACCACTTTGCGCAGATGGTCGGGGTCATCGTGATACTGCGCGACATACTTAGTGACGCCGTTGAAAATCCCCGCTCCAGCGAGCACGCCGAGCACCGTCACCAATTGGCGGAAGTTACCCGCCAGGCCTACACCAGATGGGCCATAGGTCACTGCCAGCAGTTTGACCACCAGCAGACCCGCACCAATTTTGACCAGCGTGCTGGCCGCAGTCCAGACAGACGCTTTTGCCAGCGACATCAGGCGAAGAAGCTAAGCAGAGAGTTAATCACCGTGCGCTGATTCACCGCCGCCAGATTGTAGAACAGCGGCAGACGGAGCAAACGCTCACTTTCCTGCGTGGTGTAGCGGTCTTCGCCGTGGAACTCGCCAAACGCTTCGCCAGCCGGGGATGAGTGCAGCGGAATGTAGTGGAACACCGCCAGGATTTCAGCCTCTTTCAGCCAGGAAATCAGCTTGCCGCGATCGGCTTCGTCACGCAGCTTGATGTAAAACATGTGCGCATTATGCACGCAGTCGTCTGGAATCGTCGGCAGCTCAATACGGCCGGCGTCCGCCAGGGGTTTCAGTGCATCGTAATAGGTTTGCCACAGGCTAAGACGCTGCTGGTTAATGCGATCTGCCGCTTCCAGTTGCGCCCACAGATACGCCGCTTGCAAATCGGCCATCAGGTAACTTGAACCGATATCGCGCCAGGTGTATTTGTCGACCTGCCCGCGGAAGAACTGGCTGCGATTGGTGCCTTTCTCGCGAATGACTTCGGCACGCTCAATCAGTTTAGGATCGTTGATCAGCGTCGCGCCGCCTTCACCACCGGCGGTGTAGTTTTTGGTTTCATGGAAGCTAAAGCAACCAATATGCCCGATGGTGCCCAGCGCGCGGCCTTTGTAAGTCGACATCACGCCCTGGGCGGCATCTTCCACCACGAACAGGTTATGCTTTTTGGCGAGCGCCATGATGACGTCCATTTCACAGGCCACGCCTGCATAATGCACCGGCACGATGACTCGGGTTTTCTCAGTGATCGCCGCTTCAATCAGCGTTTCGTCAATGTTCATGGTGTCGCGACGCACGTCGACAAAGATGATTTTTGCGCCGCGCAGCACAAAGGCGTTAGCCGTGGACACGAAGGTGTAGCTCGGCATGATGACTTCATCACCGGGCTGGATATCCAGCAGCAGGGCCGCCATTTCCAGCGATGCGGTGCAGGATGGGGTTAACAGCACTTTGGCACTGCCGAAACGCTGCTCCATCCACTGCTGACAGCGACGGGTAAAGCCACCATCTCCGCACAGTTTGCCGCTGCCCATGGCCGACTGCATGTAATCAAGTTCAGTACCTACAACCGGCGGTGCGTTAAAAGGAATCATCGTGTCACCTGTATAGCCAATAGGCGGTACTTTCGGGGACAGCACCGCTTTGAGTGTAACGTTTAAGTGCCGCGGTATTCCCCATTTGGGTCGCTACCCGCAGCGTATTCAGTTGGCGCGAATGCGCCCAATGCACAGCAGCCTGCATGAGAATGTCACCCGCCCCACGCCCTGCCAGCAGCCCAATCCGGGCCTCGCTGTCATTCAGTTGACGCAAAGAAACAAAGGCGCGGATAGCCGCGTTCTCATCGCGGAAAACCAGGCATTGATGGTCGAACGTGCCGCGCACTGCATTTTCAATCCACTGCGCGTAAAAACGGCCACTGGCATCGTCGGCGTACCAGGGCGCGCGAAAGCGGCTCTGCGCAAACGCCTGTGCTGCTAGCTCTCGCAGCCGGGGAATGTCATCTTCGGTGGCAATCTCAGCCTGCGGGTCAACGCTATCCGTCACCGTTAGCCGGAAATCAATTTCACCTTCCACCAGCTGAAAACCGAGCGCTTGCAAGGCATCAAGCCAGTCGGTGCGCTGCGCCGGGATTTTCGTCTGCACGCGTGACCAGTTCGCCAGTTCTTCGGCGTGAAGTTCCGGCGCATCATCAGTCATGCGAACAATCGCGCTGCTGATACCAAAAAACTGCGTTTCCCAGTGAAGGGGATCAATACTGGCGCGGACGGGCACGAAGCAGCTCCAGCAGGTACTGGCCGTAGCCGGTTTTGGCTAACTGATTGGCCGCGCGTTTTACGCCGTCATCATCCAGCCAGCCGTTGCGCCAGGCAATCTCTTCCAGGCAGGCAATTTTGAATCCCTGACGTTTTTCGACCGTCTGCACGAACATACTGGCTTCAATCAGACTGTCGTGAGTGCCTGTATCCAGCCACGCAAATCCACGTCCGAGCAGCTCCACGGTCAGCTTGCCGTCATCGAGATACATTTGGTTAATGGAGGTAATTTCCAGCTCACCGCGCTCTGAAGGTTTCACGCGCTTGGCGTACTCCACCACGTTGTGGTCATAGAAATAGAGGCCGGTGACCGCCCAGTTAGACTTGGGCTCTTTGGGCTTTTCCTCCAGCGAAATTGCGCGGAAATTGTCGTCGAATTCAACCACGCCGAAACGTTCAGGATCCATCACCTGATAGCCAAAGACGGTTGCGCCTTCGGTACGCGCGGCAACGCTACGCAATTTCGGGCTGAAGCCCTGGCCGAAGAAGATGTTATCGCCCAGCACCAGGCACGAAGGTTCCCCGTTCAGGAACGTTTCACCGATGATAAACGCCTGCGCCAGACCATCAGGACTTGGCTGCTCGGCATAGTGCAGCTCGATACCAAATTCAGACCCATCACCCAACAGACGCTGGAAGTAGCTTATATCTTCAGGTGTGGTGATGATCAGAATCTCACGGATCCCCGCCAGCATGAGCACTGACAGGGGGTAGTAGATCATCGGTTTGTCGTAAATGGGCAGCAGCTGTTTGGAAACACCGCGGGTGATAGGATGCAATCGGGTGCCAGAACCGCCGGCCAGAATAATGCCTTTCATATGTCCTCCCGGGAGAGTTAGCCTTTCAGGCCGAGACGTTCGCCCTGATAACTGCCATCCAGAACCTGTTGCCACCAGGCCTGATTCGCAAGGTACCATTGGACCGTTTTGCGCATTCCGGTTTCAAATGTCTCTTCCGGCGTCCAGCCCAGTTCACGTTCAATTTTTGCCGCATCGATGGCGTAACGCACGTCATGCCCGGGTCTGTCGGTCACGTAGGTGATCAAATCCTGATACCTGGCCACGCCTTCAGGCTTTTGCGGTACCAGCTCTTCAAGCAGTGCACAGACGGTGCGAACCACATCAATATTCTGACGTTCGTTATGGCCACCGATATTATAAGTCTCGCCCACGACACCGGTAGTCACCACGCGGTAAAGCGCGCGGGCGTGATCTTCCACATAAAGCCAATCGCGCACCTGCTGTCCATTGCCATAAACCGGCAGCGCCTTGCCCGCCAGAGCATTCAAAATCGTCAGCGGGATAAGCTTTTCCGGGAAGTGATACGGCCCGTAGTTATTCGAGCAGTTGGTGACCAGCGTTGGCAGACCATAAGTTCGCAACCATGCCCGCACCAGATGATCGCTACCTGCTTTCGACGCTGAATAAGGACTGCTTGGCGCATACGACGTGGTTTCGGTGAAGAAATCATCGCTGCCGTGCAGGTCGCCATACACTTCATCGGTGGAGATATGATGGAAACGGAACGCCGATTTTTTATCGTCTGCCAGAGTATTCCACCAGCCGCGTGCCGCTTCTAATAGGGTATAGGTGCCAAGAAGGTTGGTTTCGATGAACGCCGCAGGACCGTCAATGGAACGATCAACATGACTTTCTGCCGCCAGGTGCATGACCATGTCAGGCTGATGACGGGCAAAAATACCGTCCAGCCCCTGACGGTCGCAGATATCGACCTGCTCAAAGGCGAAGCGATCGCTTTGCGAAACAGGGGCAAGCGAGGCAAGATTTCCGGCGTAGGTCAGCTTATCGACCACGACAACGCTGTCGGTGGTTTCACTGATGATGTAACGCGCCACGGCGGAGCCAATAAAGCCCGCACCGCCGGTCACCAGAATCTTTTTCAACGCCACACTCCTTTGGTATCCACCACAAATGTCTGCTTGATGCTGTCGCCGTCTACGGCTTTGAACTGCTTGTGATCGACCAGCATCACCAACACGTCGGCATCATTCAGGGCGTCATCCAGTGAAACCAGCGTGGCTTTTGCAGTGAGTTTTTTCGGCAGTTGATGAACGTTGGGTTCTACCACCAGCGTTTCGCCGCTGTGCCAGTCAGCAATCAGCGTCGCGATTTCCATCGCCGGGCTTTCACGCAGATCGTCGATATTCGGTTTGAATGCCAGCCCGAAACAGGCAATTTTGACGTCACTGGCACGCTTATCACTGGCGGCCAGGCAATCGGCGACCATGGCTTTCACCTGATTCATGACCCAATGCGGTTTATGGTCGTTCACTTCACGCGCGGTGCGAATCAATTTCGCATGCTGCGGGTTCTGCGCCACGATGAACCATGGGTCAACGGCGATGCAGTGTCCGCCCACTCCCGGTCCCGGCTGGAGAATGTTAACGCGCGGATGACGATTCGCGAGGCGAATCAGTTCCCAGACGTTGATCCCCTGATCGGCACAAATCAGCGACAGTTCGTTGGCAAACGCGATATTCACGTCGCGGAAGCTGTTTTCCGTGAGTTTGCACATTTCCGCTGTACGCGCATTGGTCACCACGCATTCCCCTTCGAGGAAGATGTTGTAGAGCTCGCTTGCTCGTGTAGAGCAGACAGGGGTCATGCCACCAATCACGCGATCGTTTTTAATGAGTTCGACCATCACCTGGCCCGGCAGTACACGCTCCGGGCAGTAGGCGATATTCACATCAGCCTGTTCGCCTGCCTGCTGCGGGAAGCTCAAGTCCTGACGCATTTCTGCCAGCCACTCGGCTACTTGTTCCGTCGCGCCCACTGGAGAGGTGGACTCGAGGATCACCAACGCGCCCTTCTTAAGCACCGGTGCAATGGACCGTGCTGCCGCTTCGACAAACACCATGTCAGGCTCATGATCGCCTTTAAACGGCGTAGGCACCGCAATCAGGTAGGCATCGGCTTCAACCGGCGTCGTGCTAGCGCGCAGATAGCCGCCTTCGACTGCCGTTTTGACAACCTGACCGAGATCGGGTTCAACGATATGGATTTCACCGCGGTTGATGGTGTCTACCGCGTGCTGATTGATATCCACACCCACCACCTGTTTCTGGCGTGAGGCAAATGCCGCTGCCGTTGGCAGTCCGATGTAGCCAAGGCCGATGACAGAGATGGTCGAAAAACTCATAGCGTTTCCTGATTGTGTTTGAGGGCTGACAAAATTCGACTACAGGCCTGGCCGTCACCATAAGGATTATGGGCCCGGCTCATCGCCTGATACTCCTTCTCGTCACGCAGCAATCGCGTAACTTCATTCACTATGTTCTGACGATCGGTACCCACCAGCCGGACGGTTCCGGCATCTACGGCCTCTGGGCGCTCGGTGGTGTCGCGCATCACTAGCACCGGTTTACCCAGCGACGGCGCTTCTTCCTGAATCCCGCCGGAGTCAGTGAGGATCAACCATGCGCGATTCATTAGCCAGACGAACGGCAGGTAGTCCTGCGGTTCAATCAGGAAGACGTTGTCCACATGGCCAAGAATGCGGTTAACCGGCTCGCTGACGTTCGGGTTGAGATGTACAGGATAAACGACCTGAACCTCTGGGTTTTCTGCGGCCACTTCTGCCAGCGCCTGGCAAATCTGCTCAAAGCCCTGACCGAAGCTTTCGCGACGATGGCCCGTGACGAGGATAAGCTTTTTGTCGTTGTCTAAGAATGGATAACGGCCAGACAATTCGCTGCGTAAGGACTCATCAGCCAGCACGCGGTCGCGCACCCAGAAGAGCGCATCAATCACGGTATTGCCCGTCACGACGATGCCCTGCCCGGAAATGTTCTCGCGCAGCAGGTTCTGACGGGAATTTTCCGTCGGAGCGAAATGGTACATCGCCAGATGGCCTGTCATGGTGCGGTTGGCTTCTTCCGGCCACGGAGAATAGAGATCACCCGTGCGCAGGCCAGCCTCAACGTGTCCGACCGGGATACGCTGATAAAATGCAGCCAGGCTCGCGGCCATGGTCGTTGTGGTATCACCGTGCACCAGTACAACATCAGGCTTGAAGGATTCCAGTACCGGTTTTAGGCCCTGCAGAATCCGGCAGGTGATTTCCGTCAGTCCCTGCCCTGGGCTCATCACGTTGAGATCGTATTCAGGAACGATGGAAAACAGCTTTAGCACCTGATCCAACATTTCCCGATGCTGTGCCGTGACGCAGACTTTGGCCTCAAAATGTGGGTCATTTGCCAAAGCATGGACCAGCGGCGCCATTTTAATCGCCTCTGGACGTGTGCCAAATACGGTTAATACTTTCACATCAATTCTCTTTGAATAGGTAGCGACGGCGTAATCCGCCTCGCCACGAAGTGCATGTTACTGTGTGCGACGACGCGCCAACGCAACGCCCGCGCCAATCAGCGCACCGACAATACCCCACATTACCATCAGAAAGACGCGACGCGGACTGTCGCGTTTTACCGGCTCTTCCGGTGTACGTAAATAACGGTAGGTCTGAAAACGAGGATCGAGAGTTGGGCCAACATTGAGCGTGGTCAGCATTGCACGATTCTGGTCGTAGTCGAGATCAAAATCAGGACCAACAGATTGTAGATTTTCGAGTCTTGCCTGCAGCATCGGGCGACCGAGCAGGAACAGTTCGGAGTCAGGCAGTTGCTCTGCCGGAACATCTGTTTCGCTGCGGGAAATGTTGTTCTGCTGCGCCACTTTCAATGCTTGCTGAACGCTGTGAATATTGCGGTCGAAAATTGACTGAGCCACCTCTTCCTGGCGCTTAACCTGCGCCTTCATCTGGATGGTACGTGCCGCCCACGCGCCTTTCAGTTCATCATTCAGGTGACCTGCAGCCCGCTGGCTGGCAAAGGCAACATACTGGCGCAGCAGATTGTTAGCATCCGGGGCCGTTTCTGCCACCAGCTTGATGCTGTCGTTCACGCTTTTCAGCGGATCACCCGGCATGAACTGTATATCGTTAATTAAGTCGTCCAGCAGTGCGGCATCGGCGCGCGCATTTCCTGACTGACGTTGCTTGTAGTAGTCCGTTTGCGACCAGAATTCGCGGCGGGTATCCCATGACGCCAGCTGCATGATGAACTCTTTGTACGATTCATCCATAGCAGAAGGCTGATCGGGGCTCGCCAGATTCGCCTTGATATCCAGATTGCGTAAAAACTGCTGCTGGGAATAGTAGCCCCCCAGCATGTTGACCGTCGGCCGATCAGTGATAGCGGTAGCGCTCCACTCCTGCCGGGCAAAGAAGGTATAGACAAGCACAATCAGAGCAAACAAAAAGGCAATGCCGATAATCCAGCGTTTTCCTGCCCATAGCGTACAAAACAGACCGCGAATATCCAGCTCATTTTCAGCACTCACTGAGTTTGCTCCCGGTAATTGTTGTGTCATCTCTCTTCCAGATTCATTTGGTTAAATGGTGCGTTTTATCGCTATGCCGGCGAATTCGCCGCTTCACTCTTTTGATGAAGCGCGCCACTTTCCATGCGCGTTTTATGCAGTAACCGTACATAAAAAAGGCAAGTATAAACAGGAGCAACATGCCCCATTCTGGAATAATTCGCGTGTATTCGCCAACTACCCCAACGGCCGCTAGCAGCGCAGCAGCGAGTGTAATCAGCACAAAAGCCTGCCGGGAGGTAAAACCGGCCCGCATGATCAGGTGATGAATGTGCTGCCTGTCGGCGGAGAAAGGACTCATTCCTTTTCGTAAACGACGGAACATGATGGCAACCATGTCCATCAACGGAATAGCAATAATCCACAGCGCGGTGACCGGGCTTATCGGATGGGTTTTCCCCTGGGTCGTTTCCAGTAATATCCAGATGACAGTGAAACCGAGCAACGTGCTGCCCGCGTCTCCCATGAAGACCTTATACCGACGTCCAAGCAACCCCAGATTCAACAGAACGTAAGGGAGGATCGCCGCAATCATCGCGAAACACCACATCGCGAGGCTGTACTGGCCATCCAACCACAGGATTATCCCCATTGCGCCAAAGGAAACGCTTGAAAGCCCCCCCAACAGGCCGTCGATACCATCAACCATGTTGAAGGCATTGATAGCGGCCCAGACTGCAAACAGGGTAAGGAAGTAGCCGAACGGACCGAGAACAAGCTCCCAGGAACCAAAGATGTAGCCCAGACTGCTCAGGTATAACTTCCCCTGAACCATCATCAGGACGGCAACGATAGCCTGAACCATCGCGCGAAACTTAACACTGATGTCATAGCGATCGTCTAGAGCACCAACCGCCACCAGTACAGCAGCACAGCTCATATACAACTTCGCGTGGGGAATGTAGTAATCAACCAAACCGAAGGCGAAACTCACTCCTGCGAACACAGAAATTCCGCCGACCAGAGGGATCATCCCCTGGTGACGTTTACGGAAATTGGGTTTATCCACTAAACCCACCTTTTTAGCTGCCTTGCGCGCGAAAAAAAGGAATAAGGTTGTGAACAAAAAAATACTGATCAGATCAGCGCATGCTGTCAGTAAATTCACAATGCGTGCTCTCTGGGAAAATTATTAGCGAAAGTATACCCACGATAGCGATTCTCCAGAAGAGGAATCAGGCTGAGTTTTGCGGGAGCTGTTTGTATTCTAACCAAAAAATGAAGATGGATGAGAGAGATTCGGAATAAACGTGCTCTGTCATCGCAGAAACTGACTTTAAGTATGCGCAAAAACAAAAACGCCACGCGGTTGCGTGGCGTTTTTTAGTCTCGCGAAACTTACGAACGCTTCATCATATCGAAGAAATCGTCGTTGGTTTTGGTCATCGCCAGCTTATTAATGAGGAATTCCATCGCATCGATTTCACCCATTGGATGGATGATTTTGCGCAGGATCCACATTTTCTGCAGCTCTTCCTGAGTGGTAAGCAGCTCTTCTTTACGCGTACCAGAACGGTTGTAGTCGATAGCAGGGAACACGCGCTTCTCAGCGATTTTACGCGCCAGATGCAGTTCCATGTTGCCGGTACCTTTAAATTCTTCGTAGATAACTTCATCCATTTTAGAACCGGTATCAACCAGCGCGGTAGCGATGATAGTCAGACTACCACCCTCTTCCACGTTACGCGCAGCACCAAAGAAGCGTTTCGGACGGTGCAGTGCGTTCGCATCCACACCACCGGTCAGTACTTTACCGGAAGCCGGAACGACGGTGTTGTAGGCACGAGCCAGACGAGTAATTGAATCGAGCAGAATGATAACGTCTTTCTTGTGCTCGACCAGGCGTTTAGCCTTCTCAATAACCATCTCAGCAACCTGAACGTGGCGAGAGGCTGGCTCATCAAAGGTAGAAGCAACAACTTCACCTTTAACCAGACGCTGCATCTCGGTCACTTCTTCCGGACGTTCGTCGATAAGCAGAACCATCAACACGCAGTCTGGGTGATTGTACGCGATGCTTTGTGCGATGTTCTGCAACAGCATAGTTTTACCGGCTTTCGGCGGTGCAACAATCAGACCACGCTGGCCACGACCGATAGGCGATGCCAGATCCAGTACACGAGCGGTTAAGTCTTCAGTTGAGCCATTCCCACGTTCCATACGCAGACGAGAATTCGCATGCAGCGGCGTTAAGTTCTCGAACAGAATTTTGTTACGCGCATTTTCCGGCTTGTCGTAGTTAACTTCGTTAACTTTCAACAATGCAAAGTAACGCTCACCCTCTTTAGGAGGACGAATCTTACCGGAAATGGTGTCACCTGTACGGAGGTTGAAACGGCGGATTTGGCTGGGGGAAACGTAGATGTCATCGGGACCGGCGAGGTAGGAGCTGTCTGCGGAACGGAGGAAACCAAATCCATCCTGCAGAATCTCCAGCACACCGTCGCCAAAGATATCTTCGCCACTCTTCGCGTGCTGCTTCAGGATGGCAAATATGATGTCCTGTTTGCGCATACGGGCTTGGTTTTCCAGCCCCATATTTTCGCCGAGAGTAATCAGCTCAGAAACCGGCGTATTCTTTAATTCGGTAAGATTCATAGTGGTGTGAGGGGTAAATCTCGAACGTATGTTGTGAATGGTATGGCAGGGTCATCCATGCCTGTTTACGGCCATCAACTCATGCCTGTACGCTGCCTGGTCAAAGGAAAGGACGCAGAACTGAAACGACGAGACGGAAAGAGTGATATGCCTGGAATCTATCAACTTCACGCGTATAAAGATGTGGTACGGGAAGTATTGGCTAAATCAGATTCAAACTACATAAGGTATGTTTAAAACGAAGTCAACGTTAACTTAGCACGACTCAGGGCGGGCGTCCAGCGGTCCCGACATTTTCGGAACAGAGGACGCCACATCAACCCAGTGCTGGATCAGGCGAGGTTTGCTTCGAGGAATTCTTTCAGCTGGCCTTTAGACAACGCGCCCACTTTGGTCGCGGCGACTTCACCGTTTTTGAACAGCAGCAGAGTCGGGATACCACGAATGCCGTATTTCGGCGCAGTGCCCGGGTTCTGGTCGATGTTCAGTTTTGCAACGGTCAGCTTACCTTCGAACTCTTCAGCGATTTCATCCAGAATCGGGGCAATCATTTTGCACGGACCACACCACTCTGCCCAGAAATCAACGAGGGTAACCCCGTCAGCTTTGAGTACGTCCGTGTCAAAACTATCGTCAGTCAGGTGAATAATTTTATCGCTCATATATAACTCCACAGGAATAAGCCTGGTGTGTTGGTGTAGCATTAATCAACTATCAACGTCATGTTGATGTTGCTTTAGCCAACTAAAAGGTTGACGTTATTTCACCGGATACGCTTTCTTAATGCAATAGTAAGCTGATATTCTACCACACTATGAGCAAAACACATTTAACAGAACAGAAGTTTTCCGACTTCGCCCTGCACCCTCAGGTGATAGAAGCCCTTGAAAAGAAAGGGTTTCATCATTGCACCCCTATTCAGGCACTCGCACTCCCGCTGACGCTGGCAGGACGTGATGTTGCAGGGCAGGCGCAAACCGGAACCGGCAAAACGATGGCGTTTCTGACGTCAACGTTCCATTATCTTCTCTCTCACCCTGCTGCTGAGAACCGCCAGGTTAACCAACCGCGTGCGCTGATTATGGCCCCAACGCGTGAACTGGCTGTTCAAATCCATGCTGATGCAGAACCGTTGGCAGCGGCCACCGGCCTGAAGCTGGGTCTCGCTTACGGCGGCGACGGTTACGACAAACAGCTGAAAGTGCTGGAAAGCGGCGTCGACATTCTGATCGGCACCACCGGTCGCCTCATTGACTACGCGAAGCAGAACTACATCAACCTGGCGGCAATTCAGGTTGTCGTGCTGGATGAAGCGGATCGTATGTACGATCTGGGCTTTATTAAAGATATCCGTTGGCTGTTCCGTCGTATGCCACAGGCTAACCAGCGCCTGAACATGCTGTTCTCCGCGACGCTTTCTTACCGCGTACGTGAACTGGCGTTCGAGCAAATGAATAACGCCGAGTATGTGGAAGTGGAACCGGAGCAGAAAACCGGGCACCGCATTAAAGAAGAGCTCTTCTATCCGTCCAACGACGAGAAGATGCGTTTGCTGCAAACGTTGCTGGAAGAAGAATGGCCAGATCGTGCCATTATTTTTGCCAACACCAAGCACCGCTGCGAAGACGTCTGGGGCCATTTGGCTGCCGATGGTCACCGCGTTGGTCTGCTGACTGGCGACGTGGCACAGAAAAAACGCCTGCGTATTCTGGATGAATTTACCCGTGGTGACCTCGATATTCTGGTCGCGACCGACGTTGCTGCCCGCGGCCTGCACATTCCTGCCGTGACACACGTCTTTAACTACGATCTGCCGGATGATTGCGAAGATTACGTTCACCGTATCGGTCGTACCGGTCGTGCTGGCCTCAGCGGCCACTCCATCAGCCTCGCCTGTGAAGAGTACGCGCTGAACCTGCCGGCTATCGAAACCTATATCGGTCACTCGATTCCGCAGAGCAAGTACAACCCGGATGCGCTGATGAGCGATTTGCCGAAGGCATTGCGCCTGACGCGCACGCGTCCAGGTAACGGCCCACGCCGTTCTGGCGGCGGCGCACCGCGCAACCGTCGTCGTTCAGGTTAAGCAGGCTTATGCCATACACAAAATCCTCCAACCTGTATCACGGCGCCAAGAGTTCGAATCCAACGCAGAGACAGGTTGAAGGATGAAGTGTATGAACGCCTCTTCGCTATACGCAGCAATAGATCTCGGTTCCAATAGTTTTCATATGCTGGTTGTGCGCGAAGTGGCGGGGAGCATTCAGACCCTGACGCGCATTAAGCGCAAAGTCAGGCTGGCCGCCGGATTGAACAGCGATAACACGCTGTCGCCGGAAGCCATGGAACGAGGCTGGCAATGCCTGCGTTTGTTTGCCGAACGTTTGCAAGATATTCCGCATGCACAAATCCGCGTCGTGGCAACCGCCACGTTGCGTCTGGCCGTTAACGCCGATGCCTTCCTTGCCAAAGCGCAAGAAATCCTTGGCTGTCCGGTGCAGGTGATCAGCGGTGAAGAAGAAGCACGCCTGATTTATCAGGGCGTGGCACACACCACCGGTGGCGACGATCGCCGTCTGGTGGTGGATATCGGCGGTGCCAGTACTGAACTGGTCACCGGCACTGGTGCCCAAACCACCTCTCTTTTCAGCCTGTCGATGGGCTGCGTCACCTGGCTCGAACGCTTCTTTACTGACCGAAATCTCGAACACGCCCATTTTGATGCCGCCGAGCAGGCCGCACGTGATGTGCTACGTCCAGTCGCCGACGAACTTCGTCATCACGGCTGGAAAATTTGCGTTGGCGCATCCGGTACCGTTCAGGCGTTGCAGGAAATCATGATGGCGCAGGGCATGGATGAGCGCATTACGCTCGCCAAGCTGCAACAGCTCAAACAGCGCGCCATTCAATGCGGTCGTCTGGAAGAACTCGAGATTGAAGGCCTGACGCTGGAACGGGCGTTGGTGTTCCCAAGCGGACTGGCGATTTTACTGGCCATTTTCAGCGAGCTTGATATCCAGTGCATGACCCTCGCGGGTGGCGCCCTGCGCGAAGGACTGGTTTACGGTATGCTTCATCTGGCCGTCGATCAGGATATCCGCAGCCGCACGCTACGCAATATTCAGCGGCGTTTTATGGTCGATACCGAACAGGCTCAGCGTGTGGCGCAGCTAGCCTCTCATCTCGTCGATCAGTGTGAAAAAAGCTGGGAAATTGAACCGTTAAGCCGTGATTTACTGCTTAGCGCCTGCTATCTGCACGAAATTGGCCTGAGTGTCGATTTCAAACAGGCTCCGCAGCATGCAGCCTATCTGGTGCGTAATCTCGATCTCCCCGGCTTTACGCCTGCGCAGAAAAAGCTGCTGGCAACGCTGGTACTCAATCAGACCAACCCCGTCGACCTGCCCTCGCTGCATCAGCAAAATGCCGTTCCGCCGCGCGTAGCCGATAGGCTTTGCCGTTTGCTGCGTCTGGCTATCCTGTTTGCGGGTCGCCGCCGGGACGACCTGCTGCCAGATATTGCGCTCAGCGTGGAAGGGGAAACATTGACCCTGACGCTGCCGTCAGGCTGGCTGGCGAACCATCCGCTCGGAGCGGAACTGGTGTTGCAGGAAAGCCAGTGGCAGAGCTATGTCCACTGGCCGTTGATCGTCGACTAATTACCTGGCCTTCGCTTTGGCCAGCATCGCTTTGATGTTGGCCACATTCGCCTGGCCTTTGTGCATCCGCTCCTCCGGCGACACCACCTTACGCTCCTGCTCCCAGATGATATCGTCCTGCGGTAACTCCAGCAGAAAACGACTCGGCTCCGGACGCACCAACTCGCCGTACTGACGGCGCTCTTTGCACAGCGTAAAGGTCAGCTCTTTTTGCGCGCGGGTAATCCCCACATACGCCAGACGACGTTCTTCATCGACGTTATCTTCGTCGATACTGCTCTGATGCGGGAGCAGCCCTTCTTCCATACCGACCAGATACACATACGGGAACTCCAGCCCTTTTGACGCGTGCAGCGTCATCAGTTGGACCTGATCGAGATCTTCGTCGCTTTCGCCACGTTCCATCATGTCGCGGAGGGTGAAACGGGTAACGACCTGCGTCAGCGTCATCGGCTCTTCCAGATCAGAACCTTCGAGCATTTCCGTCATCCAGCCAAACAGGGTGTTGACGTTTTTCATGCGCATTTCAGCCGCTTTCGGGCTCGGAGACGTTTCAAACAGCCAGGACTCGTAATCGATGCCGTGAATGAGATCGCGTACCGCCGCGATAGGTTCACGCTCCGCCAGACGCTGAACGTCGCCCAGCCAGTGAGTGAAACGAGTCAGAGATTCATAACCGCGCCCGGTAAGCGTTTGCGTCAGACCCATATCAAAACTGGCGGCAAACATGCTTTTACTGCGGGTAGTCGCCCATTCACCCAGCTTCTGTAACGTTGCCGGGCCAATTTCGCGCTTCGGCGTATTCACAATCCGCAGAAAAGCGCTGTCGTCATCCGGGTTGGTCAGCACGCGCAGATAGGCGAGCAGGTCCTTGATTTCAGGGCGCGAGAAAAACGACGTTCCGCCAGAAATACGGTACGGAATACGGTTTTGCATCAGCAGCTTTTCAAACACCCGCGACTGATGGTTACCGCGATAGAGGATCGCATAATCCTTATAGGCCGTTTTATTGATGAAGTGATGAGCGATCAGTTCGCCGGCAACGCGTTCAGCTTCGTGTTCTTCGTGATTCGCGCTCAGTACTTTGAGTTCTGTACCGTAGCCCAACTCAGAAAACAGTTTCTTTTCAAAAACGTGCGGATTATTGGCAATCAGGATGTTGGCCGCTTTCAGAATACGTTCAGAAGAACGGTAATTCTGCTCGAGCTTAATCACCTGGAGTTTCGGGAAGTCCTGGCTCAAGAGCACCAGGTTTTGCGGACGCGCACCACGCCAGGAGTAAATCGACTGGTCGTCATCGCCCACCACCGTAAACCGTGCCCGGCTGCCCACCAGCAGTTTCACCAACTCGTACTGGCTGGTGTTGGTATCCTGATATTCATCCACCAGCAGATAACGAATCTTGTTCTGCCAGCGCTCGCGCACTTCTTCATTGCGTTGTAGCAGCAGCGTCGGCAGCAGGATCAGATCGTCGAAATCCAGCACGTTGCAGGCTTTCATGTGTGCATCGTACAGCCCGTAGCAGTGAGCAAAAATTCGATCGCGCTCGCCATTGGCCTGCGCCGCGGCTTGTTGCGGCGTCATCAGATCGTTTTTCCAGTTGGAGATCGTCGAGATCAGCTGCTGAAGTACCACTTTATCGTCGTCAATCAGCCCTTCCGTCAGCTCTTTCAGCAGCCCAACCTGATCGGTATCGTCGAACAGGGAAAAGTTGGATTTCATCCCCAGTGCGGCAAACTCGCGTTTAATGATTTCCAGCCCCAGGGTATGGAACGTGGAGATCATCAGGCCGCGTGCCTCTTTACGCTCTATCGTCTGGGCGACACGTTCTTTCATTTCGCGCGCGGCTTTGTTGGTAAAGGTCACGGCGGCAATATGCTTCGCCTGGTAGCCACACTGATGGATCAGGTGCGCAATTTTATTGGTGATCACGCGCGTCTTGCCCGATCCCGCCCCCGCCAGCACCAGGCAGGGTCCGGTGACGAATTCGACGGCTTGTTGTTGTCCGGGGTTTAAACGCATAGGGTCACTCAATGAAAAACGGGAGGGTCGAAACATACCCAAGCTCATTCAGGTTGCAGGAAGGCGGCAAACGAGAGAATCCCGATGAGCTTACTCAAGTAAGTGATTCGGGTGAACGAGAGCAGCCAACATACCTGCAACTTGAAGGACGACGGGTATAGAGCGTGGTAGTATAGCGAGCCTGAACCATACCACTCAAGGCACGATCATGGCAAAAACAGCAGCAGCAATGCATATCCTTGTAAAGGAAGAGAAACTGGCTCTGGATCTTTTAGAGCAGATCAAAAACGGCGGCGATTTTGAGAAGCTGGCGAAGAAGCACTCCACCTGTCCGTCAGGCAGAAAAGGCGGTCATTTAGGCGAATTCAAACAGGGCCAGATGGTTCCGGCGTTTGATAAAGTGGTCTTCTCTTGCCCAGTGCTGGAGCCTACTGGCCCGCTGCACACCCAGTTCGGTTACCACATCATCAAAGTGCTGTACCGTAACTAATGAAAAGCCCGGCGGCGCTAACGCGGGCCGGGCCTGAAGAGATACCCCTAAGAATTTCGACTTGCAGCAAAGCGGCAAGTGAGTACAGCCCCAGGAGCATAGATAACCATGCGACTGGGGTGTATGAACGTCGCCAACGCAGCTGCGAATCGAAAGGCGACGGGGTATTAGCTTGCTACAGCAATACGCTTCATATCTTTCATATAACCGCGCAGTTTCTTGCCAACGGTTTCAATCTCGTGGCTGCGAATTGCTTCGTTCACGTCACGCAGCTGAGCGTTATCTACCGCGCCTTCAGCAATCGCTTTACCCAGGTCACCGGTTTGCAGTGTGGTCATGAACTCTTTCAGCAGCGGAACACATGCGTAAGAGAACAGGTAGTTGCCGTACTCAGCGGTATCGGAGATAACCACGTTCATTTCATACAGACGCTTACGGGCGATGGTGTTCGCAATCAGCGGCAGCTCGTGCAGTGATTCGTAGTAAGCGGACTCTTCGATGATGCCGGAATCAACCATGGTTTCGAAAGCCAGCTCAACGCCCGCTTTCACCATTGCAATCATCACTACGCCTTTATCGAAGTATTCCTGCTCACCGATTTTACCGTCAAACTGCGGCGCAGTTTCGAACGCGGTTTTACCGGTCTCTTCACGCCAGGTCAGCAGTTTCTTATCGTCGTTTGCCCAGTCAGCCATCATGCCGGAGGAGAATTCGCCGGAGATGATGTCGTCCATGTGTTTCTGGAAAAGCGGGGCCATGATTTCTTTCAGCTGCTCGGCCAGCGCGAATGCACGGATTTTCGCCGGGTTAGACAGACGGTCCATCATCAGGGTGATGCCGCCCTGCTTCAGCGCTTCAGTGGTGGTTTCCCAACCGAATTGAATCAGTTTTTCTGCGTAAGCCGGGTCAGTACCCTCGGCCACCAGCTTGTCGAAGCACAGCAGAGAACCAGCCTGCAACATACCGCACAGGATAGTCTGCTCGCCCATCAGGTCAGATTTCACTTCTGCAACGAAGGAAGACTCGAGCACGCCAGCACGATGACCACCGGTAGCTGCCGCCCAGGCTTTAGCAATCGCCATGCCTTCGCCTTTAGGATCGTTTTCCGGGTGAACGGCGATCAGCGTTGGTACACCGAAACCACGTTTGTACTCTTCACGCACTTCGGTACCAGGACACTTCGGCGCCACCATGACCACAGTGATGTCTTTACGGATCTGCTCACCCACTTCCACGATGTTAAAGCCATGGGAGTAACCCAGCGCTGCGCCATCTTTCATCAGCGGCTGCACGGAACGTACAACGTCTGAGTGCTGCTTGTCTGGCGTCAGGTTAACAACCAGGTCTGCCTGTGGAACCAGCTCTTCGTAAGTGCCTACTTTAAAGCCGTTTTCAGTCGCTTTACGCCATGATGCACGCTTTTCAGCAATCGCTTCTTTACGCAGCGCGTAAGAGATATCCAGACCGGAGTCACGCATGTTCAGGCCCTGGTTCAGACCCTGTGCGCCACAGCCGACGATGACCACTTTTTTACCCTGAAGGTAGCTCGCGCCATCGGCGAATTCGTCACGCGCCATGAAGCGGCATTTGCCCAGCTGTGCCAGCTGCTGGCGCAGATTCAGTGTATTAAAGTAGTTAGCCATGGTGATACCTCGTGATGTTGTTCTGTCTTATTGTTCGGTTCGCGTTTTGCGAGATTGGAACCACATTACAACAGGAAATTTATTGCGGAAATTGATATATTCACAACATCACGTTGCAATTTCTGCAATATAAAATCGTGGGGTGTCTTCTGTGGATTTACGCGATCTGAAAACCTTCCTGCATCTGGCGGAAAGTCGCCACTTTGGCCGTAGCGCGCGGGCGATGCACGTCAGTCCTTCCACGCTTTCGCGACAAATTCAGCGGCTGGAAGAAGATCTTGGGCAGGCGCTGTTTGTGCGCGATAACCGTACCGTGACCCTCACCGAAGCCGGTGAAGAGTTGCGCACCTTCGCTCAACAAACGCTATTGCAGTATCAGCAGCTGCGTCACACCATCGACCAGAAAGGGCCGTCGCTCTCCGGCGAACTGCATCTATTTTGCTCGGTAACCGCCGCCTACAGCCATTTACCGCCAATTCTGGACCGCTTCCGCGCGGAGCATCCTTCCGTGGAAATCAAACTCACCACCGGTGATGCCGCCGATGCGATGGAAAAAGTGGTGACCGGCGAGGCCGATTTAGCCATTGCCGGGAAACCGGAAACGCTCCCTGGCGCAGTGGCGTTTTCGATGCTGGAGAATTTAGCGGTGGTGCTGATTGCCCCGGCGCTCGCCTGCCCGGTGCGCACACAGGTGGCGCAGGAGAAACCCGACTGGTCAACGGTGCCGTTTATCATGGCCGATCAAGGCCCCGTACGCCGTCGCATTGAGCTGTGGTTCCGTCGCCATAAAATCAGCAATCCGTCGATTTACGCCACCGTTGGGGGTCATGAAGCGATGGTGTCGATGGTGGCGCTCGGCTGCGGCGTGGCACTTATCCCGGAAATCGTGCTGGAAAACAGCCCTGAACCGGTGCGCAACCGCGTGATGATCCTCGAGCGCAGCGACGAAAAAACCCCGTTTGAGCTCGGCGTGTGCGTACAAAAAAAGCGGCTACATGAGCCGCTTATTGACGCTTTCTGGACGATTCTGCCGAACCACTAACCCGCGAGGAAAAAGCGAAACGCCGGGTTATTGGTTTCATCGTGACACTCGTAGCCCAGCTCGCTGAGTCGTGTTTCGAAATCCGGCTCGTGCTCGCCCAGCTCAAAACCGGCTAATACGCGACCGTAGTCAGTACCGTGGCTGCGATAGTGGAACAATGAAATATTCCAGTGGGTGCCGAGGGTATAGAGAAACTTCAGCAACGCGCCGGGAGACTCCGGGAATTCGAAGCTGTACAAACGTTCCTGTAACGGCTTCGAAGGACGGCCGCCGACCATATAGCGAACGTGCAGCTTCGCCATTTCATCGTCGGACAAATCCACCACGCTGTAACCCCCGTCATTCAACAGACCGAGGATCTCTTTGCGTTCCTCCAGGCCACGGCTTAACCGCACACCGACGAAAATACACGCGTCTTTAGCATCGGCAAACCGGTAGTTGAATTCCGTTACCGAACGCCCGCCGAGCAGCTGGCAAAACTTGAGGAAGCTGCCCTTCTCTTCCGGGATAGTCACCGCCAGCAACGCTTCACGTTGTTCGCCCAGCTCGCAGCGCTCAGAGACATAGCGCAATCCGTGGAAGTTAACGTTAGCCCCGGACAGCACGTGCGCCAGGCGTTCGCCGCGAATGTTGTGCTGCGCGATATACTTTTTCATCCCCGCCAGTGCCAACGCACCAGACGGTTCCGCCACCGCGCGCACATCTTCGAACAGGTCTTTCATTGCCGCGCAGATAGCATCGCTGTCGACGGTGACGATATCGTCGAGATACTCCTGGCACAGCCGGAAGGTTTCATCGCCAATACGCTTCACTGCGACGCCTTCGGCAAACAGCCCGACGCGCGGTAAATCGACCGGATGCCCGGCGTCCAGCGCCGCCTTCAGACAGGCTGAGTCTTCCGCCTCCACCGCGATCACTTTGATTTGCGGCATCAGCTGTTTGATAAGCACTGCGACACCGGCCGCCAGACCGCCACCGCCAACCGGCACGAATACCCTGTCGAGATGCGCATCCTGCTGGATCAGCTCCAGTGCCAGCGTGCCTTGTCCGGCAATCACCATAGGGTGATCGAATGGCGGCACCCAGGTAAAGCCCTGCTGCTGCGCCAGTTCGATAGCTTTGGCCTTGGCCTCATCGAAATTCGCGCCATGCAGCAGCACTTCACCGCCAAAACCACGCACCGCATCAACTTTGATATCCGCGGTCGCCACCGGCATCACAATCAGCGCTTTGATGCCCAGACGGGCCGAGGAGAATGCTACGCCCTGGGCGTGATTTCCCGCAGAAGCAGTAATCACGCCACACGCTTTTTGCTCTTCGGTCAAACTCGCCATCATCGCGTACGCGCCGCGCAGCTTGAAGCTGTGAACCGGCTGACGGTCTTCGCGCTTCACCAGCACGACGTTGTCGAGACGGGCGGAGATTTTCTCCATCTTCTGCAACGGCGTGACCTGGACGGCTTCATAGACCGGCGCACGCAGCACCGCTCTGAGATATTCCGCCCCCTCAGGGGCGGTGGATAGCGGTTGGGATTCGGCCATGATTAGCCCCCAAGTTTGGATTTATCGCGCACTGCACCTTTGTCGGCACTGGTCGCCAGGCTGGCGTAGGCACGCAGCGCGAAAGAAACCTGACGTTCGCGATTACGCGGAGTCCAGGCCTGATCGCCACGAGCGTCCTGCGCTTCACGACGCGCTGCCAGTTCCTGATCGCTCAGCTGCAGCTGAATACCACGGCCTGGAATGTCGATAGCAATCATGTCGCCGTCTTCAATCAGCGCGATGTTGCCGCCGCTTGCCGCTTCCGGTGACACGTGGCCGATAGACAGGCCAGAGGTCCCGCCGGAGAAACGTCCGTCGGTAACCAGTGCACAGGCTTTACCGAGGCCCATCGATTTCAGGAAGGTGGTTGGATAGAGCATTTCCTGCATGCCCGGCCCACCTTTTGGCCCTTCGTAGCGGATAACGACTACGTCGCCAGCAACCACTTTACCGCCGAGAATCGCTTCTACCGCGTCGTCCTGGCTTTCGTACACTTTAGCCGGGCCGGTGAATTTCAGATTGCTGTCGTCCACGCCTGCGGTTTTCACGATGCAGCCGTTTTCCGCAAAATTACCGTACAGCACAGCCAAACCACCGTCCTGACTGTAGGCGTTTTCCAGTGAACGGATACAGCCTTCGGCACGATCGTCATCCAGCGTGTCCCAACGGCAGTTCTGCGAGAAGGCCTGAGTGGTACGAATACCTGCCGGGCCCGCACGGAACATGGCTTTAACCGCGTCATCTTTGGTCAGCATCACATCGTACTGATCCAGCGTCTGCGGCAGTGACAGCCCCAGCACGTTTTTCACATCGCGGTTCAGTAGCCCAGCGCGGTCCAGCTCGCCGAGAATACCGAAAACGCCACCGGCACGGTGAACGTCTTCCATGTGATATTTCTGGGTACTTGGCGCGACTTTACACAGTTGCGGCACGTTGCGGGACAGCTTGTCGATATCACTCATGGTGAAGTCGATTTCCGCTTCCTGTGCGGCGGCCAGCAGGTGCAGAACGGTATTGGTGGAACCGCCCATGGCAATATCGAGCGTCATGGCGTTCTCAAACGCGGCTTTGCTGGCGATGTTACGCGGCAGCGCGGACGCGTCGTCCTGCTCATAATAACGCTTGGTCAGCTCAACGATGCGCGTGCCGGCGTTGAGGAACAGGTCTTTACGGTCCGCGTGCGTTGCCAGCAGCGAGCCGTTGCCCGGCTGCGACAGGCCCAGCGCTTCGGTCAGGCAGTTCATCGAGTTGGCGGTGAACATGCCGGAACAGGAACCACAGGTCGGGCACGCGGAGCGCTCAATCTGTTCGCTCTGCTCGTCGGACACTTTAGGGTCCGCGCCCTGAATCATCGCATCAACCAGGTCCAGCTTGATTATCTGATCGGAAAGCTTGGTTTTACCGGCTTCCATCGGGCCACCGGAAACAAAGATAACTGGAATGTTCAGACGCAGAGATGCCATCAGCATCCCCGGGGTGATTTTGTCGCAATTGGAGATACATACCATGGCATCGGCGCAGTGGGCGTTCACCATGTATTCCACGGAATCGGCGATCAGCTCGCGCGACGGCAGTGAATACAGCATGCCCCCGTGACCCATGGCGATACCGTCATCGACAGCGATAGTGTTGAATTCTTTTGCCACGCCGCCGGAGGCTTCGATTTGCTCAGCAACCAGTTTACCGAGGTCGCGCAAATGGACGTGGCCTGGCACGAACTGGGTAAACGAGTTCACAACGGCAATAATGGGTTTGCCGAAATCGGCATCTGTCATCCCGGTGGCGCGCCACAGCGCGCGGGCACCCGCCATATTACGGCCGTGGGTGGTAGTGGCGGAACGATACTTAGGCATGCTCTGTTTACTCCCGTCTATCTGTTAAATGGGACGGTGCGTGCCGTCCCATTGTTTTATTTCGGATTAACTTGATCCAACCAGCCCCATTTATCTTCGGTTTCACCGGTAAAGAGGCCAAAGAATGCTTGCTGAATACGTTTGGTTACCGGGCCACAACGGCCTTCGCCCACCTGAATACGATCGACGCTGCGAACCGGTGTGATTTCTGCTGCAGTACCGGACATGAACACTTCGTCAGCCAGATACAGCGATTCGCGGGACAGTACCTGCTCGCGAACTTCGATATTGAGGTCTTTCGCCAGTTTGATGATTGCATCACGGGTAATACCCGGCAGCGCGGAAGAGGTAAACGGCGGCGTAAACAGAATGCCATCTTTCACTTCGAACAGGTTCTCGCCTGCGCCTTCAGAGATATAGCCGTTCACATCCAGCGCGATCCCTTCCTGGTAGCCGTGACGACGCGCTTCGCTGCCGACCAGCAATGAGGAAAGATAGTTCCCGCCCGCTTTTGCTGCGGTTGGGATGGTGTTCGGTGCCACACGATTCCAGGAAGACACCATTGCGTCGATCCCTTGATCCAGCGCTTCTGCGCCGAGGTATGCACCCCAAGGGAAAGCGGCAATGATAACGTCAGTGTTGTAACCGTCTGGCGGGTTCACGCCCATGCCGACATCGCCAACGAATACCAGCGGACGAATGTAGGCGCTGGTCAGGTTGTTCTTACGAATAACATTCCGGCAGGCTTCCATCAGTTCATCGACGCTCTGAGAAACCGGGAAACGATAAATTTTGGCTGAATCATGCAGACGCTGCATGTGTTCACGATGACGGAACACCACCGGGCCTTTGTGAGAATCGTAGCAACGGATGCCTTCGAAGACGGACGTCCCGTAGTGCAGGGCGTGGGACATCACGTGCACCTTCGCTTCACCCCATGGAACCATCTCACCGTTAAACCAGATGTAATCAGCTTTTTTCGTCGTCATTGTTCTTCCTTTTGCGCTCAGGCGCGGATTTGTTGTGATGATGTTGTTCGTTGCTGGATCTCGACGCGGGCGACGTCTACCAGTTTGCTTAACTGACTAAACAGTAATTCGACTGGACGAAGGCTGGCAACGGTCAATTCAATATTTATGTTCTGGGCGTCAGTGGCGGTTTCCATATTCATGGCACAAATTTGAAAGCCACGATGGCGTACCACACGCAAAACGCGCTCTAACGTTTCCGGATTGAAGCGGGCCTGAACGGCAACCTGATGATGCATCATGATAATTTCTCCAGCATTTCTGCATTACTGGCACCCGGCGGTACCAGCGGCCAGACGTTTTCGAGTTCGTCGATTGAGACATGAAGCAGGTATGGCCCGGTGCTGTTGAGCATGGTGTCGAGAGCCGCTTCAACCTGGTCTTTACGGGTAATGTGCTGGCCAGGAATGCCAAAGGCGCTGGCCAGTACGAGGAAATCCGGGTTATCGGTGAGGGTGGTTTCGCTGTAGCGCTCCTGGAAAAAGAGCTGCTGCCATTGACGAACCATCCCCAGGCGCTGGTTATCGAGGATAACAATCTTCACCGGCAGCTGCTTACGCTTCACGGTGCCGAGTTCCTGCACGTTCATCATGAACGAGCCATCACCGGAAATGCAGATAACGGTATCGTCCGGTCGCGCAACCTGAGCGCCAACAGCCGCAGGCAGGCCAAAGCCCATCGTGCCTAATCCGCTGGAGGTGATGAAATTTTCCGGACGGGTGTAAGTCATGTGCTGTGCCGACCACATCTGATGCTGGCCGACATCGGTGGTCACCACGCTATTGGCCGGTTTGCGATCGGACAGCTGTTTGAGCAGTAACGGCGCGTAAATGGCCTCACCCGGATGGTCGTAGCGCCAGGCGTTGTCAGCACGTAATTCCGCAGCGTGTTTACGCCAGGCATCGATATTCAACGGCTGTTGCAGCGCAGGTAACAGCGCATTCAAATCCGCCTGAAGACCCACGTGAACCTGACGCAGCTTGTTCAGTTCTGCCGGGTCGATATCCATATGAATGACTTTCGCATTCGGGGCAAAAGTATTCAGCTTGCCGGTCACGCGGTCATCGAAGCGCGCGCCGACGGCAATCAATAAATCACACTGCTGCACTGCCAGGTTGGCCGCTTTCGTGCCGTGCATGCCCAACATCGCCAGATAATACGGATAGTCAGCATCTACGGCTCCCAGCCCCTTCAACGTGCAGGTGACCGGTATTTGCGTAACCGCGATAAACTCGCGCAGCGCAGGAACTGCCTGCGCCATCCCTACGCCACCGCCGACGTACAGTATCGGCTGGCTGGCCTGGGCTATCATCTGGCGAGCCATTTCAACGTCTTCAAAGGGAAAAGCAGTTTCATCTTCAACGGTGGAAAAATGTGGTTCAAGTGCGGCGCTGGCGACCTGAATGTCTTTCGGGATATCGACCAGAACCGGGCCAGGACGGCCTGAGTTTGCCACCAGGAAGGCTTCAGCCATGACGCGTGGCAGCTCTTCCAGCGACTGCACCAGGAAACTGTGTTTGGTGCAGGCCAGTGATAAACCGAGAACGTCCACTTCCTGAAAAGCATCGGTGCCGATAAACGAGGAAGCGACCTGCCCGGTGATGGCCACGACCGGGACGGAATCCAGCAGCGCATCAGCAAGGCCGGTGATGAGGTTGGTGGCGCCGGGGCCGGAAGTTGCCATACACACGCCAGTTTTACCCGTCGCACGTGCATAACCAATCGCCGCCAGTGCCGCGCCCTGCTCATGGCGACACAGCAGATGTTCCACGCCACCGTCGTACAACGCATCGTAGATAGGCATTATGGCGCCGCCCGGATAGCCGAAAACGGTCTCGACTCCCTGTGCTCGCAACGCATGTACCACCCACTGAGCCCCATTCATAGTTACTTCCCCGTCGCTTTTCGCGAGAAACAGAATTTTATGCTGACTGTCATACTCTGTTCCTCATTGATTTTTCGCAGTCATAAAAAAACCCCCGGACCTTTCGGTGCGGGGGTCTTAGTTCGTTAAGGCTTGTTTTCTAAGCCTTTCCTCTTCCAAGTGCAGCCCCGCACGGTGGGATAATAATCACCACCACGCTAATCACGACCAGGCTAATCACTCGTAGAAGGGCTGTCATTTTCTGTACTTTCTGGCTTCTTGTTCGAAGGAATACCTAAAGAGTTACCACAGACACGACGAACAACACAAGATTTTTTTATGATGCGCTTTCTGATCGCGCTAACGATATTGGTAAAAAGTATTGTTTTTTATAAGAAATAACTGAGATGAAAATTCTTCATTACATGAAGACCGCTCAGTGATAGCTATTTTTCTCGAACGTGCTTCCAAATGAATGCAATGGTAATGAAATAACGTGAAAATCATCTGATACACGCCCGAAAAAAACGACTTTGATCATTGCTGCGCTTACGTAACGCGACATACTGACTTTTCACGGAGGCACTATGTCATTGTCGATTATTTATACGCGGGCCGCATTGGGGGTTAACGCCCCTCTCATCACCGTGGAAGTGCATATCAGTAACGGATTACCTGGCTTAACTATGGTGGGTTTACCGGAAACAGCGGTGAAAGAAGCACGCGATCGGGTCAGGAGCGCGATGATCAATAGCGGGTATGAATTTCCTGCTAAGAAGATAACCATCAACCTGGCGCCGGCCGATTTGCCCAAGGAGGGCGGACGATACGATTTGCCTATCGCAATTGCGCTCCTGGCGGCGTCTGAGCAGCTCAATACCACCAGACTTAACCAATATGAGCTTATCGGCGAACTCGCGCTTACAGGCGCGCTACGTGGAGTTACCGGTGCCATTTCCGGTGCGATGGAAGCCATCAGTGCAGGCAGACAGATTATTGTGGCAGCAGAGAATGCCCCTGAGGTCGGTCTGATTGGCGGAACAGACTGTTTCATTGCCAGTCATTTGCAGGAAGTTTGTGCTTTTCTTGAGGGACGCATCGCATTGCCCCATCCTGAAATGCTGGAAGACATACCTACGGCCACAGAGGCCGACATCAGCGATGTTATAGGCCAACAGCAGGGGAAGCGCGCACTCGAAATCGCCGCCGCAGGCGGGCATAACTTGTTGCTTGTGGGGCCACCGGGTACTGGCAAAACGATGCTGGCCAGCCGGTTACCGGGCATTCTGCCCTCTCTGAGCAGCCAGGAAGCCCTGGAGAGTGCGGCAATCCTCAGCCTGACCAGTGCGGGGCATCTTCACCAACAATGGCGTAAGCGTCCATTCCGCTCGCCTCATCACAGTGCATCAATTACGGCGATGGTCGGTGGTGGTACGATCCCCGCCCCCGGGGAAATTTCGTTAGCGCACAATGGCATTCTGTTTCTCGATGAACTCCCTGAATTCGAACGTCGGGTGCTGGATGCCCTGCGTGAACCCATTGAGTCAGGGAAAATTCATATCTCGCGGACCCGGGCAAAAATTACCTATCCGGCACGTTTTCAACTCATTGCCGCCATGAATCCCAGCCCGACGGGACACTATCAGGGCAATCATAACCGCAGCTCTCCGGAGCAAATCCTGCGTTATCTGGCGCGCCTGTCGGGGCCTTTTCTCGACCGCTTTGATCTCTCGCTGGAGATCCCCCTTCCACCTCCAGGCCTTCTTAGTCAACGGCCTGAAAAGGGTGAAAGCAGCATGATCGTGAAAACACGTGTTATTGCCGCACAGCAAATACAGTTGTCCCGCCAGGGGAAACTCAACGCCCTTCTGGAGAACTATGAGATTAAAACCTGGTGTGAACTACAGGAAGAAGATGCGGCATGGCTGGAGCAGGCATTCGCCCATTTGGGGTTATCGATTCGGGCCTGGCAACGATTGATTAAGGTTTCACGAACACTGGCCGATCTTGCCGGAGCGGAAAAGATAACGCGGGTACATTTGCAGGAAGCGCTGGGGTATCGGGCAATAGAAAGGTTACTGATTCATTTACAGAAAATGATGGCGTAAAAAAGGGGCTTTCGCCCCTTTCTCATTAATCGTCGCTTTCGGTGTAGTCTTCCGCACCTTCTGTCTGCGGTTTACCACCAGACAGCGTGTGAAAACGTTTTGGCCGTTTGATTCGCGCCATGTATTTGATCCACACGCGTTCAATCTCAGTTGCCGGTTCGCGTTCGCCACGGCAAACCGCGACAAACTGCTTTTCGTCTTCCGTCACAGGCTCACGGTGACCCAGTTCCAGCTCATTAAACGCATAACCGTGGCGCTCCAGCAGTTGGGCTTCTTTAATGGTGAAGTCACCATGACGAGAGAACCCACGCGGATAATTTTTATTGTCAAAAAAACGATTAGTCGTCGTAAAGCTTTCCGCCATCCTACACGCTCCTAATTCTTTGGCTGAGCTATTTATGGCGCGGAGTATTAGTTACGCTTGACAGAGCGTCAAACAAAACATTTAAATCAACACGACAAATTTTTTTGCGGAGAAGGTTGTGGATACGGAATTGCTAAAAACTTTCCTTGAAGTGAGCCGAACACGCCACTTCGGGCGTGCGGCAGAAGCGCTATACCTGACGCAATCAGCCGTCAGCTTTCGTATTCGTCAGCTTGAGAACCAGCTGGGTGTGAATCTTTTCACCCGACATCGCAACAATATCCGCCTGACAGCGGCTGGCGAGAAGCTTCTTCCCTATGCCGAAACGCTGATGAGTACCTGGCAATTGGCGCGTAAGGAAGTGGCCAATACGTCACGCCATAATGAGTTCTCTATTGGTGCCAGCGCCTCGCTGTGGGAATGCATGCTGAATAGCTGGCTGGGGCGACTCTATCCGACGCACAACACGTTGCAATTTGAAGCCCGTATCGCTCAGAGGCAATCGTTGGTTAAGCAGCTTCATGAGCGTCAGTTGGATCTGCTTATTACCACTGAAGCCCCTAAAATGGACGAGTTCAGCAGCCAGTTGCTGGGACATTTCACGCTGGCGCTCTATTGTTCGAGCCCTTCGCAGGTCAGAGCGAATCTGAATTATCTGCGACTGGAGTGGGGTCCGGACTTCCAACAGCATGAGGCAGGACTTATTGCGCCAGATGACATTCCGCTGCTGACAACCAGTTCAGCGGAGCTGGCACGGCAACAACTCATGCCGCTTGAAGGCTGCTCCTGGTTACCAATGATTTGGGCAAAGGAAAAAGGTGGATTACATACCGTTGCTGACAGTGCGACGCTTTCGCGACCGTTATATGCTATTTGGCTTCAGAACAGTGATAAGCAGGCACAAATTCGAGAGATCCTGAAGGTTACCGTGCTTGAATAAGGAGTTTGAGTATTTTCTATGAGAGGTGGCGGATGAAAATCCGCTAAATTTTAGACAAAAAAAATCCTTTGCCGAAGCAAAGGATCATTATATGGCAGGGGCGGAGAGACTCGAACTCGCGACACCCGGTTTTGGAGACCGGTGCTCTACCAACTGAGCTACGCCCCTAAATGACGCTTATTATTAAGCCCGCAATAAAGCAGGCTTAATTTTCTAATAAGTGGCGGAACGGACGGGACTCGAACCCGCGACCCCCTGCGTGACAGGCAGGTATTCTAACCGACTGAACTACCGCTCCACCGAATTTCTTTACAACAACCGGTTTTATGCCCCGGTCT
>Ga0160457_1000245_pt1 | contig 38000 bp, 36 predicted proteins | sample HID1972M_E6MG_FD_108242 | JGI IMG/M metagenome (GOLD analysis project Ga0160457, IMG submission 108242) | Enriched pill bug-associated microbial communities from UW Madison campus, WI, USA - HID1972M_E6 MG | ecosystem: Host-associated > Arthropoda: Insects > Digestive system > Unclassified ... | reverse complement strand
CGCTCCGGGATTGATCCGGGGTTCATCGCCTACGGTTTGCTTCGCTGCACCTCCTCTCGATGTGTTTGGCTGCGCCAAACGGTCGCTGCGCTCCCACCCCGGATCAATCCCTCCACTCAGCCTACCGACGGGCTCCGAGATCAAAATCAAAAGCTTGTCGAGCTTGCGCTCATGCTGTGTAGGAGCTGCCGAAGGCTGCGATCTTTTGATCTTCGTTGGATTCGCCCCTCACCCCAGCCCTCTCCCGAGGGAGAGGGGGCCGATTGGTGGGCTTTTCAAAACTCGAGTTCAACTCGGTATCCCTCGTCGGCGTATCTCTCCGAATCCACGCGGTCAGTCCCCTCTCCCTCTGGGAGAGGGCTAGGGTGAGGGGCTTTTGATTTTCCGCTGTAGATTACGTCGCAGACTCAAGTCGCCACGTTCAAATACTTGCCCACCGGCGCCGCGTTATCGAGCGAGTACTGCTTGCTCAAATTGGCAATCATGCGATTCAGCGCTTCTGTCGTGCTTTGAGTCGAAGCCGTCTGTTCTTCATCCGGGCGTTCGCGTCCAGCCTGTAAAGCGGCTTTCAGTTCATCACTGCTTACGCCGCCACTGCTGTCGCTATCGAGTACTTGGAGCAGGGCGGCGCTGGTGTCGGTGTTGCTCGTTGAGGTGCTGTCGCTGGTTTGCAACGCGCTGCTCAGTTCGGTGGCGGTGACGCTGCCGTCGCCATCGGCATCGAGTTGGCTGAACAGTTCGTCGCTGTTCATTTGTGGCGGTGGCGGTGGCGGGGGTGGCGTCAGGCTGGCGGTGAGTTCGTCCTGGCTGACGGTGCCGTCCTTGTTTTTGTCCAGGGCGGAGAAGATTTCGCTGCTGTCGGCGGAGCTGCCGGCGCTGGTCAGGCCGCTGCTGAGTTCGTCGCTGTTGATGGTGCCGTCGCCGTTGCTGTCGAGTTTGGCGAACAGTTCTTTTTGCAGTTCCTGACTGCGGGCGTTCCGCGTGGTGGTGTTGCTGGTGCTGGTATAGCTCGTGTAGTTGCTGACGCTACCGATCATTGGACTCACTCCCTGGAATGAAAACCGGTGGGTGTACCGGCTTATGCAGCGTCGGGGCGCAAGTTGTCGGGGGTATGTGCGATTTGTACCGGGTGGTACACAGATCAAAAGAACATCACTAAACCCTGTGGGAGCGGGCTTGCTCGCGAATGCGGTGGGTCAGTCAAATCATTGCTGGCTGACACGCCGCTTTCGCGAGCAGGCTCACTCCTACAAGGGGAGGATGGTGGTTTCAGGGGCGGGGCAGGCGGATGATGGCGGTGAGGCCGCCACCCGGGGTTTCTTCCAGATTCAGCTGTCCGCCCAGACGCTGCGCGGCTTCGCGGGCGATGGTCATGCCGAGGCCGACGCCGCCGGAGTTGCGGTTGCGTGAGCCTTCCAGTCGGTAGAACGGTTCAAACACCGCTTCACGTTTGTCGGCGGCGATGCCCGGGCCGTGGTCGATCACGCGAATCAGCAGTTGTTCACGCTGATCCTGCAGTTCGATCCGCGCCTGCCCGGCATAGCGCAGCGCGTTGTCCATCAGGTTGTTGAGGCACGAGCGCAGCGCCATCGGTTGCACCGGCAGCGGTGCGCAATGACCGTTGACCTGCACATCGGCGCCCTGATCCTGGGCGTTTTCGCACAACGATTCGACCAGCGCCTGCACGTCCATCAACTGCAAGGCTTCGCTGGTGCGCTGTTCGTGCAGGTAGGTGAGGGTGGCGTCGAGCATGCCGATCATGTCGTCGAGATCCTGACGCATCTGGCCTTGCAGCTTTTCATCGCTGATGTTTTCCAGGCGCAGTTTCAGGCGTGACAGCGGCGTGCGCAGGTCGTGGGAAACGGCGCCGAGCATGCGCGCGCGTTGCTGCACCTGTTCGCGGATGCGCTGTTGCATCAGGTTGAAGGTGTGCGCCGCTTGCCGGGCTTCTTTCGGGCCGGATTCGTCGAGCGGCGGGCTGTCGAGGTTTTCGCTGAGGCGTTCGGCGGCGTCGCTCAGGCGCTGGATCGGTCGGGTCAGCAGTTTGGCGCCGTACCATGCGGCGATCATCAGCGAGATGAACTGAAACGTCAGCGGCACCAACGGCCCGCCAAACCACGGGCGCGGTGGACGCGGTTCGAAGCGCGGATCCATCGGCGGACGCTGGCCGTCGACGCCCTCGGAAAATTCCGGCGGTGGCGGCGGTGGAGGCGGGCCGTAGTGGTGGAACCAGGCAAACGCCAGCAAGTGCGCCAGGACAATCGCCACGAACAGCATGCCAAACAGGCGGCCGAACAGCGTGTCGAAGCGCGCTCGCATCAGCCGATGTCCCGCGCGTCGAACAGGTAACCCTCACCGCGCACGGTTTTGATCAACTGCGGGGCTTTCGGATCGTCGCCGAGTTTTTGTCGCAGGCGCGACACCAGCAAATCGATGCTGCGGTCGAACGCTTCGATCGAGCGACCGCGCGCGGCGTCGAGCAATTGTTCGCGGCTGAGCACTCTGCGCGGACGTTCGATAAACACCCAGAGCAAGCGGAATTCGGCGTTGGACAGCGGCACCACGAGGCCGTCATCGGCGATCAACTGGCGCAGGACGCTGTTCAGGCGCCAGTTGTCGAAGCGAATATTCGCACGCTGCTCGGTACGGTCGTCGCGCACGCGGCGCAGAATCGTCTGAATGCGCGCCACCAGTTCGCGCGGTTCGAACGGCTTGGCCATGTAGTCATCGGCGCCGAGTTCGAGGCCGATGATGCGGTCGGTCGGCTCGCAGCGCGCGGTGAGCATCAGGATCGGGATGTCCGATTCGCTGCGCAGCCAGCGGCACAGAGACAAACCGTCTTCGCCGGGCAGCATCAGGTCGAGCACCACCACGTCGAAATGTTCGGCCTGCATCGCCAAACGCATCGCCGCGCCATCGGTCACACCGCTGGCGTGGATGTTGAAACGCGCAAGGTAGTCGATCATCAGCTCGCGGATCGGCACATCGTCGTCGACGATCAGCGCGCGAATGCTCCAGCGTTTGTCGTCTTTGGGCTCATCAGTCGCGGTCATTTGGGTGTTGTGCATGAGGCTGTTCGTCTGCCAGGTAGGCCGCCAACCACAAAGATGGGCTGCGAGGTAGTGGTTTCAGCATAGGCGTCCGGCCGTGAGGCGGGAAGTGCTGATGTAAGGACGTGTTGCGGCTGGCGAGGCTAGCGTGGGCGCTTGTTGCTGGCGTGTCGGCTGTGTATCGGAGTCGACACAATAGCAGCGAGCGCTATGCTGATCACGGTTGGCGCGACGATTTACCGATCATCGGGTGCCGCGCCGCCGCCGGTTCCGCTACAATGCGCGCCGATTTCGTCCTGCCTGAGAGCCCATTCATGTCCGCCTGCCAGACTCCTATCATCGTCGCCCTGGATTTTCCCACCCGTGACGCCGCACTGAAGCTGGCCGACCAGTTGGACCCGAAGCTATGCCGGGTCAAAGTGGGCAAGGAATTGTTCACCAGTTGCGCCGCAGAAATCGTCGGCACCCTGCGTGACAAGGGTTTTGAGGTATTCCTCGACCTGAAATTCCACGACATTCCCAACACCACCGCGATGGCCGTGAAAGCCGCTGCCGAGATGGGCGTGTGGATGGTCAACGTGCATTGCTCCGGCGGTATGCGCATGATGGCTGCTTGCCGTGAAGTGCTCGACAAGCGCACGGGCCCGCAACCGTTGCTGATCGGCGTGACCGTGCTGACTTCGATGGAGCGAGAAGATTTGGCCGGTATCGGTCTGGACATCGAGCCGCAAGAGCAAGTGCTGCGTCTGGCTGCACTGGCCGAGAAGGCTGGCATGGACGGCCTGGTGTGCTCGGCGCTGGAAGCCACCGCACTGAAAACTGCGCACCCGTCGCTGCAACTGGTGACCCCGGGGATTCGCCCGGCGGGCAGCGCGCAAGACGATCAGCGCCGCATTCTGACCCCGCGTCAGGCGCTGGATGCCGGTTCCGACTATCTGGTGATTGGCCGTCCGATCAGCCAGGCGGCGGATCCGGCTCAGGCGCTGGCTTCGGTAGTCGCCGAAATCGCCTAAGTAATACCGAAGATCCAAATGTGGGAGCGAGCCTGCTCGCGAATGCGGTGAGTCAGTCGATGCAAATGTTGACTGACACTCCCTATTCGCGAGCAGGCTCGCTCCCACATTGGTTTTTGTGGTGGACTTAGACTTTTAGTACCAACTTGCCAAAGTTCTCGCCGCTGAACAATTTCATCAGCGTCTCTGGAAACGTCTCCAGACCTTCGACGATATCTTCCTTGCTCTTGAGCTGCCCCTTGGCCATCCAGCCGGCCATCTCCTGCGCCGCGCTCGCGTACTGCGCCGCGTAGTCCATCACCACAAAACCCTCCATCCGCGCGCGGTTGACCAGCAGCGACAGGTAATTGGCCGGGCCTTTGACCGCCTCTTTATTGTTGTACTGGCTGATCGCGCCGCAAATCACCACCCGCGCTTTCAGGTTCAGTCGGCTCAATACCGCGTCGAGAATGTCACCGCCAACGTTATCGAAATACACGTCCACGCCTTTCGGGCATTCGCGCTTGAGCCCGGCGATCACGTCTTCGTTTTTGTAATCGATGGCGCCGTCGAAACCCAGCTCATCGATGAGAAATTTGCACTTGTCGGCGCCACCGGCAATGCCCACCACGCGGCAACCCTTGATCTTGGCGATCTGCCCGGCAATGCTGCCCACCGCGCCGGCCGCGCCGGACAACACCACGGTGTCGCCCGCTTTCGGCGCGCCGACATCCAACAGGGCGAAGTAAGCGGTCATGCCGGTCATGCCCAGTGCTGACAGATACACCGGCAGCGGGGCCAGTTTCGGATCGACTTTGTAGAAACCTCGTGGATCGCCGAGGAAATAATCCTGCACGCCAATGGCACCGTTAACGTAGTCGCCGACGGCAAAACCCGGATTGTTCGAGGCGACGACTTTTCCCACGCCGAGTGCGCGCATAACCTCACCGATGCCGACCGGCGGGATGTAGGACTTGCCCTCGTTCATCCAGCCACGCATGGCCGGGTCGAGGGACAGGTATTCGTTCTTGACCAGAATCTGGCCCGCCGCCGGCTCGCCGACCGGTACTTCCTGATAGGTGAAAGTCTCGCGGGTGGCTGCGCCCACCGGGCGTTTGGCGAGCAGGAACTGGCGATTGGTCTGGTTGGTCATGGCAGGCACTCGAACGGAATGAAGCCTTGTTGATAGACCTTCATGGCCGATGCCGCAAGGTTGGCTGATGCGGCGAATGCACGTCGATCCAGTGCAGTGATGATCACCGGGCCGGTTTTATCACTGCAACGCATGGGTGCCTAAACAGCCACTGGATAGTGCTGACGCCCGGCCAACCGCTGTGGCTATGCTGCAACGCTAAGCATTCCCCCTGCATCTATGCGTTCGAGGACATAACAATGAGCATGACGTTTTCCGGTCAGGTTGTCGTAGTCACAGGCGCGGCCAACGGCATCGGCCGTGCGACCGCCCAGGCATTCGCCGCCGAAGGCTTGAAAGTGGTAGTCGCCGATCTGGATACCGCAGGGGGCGAGGGCACTGTGGCGCTGATTCGTACAGCCGGCGGCGAAGCGACCTTCGTCCGTTGCAACGTGACCGTCGAGAGCGAAGTGAAAAATCTGATGGACGAGGTGATCAATACCTACGGCCGTCTCGACTATGCCTTCAACAATGCCGGGATCGAAATCGAGAAGGGCAAGCTGGCTGAGGGCTCGATGGACGAGTTCGACGCGATCATCGGCGTCAATGTCAAAGGCGTCTGGCTGTGCATGAAGTACCAGTTGCCATTGCTGCTGGCACAGGGCGGCGGGGCGATCGTCAACACCGCTTCGGTCGCCGGTCTTGGCGCAGCGCCGAAGATGAGCATTTACGCGGCGTCGAAACACGCAGTGATCGGCCTGACCAAATCGGCGGCCATCGAATACGCCAAGAAGAAAATCCGCGTCAACGCCGTGTGCCCGGCGGTGATCGACACCGACATGTTTCGTCGCGCCTACGAGGCCGACCCGAAGAAAGGCGATTTTGCCAACGCCATGCACCCGGTCGGCCGCATCGGCAAGGTCGAGGAAATCGCCAGCGCCGTGTTGTACCTGTGCAGCGACGGTGCAGCGTTCACCACCGGTCATTCGCTGGCAGTAGATGGCGGTGTGACCGCGTTCTGAACCTGCTCCCTCACCCAGCAATGTGTATCAAATAGTTAGATCGAGCGCTTTTGTCGGCTTTGTCGCACAGCCTCCTGACGGCGGCTGTGATTTACTGCGGCCAGCAAAACGGACAGGAGTTTGTGCGCTCATGGAATTGAGAATCGACCGACAGGCATTGGTGCCAGTGGTGCAGCAAATCGTTGATGGAATGACGGAGTGGGTCGCGCAGAGTGGCGTCGCGCCCGCCACTCGTTTGCCCTCGGTTCGGCAAATTGCCCGGGGCAACTTGCTCAGCCAGTCCTGTGTGACCGAGGCCTGCGAGCGGCTGGTCGCGCAGGGGATTCTGGCTTCATGCCAAGGCACGGGGTTCATGGTGGCCGCATCACCCAAGACGCTGTGCGGACAGGGCGAGAGCGAGGCTGGTTGCAGCGGCTTCTACGGCGCTGCTGGCGGATTGAAGCTGGGCAGCGGCGGCTTGCCCGAGAGTTGGCGCGAGTCCGATGACTTGAGCTATGCGATCCGCGAAGTTGCCCGCACGGACATGGCCAGCCTGTTCAACTACAGCAGCGCGGCAGGCCTTCCGGCGCTGCGCGAGCAGATCGTCAAACGCCTGAAAATATTCAATATCGATGCGCCTGCTGAGCAATTGCTCACCACGGCAGGTGCCAGCCATGCACTGGATTTGATCGTGCGCACGCTGTTGCAAGCGGGAGATTGCGTGGTCGTGGAAACACCCGGATACGCGCCGCTGTTCAATCTGCTGCGCTTGAACGGAGTGAACATGATCGAGGTGCGCCGCACGCCGACCGGGCCTGATCTCGACGCGCTTGAAAGATTGCTGGGTGAATTTCGCCCGGTGGCGATGTTCATCAACAGTCATCACCACAATCCCACGGGTACCAGCCTGACAGCGGCCGCGGCTCAGCAGGTTTTGTACTTGTGCAGGCTGCATGATGTCCGCCTGATCGAAGACGATGTCTACGCCGATTTACACAGTGGTAACGGTACCCGGCTGGCGGCGCTGGATGAACGGGTGATTTACGTCGGCAGTTTTTCGAAAACCCTGAGCAGTTCATTACGGGTCGGTTTCGTCCTCGCCGAACCTGAGGTGATTGCCCGTCTGGCGCAAGTGAAGATGATCAGCAGCATGGGCGCCTCAAGCTTCAGTGAGGCGGTTGTGGCAAGCCTCATGGCCAGCGGCGCTTATCGAAAACTGGTGCAGCGCCAGCGCCAGCGCCTGAATACCGATCGCACCGCCGCATTGCAGTTGCTGGAAGACGCCGATTGGGAGGTGTTCGGCAAGCCTACGGGCGGATTGTTCATTTGGGCGCGGGCCCCGCAGACCGATGATGTTCGATTGTGCCGCCAGGCTCAGCGCAGTGGTGTGTTGCTGTCGGCGTCCAGTGTGTTCAGTCCGAGTGGCGAAAGCAGCGACTGGCAGCGGATCAATGTGGCGCATGCCTGTGATCCGCGCGCGCGGCAGTTTTTTCGCAACACTTGTGCGGATCGACCTCGAGTGTTCTGAAAACGACGCGGACGTAGCTTTTTGCCATTATTCCGACGCCAGAGACTTGTGCTGCCTGTTGGCCGTTGCGACTCTGCGTTCACAGACTTTGGCAGGGGATTAAGCGCAATGATTTCGGCCGTGCAAGGACGTTTTGCCAACCTCGGTATGGCAAAAAAACTGGGTATCGGATTTGCACTGGTGCTGCTGTTGACCGCGTTGGTCGCGGCGATTGGCGTCTGGTCTCTGCAAACCATCAGTCAGCGTTTTGATGGGCTCAAACAGATGTCATCGCTCAATAGCGGTCTGCTCGATGTGCGGCTGCTGGAGCAGGAATATGCGCTGCGCGGCAATCCGAAAACCGCCGATGCCTTGCGTGAAGGCGTCGATGGACTGATTGCTCAAGCCAACGCGCTCAAGGCGCAATCAGCGGCCAACGTGCCGGTGATGAACGATGTCGTGCAATCGCTGGAGGCCTATCGCAAGGCCTTCGATGAATTTGTTTCGCTGACCCAGACCAAGGATCTGGCACTGGAGATGGCCAGTTGGTCGGTGTCCAGCGTCGCCAATAACCTTGATGTGTTGCAGGCCGGGTTGGCGGACGACGGCGCCTATACCTTGAAAGAGTCCGAGGGCAAGGACGGTGCGCAATTCATCGAGCAAGCCAGTCAGGTCAGTCAGGTGTCGCGGCTGATGTTGCAGGCGATGAACGAGGCGCGGGTTCGTCTGGATCAAAGTCGCAAGGGCGATGCCGACGGTGCCGACAAAGGCAATATCGAGCAGGCCGCGCAGGCTCAGGCGCAGGCCGAGGCGTTGAAGTCCACGGTCAAGGACGAGGGTTATCTGACGGTGCTCAATGAGGTGTCTGGGCATATTGCCGGGTTCAACGAGAAGCTGGCGGAGTACACCGGTTTGCTGGCGCAGGAAAAAACCGTCTACGGCCAATTGCATCAGCGGGCCGCGCAAGTGGTGGAGCGGGTCAATCAGGCGTACGTCGCTGAAGACGGCGCGATGCAGGCTGAGCTGAAGAAGAATTCGTTGCTGATTATTGCTTCGTCGGCGTTGGCGCTGCTGGTCGGGTTGATCGCGGCGTGGGTGATCACGCGATTGATCGTTGCGCCGTTGCGCAGTGTGATTCAGGTGGCGCAGCAGATTGCGGCGGGGGATTTGAGTGCGACAGTGCCGGTGACGCGTCGTGATGAAATTGGCCAGTTGATGCTGGCGATGCAGCAGATGGGCGCGGGGTTGAGCACGATTGTCAGCGGTTTGCAGGCGGGTATCGAGCAGTTGGCGAGTTCGGCGCAATCGCTGTCGGCGGTGACTGAGCAGACCAATCTTGAGGTCAGCAGTCAGAAGGAGGAAACCGAGCAGGTTGCCACCGCGATGAACCAGATGACGGCGACGGTGCATGATGTTGCGCGCAATGCCGAAGAAGCGGCGTTGGCGGCACAGACGGCGGACAGCAAGGTCGAAAGTGGTCAGCAGGTGGTGCGGCAGAGCATGGCGCGGATCGAGCAACTGGCGGATTCGGCAACGTCGGCGAGTTCCAGCATCGAGAGCCTGAGTGCCGAGATTCAGAACATCGGCACGGTGCTGGGGGTGATCAAGAGCGTGGCCGAGCAGACCAATCTGTTGGCGTTGAACGCGGCGATCGAGGCGGCGCGCGCCGGGGAGCAGGGCAGGGGTTTTGCGGTGGTCGCGGATGAGGTGCGTGCGTTGGCGCGGCGTACGCAGCAGTCGACCGAGGAGATTGAGCGCTTGGTCAGTGCCTTGCGGGCGGCGGCGCATTCGTCGGTGCAGCAGATTCAGAGCAGTGGTGAGTTGGTGAAGCTGGCGGTGAGTGATGCGCTGCAGACGGAGAGTGCGTTGGGGAGTATTGCGGCGGCTGTGTCGTTGATTCAGCAGATGAATCAGCAGATTGCGGCGGCGGCGGAGGAGCAGAGTTCGGTGGCGGAGGAGATTAATCGCAGTGTGACGAGTATTCGTGCGAGTGCGGATCAGTCTTCGTTGGCTATGCGGGGGAATGCGGCTTCTAGTGTGGAGCTGGCGCAGTTGGGGGTTGGGTTGCGGGGGATGGTTGGGCATTTTCGGCTTTGACGCTTTTGGTGTGGCTTGGCGGCCTTTGGGCCGACCATGTTCTTGGGGTTTTGGGTGTATATCCGGATCTTCGGGGGTTGCGGCTGGCGGTTTCGCTCTTACAGCGACTCCCTTTGGCAGACGCCCCAAAGGAAGCAAAGGTCTGGGCCCCGGCGTTCGGCCCGCTCGCTGGGGCTCGGGGTTCCTTCGTTACGGGATTCATCCGGGGGCATCGCCTCCGGTTTGCTTCGCTGCACCTCCTCTCGATGTGTTTGGCTGCGCCAAACGTCGCTGCGCTCCTACCCCCGGATAAATCCCTCCACTCAGCCTTCCGAAGGGGCCAGCACGGCAAGATCAAAAGCTGCAGCCGAGCTTGCGCTCATCCTGTGTAGGAGCTGCCGAAGGTTGCGATCTTTTGATCTTGCTTTTGTAGGAGCAGAGCTTGCTCGCGAAGGCGGCCTGACAGCCGACCCATTTCTACGGTTGTACTCAATCCCTGTGTGGCGGGCTTGCTAGCGATGACGGCCTCACAACCAACAATTATCTGCCTGTACGCACCCAATCCAACTGTGGGAGCTAGCATGCTAGCGATGACGGCCTCACAACCAACCATTATCTGCCTGTCCGCACCCAATCCAACTGTGGGAGCTAGCCTGCTAGCGAAAGCGGCCTGAAATTCCCCTCAGTCCCCATCCATCACCCACAAAAAAGCCACCTCCCGGTGGCTTCTCTCGTTACTTCTTCAATCAGTCGTAAATCACTTTCTTCTTCCAGTCCGCATCCGCTTCAACATCCTTCAAACCTGTGGTCAGTTGGTTCTCTTCACCTTCCACGGGTGCAATTTTGTCCATGACCTGGGCGTTGGCGCGGGCGAGCAGTTTTTCCAGGTATTGCAGTTGTTCGGCGTAGGCCTGCGGGTCTTGTTGTTTGCGCAGGTATTGCACGCCGCGTTCGAAGGCGAGGCGGGCTTGGCCGGGTTGGTTTTGTTGCAGGGATTGTTGGCCGAGGTTGTTGAAGAATTCGATGTGCAGCAGTACGAGGATGTGGCTGACTTCGCGGATCCACTGTTTGGCTTCGTTCGGTGGCAGGAAGCCGTCGTGGGCGGCGCGGGTGATTTGGCCGTGCAGGGCTTCGAGCAGGAAGCGCACGTCTTTGGCTTTGGCTTCGGTCAGGATCGGTGCCGGCGGGTTGTTGACCGGGATCGATTCGCCCTGGGCGACCAATGCGCTGAGTTCGCTGATGCGCGCTTTGGTGGTGGCGCTGGTTTTTTCCAGGTTGAGCAGGCGCTGGCAGACGTTGAGTTCCAGTCGGGTCAGCAACAGTTTCAGCGCAGGGGTCATGAACTGGCCGGGAAAGGTCTCGGTCAGTTCGCCGCAGCGGCGCAGGCGGTCGTTGAGTTCGACCTTGGTGCGGGCCTTCTCCAGTTTGTTGTTTTCCACCACATGGTTCATGTAGCCAATGGCGATCAGAATTGCGATCCCGGCTACGACTAGCAGGGTGATCATGAGTGGTGTCACCGGTAAGACCTCTTTATAGGGTTCACTTGCGAGTTCAGTGGCTCGGCATTCAGCTGGCTGCCGCTGCTCGACACGTTGGGTCGGTAGCTTGTGTCTATATCGGCCACGCACTGCTTAGATGAATGCTGGCGCGGTAAGCGCATATGGCCATCACTGTGCGGTGGACTATAACGCCTTGGCGAGTGGCGGAATATAGGCGTCAATCGTCGGGCGACGGAAAAGCCTGATTGACTTGGTAAAGCAGGTCGAAGTCATTGATTTAAATAAATTTATATCAAGGGGTTGACGACCCCTTAATCCATCCATAGAATGCGCGCCACTTACAGCGTAAAGCACACAGCGAAACGCGGTAGGGAGTGAAGTTGTAGCGTGTCCCCTTCGTCTAGTGGCCTAGGACACCGCCCTTTCACGGCGGTAACAGGGGTTCGAGTCCCCTAGGGGACGCCATTGCGGGAATAGCTCAGTTGGTAGAGCACGACCTTGCCAAGGTCGGGGTCGCGAGTTCGAGTCTCGTTTCCCGCTCCATATTCAACAAAAACGCCGATCAGTGATGATCGGCGTTTTTGTTTGTGCGCGATTTATCGTCGCCCATAAAAAAGGACCTTTACGGTCCTTTTTTTGTTTCTGTTACAGCTTCGGCAGTTGCCCGATGCGCCCCATCATTTCGGTGACGATCTGCAGATCCAGCAAGAACTGGTCAACAGTCTTGAATTCGCCATCGGTGTGCCCGGTGTATTTCACCTCGGGACGCGCCAGACCAAACTGCACGCCATTCGGCAATTCATGCACCGACGTAGCGCCGGCAGAGGTGCCGAACTCGTGCTTCATGCCAAGGTTTTCCGTCGACACTGCCAGCAGCGCCTTGACCCATTCGCCTTCCGGGTTGCGGTACATCGGCTCGGCGATCGAGTAATCGAAGGCCACGGCAACGTGGGTTTTCTTCGTCCACGCGCTCAGCTTGTCAGCGATTTCAGCCTTGAGTTTTTCTGGCGATTTGCCCTTCGGCACGCGCAGATTGACTGCCAGTTTGAAGGCTTTGTCGTTCTCACCAACGTAGGTCAAAGAAGTGGTCAGCGGGCCCATGAAACTGTCGGCGAAACCGACCTTCAAGGTGTTGCCCAAGTAATCCAGGCCCCAGTTGTCAGCTGCATAACGCGCGGCGTCGGTGAACTGGTTGTGCTTGAGGGCGACTTTGCCGTTCAGGCTATTGATGAACACCAACATGCGCGCCACCGGGTTCACACCCGATTCCGGCTCGGAGGAGTGCGCAGAAACACCGGTCACCGTCAGTTTGACGTCTTTGCCATCAACCTTGGCCGCCACTTCGAAGTTGCCGCCGTTGTTTTTGGCGAACTCATTGCCGGCCTTTTGCAGACTCGCCGCCAGTTCGGCAGGTTTGTCCGTCACCAACGTCACGACGGAGGCCGATGGAATCTGGTTGGTCGCCAGGCCGCCGGTCATCGAAGTGATTTCGGCGCCTTTGCCTTCAGCTTTGCGCTTGGCGAAGTTGGCCATCACGGTGCCGTAACCTTTCTCGGCAATCACCACCGGGTAACCACCGTCCAGCGCCATGTTGTAGGCCGGCGTCGGGTTGTGTTCGAAGTAGTAAGGGATCGCGTCGCCGGTGGTCTCTTCGGTGGTGTCGACCAGCAGCTTGAAGTTGCGTGCCAGTGGCAGCTTTTCTTCTTTGATGACTTTCATCGCGTACATCGCGACGACGATGCCGTTCTTGTCATCCTCGGTACCGCGACCGTACATGCGATCGCCGATCAGCGTGACTTTGAACGGATCGAGTTTGGTGCCGTCCTTGAGCACCCAGTTTTCCGGAGTGACCGGCACCACGTCGGCGTGCGCGTGAATGCCGACGACTTCGTCGCCCTGGCCTTCCAGCGAAATCTCGTAAACGCGGTTATCGACGTTGCGGAAATTCAGGTTGAAAGACTCGGCCAGGCTTTTGATCTTGGCAGCGATCTTGATGAACTCAGGGTTGTCGTGCTGTGCCACACCCTCCTTCTGGAAGGTCGGAATCTCGACCAGTTCGCGCAGGGTTTCCAGTGCGGCTTTGCCGTACTTCACGCGCGTATAGATGCCCAGCAGACGATGAATCTCGTTCTGCTGCTCAGCGTTCAGGGTTTTGTTGTCGAGGAAAGCGCTGATGGCCGGGCCGAGGTTGTCGGTTTTAGCGATGTCGCTTTTGGCCAGACTGCCCAGAAACTCGCGAAAATCCGTGACGGTTTTGGCGTCGAAGGATTTCAGGATGACCGCGCTCTGCTCTGGGGTGATGTTGGCTTGAGCGGCGGTGGTGAACGAGGCGAGGCTGGCCAGCATCAGGGTAGCGGCGGCCAGTTGCTTGAGGGAAAAGTCCATTACGGAGGCATTCCTTTGCAGGCGGTTAATGAGATGTTGCCGACGGGTGTGTCAGAAACATTTTGCAAACTAACACTGCTGCATCAGTCGTGGGAGGCTCTAAACGGGATGTGTCGCACAGAACTGCAAAAGAGGCGCACAAATGAAAAAGTCCCGGCAGGCATCGCCGGGACTTTTTTTGCATTACATGGAGAGCATCAAGCGCCCGGCGAACAGAATCAAAATCACCCCCATGCTGCGTTCGAACCAGTGGCCCATGCGCATAAACAGTACGCGCACTTTGTTGCTGGAGAAGAACAGCGCGACGATCACAAACCACAGCGCGTTTACAAAACACATCCACAAACCATAGAAGGCCTGGATTTGCAGGGGCGTGCTGGCGCTGATGATCGTGGTGAAGATCGCCAGGAAAAACAGGGTTGCTTTGGGATTGGTCGCATTGGTCAGAAAACCGGTGCTGAACGCTTTGAACAAAGACTGTTCCACCAGTGGTTCCTCGGCCGCTTTTTCCCCTTCCAGCGCTGTCTTCGGTTTGCTGCGAATCAGGCTGACACCGAGGTACAAAATGTAAGCACCGCCAACCACTTTGGCCACGGTCAGCAACCACGGCGTGGTGTGCATCAGCGCGCCGACCCCAAGCAACGTGTACAACACGTGCACGGAAATTCCCGCACCGATGCCCAGCGCTGTGCAGATTCCCACCAGTCGCCCGAAGCGCACGCTCTGGCGGATGGTCACCGCGAAATCAGGGCCGGGAGCGACCACGGCAAGGAAGTGAATGGTGGCCAGCGCCAGAAACTCGCCCAGGTAATTCGAATACATCTCAGCTCCAGAAAGTCAGGGGTGAAGCATTGCCGCGATAGCCGACAAAGAAGGAAAGGCTCAAACGCGGATCGGCCACGCCCGGGGTCACCGAGTGCATGCAGCGCGAATTGAACATGATGAAATCGCCGGGGTCGGGGCGTACCTCAAGGGCTGGGCGGCCTAACAGCGCCGGGTCGATGCCGTAGCTGTCGCCGCGCATTTCGTCGAACTGATCCGGCGTGATGTCGTCGTCCCACATCTGCAATGCGCCACCCTCGGTGGGCATGTTCAGGTACACGTTGCAGGCGAATTGCGCATCGAGGCTGCGCGCCTGAAAACTGTCCGGGGCGTCCTTGGCGAAAATGTCGTGGTGGGCGAGAAAGCACACGCCGGGCTTCACCACGCGCGACAGGCCGACGTACATTTTGCGTCCGTAGAGGTTTTCCAGATGCGCACCGGCCGGCCAGGATTCGTCGAGCATGCAGCGCAGCGTGTCGACCGGCGAGGAGTAGGGCGCGCAGCGATGGCGGAGCTCGGCAATGTTGCGGGTGGCGAGTTCGAAGTAATCCTCGATCAGCATCGGCTGATTTTCTGCCTCGTAAAACGCCATGCCGATACGGCCGATACTCGGCGCGTTGATGTAGCCCTCATAGCCCGGGGCGAGAATCTTGTCGCCAATTTCGATCGCCAGCGGCTTGGGCAAAAAGCCTTTGACGCGGATGGCGAGGACTTCTTCGTTGGCCAGTTTTTTTATGCACGTCTCATCGAGACGCTCGACGTCTAGCATCATTTTATTTTAGGTCCATCTATCGATAGTCAACGGAACCGGCGAGTGCGGTTCCACGGCGTCGGGCGCTGCTCGGCGGCAGCGCCCGAAATGCTCAATCCACGCTGTAGTGGACGGACAGCGTGCCCTTCTTCTGCGAGAGGGACGCGATCGTGACTGTGCCCAGATCCTTCAGGCTACGTACATGGGTGCCGCCGCAGCCGTAGGCTGGCAGCTCACCGAAACTGATTTCCCGCGCGCCTTCGCGCAGCGAGGTGAGGCGTGGCAGATCGTGTTCGATCCACTGGCCGACGCCGTATTGAACGGTCTCGGCATCGACTTCCTGAGCGACATCGCTCGGCTTGAATTGCACTCGGCCTTCGTCCGGCCAGTGATGCGCCTTGATCGGTGTCCAGCCCATGGCCTGAACGAAATGGCCGATCAGGTGACCGGCCGAATGCATGCGTGTGTTGAAGCGACGGCGATCTTCGTCGACGCGGATACAGGTCATGCCGAGCGGTACCGGGCGATCAACGAAATGCACGATGCGCTCTGGCTCCTGCACCACGCGCAGCACCTGGCTTTCGCCGATCCAGCCGGTATCGCAAGGCTGACCACCGCCCTGTGGGTGAAACAGGGTGGCACGGAGCACCACGGCATATTCGTTTTCGTGGGGTGTGCAGTCGAGGACTTCCACGTTGGCCTTGAGGTCATCACTGTGGAAAAACAGGCGAAGCGTCATGTTTCAGGCCTTATTAAAGTTCTGTTTTTATTATATGAATCGTGCAATAACGTGATAATCCATCCAAACATCAAAGGACTTGTGCGCTGTGAGCATCAATCTGCCGCTACCGCTGCTCGGTGAAATGGCGATTTTCGTCAAGGTCGTGGAGACCGGCAGCTTCTCTGAAGCGGCTCGCCAACTGGGCTCTTCGCCGTCGGCGGTCAGTCGCAGCATCTCGCGGTTGGAGAAAGCCCTGGCCACGCGCTTGTTGCAGCGCACCACGCGCAAACTGCGCTTGAGCGATGGCGGCGAAGAGGTGTTCAAGCGCTGTCAGGAGATGGTCAGCGCGGCCAAGTCGGTGATGGAAATCAGCGGCCAGTTCACCCACGAAGCGGAAGGGCTGGTGCGCGTCAGCGTGCCGAAAGCGGTGGGGCGCTTTGTGATTCATCCGCACATGCCGGAGTTTCTGCGGCGCTATCCCAAAGTCGATGTCGAATTATTGCTGGAGGATCGGCAGGTCGACCTGATCGACGATCATGTTGATCTGGCCATCCGCATCACCGATCGGCCGCCGGCGGGGTTGGTCGGACGTCAATTGCTGACCATCGACCATATGCTCTGCGCCACGCCGCAATACCTCGCCGAGCACGGCACACCCACACATCCGCATGACCTGCTCAATCACAGTTGTATTTATCTGGGCGAAACCCCGAGCGATGCGCGCTGGAAATTCAAGAAGGGCAGCAAAGCGGTGACGGTCGGGGTGCGCGGTCGCTATGCCGCCAATCACACTGGCGTGCGACTGGGCGCAGTGTTGCAGCACATCGGCATTGGCAGCCTGCCGTACTTCACTGCGCGTTATGCGTTGGAGCAGAAGTTGGTGGTGCAGGTGTTGCCGGACTGGACGTTCCTGGCTTCGTATCACGGTGGGCTGTGGTTACTGCATTCGCCGACGCGGTATCTGCCGCCGAAGCTGCGGGTGCTTATCGATTTTCTGGTGGAGTGTCTGGAGAAGGAACCGACCCTGAGCAAGCCGGGGAAGGTAGGCAATGCGAGTAACGCCGCGATGGCGTATGAACTGCCTGAAAGCGAAGGGTTGTTGTAGCGCAAAAGCAAAAGATCGCAGCCTTCGGCAGCTCCTACAGGGGATTGCGTAATTCCCCTGTAGGAGCTGCCGAAGGCTGCGATCTTTTGATCTTCAACCAATCTATTTGATCAGTGCTTGCTGTCCTGAGCAGACATCGCCAGCAACTGCTTTTCCTGATTCCAGTCGAACGGTTCGTCGTTCTGTTCAGCTTCGAAACGACGTTCTTCCAGCGCCTGATACAAGTCGATTTCTTCATCGGCCAGGTAATGCAGGCAATCACCGGCGAAGAACCACAGCAGATCCCGCGGGATCAGGTGGGCAATTTGCGGATAACGGCTAATCACTTGAGTCAGGATGTCCTGGCCCAGGTATTGGCTTTCGATCGGATCGATTGGCAACGAAGCGAGCAGTTCGTCGAAACGCTCCAGAAACAAGGCATGGCTTTCTTCGGGAACCTGTTCGGCCTCACCTACGGCGACCAGGATACTGCGCAGGTGGTCGAGCAACACAAGATGATCGGCAACGACGTTGGACACGAGATAAGTCCTCAAGAGCAAAACGGGCGCGGGAGTATAAAGCTCCTGCGCCCGCTTGGACATGGGTCTCAGGATCAGCGGACTTTGCCCTCTGCCTGTTTCAGCTCCTCTTTGTCGAAATCATCGACATCAATCACCTTGCGGCGCGCCGCTTCGGCATCGCGCAAGCTCTGCGCTTCCACTGCTTGCAACACGCCAGCCTCCAGTGCCGCATCGATCGCGTGTTCGCCGGCGACCGGCTTGACCTGACCGCTTTTCAGCGACGCATGCAGTTTTTTGTGCAGCGGTTGCGCAGTCGTCAGCAGATCGCTGGCGTGTTGCAGCGCACCCACCGCATCGTCCGGCGATTGCGGGCGATAGCAACCGGCGAGCAGCTCTTCCAGTGCCGGATCACCCTTCGCGCGACCAATCACACCAGCCACTTCGGCACCGAGTTTATCCGACGGGCCTTTATGACGACGACCGAACGGGAAGACGATCACGCGCAGCAGGCAACCGAAGGCTTTGTTCGGGAAGTTGCGCAGCAACTCGTCCATGGCCCGCTCCGCCTGGCCGAGGCTTTCTTCCATGGCCCAGCGGAACAGCGGTTCCATATATGCCGGCGAATCCAGATCGTGATAACGCTTGAGCGCCGCCGACGCCAGATACAAGTTGCTCAACACATCGCCCAGTCGCGCCGATAGACGCTCGCGGCGTTTCAGCTCACCGCCGAGCAGCATCATGCTGAAGTCGGCAAGCATCGCGAACGCGGCTGCCTGACGGTTAAGCGCGCGGAAGTAGCCTTGGCTGATCTTGTCGCCCGGCGCATGTTCGAAGTGGCCGAAACCAAGGTTCAGCACCAGCGTGCTGGCGGCGTTGCTCACGGCAAAACCGATGTGCTTGAGCAGCAGACCGTCGAACTCTTTCAGCGCCTGATCCTTGTCCTCACGACCGGCCAGGGCCATTTCCTTGAGCACGAACGGATGGCAGCGAATCGCGCCCTGACCGAAGATCATCAGGTTGCGCGAGAGGATGTTCGCGCCTTCCACGGTGATGAAGATCGGCGCACCGTTCCAGCTGCGCCCAAGGTAGTTGTTCGGGCCCATGATGATCGCCTTGCCGCCGTGGACATCCATGGCGTGGCTGATGCATTCGCGGCCGCGTTCGGTAAGGTGGTACTTGAGAATCGCCGACAGCACCGACGGTTTCTCACCTAAATCCACCGCGTTGGCGGTGAGCATCCGCGCCGCGTCCATCATCCACGCGTTACCGCCGATGCGCGCCATCGCTTCCTGAATACCTTCGAACGCCGACAGCGGCACGTTGAATTGTTCTCGGATTTGCGCGTACTGGCCGGTGACCAGACTGGTGAATTTCGCCGCACCGGTACCCACTGCTGGCAAAGAGATCGAACGGCCGACCGACAGGCAGTTCATCAGCATCATCCAGCCTTTGCCGAGCATCTCTTGACCGCCGATAAGGAAGTCCAGCGGGATGAACACGTCTTTGCCGGAGTTCGGGCCGTTCATGAACGCCGCGCCCAATGGCAGGTGACGACGGCCGATTTCCACGCCATCGGTGTCAGTCGGAATCAGCGCCAGGCTGATGCCGAGGTCTTCCTTGTCGCCGAGCAAGTGCTCTGGGTCATACGCTTTGAATGCGAGGCCGAGCAGCGTCGCCACCGGCCCGAGGGTGATGTAGCGTTTTTCCCAGTTCAGGCGCAGACCAATGACTTCCTGACCTTCCCACTGACCTTTGCAGATAATCCCGGTGTCGGGCATTGCACCGGCATCGGAACCGGCGAGCGGGCCGGTGAGGGCGAAGCATGGAATGTCGTCGCCACGGGCCAGGCGTGGCAGGTAGTGATTGCGTTGTTCGTCGGTGCCGTAATGCAGCAACAGTTCGGCCGGGCCGAGGGAGTTGGGCACCATCACGGTGGAGGCGAGGTCGCCGCTGCGGGTCGCGAGTTTCATTGCCACTTGCGAGTGGGCGTAAGCCGAGAAGCCTTTACCGCCAAATTCTTTCGGAATGATCAGGGCAAAGAAGCCGTGTTCCTTGATGTGCGTCCAGGCTTCCGGCGGCAAGTCCATCGACTGGCCGATCTGCCAGTCAGTGACCATCGCGCACAGCTCTTCGGTCGGGCCATCGATGAAGGCTTGTTCTTCTTCGGTCAGTTGCACCTTGGGATAGGCCAGCAGTTTGTCCCAGTCCGGACGGCCGCTGAAAAGCTCACCATCCCACCACACGGTGCCGGCATCGATCGCGTCGCGCTCGGTCTGCGACATCGGCGGCAGGGTTTTCTGGAACCAGTTGAACAGCGGCGCGGTGAAATGTTTGCGGCGCAGATCAGGTAGCAGCAACGGCGCGGCGACCACCGCCAGCAGCACCCAGAACACCAGCAGCAGCCAGCCCGGTGCGTGACTGAAAATGCCCATTGCCAATAAGTAGACGGCAACGATGCCCAACGCGGGCAGCGGGGCGATACGCCGGTGGGCGATATACGCCACGCCGACAATCAAAACCAGTATCCACAACAACAGCATATTTCAGTCCTCCGTGAACCAAGGCAAATCGACCCTCCAGAGCTTAGACCGCATCTGCAAAACCGGGTGGTCAGACCAAGGTGATTGAAATCGTGGGAAACCCCGGATGGTGTTCGTAGGTTCGGTGGGCAACACGTGTGGGAAATCGTTCGGTGATCCCGCGTCTTTGCGTCCAAGTTTGGCCGAAACGTCGTTATCTCTGTGCTTGAGCTGTCGCTAGACTCCAGTTTCATCAAGGAGATTGTCGTCATGCACGAATATCTGAGTCCCGGCCGCTTCACCGATAGTGACCACCCGGCGGTGGTGGAGTTCGCTGAACGACACCGGGGGGCCAGCCGCGACCCGGTCGAGCAGGCGATCAATCTTTATTACGCCGTGCGCGAAGCGGTGCGCTACAACCCTTACACCTTCAGCCGTGATCCGCAAACCCTGCGTGGCAGCTATGCATTGGCGGCGGGGGAGAGTTATTGCGTGCCCAAAGCCACGCTGCTCGCGGGTTGCGCGCGGCATTGCGGGATCCCGGCGCGGATCGGTCTGGCCGACGTGAAGAATCATTTATCGACGCCACGTCTGCTCGAATTGCTGAAAAGCGACATGTTCGCCATGCACGGTTATACCGAGTTTTTCCTTAACGATCGTTGGGTAAAAGCCACACCGGCGTTCAACCAGAAACTCTGCGAACTGTTCAACGTCGCGCCGCTGGAATTCGACGGCATCAACGACAGTGTTTTCCACCCGTTCAACCGTGATGGCGCGCAGTTGATGGAGTACTTGGTCGATCACGGCCAGTTCACCGATGTGCCGGAAACCTTCTTCTTCGAACACCTGGAAAAATGCTATCCGCACCTGTTCGGCGATCAGCAGCCACAACTGTTGGGTGACATGCACAGCGATGTAAGCCGCGTCTGATCCGGCGTATGCTGGCCGCCCACTCATTTGAAAAGAGGCGGTCATGCTGAAGATCTGGGGACGGAAAAACTCATCGAATGTCAGGAAGCCATTGTGGGCTGCCGAGGAACTCGGTCTGGCTTACGAGGCGATCGATGCCGGTGGCGCGTTCGGTGTGGTCGACACGCCGGAGTACCGGGCGATGAATCCGAACGGGCGTGTGCCGGTGATTGAAGACGACGGTTTCGTGCTGTGGGAATCCAACGCCATCGTGCGTTATCTGCTGGGCAAACATGCGCCGAACAGCGCTTGGTATTCGGCCGATCCGCAAGCCCGCGCCATCGCAGACAAGTGGATGGACTGGACGACCTCGAGTTTTGCCGGGCCGTTCCGCACGGTGTTCTGGGGCGTCTTGCGCACCCCGGCGGACAAGCAGGACTGGCCTGCGATCAACGCCGCGATCAAGGAATGCAGCGAGTTGCTGAGCATGGCCGACGACGCGCTGGCCAGCCAACCGTACCTGTCCGGAAAAGACATCGGCATGGGCGATATTCCACTGGGCAGTTTCATTTATGCCTGGTTCGAAATGCCCATCGAACGCGCCCCACAACCGCATCTGCAAGCCTGGTACGAGCGCCTGAAGCAGCGTCCGGCCTACCAGAAAGCCGTTATGACCGCGTTGACTTAATACCTACTATCGACACACTTGACTGTACTTGTACGGCGGCGGCAAGCACCATTGCGCACTTGCGCTGCGGTTGCATCCATCGCCGCCGTCTCCTTTCTCCCTTCCATGGTGCGTAAATCAGATATGAGTTCCGCTCTGTCCATCCGGCAGCTAACCAAAACCTACGGCAACGGGTTCCAGGCCTTGAGTGGTATCGATCTGGACGTCGCCGAAGGTGACTTTTTCGCCTTGCTCGGCCCCAACGGTGCCGGCAAATCCACGACCATCGGCATTCTCTCGACCCTGGTCAACAAGACCAGCGGCAGCGTGAATATCTTCGGTCATGACCTCGACAAGAATCCTGCGCAGCTCAAGCGCTCGATCGGCGTGGTGCCGCAGGAATTCAACTTCAATCAGTTTGAGAAGACCTTCGACATCGTCGTCACTCAGGCCGGTTACTACGGCATTCCGGCGAAGATCGCCAAGGAACGCGCCGAGCAGTACCTGACGCAACTGGGCCTGTGGGACAAGCGCGATGTGCCGTCGCGTTCGCTGTCCGGCGGCATGAAACGCCGTTTGATGATCGCCCGCGCGCTGGTGCACGAACCGCGTCTGCTGATCCTCGATGAACCGACCGCAGGCGTCGACATCGAGCTGCGCCGCTCGATGTGGACGTTCCTCACCGAACTGAACCAAAAAGGCATCACCATCATCCTCACCACGCATTATCTGGAAGAGGCTGAGCAGCTGTGCCGCAACATCGGCATTATCGACCACGGCACCATCGTCGAGAACACCAGCATGAAACAGTTGCTGGGCCAGTTGCACGTGGAAACCTTCTTGCTCGATCTGAAAAACGACTTGAGCGTCACCCCGCAATTGCTCGGCTACCCCGCGCGGTTGATCGACAGCCATACCCTGGAAGTCCAGGTCGACAAATCCATGGGCATTACGGCGTTGTTCACTCAATTGGCGCAGCAGAACATCGAAGTGCTGAGCCTGCGCAACAAAACCAATCGCCTTGAGGAGCTGTTCGTGTCTCTGGTGGAGAAAAATCTGTCGAAGGTGGCGGTATGAGTTCCGAGTTACGTCCCAACCTCGTCGCCCTCAACACCATCGTTTATCGCGAGGTCCGACGCTTCACGCGGATCTGGCCGCAGACCCTGCTGCCGCCGGCGATCACCATGGTTTTGTACTTTGTGATCTTCGGTAACCTGATCGGTCGACAGATCGGCGACATGGGTGGCTTCACCTACATGCAATACATCGTGCCGGGGCTGATCATGATGTCGGTGATCACCAACTCCTACGGCAACGTGGTCTCGAGCTTCTTCGGCAGCAAGTTCCAGCGTTCCATCGAGGAATTGATGGTCTCGCCGGTGTCGCCGCACACGATCCTGATCGGCTATACCTGCGGCGGCGTGCTGCGCGGTTTGATGGTCGGCGTGATCGTGACGATTCTGTCGATGTTCTTCACCGATTTGCAGGTGCATCACCTCGGCGTGACGATTTTGGTGGTGGTACTGACGGCGACGATCTTCTCGCTGCTGGGCTTTATCAACGCCGTATTCGCGCGCAACTTCGATGATATTTCGATCATTCCGACGTTCGTGCTGACGCCGCTGACTTATCTGGGTGGCGTGTTCTACTCGATCACCTTGCTGCCGCCGTTCTGGCAGACCGTGTCGCTGGCCAACCCGGTGCTGCACATGGTCAACGCCTTCCGTTACGGCATTCTCGGTGTGTCCGACATCAAGATCGGCATCGCCATCACCTTCATGCTGGTGGCGACGGTGGTGCTGTACCTCGGTTGTGCGCGGTTGCTGGTGAGTGGACGCGGGATGCGTACCTGACTTAAGACCGAGTCGACTTCTTCGCGAGCAGGCTCGCTCCCACAAGAGATCTTCAGCGCAACGTAGATCCAATGTGGGAGCGAGCCTGCTCGCGAATACAGACGCCACAAATCAAAACGGCCTCCCATCGCGGAGGCCTTTTTGCATTCAGGATTTGCGACTTTTCTTGCGCCGTGCCCACTGCCGCGCCACCCACCAACGCCAATACATCATCACCAGAAAGTAGGCGAGGGCACCGAGCACCAGTCCCACCACCACCGACCCCAGCAAAAACGGCTGCCACAACGTCGACAACTCACCGCTGATCCATTCCCAGGTCAGCTCATCGGGCAGATGCCGCGCGGGCACATCCATCAACCAAGCCCCGGCCTGATAGGTGCAGAAAAACACCGCCGGCATGGTGATCGGATTGGTCAGCCAGACCAGGCTCACCGCAATCGGCATATTGCCGCGCACCATGACGGCAAGCGCGGCAGCCACCAGCATCTGCGCCGGAATCGGCAGGAAAGCGGCAAACAATCCGACCGCCATCGCCCGCGCGACCGAGTGGCGATTGAGGTGCCAGAGGTTCGGGTCATGCAGCAACTTACCGAGAAAGCGTAAGGATTTGTGTTCCCTGATGCTCGTCGGGTCGGGCATGTAACGTTTGAATAAGCGCCGGGGCATAAGGCTTCTCGGTCGGTTAAGGCGGCAAGTATGTCTGGATTCGATGAACCGCCCATTCAGACTTTGTGACAATTGTTGACGGCGCGAGTGCGCAACACCCGCTATGCCTAAGAACGGGACTCTCAAGGACGGGCTTATGCGCATAGGGATGATGGCGCTGGCAGTCGGTCTGCTGGCCCCGATGTTTTTACCGGCATTACCGCCGGTCGGGTTGATGCTGGTGTTGCCGGCGGTGGGTTTGATGTTGCTGCCATTTCGCAGCTATCCGTTGGCGTTTTGGTTGTTTGGCTTTACCTGGGCCTGTGTCAGTGCGCAATGGGCGCTGAATGATCGATTGCCCGCCCATCTCGACGGTGAAACCCGTTGGCTCGAAGGGCGGGTGGTTGGCTTGCCGCAAAATGCGGACGGCGTGGTGCGTTTCGAACTGGCCGATGCGCACTCGCGACACGAAAAACTGCCGTCGCTGCTGCGTCTGGCCTGGTACGCCGGGCCGCCGGTCAACAGCGGCGAGCGCTGGCGATTGGCGGTCAAACTCAAGCGTCCCGTTGGTTTGCTCAATCCGGATGCGTTCGATCACGAGGCGTGGCTGCTCGCGCAACGTGTCGGCGCGACCGGCACAATCAAGGATGGCCAGCGCCTGAGTGAAGCACGCTGGGCCTGGCGCGACAGCATTCGTCAGCGCTTGCTGGCAGTGAACGCGCAAGGTCGCGCCGGAGCATTGGCGGCGCTGGTGCTGGGCGACGGTTCGGGGCTCAGCCGTGAGGATTGGCAGATTTTGCAGGACACCGGCACCGTGCATTTGCTGGTGATTTCCGGGCAGCACATCGGTTTGCTGGCGGCGGTTATGTACCTGCTGGTCGCCGGGCTCGCGCGTTTTGGACTGTGGCCATTGCGCTGGCCATGGTTGCCGTGGGCCTGCGGATTGGCGTTCGCGGCGGCGCTGGGGTACGCCTTGCTCGCTGGTTTCGACGTGCCGGTGCAGCGCGCCTGCGTGATGGTCGGATTAGTGTTGTTGTGGCGCCTGCGCTTTCGTCATCTGGGCGCGTGGTGGCCGCTGCTGCTGGCGTTCAACGGCGTGCTGTTGCTGGAACCGCTTGCCAGTTTGCGTCCGGGTTTGTGGTTGTCGTTCGCGGCGGTGGCGGTGTTGATTTTCACCTTTGGTGGCCGCTTGGGTGCGTGGCGCTGGTGGCAAACGTGGACGCGGGCGCAATGGTTGATTGCCATCGGTTTATGCCCGGTGCTGCTGGCGCTGAATCTGCCGATCAGTCTGAGCGGGCCGCTGGCGAATTTGCTCGCGGTGCCCTGGATCAGTCTGGTGGTGTTGCCGCCGGCGCTGCTCGGCACTGTGTTGTTGCCGGTTCCTTATGTCGGCGAAGGACTGCTGTGGCTGGCCGGCGGTTTGATCGATTGGCTGTTTCGCGCACTGGCACTGATTGCCGGGCAATGGCCTGCGTGGATTGCGCCGTCGATATCGATCTGGGTGTGGATTCTCGGCAGTCTCGGCGCCGTGCTGTTGCTATTGCCACGCGGGGTGCCACTGCGACCACTGGGCTGGCCGTTGTTGCTGATTCTGGTGGTGCCGCCGCGTGAGCGACTGGACGAAGGACTGGCCGATGTCTGGCAGCTCGATGTCGGCCAAGGCCTGGCGATCCTGATCCGAACCCGCCATCACGCGCTGCTGTACGACGCCGGCCCGCGCTTCGGCGATTTCGATCTCGGTGAACGCGTGGTGCTGCCAGCCCTGCGCAAACTCAGCGTGGACAATCTCGATGTGATGCTGCTCAGTCACGCCGACGCCGATCATGCCGGCGGTGCGCTGGCGATTGCGCGGGGCATGAAAGTCGTCCGTGTATTGAGCGGCGATCCGCCGGGCCTGCCTGCCGAATTGAGCGCTGAAGCTTGCGAAAGTGGCGAGCAATGGCAGTGGGACGGTGTTCGTTTTCAACTGTGGATGTGGGCGGACGCCCGCGACAGCAACCAGCGCTCCTGTGTATTGCAGATCGAAGCCAATGGCGAGCGTTTGCTGCTGACCGGCGATATCGATGTCCATGCTGAGCGCGTTCTGCTCGACAGTCCGTTGGCGGTGCCAACGCAATGGCTGCAATCCCCGCACCATGGCAGTCGTAGCTCGTCATCCATGGCCCTGCTCAACGCGCTGAAGCCCGACGCCGTGCTGATCTCCCGAGGCCACGGCAACGCCTTCGGCCATCCGCACCCGACCGTGCTGGCGCGCTATCGCAAGCAAGGCCTGCGCATCTACGACAGCGCCGAGCAGGGCGCCATTCATCTGCAACTGGGCCGCTTTCAAGCGCCGTGGACGATGCGTCAACAGCGGCGTTTCTGGCGCGATCCGCCTGCGCTCGCCCGTTGATCGGTGCCAGCATGGATGGCACATCACGGTCGTCGGAGCGGCGGGTCTTAATCGCGGATCGGTATGGTAAAGTGGCGCACTTTTTCGAGGGGACTGTCACTGTGTGGGAATTGGTCAAATCCGGCGGCTGGATGATGTTGCCGATCATTCTGAGTTCCATCGCGGCCATGGCGATTGTCGCCGAGCGCCTGTGGACCCTGCGCGCCAGTCGCGTCACCCCCGAGCATTTGTTGGGCCAGGTCTGGGTCTGGATCAAGGACAAACAGCTCAATAAAGAAAAACTCAAGGAATTGCGCGCCAACTCGCCGCTGGGGGAAATCCTCGCCGCCGGTCTGGCCAACTCCAAGCATGGTCGCGAGATCATGAAAGAGTGCATCGAAGAGGCCGCCGCCCGAGTCATCCACGAGCTCGAACGCTACGTCAACGCGCTGGGCACCATCGCTGCGATGTCGCCGTTGCTGGGCCTGTTGGGTACGGTGCTGGGCATGATCGACATTTTCAGTGCCTTCACCGGTTCCGGCATGACCACCAACGCCTCGGTATTGGCCGGTGGTATCTCGAAAGCGTTGATCACCACGGCGGCTGGCCTGATGGTCGGTATTCCGGCGGTGTTCTTCCACCGGTTCCTGCAACGCCGCATCGACGAGTTGGTGGTGGGCATGGAGCAGGAAGCGATCAAACTGGTTGAAGTGGTGCAGGGCGACCGTGACGTCGATCTGGCCGAGGGCCGCGCGTGAAATTCCGTCGCAAACCACGGGAAACGATCGACATCAACCTCGCGTCGCTGATCGACGTGGTGTTTATCCTGCTGCTGTTTTTCGTCGTGACCACCACGTTTACCCGCGAAACCCAGTTGCGCGTTGATTTGCCGGAAGCCGTCAGCGGCTCGCCGGCCGAAGATCAGCAGCTCAAGCAGATCGACGTGGCCATCAGCGCTGAGGGCGTGTTTTCGGTGAACAACAAGATTCTGCCGAAGAACGATCTGGCGACATTGATGGACGCGATGCAGAAAGAATCCAACGGTGACACCAACCTGCCGTTGTCGATCAGTGCCGACGGCAAGACTCAGCATCAATCCGTGATCACCGCCATGGACGCGGCCGGCAAGCTCGGTTTCAGCCATCTGCGCATGACCACTGTCGAGGCGGCGCCCAAATCCTGATGAGCCTGTCCGATCGCTTGCTCGCCGCGTGGTATCAGGGGCACCCGGCCCTGACGCTGCTGCGGCCGCTGGAAATGTTGTATCGCCGCGTGGTGGTCAACAAGCGTCAGCGTTTTCTCGATGGCCAGGGCGAAATTTATCAGCCGCCGGTGCCGTTAATCGTGGTCGGCAACATCACCGTGGGCGGCACCGGCAAAACGCCGATGATTCTCTGGTTGATCGAACACTGTCGGCGCAGCGGTTTGCGGGTTGGTGTGGTCAGCCGCGGCTACGGCGCCAAGCCGCCGCACTTGCCTTGGCGCGTTGACGCGGATCAAACCGCTGACATCGCCGGCGACGAGCCACTACTGATCGTCCAGCGCACCGGCGTGCCATTGATGATCGACCCCAATCGCAGCGCCGCCGTCAAAACCTTGCTCGCCAGTGAACCGCTGGATCTGATTCTCTCCGACGATGGCATGCAGCATTACCGTCTGGCGCGAGACCTGGAGCTGGTGTTGATTGATGCCGCTCGCGGTCTCGGCAACAAGCGCTGCCTGCCGGCGGGGCCGTTGCGTGAGCCGATCGAACGTCTGCAAAGCGTCGACGGCGTATTGTTCAACGGTGCCACCGAAGATCGCGACGACGGTTTCGCTTTCCATCTGCAACCGACCGCGCTGGTCAATCTGCGCAGTGGCGAGCGCAAGTCGCTCGAGCATTTTGCGCCGGGTCAGAGCGTCCACGCAGTCGCCGGGATCGGCAATCCGCAACGTTTCTTCAATACCCTCGAAGCGCTAGACTGGCGCGCAGTCCCGCATGCTTTTGCCGACCACGCCGAATACAGCGTGCAAGCCTTGAATTTCACACCGTCATTGCCGTTGGTGATGACCGAAAAGGACGCGGTGAAGTGCCGTGCCTTCGCTGCTGCCGACTGGTGGTATCTGGCGGTCGATGCCGTGCCGTCGCCGGCCTTCGTGGCCTGGTTCGACACACAGCTGATGCGCCTGCTGCCCGATCGGCTTTTGCCTTAACTCATTTATCAGGGAAAGTTCATGGACACCAAATTGCTCGACATCCTCGCGTGCCCGATCTGCAAAGGCCCGCTCAAGCTCAGCGCCGACAAGACCGAACTGATCAGCAAGGGTGCCGGCCTGGCGTACCCGATCCGTGACGGTATTCCGGTGATGCTCGAAAGCGAAGCCCGCACCCTGACCACCGACGAGCGTCTGGATAAATGACCACCGCGTTCACCGTTGTCATCCCGTCGCGTTACGCCTCGACCCGTCTGCCCGGCAAACCGCTGCTGGACATCGCCGGCAAGCCGATGATCCAGCACGTCTGGGAACAGGCGAGCAAAAGCAGCGCGAGCCGCGTGGTCGTTGCGACTGACGATCCGCGCATCGTCGAGGCCTGCAAAGGCTTTGGCGCCGAAGTGGTGCTGACCCGTGAAGATCACAATTCCGGCACCGATCGTCTGGCTGAAGTCGCGGCGAAACTGGGCCTTGAGCCTGACGCGATCGTGGTCAATGTGCAGGGCGACGAGCCGCTGATTCCGCCGAGCGTGATCGATCAAGTCGCTGCCAACCTGGCCGCACACACCGAAGCGCGCATGGCCACCCTGGCCGAGCCGATCGAAGACGTGGACACCCTGTTCAATCCGAACGTGGTCAAGGTCGTCAGCGATATCAACGGTCTGGCGCTGACCTTCAGCCGCGCGACTTTGCCATGGGCACGCGATGCCTTCGCCAAAAGCCGCGAGCAACTGCCGGAAGGTGTGCCGTACCGTCGCCATATCGGCATTTATGCCTACCGCGCCGGGTTCCTTCAGGACTTCGTGAGCTGGGGCCCGTGCTGGCTGGAAAACACTGAATCCCTCGAGCAACTGCGTGCGCTGTGGCACGGCGTGCGTATTCATGTTGCTGACGCGTTGATCGCGCCGCCGACGGGCGTCGATACCGTCGAAGACCTCGAGCGCGTTCGTCGCCTGCTGGGGGCCTGATGCGCGTTCTGTTTGTGTGCCTGGGCAACATTTGCCGTTCGCCCACGGCTGAAGGCGTGTTGCGCCACAAGTTGCGCGCCGCAGGGCTGGCGGATCAGGTTGAAGTGGCCTCCGCCGGCACCGGTGACTGGCACGTCGGCAATCCGCCGGACAAACGTAGCCAGGCCGCTGCCAAAGTGCGCGGTTATGACTTGTCGGCGCAACGCGCGCAGCAAGTCAGCCGCGCCGATTTCGCCAGTTACGACCTGATTCTGGCGATGGACAACAGCAACCTGCGCAACCTCAAGGCCCTGCAACCGTCCACTGGCCGCGCCGAACTGGATCTGTTTCTGCGCCGTTATGCCGGGCTCGTCGATGAGGTGCCGGATCCGTATTACGACGGCGATCAAGGGTTCGAGCAGGTGCTGGATCTGATTGAAGCGGCTTGTGACCAATTGTTGATCGAAGTGAAGGGCCGGTTATGAGTTTGCAGGTGCAACCGCAGGTTTCCCTGAAACCGTTCAACAGTTTTGGCGTCGACGTTCGCGCGCAACTGTTCGCCGAAGCCCATAGCGATGGCGATGTTCGTGAAGCGCTGGCCTATGCCGTTGCTCATGATGTGCCGCTGCTGGTGATCGGCGGTGGCAGCAACTTGCTGCTCACGGCAGATATTCCGGCTCTGGTGCTGCGCATGGCTACACGCGGGATTCGTGTGATCAGCGACGACGGCAACCGTGTGGTGATCGAGGCGGAAGCGGGCGAACCGTGGCATCCGTTTGTGCAGCACACGCTGGCGCTAGGATTTTCCGGACTGGAAAACCTCAGCCTGATTCCTGGCACCGTTGGCGCTGCGCCAATGCAGAACATTGGCGCTTACGGCGTCGAGATCAAGGATGTGTTTGCCGGGCTCACCGCGTTGGATCGCCACACCGGCGAGCTGCGCGACTTCAGCCTCGAAGAGTGCAACTTTGCCTACCGCGACAGCCTGTTCAAACAGCAGCCGGGGCGATGGTTGATTCTGCGCGTGCGTTTCAAACTGGATCGCGTCGCCCATCTGCATCTGGAATACGGCCCGGTGCGTCAGCGCCTGACCGAGCAGGGCATCGAACAACCGACGCCCACTGACGTCAGCCGCGCGATTTGCAGCATCCGCAGCGAAAAACTCCCGGATCCGGCGGTGCTCGGCAATGCCGGCAGTTTCTTCAAGAACCCGCTGGTGTCGGCGGCCATCGTCGCGCAGATCAAAGCGCAGCACCCGGATGTGGTGGCTTATGCGCAGCCGGACGGGCAGATGAAGCTGGCGGCGGGTTGGCTGATCGAACGCGCCGGTTGGAAGGGTTTCCGTGAAGCCGATGCTGGCGTGCATAAATTGCAGGCGCTGGTGCTGGTCAATTACGGCGCGGCGACCGGCCTGCAACTGCTCGATCTGGCGCAACGTATCCAGAAAGACATTGCCGAACGTTTCAATGTCGACCTGGAAATGGAGCCCAATCGGTATTGAAGCAGCTGCGAGCTTCAAGCTTCTAGCGGCAAGCTACAATCTCTGCAACATGAACCAGCAACTGCTCTTACTTGCAGCTTGTAGCTAAAAGCTCGCCACTGAAAAGCCCTGTCTCAGCAGGGCTTTTTCGTTAATGTTGGGTTAACTTAGCGAGCTAACGATAACCGTCATTTGCTCCACCAAAGGCCCGGTGCAGACCTTCGCGTCTACACAAGAGAGCCTCATTAGCCTGAGTCGATCTGCGTGAACCACCGCCGATGCAACGGCGGCAGATTGCTCGACCCCATAACCACCAAAAATATGCGGGCGTGCCCATGATTACCCTGAAACTCAATGGCCAGGATCATTCTCTCGACGTCACGGAGGACATGCCGCTGCTTTGGGCGATCCGCGACGTTGCCGGTTACAACGGCACCAAGTTCGGCTGCGGCATGGGCCTGTGTGGCGCGTGCACCATTCATATCGATGGCTTGCCGGCGCGCAGTTGCATCACGCCGATCGGCTCGGTGATCGGGCAGAACGTCACCACCATCGACAATCTGCATGCCGACCCGGTCGGGCAAGTCGTCCAGCAAGCCTGGCTCGACACGGCTGTCGCGCAGTGCGGTTTCTGTCAGGGCGGGCAAATCATGTCGGCCACCGCGTTGCTCAAAACCAATCCAAACCCGAGCGACGAGCAGATCGAAGAAGCCATGGTCGGCAACATCTGCCGCTGCGGCACTTATAACCGCATCAAAACCGCGATCCGCCAAGCCTCCACGCATTTGAAGGAGGCGAAAGCATGAGTCGCCTTCCGAATGATTTCGCCCTGAGCAATCTCAGTCGCCGCGGTTTCCTCAAAGGCGTCGGCGCGACGGGCGCGTTGGTGCTGGCCGCGAGTTGGGGTTGGCAGGATGCGCTGGCCGACGAGAAAGAAAAGAAATTCGGCGCTGATGGCATGCCCAACGGCTGGATCGATGACCCGAAGGTTTATGTGAGCATTGCGGCTGACGGCACGGTCACCGTGGTCTGCAACCGTTCGGAGATGGGGCAGGGCGTGCGCACCAGTCTGACCATGGTCGTCGCCGATGAACTGGACGCCGATTGGGCCAGGGTCAAAGTGCAGCAGGCGCCAGGCGATGAAGTGCGCTTCGGTAATCAGGACACCGACGGTTCGCGCAGCATGCGTCACTGGTACGAACCGATGCGGCGTTGCGGTGCTGCAGCGCGGACGATGCTTAAACAAGCGGCGGCCACGCAGTGGAAAGTGCCGGTCGGCGAATGCCACGCGCAGTTGCACAAAGTCATTCACAAGCCGTCTGGCCGTGAGCTGGGTTATGGCGAACTGGCCGCCGCCGCGAGTGCGTTGGCGGTGCCAGCGCGTGACAGCCTGCGACTCAAGCAACCGTCGGAATTTCGCTACATCGGCAAGGAAGGCACCAAAGCCATCGACGGTGTCGATATCGTCAACGGCCGCGCGGTGTACGGTGCCGACGTGCATTTCGACGGCATGGTTTACGCGACCATCGCCCGTCCGGCGGTGTATGGCGGCAAGGTCAAATCGCTGGATGACAGCGCTGCACTGAAAGTCCCCGGTGTGCTTAAAGTGATTCAGATTGAAGGCCGTCCACTGCCTTCGGAATTTCAACCACTGGGTGGCGTGGCGGTGGTGGCCAGCAATACCTGGGCTGCAATCAAGGGCCGCGAGGCGCTCAAAATCGAATGGGATGACGGCCCCAACGCCAGTTACGACTCGATCGCCTATCGCAAGGAGCTGGAAGCCGCCTCGCTGAAACCCGGCAAAGTGGTACGCAATACCGGCGATATCGACAAAGCATTGAGCGGCGCTGCCAGCACCCTCGAAGCTTCGTATTATTTGCCGCATCTTGCGCAGGCACCGATGGAGCCAATGGTGGCCATCGCCCGCTACAAGGACGGTGTCTGTGAAGCCTGGGCACCGAGCCAGGCGCCGCAAGTCACCCGCGAGCGTATTGCCGAGCGTCTCGGACTGCCGTTCGACAACGTCACCTTTAATGTCACGCTGCTCGGCGGCGGTTTCGGTCGCAAGTCGAAACCGGACTTCGTCGTTGAAGCGGCGATCCTCGCCAAAGAATTTCCCGGCAAAGCCGTGCGGGTGCAGTGGACGCGTGAAGATGACATCCACAACTCGTATTTCCACACCGTGTCCGCCGAATATTTGAAAGCAAGCGTCGGCAAGGACGGCATGCCGTCCGGCTGGTTGCATCGTACCGTGGCACCGAGCATCACCGCGCTGTTCGCGCCGGGCATGAATCACGAAGCGGCGTTCGAGCTGGGCATGGGTTTCACCAACATGGCCTACGCCATTCCCAACGTACGCCTGGAAAACCCCGAGGCCACCGTGCACACGCGGGTCGGCTGGTATCGCTCGGTGTCGAACATTCCTCATGGTTTCGCCATCCAGAGTTTCGTCGATGAGCTGGCGCACAAGGCCGGTGAGGATCCACTCAAGTACCAGATCAAACTGCTTGGGCCTGATCGCCAGATTGACCCGCGCACGCTGAGTGAAGAGTGGAACTACGGCGAATCTCCAGAGCGTTATCCGATCGATACCGGGCGCATGCGCACCGTGCTGGAAACCGCTGCCAAAGCCGCCGGTTGGGGGCGTAAATTACCCAAGGGCCGTGGCTTGGGGCTGGCGGTGCATTACAGCTTCGTCACCTATGTGGCGGCGGTGATCGAAGTCGAGGTTAAAGACGATGGCACGCTGATCGTGCACAAAGCTGACATCGCCGTGGATTGCGGGCCGCAGATCAACCCTGAGCGGATTCGCTCGCAGTTCGAAGGCGCCTGCGTCATGGGCCTTGGCAACGCGGTGCTGGGTGAAATCAGCTTCAAGGACGGCAAGGTTCAGCAGGACAACTTCCATATGTACGAAGTGGCGCGCATGTCGCTGGCGCCGAAGGAGGTCGCAGTGCATCTGGTGACGCCGCCGGGCGATGTGCCGTTGGGCGGTGTCGGCGAACCGGGTGTGCCGCCGATTGCGCCGGCACTGTGCAATGCGATTTTTGCTGCCACGGGCAAGCGCATTCGTAACTTGCCCGTGCGTTATCAACTGCAGGATTGGCAGAAGGCGGACGCCTGATGGACAGTGTCGACCTCAACGTTCTGCGCAGCGTGCTCGAATGGCGCCGCGCCGGGCAGCGGGTGGTGTTGTTTAGCGTCGTGCAAACCTGGGGCACCGCGCCTCGGGCGCCCGGTGCGATGCTCGCCCTGCGCGAGGATGGCGTGGTGATCGGTTCGGTGTCGGGCGGTTGCGTCGAGGATGACTTGATCGCCCGCCTTCACGACGGACGGATTGCCAGTGATGGGCCGCCGGTGCAACTGATCACCTACGGCGTGACCCGGGAGGAGGCGGCGCGGTTTGGCTTGCCCTGCGGAGGTACGCTGCGCCTGACCGAAGAGCGGGTTGGCGATCCGCAGTGGGTCGCCGAGCTGCTCGCGCGTTGTGAAGCCCACGAAATCGTCGCCCGCGAACTGAATATCGAAACCGGTGAAGTGGTTTTGACAGCGGCGAGCAAAACCGATGCTCTGGAGTTCGACGGCAAGCTTCTGCGCGCGATTTACGGCCCGCGCTGGCGCTTGCTGTTGATCGGTGCCGGGCAATTGTCACGCTACGTCGCGGACATGGCGCGGTTGCTGGATTTCGAAGTGCTGATCTGCGATCCGCGCACTGAGTTCGTTTATGGCTGGGAAGAGCAACACGGTCGTTTTGTCGCGGGCATGCCGGATGAGGCGGTGTTGAACATTCAGACCGATGAGCGCACAGCGATTGTCGCGTTGACCCACGATCCGCGTCTGGATGACATGGCCTTACTGACCGCGCTGGATTCGCCGGCGTTTTATGTTGGCGCACTCGGCTCGCGGGTCAATAGTTTGAAGCGCCGGGAGAATCTGGCTCAGCTAGGCTTGTCGGTAGAGGCGATTGCTCGATTGCATGGGCCGATCGGTCTGCACATCGGCAGTCATTCGCCGGCGGAGATTGCCTTGTCTTTGCTCGCAGAGATCGTCGCGATCAAAAACGGCGTTGAGTTGAAGCAGAAGAAACCCGTGGAGGGCGCATGAGCCGAACCATTGGCGTGATTGTGTTGGCCGCAGGCGAGGGCAGTCGCTTTCGCAAAGTGGCGGGTGCGGACAAGGATAAGTTGCTCGCCGATTGCACCGGTCGCGATGGCGCGGTGCGCTCGGTGATCGAACAGGTGCTGGTGAATCTGCCGGCGAGCCTCGACAAGCGTGTACTGGTCACGACGGAAGAACGACCGCAAGCGATGCGCATGGCTCAGGCGTATGGCTGTGAAGTTGTGACGATTGGCACGACCGGCATGGGCGACAGCATCGCGGCGGGCATCGCGACGTGCCCGCAAGCGGATGGCTGGCTGATTGTGCTGGGGGATATGCCGTTTATCTTGCCCTCGAGTATTGAGCGGGTTGTTGCGGCGATGGCTGATGATGCGGTGAGCGTGCCGGTGCAGGACGGTGAGTTTGGGCATCCGGTGGGGTTTGGCCGGTCGTTTGGTGCGGGGTTGCTGGCGTTGAGTGGTGATCGCGGGGCTCGGCCGTTGTTCAAGCAGGGCAGGGTGGTTGAGGTGGCGGTGGATGATCCCGGGGTGTTGTGGGATATCGATGTGCCGGAGGCTTTGGTTTTTAAATAACAGCAAGATCAAAAGATCGCAGCCTTCGGCAGCTCCTACAGGGGAACGCATTTCAAATTGTAGGAGCTGCCGAAGGCTGCGATCTCTTGATCTTTTAAATGGCATAAAAAAAGCCCCGCCAGGCTTTCACCGGGCGGGGCTTTTTTACAGCTTCAGGAATCAGACGAGGGGTTTAGGCTCGTGTTCTTTTTCCTGGGCTTCTTCGTGGTGCTCTGCTGCGTCTTGAACGGAGCGAGGCGCTTCAGCGATGACCGCTTCAACAACCGCTTGTTCAGCGACGACTTCTGCCACCGGAGCAGCAGCGGCAGCCTGTTCGGCTTCCTTCTGCAGGCGCTCTTCTTCACGCTTGCGACGACGCACTTCACGAGGATCGTTCGGTGCGCGACCGTTTGCAGCCAGAGCGCTGACCGGAGCCACTTCAGCCACCGGAGCAGGAGCTTCGACAACTACCGGCGCTTCGACGACTGGAGCTGGTTCAGCAACAACCACTGGCTCGGCAGCTTTGGTCTCTTCAACCACTGGAGCTTCGGCAACAGGCGCTTCGTACGCTGGTGCTTCGAACACTGGCGTCTCAACAACCGGCGCTTCAACCACTGGCGCTGGCGTTTCAGCGACAACCGGCTCTGCGACCCAGTTGAAAGCGGTCTGCTCTTCGCGAACTTCACGCACGGTTTCGGTCACGGTTTCAGCGACGGTTTCAACCACCGGCTCAGCAACCACAACTGGAGCCGGCTCTACCTGAGGCAGCGTTTCCTGAACCGGAGCCACTTCGACTTCCGGAGCAGCAACCACTTCTACTGGAGTGGTCGCTTCAACAACCGGCGCTTCCACTGGAGCGGTTTCCTGTACGGCAGCGGTGGCGCGTTCGGCTTGCTCAAAGGCTTGGGCTTCGGCCGGAGCGCTGATCACGGTGCTGGCAACGGCTGCGGTAACAGCCAGGCCGGCGGCCAGATCGGCAGTGCTTGGCTCTTCAGCGTTTTCGCCGGCTTCGGATTCTTCCGAACCTTCGATCACGTTGCCGTTGGCATCACGCTGACGCTCACGACGGTTGCTGCGACGACGCTGACCGCGCGAACGACGACGTGGGCGATCGCCTTCGGCGCTCTCCGAACCGTCTTCCGGCAGTTGCTCTTCGTTGGTGTTCACTTCTTCTTCAGCGACGGCAGCAGCGGCCTGTTCGGCGCGCGGTTGACGCTCTTCACGTGGCGGACGCGGTGCGCGCTCTTCGCGTGGCTGACGAACCGGACGCTCTTCAGCAGCCACCTCGGTGGTCACGGAAGGAGCGGCGTCGAGTGGCTCGCGCAGTTCACGTACACGTTCTTCACGCTCGCCACGTGGCTTGCGATCTTCACGCGGAGCGCGCGGAGCACGTTCTTCACGCGGCGCACGTGGCGCGCGTTCTTCACGGGCGGCTGGCGCTGCTTCGGTACGGGCTTCACGCGGCTCGCGAACTTCACGGGCTTCACGAGGCTGACGCTCTTCACGCGGCTCGCGTGGGGCGCGTTCTTCACGCGGTGCACGCTCTTCGCGCGGTTTGCGTTCTTCATCGCGGCGACCATTACGGTTGCGGCTCTGTTGACGACCGTTGCGACGCTCTTCGTTACGGGCTGGACGCTCGGCAGCCGGTTTTTCAACCACGGCTGGAGCAACTGGCTCTTCTTTGGTAGCGAACAGGCTGACCAGCGACTTCACCAGACCTTTGAACAGGCTTGGTTCTGGCGCGGCAACCGGAGCCGGCGCGGCGGCAGCAGCAGGAGCGGCCACTTCGGTCGGCACCGGAGCGTTGGCGCGAGCCGGTGCAGTTTTGACCGCGGCTTCCTGGCGAACCAGGGTGCGGGTCGCGGCGGCTGGCTGAACTTCTTCAACTTCGGCAGCGGCGGCAGCGATTTCGTAGCTGGACTGGTTGGTCGCGGCTTCCGGGCTGTCGTCACGCAGGCGCTGAACTTCGAAGTGCGGCGTTTCGAGGTGATCGTTCGGCAGAATGACGATGCGAGCACGGGTGCGCAGTTCGATCTTGGTGATCGAGTTGCGTTTTTCGTTGAGCAGGAACGCGGCCACCGGGATCGGCACTTGTGCGCGAACTTCGGCAGTGCGGTCTTTCAGGGCTTCTTCTTCGATCAGGCGCAGGATCGCCAGCGACAGCGATTCAACGTCACGAATGATGCCGGTGCCGTTGCAACGCGG
>Ga0160457_1000237_pt1 | contig 39234 bp, 31 predicted proteins | sample HID1972M_E6MG_FD_108242 | JGI IMG/M metagenome (GOLD analysis project Ga0160457, IMG submission 108242) | Enriched pill bug-associated microbial communities from UW Madison campus, WI, USA - HID1972M_E6 MG | ecosystem: Host-associated > Arthropoda: Insects > Digestive system > Unclassified ... | reverse complement strand
GAACCGGTGGCTTGGGGGCGGGCGTCTCGCATCTGGTGTGACACGGGGTGGGGGTGTGTCACGGAACCGGTGGCTTGGGGGGGCGGGCGTCTCGCATCTGCTGTGACACGGGGTGGGGGTGTGTCACGGAACCGGTGGCTTGGGGCGCCGGCATCCCGCATCTGGCGGGACACGGCGAGGGTGACGGCAGGGGGATGCCGGACGCACAGCGCCGCCCGGGCGTCCCGCGCGCCCCGCGACGCACAGCGCCGCCGGCGATCGGGCACGGGGCGCCCAGTACAGTCGAAGCATGCCCGTCACCCTGCTCGGCGCCGCGGAGATCCGCGCGCTGGCCGCCGACCTCGATGTCACGCCGACCAAGAAGCTCGGCCAGAACTTCGTCGTCGACGCCAACACGGTCCGCAAGATCGTGCACACCGCGCGGGTCGCGGCATCCGATCGTGTCGTCGAGATCGGACCGGGGCTGGGCTCGCTCACCCTCGCGATCCTCGAGACCGGCGCGACGGTGACGGCGGTGGAGATCGACCACCGTCTGGCGGCGCGGCTGCCCGAGACCGCGGCCGCGCACGGCGTCCCCGACGGGGCGCTCACGGTCATCGACGCCGACGCACTGCGCGTGACGGAGCTGCCCGGCGACCCGAACGTGCTCGTGGCGAACCTGCCGTACAACGTCAGCGTGCCGGTGCTCCTGCACTTCATGGAACACTTCCCGAGCATCCAGCGGGGCGTCGTGATGGTGCAGGCCGAGGTCGGCGAGCGGCTCGCCGCGCCGGCCGGCTCGAAGGTGTACGGCACGCCGAGCGTCAAGGCGGCCTGGTACGGCCGGTGGCGTCTGGCGGGAACGGTGTCGCGGCAGGTGTTCTGGCCGGTCCCGAACGTCGACAGCGTGCTCGTCGCGTTCGACCGCGACCCCGAGCCGCGCGGCGGCGAGGACGAGCGGCGGCGGCTGTTCCAGGTGGTCGACGCGGCGTTCGGGCAGCGCCGGAAGATGCTCCGCCAGGCGCTGGCGGGGATCCTCGGCGGGTCGGCGGCGCAGGCCAGCGACGTGCTCGAACGCGCCGGGGTCGCCCCGACCGCGCGCGGCGAGGAGCTGTCGATCGACCAGTTCGTCGCCATCGCCCGCGCGAGCGTCCCGGCTCGCTAGCCTGGGAGGATGACCGACATCTCCGAGCGCTTCCCGCCCGCGCGCGGTGGCGACCTCCACCGCCCCTACACCGCCGCGGCCGAGCGCTACGAGCGCCACGCGTTCCGGCAGGTCGGCACGAGCGGGCTGTACCTGCCGCCGATCTCGCTCGGCCTGTGGTGGAACTTCGGCGACAACATCCCGTTCGACAACCAGCGCGCGCTGCTGCGCCACGCCTTCGACCGGGGCATCACGCACTTCGACCTCGCCAACAACTACGGCCCGCCCTACGGGTCGGCCGAGACGAACTTCGGGCGCATGATGCGCGAGGACTTCGCGCCCTACCGCGACGAGCTGATCATCTCGTCGAAGGCCGGCTGGGACATGTGGCCCGGACCCTACGGCACCCAGGGATCGCGCAAGTACCTGCTCGCGAGCGCCGAGCAGTCGCTCACGCGGATGGGCCTGGACTACGTCGACATCTTCTACTCGCATCGCGTCGATGCCGTCACCCCGATCGAGGAGACCGTCGGCGCGCTGGACACGCTCGTGCGGCAGGGCAAGGCCCTGTACGTCGGGATCTCGTCCTACAGCGCCGAGCGCACCGCGGTCGCCATGGCGGTCGCCCGCGATCTCGGCACGCCCCTGGTCATCCACCAGCCCGCCTACTCGATCCTCAACCGCTGGATCGAGGACGGGCTGACCGGTGTGCTGCGGCAGGAGGGCATGGGGGCGATCGCCTTCACGCCGCTGGCGCAGGGACTGCTCACCGACAAGTATCTCGGCGACGGCAGCGCCGAGCGGGCGCAGCAGCGCTCCTCGCTGCCGGGCACCCGCCTGAGCGAGCACGGGCTCGCGTCGCTGCGCAGCCTCGACCTCATCGCCCGTCACCGTGGGCAGACCCTCGCGCAGATGGCGATCCAGTGGGTGCTGCGCGACCCGGTGGTCACGTCCGCGCTCATCGGCGCGTCTCGTCCCGCCCAACTCGACGAGAACCTCGCCGCCCTCGACGGCCCGGCCTTCGACACAGAGGAGATCGAACGCATCGACGCGCTGTCGGACAGCATCCACGTCGATCTCTGGGAGAGCTCGGCGAACGCGTGAGCCTCGCCCTCATCGCCGACCGCGTGCACGTGCGCGCACCCGGCAAGCTCAACGTCTTCTTCGGCGTCGGCGAGGTGCAGGCCGACGGCTATCACCCGGTCGCCTCGGTCTACCAGGCCGTCTCGCTGTTCGAGGATGTCGTGGCCACCGCCGCCGACGAGATCACCCTCAGCGTCACCGGCGACGTCGACATCTCCGGCGTGCCGCTGGACGACCGCAACCTCGCGGTGCGCGCCGCGCGACTGCTGGCGGGCGTCCTCGGCATCGACGAGGGCGTGCACCTCGATCTGCACAAGGGCGTCCCCGTCGCCGGTGGGATGGGCGGCGGATCCGCGGACGCCGCGGCGACCCTCGTCGCCTGCAACGAGCTGTGGGGGGCGCAGCTGAGCACCGCCGAACTGCACGAGCTGGCGGCCAAGCTCGGTGCGGACGTGCCCTTCGCGCTCCTGGGCGGCACCGCCGTGGGCACCGGGCGCGGCGACGAGCTCACCCCGGCGCTCGCGCGCGGGCGCATCGACTGGGTCCTGGTGACCAGCACCGAGGGAGGACTGTCGACCCCGACCGTCTACACACGGCTCGACGAGCTGCGCAGCGAAGTCGACATCGCCCCGGCCCGCGGCGTGCCGACCGTCGAGGCCGCCGTGCTGCAGGCGCTGCGGGCGGGGGATGCCGTGGCGCTGGCGGCCACGGTCCACAACGACCTGCAGGCCGCGGCGCTGGCCCTGCGACCCGACCTGGCCGACGTGCTCGCCGCAGGCCGCGAGGCCGGTGCCCACGGCGGTCTCGTCTCCGGCTCCGGCCCGACCGTCGCGTTCGTCGCCGCCGACCCGGACCACGCCCGCGAGCTCGCCGCGGCGCTGAGCGCGCGCGGCCACACCGCCTTCGCCGTGCACGGGCCCGTGCACGGCGCCCGCATCGTCGGCTGACCACACACCACAGGAGGACCCACACATGACGGACCTCATCGCGCGCCACCACGACGCGCCCGTCGATCCCGACCTGATCGCCGCCCTCCGCGCCCGAGGACTCGAGGGGCGACGCGAGGACGACACCGACCCCGCCCAGGTGGACGGATGGCTGCAGGCCGTGTTCCGCGGATTCCTCGATGCCGAGCCGACCGCGCTGCAGCGCGAGACCTCCTTCGCCCGCGGCGGCTACCGGCGCAAGGTCGGCGTCCACGACCCGCAGGCTCCGCAGCCCGAGGTCCCGGTCGCGACCTTCGCCTCCTGGGTCGCCGACCTGACGCTGCCGGGCGGCGCGGTCCTCCCCGCGTGCGCGATCAGCGCGGTCACCGTCGCGCCGACGCACCGTCGCCGCGGGCTGCTGCGCAGCATGATGGGCGGCGAGCTGCGCACCGCTGCCGCGCTGGGCGTCCCGATCGCCGCGCTGACCGTGAGCGAGTCGGGCATCTACGGACGGTTCGGCTTCGGAGCCGCCGCGCCGGCGACGTCGTGGCGCATCGACGTGCGTCGTGCGGGGTGGATCGGGCCGGTCGCCCCCGGCCGGGTCGACTTCGTGTCGCGGGAGCGGGCGCGGGAACTCGTCGCCGAGCTGCACGAGCGCGTGCGGCACGGCTCGGCGGGCGAGATCCGGCTCTCCGACGACCACGCCGACCGCAAGACCCGCACCCGTCCCGACGCGGAGAAGGCGGGGGAGCTGCGCGCGGTGCAGTACCGATCGCCGGCGGGCGAGGTCGACGGCGTCGTCGTCTACTCGACCCAGGAGAACCACGACGACTTCGCCGCCTCGACGCTGCGCGTCGCAGCCCTCATCGCGGCGACCGACGAGGCGTACGCCGGGCTGTGGCGCTATCTGCTCTCGATGGATCTGATCGGCACCGTCCACGCCTCCGAGCTGTCGGTCGACGAGCCGCTGTGGTGGATGATCGCCGACCAGCGGGCCGCGCGCATCACCCTGCGCGACCACCATTACCTGCGCATCCTCGACGTGCCGGCGGTGCTGGCCGCGCGTCGCTACGACCGCGCCGACCGGATCGTCCTGGACCTCGAGGACCCGCTGGGCTTCACGACGGGGCGCTACGTGCTCGAGGCCGATGCGGACGGCGCCGGGGCGGTCACCGCCGGCGCGGGCGCGGACGGCGACCTGACGGTCCGGCTGGGCGTCACCGAGCTGTCGGCGATCGTGCTCGGCGGGGTCTCGCCGGTGACGCTCGCCCGTGCCGGACGGGTGCACACGGACGATCCCGAGCGCGTCGCGCGGCTGTTCGCCTGGCCGACCGCGCCCCGCCTGAGCTACTGGTACTGAGCCGCCTGCGTGCGCCGCTGCGGGCGGGGCCCGATGGGGAGTTCTCCCCATAGGGCGCGCTGAGACGCCCGCATATGCTGGGTGGACCGGCCGCGGTGGCAGAGCGCTTCTCGACCGCGGACGCACAGACACAATCCCAGGGAGGGAACACCATGGCCGAGATCCGCGTCACTTCCGACTCGCTCGCCGGCGTCGCCGGGCAGCTTTCCAGCGGCTCGCAGTCGATCGAATCGCAGCTGTCGAACCTGAAGTCGCTCGTCGAGGGCCTCATCTCCGGCGACTGGGGCGGCACCGCGTCGCAGAGCTTCAACGAGCTGTACTCGCAGTGGGATCAGGCCGGCATCCAGCTCAAGGAATCGCTCCAGGGCATCAGCGACCTGCTCAACCAGGCGGCGCTGTCCTACGAGGACAGCGAGAACGCGATCGCGTCGACGTTCAACGGCTGACCAGACGACATCGTCCGCACCGCGTTCGCGCGGTGCGGCGGGGGAGGGATGACGGATGGTCACGTTCCGGGTACGTGCGTCGTCGCTGAGCGAGGTGGCCTCGCTGCTGGGCACGGTGGTCGCCACCTTCGATGCGAACGTCTCGGCGGTCGACGCGCACGTCAAGCGCACCGTCGACGTCAGCTGGCGCGGCGAGGACGCGGACTCGTTCGGCGAGGGCTGGGCCACGTTCCTGGCCACGTCGGCGGCGGTCCGGCAGTCGCTGGTGGCGCTGCAGAGCGGCCTCATCAACGCGGACAGCTCCTACACGCAGACGGAGTCGGGGGTGCAGCGCACCTTCACCGGGCGCGTGGCGGCGGTGCGCAACGTGACGGCGGCGACGCGTTCGGTCAATGCGCGGGTCGACACCGGCGAGGAGCGTGCCGAGCTGATCGAGGAGTTCTTCGGTCGCGGCGAAGACGGCCAGGGGGCGGCGGCCTTCGTGGGCGGCGGCGGCGTGCGCGCCAGCTCGGGCCAGCGGGCCGGCTCCGGACCCGCCGATGACGCGTCGGACCAGGTCATCGAGGTCGACATCGACCCCGCGCTGGTTCCGGAGGGCGCACCCGTCACCTTCGAGCAGGTCGACGCGCAGGTGACGGATGCCGGGGCCGCGGCCGGGGCGGTCGATGCGCGCGTGGACGCGGGCAACGCGTCGGCGGAGAAGCTCAGCGGCGGTCTGGACGGATTGGCCGCCGCGGTGGAGAAGGTCGACTGATGGCGGAGCAGAAGGCGGACACCGCCGACCTGAAGGCCCTCGCCGATGCGCTGGGCGAGCTCGTGAACTACTGCACCGCGCTCAAGCAGGGTGCGGGCGGCTTCGCCTACATGCTCCCGGCCGAATGGCAGGGACCCGCGATGGCCAACTTCCTCTCGATGTTCGAGAAGTGGGCGATGGGAGCCGAAGCGCTGACGCTGGCGGCCGAGGGTCTCCAGGACCAGGTCGACGGCGCACGCCAGGCGTACGAGATGACCATCGAGGCGCTGGACACCAACTGGAACCAGATCACGTCGTCGCTCGGTTGAGCGGCGGAAGGGAACTCGGGACTCATGCCCGCTGTGGAGATGAACGCTGCCCGCCTCGCGGCCGACGGCGCCGTGCTGCACTCGATCGCGCAGACGGCGTGGCAGGCGGCGCGCGCGTGCCAGTCGGCCCTGTCTGGAACGGGCGGGATGGCCGGCGACGAGGAGTCCGCCGAGGTCTTCGCGCAGGGGCAGGACGGTGAACCCGGCTACGACGGCTACGCCAAGGACGTGCTGAGGGGCGTCATCAACGCGGCGAACACGCTCAAGACGCTGGATGCCGCTCTGGGCAACACCGCGCGCGCCTACGACGGCGCGCAGCTGGTCGGGGCCTTCCGCGCGGCATCGGAGTCCCGCATCCCCGAAGAGACCGTGACGCCGTTCTCGACGTCGGTCACGGTGCCGACCGCGCTGGGCCCCGGTCCGCAGACGCCGCTGGGGGAGTTCGGCGAGTTCCTGCAGGACGCCCTCGCGACGATCGGCGTGCGCCTTCCCGACGCCGACACCAGCAAGCTCGGCAGCGCCCAGGCGGCGTGGACCGAGCTGGCCGGCTCCATGACCCGCGTCCAGGGGCGGATCGACGGGGCCTTCACCAATACGTCCTCGATGACCTTCCCGCAGAAGAGCAGCGTCCTGATCTGCCAGACGAAGATGTCGGATGCGTTCGGCAACCTCTCCGAGTCGGCGACCTCCATGGCCGGATTCGCGCAGTCGATGATCGACGAGACGAACAAGGCGTGGGAGGAGATCGGCTGGTTCATCGCGCAGATGGCCGTCGAGATCGCGCTCGAGATCGGTGTCGGCGTGCTCCTGGGGGCGATCACGTTCGGCGCCGGCGCGGCGGCGATGGCCGCGAAGATCGCGTTCACCGTCATGCGCTGGGCGATCAAGATCGCCAACCTGTGCAAGAAGCTGCGCACGTTGATCATGGCGGCCCTGCGCGCGGCGCGCGCGGCGATCCGCGTCGGCATCCACGCGGCGAAGGAGGCACTGTCGGCCGGCATCGCCTCGGCGATCACCACCGTCTCGTTCAACCAGGTGCGCGGCGCGCTCGACCCGGCCTATCAGCCGCAGAACGTGCTCACCGCGGCGCTGGCCGCGACCGCGGGAGGGGCCACCGGCGGGGTGTTCTCGCGCGTCGGCGCAACGGGCACCTCGCGCGTGACGAGCACGGCCCTGCGTCGCACCACCCACCTCGGCGTCGAGGTGGGCGCGGGCGCGCTGGACGGACTCGTCAGCGCCGCGGCGGAGTCGCGCCTGAACGGCACCGAGTTCAATCCCCTGAGCGCCGTCGTGCTCGGCTCGCTGCTGGGCGGGGCCATGTCGGGTCGGGCCCCCGGGGTGCGCCCGACCCCGACCGGCGGCGGGAACGGCGGCGGCGCGGTGGCGCCGAGCCTCGCCGGCATCCCCGGCGCCACGCCGGCCGGAAACGGGTCGACACCGGGCGGCGCGGCCGGCCCCGTCAGCGTGAGTGTGGAAGCTCCCACACCGACCGCCGGCGGCGGCGGCGCGACGGCAGCCGGCGACGGCTCGGGCGTGAGCGTGAGCAACGACGCCCCGACCCCCGGTTCCGGCGGCGACGGCGGTGCCGGTGCCGGCGACGGCACATCGGTCGACGTGTCGTCCAGCACGCCGGATCTGCCGGCCAGCCTCGGCGGGGACGGGCCGGGCTCCGCGAGCCCGGATGTCCCGTCGGTGGACGCGCCGTCGGTGGACGCGCCGTCGTCGCCGGCGGGAGAGACGCCGAGCACCCCCGCCGCGGACGCCCCGAGTACGCCTGCGGCCGACAGCCCCGGTGCCCCTGGGGCCGATGGCCACGGCACCCCCGCGGGTGATGCGCCGAGCACGCCAGCCGCGGATGCGCCGAGCACCCCCGCGGGTGACGCGCCGACCGCGCCGTCGAGCGATGCGCCGAGCACGCCGGCCGCGGATGCGCCGAGCGCCCCCGCGAGCGATGCGCCGAGCACCCCCGCGGGTGACGCGCCGAGCACCCCCGCGGCCGATGCGCCGAGCACCCCCGCGGCCGATGCGCCGAGCGCGCCGTCGAGCGATGCGCCGAGCACGCCGTCCGCGGATGCGCCGAGCGCCCCCGCGGGTGACGCGCCGACCGCGCCGTCGAGCGATGCGCCGAGCGCGCCCGCGGGTGATGCGCCGGGTGCGCCGGCCGCGGATGCCCCGGCTGCCCCGGCGGCGGACGCCCCGGCGACGCCGGCGGCGGAGGCGCCCGGCGCTCCCGCCGCGGAGGCGCCGAGCGCGCCGCCGGTCGACGCACCGGCGGCCCCGGCAGCCGATGCTCCGTCCGCCCCCGATGCCGGCGCCGTCCCGGTCGGCGGTGTCCCCGGTGCGGCGTCGCCGTCGGCACCGGCCGCCGATGCCCCGGCAGCCCCGGACGCGCCGTCCCCCGACGCCCCCGCACAGGACGCCCCGACGCAGGACGCGCCCGCGCAGGACGGCGCCGACCCCGACGCGCCCGCTCAGGAGGCCGGTGGGGACGGCGAGGGCTCACCGATCGAACCCGAGCAGGCGGCGGCCGCGGCGGCGAGCGCAGCCGCTGCCGGAGGCGCCGCCTTCGTGAAGCCGTTCGTGCGGACGCCGACGGGATCGTCGCTGTTCGCGTCGCAGCCCTCGCCCGCGCCCGCCCCGGACGCCGGAGGCGCTCGCCCCGACGCGCCCGGCTCGAGCCCCGACGGCGCGCCGGCCGCGGACGGGACGACCGGCGATGCCCCCGCCGCCGACGCGCCGACGAGTGCGGAGCGCGCCTCGGACGGGTCGGACGGCCCCGGCGCCACGTTCAACGGGTACGAGATCCCCGAGCTCACCCCGGAGGTGCGCCAGCAGCTCGACGCGCTCGCCGCCGAACCGGACTCGCCGATCGTCCGTAACGACGACGGGTCGTTCAGGCTCGAGGATCCGATCGAGGTCGACCCGTTCGAGATGTCGAACACGAACCACGACTGGGACGAGTTCACCCGTCAGGTCGGGCTTCAGCAGCAGGGACTCAACGATCTGTCCGTGGCCGAATGGCGTCACAACACGGACTTCTACGACGCCCACAACCGGGTCGGGAAGACCGAGCAGGCCGCCGCACGCGACGCGCTGGCCGCCGCCGGCGTCGACGTCGACGGGCGGCACATCCTGCACGGGCCGGACCAGGTCGCCGGCGGACGGGCGGATCGCTTCGACGGCGTCGGCCACGGCGGCGTGAACAGCTCGCTCGGCAACCAGTGGCGCCCGCGCCGCGGCGACCTCGGCATCATGGTCGACTTCGCCGTGGACGGCATCAGCCCGAACCTCCTCCCGCACATCCGCCTGAACGTCGAGCTCGGGGCGGTCAACGCGCTCGACGGCGGGCGCGTCGCACCGCAGTCGGCGCTCACGTCCGCGCAGCCGGTGACCGCGCCGGACTCACCGGCGTCGCTCGGCGACGGCGCGGGCACCGGTCCGGCGCCCGCGCACGCGGACGTCCCGGCATCCCCTGTCGAAGCCGCGCCCGAACCCTCGCCGGACGGCCAGGGAACGCCCGCCGTACCCGACGCCGCCGACGCGGGGGACGCCGCCGACGCGTCGCAGACGTCGACGGCGAGCAACGTCAACGGCAACGGCGCGTCCGCGCGGGCGATCGACATCGCGCAGACGCACGCGCGGGAGCTGTTCGAGACGCTGTCCCCGCAGAACCGGGCGATCCTCGCGGCGAACCCGGTCGAGATCGACGTGATTCCGCGCGGCACGCGTCTGACCGAGCTCGCCGAGTACGCGGATCTCGCGGGGAAGAAGACGTTCGACGGGCGCGAGTGGTCGGAGGTGCGCGGCATCAAGACGGTCGTCGACGGGCGCACGCGCATCGCGATCGGCGAGGAGACGCTCATCCCGGGCCTGACGGCCTACGGCCCCGGCTTCGTCGCGGCCCATGAGGGCGGGCACGCGGTGCAGGAGGCGCTGACCCCGGCGCAGGCGACTCGGCTGCAGGAGCTCTACGCCCAGCGGACCGCCGCAGCTCCCGTCGCTCCGGACGGGACCGCGGGCGGCAGCGGGCACCCGTCCTGGCTCGACCCGGACTGGTACTCCGCAGCCAACAAGGAGGAGTACTTCGCCAACTGCATCGCCGCCTACCAGCGGCACCCGTACAGCGCCGACCCGGCGGTGCAGGTCAAGTACACTCCTGAATGGCTGCAGACGCACGACCCCAGGATGTACGCGCTGCTTGAGGAGATCTACGGAAACGGAGGGCTCTCGTGAGCGCACTCACCGGCCGGTCGCCCGAGTACCTCGTCCTCGACGGCGAGCAGCGACCGTCGTTGCGCCTGGTCGGCGCACCCGGCCCGCTGATCAGCATGTCGGCGCCGCCGCCGCCGCCGGGATCCGCACCCGCCTGGCACCCGTTCGCCACGGCGACCTTCCTCCGCGCCGACAACGAAGGCGAGCTCGGCGAGCTGCTGCGCGGCTCGGCGAATCTCAGCGAGTATCTCGACGCGCTGGCCGCGGCGGGCTTCGTGATCCAGGAGTCGGGCGGTGAGACGGCATGACGGCATTCCGCTCCTTCCAGCGCGCCGAGCCGATCGGGGACGATGCGATCGCCCGATTCTCGGACCGGGTTCCCGCCGCGGCGGCACAGATGTGGCGCACCCACGGCGCCGGATTCGTCGGCGACCACGGATTCTTCCGCTTCGTGGACCCGGCACGGGCGGCACAGATGCTCGACGGCGTGTTCGGGCTGCCGGACGGTGCGACGGTGCTGTTCACGACGGCGCTCGGCGACCTGGTGGTCCATGTCAACGGCCTGTACCTGGTGATCAAGCCCCGCTGGGGAGCGATCGACCTGATCCAGGACAAGAGCTTCGAGCAGCTGGTCGACGCCGTGCAGGACTCTGCCCTACTCGAGAGCGTCTGGGAATGGGAACCCTATCCCGGCGCCGCGGAGCGCGACGGGGTGCCCGGGTTCGAGCAGTGCTTCGGCTTCGTCCCGCTGCTCGCGCTGGGCGGCCGGGCCACGGCCGACAGTCTGCAGCTGAGCGGCCTCTACGAGCATCTCGATGTGATCGCCCGGATGGCGGGGCAGCCCCAGGTGCGGCGCGTGCTCGAGCTCGGGCCGGTGAGCGCGTGACCAGCGGGGCGCTCGAGGCGCGCTGCGCGGCGCTGCGGCAGCCGGTGACCGACCTCGTCGAGACCGGCATCCTCTCGACGATGAAGCCGTCCGAGATCCCCGTGCTGATCCAGCGCATCGGCGTGGTGCAGGCGATCCTCGCCGACGGCACCGCCGGCATCGACGAGGAGTCCTATCTCGCCTGGCATCCCGTCGCGGTCGCGACCCTGCACCGGATGGAGCAGGCGGCGCGCGGCGGAGACGCCGCGGAGTCGTGGCGCCTGTTCAAGGATCCGACGACGGGGTTCTTCCCGCTGAGTCAGTCCTGCGCCGGTCAGCCCGGCTGGTGAGCACCGAGGGCACACGGAAGGACAGCGCATGACAGCGGACACGGACGACGACCCCCTGGGCGCGTTCCTCGGTCGCGTCCAGGACCTCAGCGCAGAGCAGTTCGCTCGCGTGCGCGAGGCCGGTCGTGCCCTCACGCCGGCACCGCGCATCGCCGCCCGCAAGGCGGCCAAGCTGTCGGCCGCGGAGTTCGCCGCGGTCGAGCGGCGGGTGCGCGAGGCGATCCAGCCGCTGGACACGCGGCTCGGGGTGTCGGCCGACGGGGCCCTGAGCGCCGCGGTGAACGACGCGCTCCTCGCCGCCCACGGGGTCGTCGCCCGGCGCACGCTCACGCCGGAGCAGTACGACGTGCTCGTCTCGCCGTTCGTCGCCGTCGGCGTCGAGGTCCCCGGGCACGACGCCTGACGCCGCTCAGCCGCGCGCCGGCCGCGCGCCCGCGATGACGTCGTCGAGGTAGGGGCCCTTCCACCTCATCGCCGGCGGCAGCTGCTCGAACAGTGCGTGCGGGATGCCGCGCGCAGCCGCCGCGGCGAAAAGGACCTTCACGATCGCCTGCGTGTCCCATTCGTCGAAGACGGCATCCACCAGCAGCGGCACCGTACCCCGGCGCCGTCCGTCCGGCCACGGCGGGTAGAGCGTCACGCGACCGGCGGCCCCGGCATCCATCGCCCGCGCGCGCAGCGCGACGCCGTCGAGCACCGCCAGCTCGCACAGGATCGTGCCGTTGCCCGCCTTGATCGCGGCGCGCCCGGCCCACCCGTAGAACGGCACGCGCCTGAGGCGCTCCGTCCGCGCCCGATGGTTCGTCACGCACACGAACACGAGCTCGTCCCACCGGATCTCGCCGAGCCCGGGCAGCCGGATGCCGGTGTCATCGGCGCGCAGCACCCCGTCGCCGCCGGCGAGCAGGGCGAGCATGCGGGTGCGGGAGCGGGCCGTCCACAGCACCCCGAGGCACAGGACCCCCAGCACGCCGGCCAGCACGAGGGTGACCCAGGACCCGAAACCGGTCGCCGCCATCCCGACGCCGCCCAGCACGACGACCAGCAGCAGCACGAGCGCGACGGCGACGATCCCCGCGTTCCAGCGGCGCGCCGTCGCGATCCGCGTCGCGTCGCCGCGCACCTCGAAGTCCGGCAGGCGCGGCGTGGTCACGGCCGCAGCCCGGGGTCGGTCGTCCCGCCCGAGGCGACATAGGGGCGCGCGAAGTCGTCGGCGGTGCGTCGCTTCACCTGCACGTAGCCGCTGTCGCGCAGCTCGATCAGCGGCCACGTCTGCCCGCGCTCGCCGCGGCGCGCGACGCCCCGTTGCACGGTGACGAACGCCCGGCGGTCCGCGTCGGCCCGGTACACGTGCACGCGGATCTCGCCCTTCTTCGCGGTCGGCACCGGCAGGTACCGGGCCGGGTCCCCGGTCGCCAGGCGCCGGTGGAGCTCCGCGGCGACGGCATCGTCGCCGGCCACGCGCAGCTCGAACCCGCGCAGCACGGCACCGGTGGACACCCGCATCCATCGCGTCGCGCCCGACAGGGCGAGCCAGCCGAACAGGAACGTCGCGAACGCCGACAGCCCCACGAGGACGGGGGCGACGATCCCCGACAGCGCCGTCGTGCTGCGGCCGCGCCACGACACCGTGCCGTCGCCCGCGAGCGAGCCGATGTTCAGCAGGCACAGCACGAGGGCCACCGCCGAGGCCGCCGCGAGCGCCGCGAAGACGCCCGTGAGCGCCGGCGAACGGCGCTGCACGAAGTCGGGGTGGTTCTCGAGCGTGCGGTCCATCATGGTCTCCGGTCCTTCACGATGTCGTCGTCCGGCTCAGGACGCCGGGCAGGGGAGCTGCTCGGCGGCGGCCTCGAGGTCGACCGGGTCGCCCCAGCCGGTGAACGTGAACTCGGCCTCGCCGGTGCCGTCGGCGGCGACATAGGAGCGGGGCAGCGGTGCGCCGAATCGCTCGACGACGAGCACGCCCACGACCGAGCCCTCTTCGCCGGCGACCACGTCGATCGTGTCCCCGTCGGCGGTCGGCGCGGTCGCGCCCACGCCCGCGCCCGGGAGCAGCGTCGACACGAGCGCGGCGGGGTCCAGGAGCGGGGACCACTCGGCCAGCGCGCTGTCGAGCCCCGTCGTGCACACGACCGCGCCGGCGTCGCGGCCGGGGTTCTCGCGGGCGAACGCGGCGTTGCCGCGCAACCGCGTCCCATCCGTCGACACGACGACCTCGATCGCGACGTCGCCGGCGGTGACGCTCGCGGTGTACGCGGCCGCCGTGCCGTGGAAGTCGAGCGTGATGGTCCGGCCCGGCTCGGGCTCGGTCTCGGGGTCGGGCTGCACCGTCTCGGTGATCGAGCCGCGCACGTGCACCCCGCCGCCGGCACGGACGGCCTCGGCGACGATCGCGGTGACGTCTGCGCCCGAGCGCAGCCACAGCCCGTTGCCGTCGGCGGGATCGGCGCTGCGCAGGTCGACACCGGCCGGCGGAGCCGGGGGCTCGACGTCCGCCGCGCACCCGGTCAGCACGAGCGCGACCACGCCCACGCCCAGGCCCACGCCCACCAGCATGCGGCGTCTCATCGCGCGTCGGACACGCACACGCCTGCGCCGTTCTGCGACTGGAGCGTCGCGGCGTCGAGAGACACCTCGCCCGTGCGCACCGCGGGGCGCACCACGAAGCAGCTGCCGTCGTCGAACAGGCCGGCCGCCGAGAAGATCGACGCCGTCGTGCCGCGCACGAGCTGCGTGAGGTCGCTGACCGCACCGTCGGCGGAGACCTGGTAGAGCGAGTACGGTGCATCGGGACCGTCCCAGCGCAGCGTCACGTTGCCCGCCTCTGCCCCGATCGTGAGGTTCGAGACCTTCACGGAGTCGTCCGTGACCATCGAGACGATCCAGAACGCGAGCGCACCCGCTCCGGTCAGGAACGTGAGGATGATCGACACGACGAACGCGGGGTGCAGCCACCACGGTCGCTGCCGCGCTCGGGTCTCGACGATCTCGGGCAGCACCTCGACGCCCGACCCGAGCTCGCGCTCGGCCGCCGCGCCGACGCGGGGACGCCCCGGCTCGATGCCGATGACCAGTGCCGACGAGGACGTCGAGTATCCGCTCATCGGGGATCCCTTCGTCGATGTCCAGCCTCGCCGCGGCCACCGGCCCGGCCGCGTACCATGCTATATCGGTGCCGTGTCCGGCCCCGTACGACAGACGAGGGAGCACGAGTGGTCGGCATCGCCCGCGGCGTGACCGCCGTCGTCGCCGCCGTGCTGCTGGTCCTCGGGGTCGCCACCGCCGGTCACGCCGCCGTCCCGGCCGACGAGAAGCCGGTCGCCGGGCCCGCCGATGTCTCCATCCCGTACGAGGACACCGCCTCGATCGAGCCACAGCCGCCCTGGCGCATCGTCGACTGCGCGGCCGTGCGCGCCGCCAGCGAGCTGGTCCGCTCCTGCGACGGCGAGCTCATCGTCCTCGGTGCCGACGGCTATGACCCGGATGCCGGGGTGACGGCGCTTCCGGTCACGCTGACGACGGGGACGCGGACCATGACCGTCGCGTATCGCGTGACGCGCGAAGCGCCGCCGGCACCCGCGACGCGCGCGCCGTCCGAGCGCTTCGTCCCCGCCGGGGCCCTGCTCCGCGTGCCGCTGACCGACTTCGCCCTCGCCTGCACCGTCTGCGGCGACGGGGGATCCGCACGGGTCTGGGCGGTCGACCCGGTCGAGGCCGGCACGGCCTGGACCACCGCGACGCACGTCGTGTTCCACGCCTCGCGCCACTACCGCGGCAAGGCCGACATCCACGTCGCGATCGCCGATGACTTCGGCACGGTGTCAGCCACCGGCGTGCCCGCCTTCGTCTACCCCGGCGACGAGCGCGTCGCCCTCACCGCGCTGGACGTCCGGGTCCCGCTCGACGAGGGCGGCGGCGCCGAGATCGATCTGACCGGGTTGACCATGCTGCGCGGCGACGGCGAGGTCCTCGTCGTCGGATGCGGAGCCAGCGCTCACGGCGCCGTCGCCTGCGATGCGACCGGGCGCGCCGTGTACCGCGGCTCGGGTCGCGCCGACCAGTTCTCGTTCCGCGTCGCGGCGGGAGGCGAGCAGGCATGGGGATCTGTGACACTGGTCGAGACGGGGGAGGATGCCGGGCTCGTGCCGACGGCGCCGCCCGCCGGCGATGAGCCGGTTCCGATGGCGATCATCCCGCCGCTGCCGCCCGAGGGCGGCGGTGCGGGCGCGAGCGGGCTGTTCCCGCCGTTCACGGCTCTGCTGGACCGTGTCGGCGCGAAGTGACCGAGAGACGATGACGGGGGAGACCACGGATGACGCTGAGAGTGACCGTCGGCAGTCAGGCCGGCCGCGCCGCCGCCGGCACGTGGCTGCTGGACACCGACGAGGCCACCACCGTCGGCGAGGCCGCTGAGGCGCTGCAGCTGCCGCTGTCGGCGATCGCCCCGGCCGCCGACCCCGCCGAGCCGCTCGCGAGCACGCCGCTGCTGTCGGGGAGCACTCTTCTGCCCGACGCCGCGCCGCCGGTGCTCGAGCCGGGCACCCTGCGACTGGCCGTCGTGGGCGGGCCCTTCGCGGGCGAGTCGGTCGCCGTCCAGCACGGCATGTGCTTCACCGTCGGCCGCAGCGGCGACCTGGCGATCGCCGACGAGGGTCTGCACCCGGTCCACGCCACGGTCGCCATCGAGGGCGACCCGCATGCCGGTCCGCTCACGGCTTCCGTCGAGCCGGCGTCGGCCGAGGCGGCGGTCTGGGTCAACGGCGAGCGGATCGTCGGGGCCGCGACGGTCGCCCCCGCCGACCTGGTGCAGGTGGGGGCCAGCATCCTGCGACTGGGCGTGGTTCCCGCCACCGACGCCGACCTGCACCGCGACGCGCTCGGCGACCGGGCGTTCAACCGTCCCGCGCGGATCATGCCGAACGCGGAGCCGCCCGTCGTCGTGCTGCCGGGGGAGAAGCCGGACGACCCCGACCAGTCCCCGCTTCCGTGGCTGTCGGCGGTCATCCCGGTCGTGCTCGGCGTGACGATGGCGCTGGTGTTCGGGCGCATGATCATGCTGCTGATGGCCGCGGCGAGCCCGATCATGGTCATCGGCTCGTTCCTGACCAACCGCAAGCTGGCCAAAAAGAAGGGTGTCAAGACCGAGCAGCAGTGGATCGACGAGGTGCGCGCGGCGGCCGAGCGCATCGCGGACCTCACCCGCCGGCAGCGCCTGACGGCCTGGTTCCGCATGCCGGACCCGGTGGTCGTCGAGGACATCGCGACCACACCGCTCGCCCGGCTGTGGGAGCGCCGCCGCGGCGACGCCGACGCGATGTCGGTCCGCCTGGGCGCGACGGAAGTCGACCTGGACGCGCGCTTCGAAGGCGGCGGCAAGGACCGCGGGATCGCGCACCGCGTGGGGGTGACGCCGTCGCCCCTCGCCGCTGATCTGCGCCGCGGTCCGCTGGGCATCGCGGGGGACCGGACCGCTGCCCTGGCGCTGGTCCGTTCCGTCGTCGCCTCGTTCGCGACGCTGCGATCGCCGCGGGATGCGAGCATCGTGGTGATCTGCCCCGACGACGCCGCGGGCGAATGGGACTTCGTGCAGTGGCTGCCGCACGCCCATCCGACGCCCGAGGGCCCCGTCGCGCTCGGGAACACCGACGACACCCGTCGTGAGCGCATCCGCGAGCTCACCGTCGCCCTCGAGCACCGGCTGCGCGCCGGCGACCAGCGCGGCGCCGCGTCGTTCGAGGACATCCTCGTCGTCGTCGACGGCGCGCGCGATGCCCGCATGCTGCCCGGCATGGTGCCGCTGCTCGAGCAGGGCGCGGCACGCGGCATCCACATCGTCGCGATCGATTCGGAGCGCGCCCGCCTGCCGGAAGAGGCCCGCAGCGTCGTGGAGATCGACCCCGCCGACCCCTCCGTCGCGCGCATCGAGACCGGCGGCGGCTTCCATCCGGTCGTGCTGCTGGACGGGATGTCGATCCTCCGCGCCGAGCGCGTCGCGCGGAGCCTGTGCTCCCTGCGCCACGTCAGCGGAGTCGGCGACGACGCGATCCTGCCCGACACGGTGCGCTTCGTCGACCTCATGCGCGTCGACCTGGACGACACCGCCCCGCTCGTCAAACGCTGGACCACCCAGCCGCGCAACACCTTCGTCGTCGTCGGCGCGACCGGTGAGGGCGAGTTCGCCGTCGACATCAGCCGCGACGGCCCGCACGCCCTCGTGGCCGGCACGACCGGCTCGGGCAAGTCCGAGTTCCTGCAGACGCTCGTCGTGTCGCTGGCGCTGGCCAACCGGCCCGACGCGCTCAACTTCGTGCTCGTCGACTACAAGGGGGGCTCGGCGTTCGCCGACTGCGAGCGGCTCCCGCACACGGTCGGCATGGTCACCAACCTCGACGCGCGCGAGACCGAGCGCGCGCTGGCCTCGCTCGAGGCCGAGCTCAAGCGCCGGGAGCGGGTCCTGCGCGACATGGGCGCCAAGGACGTCGACGCGGCGTGGGCCAAAGATGCCGACACCGCCGCGGCGCGCGGCATGGCGCGCCTCATGATCGTCATCGACGAGTTCGCCGAATTGCGCACCGAACTGCCCGAGTTCATCGACGGACTCGTGCGCATCGCCCGCGTCGGACGCTCGCTGGGCGTCAATCTCGTGCTGGCCACGCAGCGGCCCTCGGGCGTGGTGACGCCCGAGATGCAGTCGAACATCAGCCTGCGCGTCGCGCTGCGCGTGACCGACCGGTCGGACTCCTCCGACGTGCTCGGGTCGCCCGAGGCGGCGCTCATCTCCCCCTCCACCCCGGGGCGCGCGTTCCTTCGCACGGGGCCGTCGTCAGCGCCGGTCGCGTTCCAGGCGGCGCGCGTCGCCGGCATCCGCCCCGGCGTGCAGCGCACCGTCCGCCTCGCGCCGCGCAAAGCGCCGCTGCGGTGGGACACGCTCGGCTATCCCGCGAAGTTCCCGCCCGTGAGCAGCGGCGGGGGCGAGATCACCGACCACGACGACACCGATCTGCGGGCGCTGGTCGCGCTCATCAACGCGGCGGCGCAGGAGCTCGGCATCCGCCGCAACCCGTCGCCGTGGCTCGTGCCGCTGCCCAACGTCCTCCCGCTCGAGCGCTTCCAGGGCGAGGCGGTCCCCGAGCCCGCGATCGTCCTCGGACTCGAGGACGTGCCGGGAGAGCAGTCGCAGCGGCCGCTGCTGTGGGACGCCCGCACGGCGTCGCACGTCCTGTTCATCGGCGGCTCCATGTCGGGGCGCACGTCGGCGCTGCGCCTGATGTCGGCGCAGCTGATCCAGCAGTTCTCGCCCGCCGACCTGCACCTGTACGTGATCGACTTCGGCAACGGCGCGCTGCTCCCGCTCGTGGACGCGCCGCACACCGGCGCCGTGGTCACCCAGCTCGACGCGGACCGGCTGCCCCGCCTCGTGCAGGGGCTGCTGGAGGATCTCGCGCGTCGCCAGGCGGTCATGGCCGGCGCCGGCGTCGGGCACATCTCCGAGCAGCGCGCGCAGGCGGCGCCGGCGGACCGGCTCGCGTACGCGGTCGTCGTCGTCGACGGGTGGGAGCGCATGCTCTCGACGATGAACCCCGATCAGCTCGTGACGTTCCGCGACCAGTTCATGCGGATCCTGCGCGAGGGCCCCGCGGTGGGCGTGCGGGTGCTGGTCACGGGAGACCGCGGCGTGTCGGGAGACAAGATCACCTCGTTCGTCGACGAGCAGTACGTGCTGCCGCTGCGCGATCTGTCCGACTATCGCACCGCCGGGATCCTCGCCAAGGACGTCCCGACCGATCTTCCTCCCGGCCGCGTCCTATTCGGCGCGACGGCGGCCGAGGCGCAGCTGGCGGCGCTGTCGCGCGATGTCGCGGGCGAAGCCCAGACGACGCTGCTGCGGCGCACCGTCGAGCACGTGCGCGATCACTTCGATCAGTTCGCGGCACTCGGACAGCTGCCGCGACCCATGCGCGTGGATCCGCTGCCGAGCTACATGTCGCTCACCGAGGCGCTGTCGCTTCCGCTGGGCGACGCCGGACCTGCCACGGGGCCGGTGGTCGGCGTCGGCGGGGACGTGCTGTCGCGTTTCACCTTCGACTGGCCCGGAGCGGGCGGGTTCCTCGTCACCGGTCCGCGACGGTCCGGGCGATCCTCCGCGCTCGCGGCGATCGTGCACCAGCTCGCGTCGGCGCGGACGACTCCGATCGTGGTGGTCGCGACCCGCTCATCGGTGCTCACCCAGGTGGCCGCCGAGCACCGCATCCCGGTGATCGACAACCCGCTGCTGACCCCGCCCGAGCTGGACGCGCTGCTCCCGGACGCGGACACCCAGATCACGGTCGTCGTCGACGACGCCGAGCAGTACAAGAACGCGGCGATCGAGCACACCCTCACCGGCGTCAAGCACCGCGCGGTGTTCCTCGTCGCCGCCGACAGCGAGTCGCTGTCGACGCTGTTCGGCGGTCCCGTCGTCGAGGCGAAGCGCTCCCGGCACGCCCTCGTGCTGCGCCCGGAGTCGACGATCATGGGCACCCAGGCGGTCGGCTCGCCGATCCCGAAGTTCATGCTCGGCCGGGGCACCCCGGGCTCGGGCGTGCTCACGACCCCGTCGGGGTGGCTTGCGGTGCGCGTGCCCGACGTGCATCAGTGACCGCCCGCGAACGTAGACTGATGGCGACTGCGCCGCGACGAAGGGAGAGGGCGAGATGGCCTCAGCACGCTGCGTCTACTGCAACGCGACGCTGACCCCCAACAGCGCCTACTGCCTGGAATGCGGCCAGCTCATCCCGCAGGCCGGCGCCGCGGCGCCGGCGGCGCAGCCGCCGGCCTTCGCACCGGCATCGCCGGCGGGAGCCGGAGCTCCCGGCGCCGCCCCGAGCGACCGCATCCCGCTGCCGCGCACCCTGCCCTGGCAGAGCACGCGCGACGCCGCCCCCGACCCGGTCGCCGAGCCCGTCGCCGCCGCCCCGCAGCGGCTGGACAGCGTCGAGCTGCTGCTGCCGACGGGAGAGCGCCTGCGGGTGAGCGGGCAGGTCGTCCTGGGGCGCCAGCCGGCCGACACCGCGCACGCCATGGGTGCGCGCCCGATCCCGATCGCCGATACCACCCGGTCGGTCTCGCGCGTCCACATGTTCCTGAACGTGGCCGACGGCGCCGTCGCCGTGGCCGACGCCGGCTCCGCGAACGGGTCGCGGCTGCAGCGCGGCCAGACGGTCTATCAGCTCGAGAGCGGGGGCGCGCCGGCGGCGGCCGCGCCCGGCGACACCGTCTGGCTCGGCGACATCAGCGTCGCGATCCGCGCCTGACCCGATGGCACATCTGCTCGGCGCCGAGGCGCTGCACCTGGAGTATCCGACGAAGGTCGTCTTCGACGGCGTCTCGCTCGGCGTGGACGAGGGCGACCGCATCGGCATCGTGGGACGCAACGGCGACGGCAAGTCCAGCCTGATGGCGATGCTCGCCGGCCGGAGGGCGCCCGACGCCGGTCGGGTCACCGTGCGCGGCGGGGTCCGCATCGGCATGCTCGACCAGGCCGACGTCCTCGACGACGACCTCACCGTCGGCACGGCCGTCGTCGGCGACCGTGCGGAGCACGAATGGGCACGGGATGCCGGCATCCGCGACGTGGTGTCGGGACTGGTCGGCGATCTGGACTGGGATGCGGAGCTGTCCACGCTGTCGGGCGGTCAGCGGCGCCGCGTCGCGCTCGCCCGCCTGCTGGTGGGCGACTGGGACGTGCTGGCCCTCGACGAGCCGACCAACCACCTCGACGTCGAGGGCATCGCGTGGCTCGCTCAGCACCTGCGGCGCCGCTGGTCGCCGAACGCCGGGGCGCTCCTGGTCGTCACCCACGACCGCTGGTTCCTCGACGAGGTGTGCACCGCCACGTGGGAGGTCCACGACCGCATCGTCGAGCCCTTCGAGGGCGGCTACGCCGCGTACATCCTCCAGCGCGTCGAGCGCGACCGGCAGGCGGCCGCGGTCGAGGCGCGGCGGCAGAACGTCGCCCGCAAGGAGCTCGCGTGGCTGCGCCGCGGCGCCCCGGCCCGCACATCCAAGCCGAAGTTCCGCATCGACGCCGCCAACGCGCTCATCGCCGACGTGCCCGAGATCCGCGACCGCGTCTCGCTGCAGTCCCTCGCCGTCGCCCGCCTCGGCAAGGACGTCGTCGACCTGCTCGACGCGGGCGTCGCGTTCGACGGGCGTGAGGTGCTGCGCGACGTCGAGTGGCGCATCGCGCCGGGCGAGCGCACCGGCATCCTCGGCGTCAACGGCGCCGGGAAGTCGACGCTCCTGGCGCTGGTGGCCGGCACCCTCGAGCCCACCAGCGGGCGCGTCAAGCGCGGCAAGACCGTCAAGGTCGCCACCCTCACCCAGCGCATGGACGAGCTCGATCCGCACCTGGACGAGCCGGTGCGCGTCGTCGTGTCGCGGCTGCGGACGACCTACACGTTCGGGGCGGGCTCCAAGGCGCAGGAGCTGACGCCCGGGCAGCTGCTGGAGCGCATGGGCTTCGCCTCCGCCCAGCTGTCCACGCCGGTCAAGGACCTGTCGGGCGGGCAGAAGCGCCGCCTGCAGCTGCTGCTCATCCTCCTCGAGCAGCCCAACGTGCTGATCCTCGACGAGCCGACCAACGATCTCGACACCGACATGCTCGCCGCCATCGAGGACCTCCTGGACTCGTGGGCGGGCACGCTGCTGGTCGTCTCGCACGACCGGTACTTCATGGAGCGCGTCACCGACAACCAGTACGCCGTGCTCGACGGGCACCTGCGCCACCTGCCCGGCGGCATCGACGAGTACCTGCGCATCCGCGCGCTGCCGTCCTCCCCGGGCCACGAGCGCGGGCCGAAGGACGCCGCCGGCACGTCGCCGCCGGCGGCCCCGGTTCTCGCCGGTGCGGATCGACGCGCGGCCGAGAAGGAGCTGGCGGCGCTCGATCGCAGGCTCGAGAAGCTCACCGCCCGGATCGACGCCGAGCGCACCTCGCTCGCCGAGCACGACCAGGCCGACTACGTCGGACTGGGGGAGCGCATGCGCGCCATCACGACGCTCGAAGCCGAGCGCGACGACCTCGAGCTGCACTGGCTCGAGGTGGGCGAGGCCCTCGAAGCCTGATCTGCGCCACGTGCGCGATTCGGCGATGCGCGCGCCCGATCTCCGCCTGTGGACAACTCCGGCGAGTGTCGGAGATATGTTCTACTGTCGAGGGTATGGAGAGCAACCGGCTGGCAGCGATCGCGGAAGCGCTCGACGTGCTCACGGCGGCAGACGGCGGCCGACCGCCCGAGGCGCTGACGCCCGCTGAACTGACGGCGGTGAGCGAGGCGTTCGGCGTGCTCAAGCGCCGTGTCGAGGCGGCGTTCGCCCCGGTGGCGGCCGAGATCGCCCGCCAGTCGCGCCCCGAACTGGGTGGCGACTCGTTCGCCCGCAAGCAGGGCTTCCGCTCGCCCGCATCGCTGATCTCCACCACGACCGGGGCGAGCATGGGCGAGACGCTCCGGCTCATGCAGGTCGGCGAGGCGACGGCGCCCCGGCTCTCGCTCACGGGCGAGGCGCTGCCGGCGAAGCACCCCCACGTGGCTCGCGCCGTCGAGCGCGGGGTGATGGGGATGACGGTCGCCGCCGCGATCGTCACGATGCTCGACCGGGTCGCCGCGCGTGTCGATCCGGCACGACTCGACGATGCGGAGCGGCGGCTCTCCGAGCTGGCGGCAGGGATGCGTCCCGACGAGATCGGCAAGCTGCTCGCGCGCGCGGAGGCGCTGCTCGATCCCGACGGGCTGCGGCCGGCGCACGAGGAGCGTCGCTCGCATCGGGCCCTGACACTTCAGGAGCGCGACGGCATGCTCGTGCTCAGCGCCACCTTCGACGTCGAGACGGGTGCGCCGATCAAGGCCGCGGTGGACGGCGTGGTCGCTCAGGTCCTCCGGCGCAACGCGCAGGCGTCCGACGACGAGCGGGATCAGCGCTCGGTGCGACAGCTGCGGGCCGACGCCCTCGCCGACCTCTGCCGGCACGCGCTCGGATGCGAAGCCGTGCCGACGGGGCCGACGACCACCGTCGTGGTGCGCATGGAGCTGTCCGCGCTCGAAGACGGCATCGGTGCCGCCACGCTCGACGGCATCGATCAGCCGCTGCCCGCCGCCGCGGTGCGCCGGCTCGCTGTGGAGGCCCAGCTCGTCCCGTGCGTTCTCGGTGGCGAGAGCGAGATCCTCGACTGGGGCCGGGCGAAGCGACTGTTCACCCCGGCGCAGAAGCTCGCACTCCTCGAGCGCGACGGGGGCTGCGCACGATGTGGAGCGCCGGCTGCGCAGACGGTCGCCCACCACATCCGTTGGTGGGAGCGAGATGCCGGGCCGACAGACCTCGACAACGGTGTCGCACTCTGCGTTCCGTGCCACCATGCGGTGCATGACGACGGATGGGACATCGTCGTCGATGGGAACGGGATCGGGGCGAAGGTGTGGTTCGTCCCCCCGGCCTGGATCGATCCGTCCCGCACGCCACGTCTCGGCGGACGGGCCCGCTACACGCTCACGGCGTGAGGCTCCACGCCTGGCCGAGTGTCAGCCGCCGAAGCCGAGGCTGAGCTTGCGCAGCAGGCTCGCCAGTCGCTCGCGGTCCGAGCGCGACAGTGCGCCCAGCAGCACCGCCTCGGCATCCACGAGCCGGGTGATCGCGGCATCCACCCGCGTCCTGCCGTCGTCGGTGAGGGTGACCAGCACACTGCGACCGTCACCCGGGTCGGCCTCGCGGCGCACGAGGCGGCGCCCGACGAGACGGTCGATCCGGTTCGTCATCGTGCCGCTGGAGACAAGGGTCTGCTGCAGCAGCTGCTTCGGGCTCAGCTGATACGGCTCGCCGGCCCGGCGCAGGGCCGACAGGACGTCCCACTCCCACGGCTCCAGGTCGCTGCGGCGGAACGCCTCCCGCCGCGCGCGGTCGAGATGCCGCGACAGCCGGTCGACGCGGGAGAGCACCTCGAGCGGCGAGAAGTCGAGGTCCGGGCGCTGCGTGCTCCAGGCGCCCACGATGCGGTCGACCTCGTCGTTCTCATGCGCCATGGCCCCATTATCCCGGCCGCCGCGGGATTCGCGGGGCGGAACAGGGGGTTGATTCCGTCGGCGTCATGAATCAGACTGTGACCGGTCCCAGAATCACCGGTTCGGGGCCGCGGATCGATGATGATCGGAGACGGCCATGCGGGCACAGGAACACTCGGCTCGGAGACTCGCCCTGCGGCTCGCGGCGCTCGCCGCGGTGGCGGGGCTGGCGATGACGGGGCTCGCCGCTCCGGCGGCCGCGGCCGACGGCCCGGTCGAGGCGGGGATCGTGGTCGCCAAGGTCGACGGGCTGCCAGACGACTTCATCAACGGCGTCGACGTGTCCTCGGTCCTCTCGCTGGAGGCCTCGGGGGTCGTCTTCCGCGACGCCGACGGCGCTCCCGCGGATCTGTTCGCGGTCCTCGCCGACCACGGCATCACCGACGTGCGCGTGCGCGTGTGGAACGACCCGTTCGACGCCGACGGCAACGGATACGGCGGCGGCAACGTCGATGTCGCACGCGCGGTCGAGATCGGGCAGCGGGCGACCGATGCCGGGCTGGGCGTGCTCGTCGACTTCCACTACTCGGATTTCTGGGCCGACCCCGGCAAGCAGCAGGCGCCGAAGGCGTGGGCCGCGCTCTCGGTCGCCGAGAAGGCCGACGCGCTCGGCGCGTTCACCTCGGACGCCCTGACGCAGTTCGCGACGGCCGGCGTGGACGTGCGGATGGTGCAGGTCGGCAACGAGACCAACAACGCCGTCGCCGGCGTGACCGGGCTCACCGACATGGCGCCGCTGTTCTCGGCCGGTGCGGCGGCGGTGCGCGACGTGCTGCCTGACGCGCTGGTCGCTCTGCACTTCACCAACCCCGAGAGCGCGGGCCGGTACGCCGGCTATGCGCAGCGGCTCGACGAGCTCGGCGTCGACTACGACGTGTTCGCCTCGTCGTACTACCCGTACTGGCACGGGACGCTCGCGAACCTCAGCGCGGTGCTCTCCCACGTCGCCGACACCTACGGCAAGAAGGTCGTCGTGGCCGAGACGAGCTGGGCGCACACCCTCGCCGATGCAGACGGGCACGGCAACGTCATCGACCTGCCGTCCGAGGCCACGCAGTATCCCGTCAGCGTGCAGGGGCAGGCCACCGCCGTGCGGGATGTCGTGCAGGCCGTCGTCGACGTGGGCGAGGCCGGCATCGGCGTCTACTACTGGGAGCCCGCGTGGCTTCCCGTCGGCCCGCCCACCGCGCTCGAAGCCAACCGCCTGCTGTGGGAGCGGGACGGCTCGGGCTGGGCGTCCAGTTACGCGGCCGAGTACGACCCCGAGGACGCCGGCCAGTGGTACGGCGGCTCGGCATGGGACAACCAGGCGCTGTTCGCCGCCGACGGCACGCCGCTCGAGTCCCTGCACGTGTTCGCCTACGCCCGCACGGGGGCGACCGCGCCGCGCGCGGTCAGTGCGGTCGAGCAGCCCGTGCTCACGGTGACCGACGGCGACCCGGTCGCGCTGCCCGGCGCCGTCACGGTCACCTACAACGACGGCTCGACCGAGTCCGCGCCCGTCGTCTGGTCGGACGCGGCCGAGTTCATCTCCGGCCCCGGCACCTACCGCATCTCCGGCCGGACCGACGCGGGAGATGCGACGGTCGCCACGGTGACGGTGCTGGCGCTCAACGCGCTGCGCAACCCCGGCTTCGAGGATCCCGACGTGTCGATGTGGACGTCGACCGGATCAGGGCTGACCCTCCGCACCACCGACGACCCGCGCTCGGGGAGCCGGTCCGCGCACTTCTACGCCGACGACGACTTCACCTTCACCCTCACCCAGCGGGTGGACGGCCTCGCCGCCGGTGCCTACACCGCCTCCGCGTCCCTGCAGGGCGACGGCGAGGGCACCGCGGGACGGGTGCGCATCGAGTTGTCCGCCGGCGACGACACGGCCGACGCCGACTTCGCCCTCGACGGCTGGCAGAACTGGTCGACACCGGTCACGGATGCCGTCGTGGTCCCCGCCGGCGGCAGCGCGACCGTCACGATCTCGGCGGTCCTGCCCGGCGGCGCCTGGGGCACGATCGACGACATCGTGCTCACTCGTCCGTCCGCGGCCGCCGACGTCACCGGGCTGCGCGCCGCGGTCGACCGGGCCGAGGCCGTCGACCGCGACATCGTCACCGCGGCGTCGCTGGCCGCCCTCGACGCGGCCCTGGAGATCGCCCACGTCGTGCTCGCCTCGTCCGCCCCGGCCGCGGGGCACGTCGCGCAGGCGCAGCAGCGGGTCGATGACGCCCTCGCGGCGCTCGAGCTGCTCGGCGAGGCGCCCGCGCCGACGGTGCTGCCCGCCGTCGTCGTCCTCGTCGAGGGCGACCCGGTCGCCCTGCCCGGCACGGTCGAGGTGCGGGCGTGGAACGGCGCCGTCCACGCGGAGGACGTGTCCTGGAACGCGGCCGCGGTCGGCGAGCTCGCCGGCTCGGGGAGCTACCGGATCCCCGGCACCACGGCATCCGGTCTCGCCGCTGTCGCGGCGGTCACCGTGACGGCCCGCACGTGGATCGTCGACGGCGGCTTCGAGGACCCGACCGCATCGGTCTGGCACGTCGCGGGCACGGGCGCGTCGATCGACGCGACCGGCGACGCCGCCGCCGGGGCGCGCGCCGTCTCGTTCTGGCACGACGCCGCCTACGAGTTCACCGTGACGCAGGAGGTCACCGGCATCACGCCCGGGACCTATGCGCTCGAAGCCGTCTCGCAGGGCGGGGATGCCGGCGCCGCCGACCGGCTGGTGCTCGCGGCGCAGACGACCGCGGGGACGACCGAGGCGCCGCTCGCGCTGGCCGGCTGGCAGGAGTTCCGCACCGCGGCCACGGCGCCGTTCACGATCGGCGACGACGGCGCGCTGACGGTGAGGATCGCGGGGGCACTGAGCGCGGGCGCCTGGGGCACGGTCGACGAGGTCCGGCTCGTGCGTGCGGGCACGCGCATCGACACCGCGACGCTGGAGGCGGCGATCGCGTCGGCCGCGGCGCTGGATCTGGCCGACTACACGGACGCCTCGTTCGCGCCGCTGGCCGACGCCCTCGCCGCAGCCCGCATCGTCGTGGCCGCCGAGTGGCCCGTCGCGACCCGTGTCGCCGCGGTCGGTCTCGGTCTCGCGGCGGCGGAGGCCGCGCTGGTCGCCCGCGGAATCGATGCCGCGACCTCTGCGCCGGCCGTCGGGGTGCTGTCGCACGACAACGGCTGGGACACCGGCCTGCTCGACGGCGACTACCGGATCACGATGAACCTGTGGTGGGGGCAGAACGCGTCGGCCTACCGGATCTACGAGAACGGCGAGCTCATGGCCGGCGGTGCGCTCACGCACCGCGGCACGACCGCGCAGACCGTCACCGTCGCGCTGGCGGGGCGCGGCAACGGCAGCTACGAGTACACCGGCGTCCTGGTCAACACGCACGGTGAGACGGCGCTGACGCCCGTGACCGTGCGCGTGACCGACGCGCAGCCGGGCGTTCCGGTGCTCAGTCACGACAACTACGACCGTGACGGCCAGTTCACCGTCACGGCGAATCTGTGGTGGGGGACCAACGCGACCGCCTACCGGTTCTTCGAGAACGGCCGGCTCGTCGGCGAGGGCGATCTGATCGCCCGCACCCCCGCCGCGCAGGTCGCGCGTCTGGCGGTCTCGTCCGCGCCCGTGGGCAGTCATGTCTACGTCGTCGAGTTCAGCAACGCCGCCGGCACCGTCGCGAGCCTCCCGCTCACCGTCGTCGTCGCCCGCTGAGGCGACGTGGCAGACTTGTCGGGCGGCCCGATCCTCGACTCCGGCGTCGCGGTCCGCCGTGGTGTAATGGCAGCACGACAGCCTTTGGAGCTGTGAGGTCTAGGTTCGAGTCCTGGCGGCGGAGCATGACACAGAACACACTGGACGCATCGCTGGCGGTCGTGATCCTCGCGGCGGGACAGGGTACGCGGATGAAGTCCGCGCTTCCCAAGGTGCTCCATCGCATCGGCGGACGACCCCTCGTCGGGCACGTGCTGGACACGGCGCGCGACCTCGCGCCGGCGCACGTCCTCGTCGTCGTGCGGCACGAGCGCGACCAGGTCGCCGACGCGGTGCTCGGGGTCTCGCCCGAGGTGGTCGTGGTCGACCAGGACGAGATCCCCGGCACGGGCCGCGCCGTCGAGGTCGCCCTCGCGCAGCTGCCCGACTTCTCCGGTGACGTCCTGGTGCTCTCGGGCGACGTTCCCCTGCTCGATGCCGTCACCCTCGAGCGGCTCGTCGCGGCGCACCGTTCCGCGCACGCGGCCGCCACCATGCTCAGCGCCGTCGTCGACGACCCGACCGGCTACGGTCGCATCATCCGCGACGACGACGGCACGGTCGCCCGCATCGTGGAGCAGAAGGACGCCAGCGCGGACGAGGCCGCGGTGCCCGAGATCAACGCGGGGGTCTACGTCTTCCGCGCGCTCGAACTGCGCGCGCGGCTCGAGCGCGTCGGCACGGCCAACGCGCAGGGCGAGAAGTACCTCACCGACGTGATCGGGCTCCTCCGCGCGGACGCGCTGCCGGTCTCGGCCACCGTCGTGGGCGATGTCGCCCTGACGCTCGGGGTCAACGACCGCGCGCAGCTGTCCGAGGCGGGGCGGATCCTCAACGCCCGCACCGTGCGCCGCTGGCAGCTGGAGGGCGTCACGATCCAGGATCCCGCCACGACCTGGATCGACGTCACCGCGACCCTCGCCCCCGACGTCACGGTCCTGCCCAACACCCACATCCTGCGGGCCACGGCGGTCGCCGCCGGGGCGATCATCGGCCCGGACACGAGCCTGGTGGACTGCGAGGTGGGGGAGGGAGCGGCGGTGACGCGCACCGACGCGACGCTCGCCGTCATCGGCGCCGGCGCCACGGTCGGGCCGTTCGCCTACCTGCGTCCGGGCACCCGCCTGGGAGCGAAGGGGAAGATCGGCACCTTCGTCGAGACGAAGAACTCCACGATCGGCGACGGCAGCAAGGTGCCGCACCTGTCGTACGTGGGCGACGCCGAGATCGGCCGTCACGTGAACCTCGGCGCCGGTGCGATCACGGCCAACTACGACGATCTCGCCAAGCACCGCACCGTGATCGGCGACGAGGTGCACTCCGGCTCGCACAACGTGTTCGTGGCGCCCGTTAGGATCGGAGAAGGCGCCAAGACCGGTGCCGGCGCCGTCATCCGCAAGGATGTGCCCGCCGGGTCACTCGCTCTCAGCGTCGCCCCTCAGCGCAACGTCGAGGGGTGGGTCGAGAAGAACCGACCGGGGACGGGCGCCGCAGATGCTGCGGCCCGCGCTCGGTCCGCACAGAAAGCGGACGATGGGTCGCAAGAAGCACAAGGTTGACCTGGATGCCGAGCGCGGGATCGCGCCCGGCATCATCGCGAAGACCAAGAAGCGGCTCGTCGTCGCATCGGGACGCTCGCACCCCGACCTGTCCGCCGACGTCGCCGCGGCGCTGGGCACCGAGCTGGTGCCCACCGAGCACCGCACGTTCGCCTCGGGTGAGATCCTCACCCGGTTCGAGGTCTCCATCCGCGGGTGCGACTTCTTCCTGATCCAGAGCTTCGGCCCGCCGGTCAACGAGTGGCTCATGGAGACGCTCATCATGCTCGACGCCGCCAAGCGCGCGTCGGCCAAGCGCATCACCGTCGTCGCCCCGTACTACCCGTACTCCCGGCAGGACAAGAAGGGCCGCGGCCGCGAGCCGATCAGCGCGCGACTGGTCGCCGACCTGCTCAAGACCGCGGGGGCCGACCGCGTCATGAGCGTCGATCTGCACGCCGCGCAGATCCAGGGGTTCTTCGACGGACCCGTCGACCACCTGTTCGCCAAGCCGGTGCTGCTGGAGTACTTCCAGAGCACGCTGTCGGCCGAGGACCGCGCCAAGCTGACCGTCGTCTCGCCCGACACCGGGCGTGTGCGCGTCGCCGACCAGTGGTCGGACAGCCTGGGCGCACCGCTGGCGATCATCCACAAGCGCCGCGACCCCAACGTCGCCAACCAGGTCACGGTCAACGAGATCGTCGGACAGGTCGACGGGCGGGTCTGCCTGCTCGTCGACGACATGATCGACACCGGAGGCACGATCGTCAAGGCCGCGCAGGCGCTGAAGGCGAACGGCGCCGAGCGCGTCATCGTCGCCGCCACGCACCCGGTCTTCAGCGCGCCGGCCGTCGAGCGTCTGCAGGATGCGGCGATCGACGAGGTCGTCGTCACCGACACGATCCCGATGCCGCCCGAGGAGCGCTTCCCCGGTCTGACGGTGCTGCCGATCGCGCCGCTCCTGGCGCGCGCGATCAAGGAGGTCTTCGAGGACGGCTCGGTCACGAGCATGTTCGACGGCGCGGCGTAGCATCGTGCCATGGCTGCTGCGCTGACCGCGACGGACTTCGATCTCGAGCAGCCGTTCGCGCTCGAGGTCTCGCAGGTGCAGGAGGCGCTGCGGACGGGGCCGAGCGGGCTGACCTCGGCCGAGGCGGCCGTGCGGCTGGGGACCGTCGGCGAGAACGTGCTGCCCGAGCCGCCGCGGACGCCCGCCTGGCTGCGCTTCCTCGCGCACTTCAACGACACGCTCATCTACATCCTGCTCGGCGCCGCCGCCATCAAGGCGATCATGGCGGACTGGCTGGACTTCTGGGTGATCATGGCGGTCGCCATCATCAACGCCGTGATCGGGTTCGTCCAGGAGGGCCGCGCAGAGAAGGCGCTCGCCGGGATCCGCGGGCTGCTCTCGAACGAGGCCAGCGTGCGCCGCGACGATGGCTGGCTCACCGTGCCCTCCGCCCAGCTCGTCCCGGGCGACCTCGTCCGCCTCGCGCCGGGTGACAAGGTCCCCGCTGACATCCGGCTCACCCAGGCCGCCCAGCTGCGGATCGAGGAGGCGGCGCTGACCGGGGAGTCGGTCCCGGCGTCCAAGCAGACCGGCCCCGTCGCCGCGCGCTCGGGCGTCGGCGATCGCTCGTCGATGGCGTTCTCCGGCACGATCGTGTCGGCCGGTCAGGGCCGCGGCATCGTGACGGGCACCGCCGGCGGCACCGAGATCGGCAAGATCCAGCAGCTCGTGGGCGAAGCGGGCGGCCTGCAGACGCCACTGACCAAGCAGCTCGACGGCTTCGGACGCGTCCTGACCCTCGTGATCCTGGGCATGGCGGTCGTCATGCTGCTGATCGGCCGGTACGTGCACGGGATGCCGATGCCCGAACTCGTGTCGGCCACGATCGGCTTCGCGGTCGCGGCGATCCCCGAGGGGCTCCCGGCGCTCGTGACGATCACGCTCGCGCTCGGCGTGCAGCAGATGGCGCGCCGGAACGCGATCACCCGCAGACTCCCGGCGGTCGAGGCGCTCGGTTCGGTCACGACGGTGTGCTCGGACAAGACCGGCACCCTCACCAGGAACGAGATGACCGTCCGAGCGATGATCACGCCGCTCGGCCGCTACGAGACCACCGGGCTGGGCTATGACCCCGAGGGCTCGATCGCGCCGGCCGGCGGGGGCGATCTCGCGGCGCTGCTCGCCGTCGCGACGCTGTGCAACGACGCGCACATCGTGCCGGGCGAGGACGGGTGGACTCTGGTCGGCGAGCCGACCGAGGGCGCGCTCAAGGTGGTCGCGATGAAGGGCGGCGCCTCGTCGGACGGCATGCGCCGCATCGGCGTCGTCCCCTTCGATTCGGCGAACAAGTTCATGGCGACGCTGAACGAGTCGGTCGACGGGGCGCGTGCCGTCCTCGTGAAGGGCGCTCCCGACCGGCTGCTGGAGCGAGCGCTCACGCAGCGGGGCGCCCACGGCGCCGAGCCGGTCGATCGCGCGTTCTGGGAGCGGGGGATCGCCGAGCTCAGCGGGCAGGGCCTGCGCGTGCTGGCCGCCGCACGCAAGCCCACCCGGACCGCGGAGGTCGGGCTGGACGACCTCGTGGACCTCGAGTTCCTCGGCCTGTGGGGCATCCTCGATCCTCCGCGTCCCGAGGCCGTCGAGGCGATCGCGGACTGTCACCGCGCCGGCATCCGCGTGAAGATGATCACGGGTGACCACGCCGGAACGGCCATGGCGATCAGCCGCGAGATGGGTCTCGTCGCCGACGACACCGCCCCGGTCCTCACCGGCGGCGAGCTCGAGGAGATGAGCCAGGAGCAGTTGAAGGAGGTCGTCCGCGACGTCGACGTGTTCGCCCGGACGAGCCCGGAGCACAAGATCCGCATCGTGCGCGCGCTGCAGGCCCACGGCGAGGTCGTGGCGATGACGGGAGACGGCGTCAACGACGCCCCCGCCCTCACTCGCGCCGACGTCGGGATCGCGATGGGCATCAAGGGGACGGAGGCCACCAAGGAGGCCGCCGAGATCGTCCTCGCCGACGACAACTTCGCGACGATCCGCGGCGCCGTAGCCGAGGGCCGGCGCATCTACGACAATCTCCGCAAGTCCGTCGTCTTCCTGCTGCCGACCAACGGTGCGCAGTCGCTCGTGATCCTCGTGGCGATCGCCTTCGGGTTGACGTTGCCCCTCACGCCGGTGCAGGTGCTGTGGGTGAACATGATCACCGCGGTCACCCTCTCGCTCGCCTTGGCCTACGAGCCGGCCGAGCCCGGCATCATGTCCCGTCCGCCGCGCGCGCCTGGCGGATCGCTCATCGCGCCGCGCGAACTCGGCTTCGTCCTGGTCGTCTCGCTGCTGATCGGCGGCGCGACCCTGACGGTGTTCGAGCTCGTCGCCGCGAGCGGCTACGACGTCGGCGTGGCACGCACCCAGGCGGTCGCGATGCTCGCCCTGGGGCAGCTCGCCTACCTGTTCAACTGCCGCTTCCTGTCCCGATCGAGTCTCACCCTGGACGTCCTGCGCGGGAACCGCGTCGTGTGGTGGTCGGCGCTCGCGCTGATCGTGCTGCAGCTGATCTACACGTACGCGCCGTTCATGAACGACCTGTTCGGCTCCCGGCCACTCCCGGCGCGGGACTGGATCCTCCCGATCGTGCTGTCGATCGCGATCTTCCTCGCCGTCGAGGTGCTCAAGGCGGTGCGGCGCCGGTCGGCTCCCGAGCTCCGAGCGCACGCATAGGTACACAGGTCAAGATGACTGCCATGACCGTCACCCCCGTTCCCCGCAGTGCGCGCACCGCCGCGGCCGCGGCCTCCGTGCTCGGCATCGCCGCTCTCGCCGCCTGCGGCGGTACCTCCGCCCCGCCGGCGACCGACCGCTCGTACGCGGACGGCACGTATACGGCCGAGGGCACGTACGCCACCCCCGAGACCGTCGAGACCGTGAGCGTCACCGTGACCCTCGCCGACGACGTCATCACCGCCGTCGAGGTCGTCGGCGACCCGAAGCGGCGCGAGTCCGAGGAACACCAGGCGCTGTTCATCGGCGGCATCGCCGACGCCGTCGTCGGCCGCGACATCGACGAGGCCCGCGTCTCGCGGGTGGCGGGATCGTCGCTCACCAGCGGCGGGTTCAACGAGGCGCTCGAACTGATCAAGGCCGACGCGGCAGAGTGACGGTGGATGCCGCGCACGTCTGGGAATTCGAGGCGATCGGCACGCTCTGGCAGGTCATGACGGGCAGGCCCGTGCCCGGCGGCGTCCGTCGCGACGTGGCCGAGCTGATCGAGCTCTTCGACCGGGCCTGGTCCCGGTTCCGCGGCGACTCCCTCGTCACCGCGCTCGCCCGCGGCGCCGGGTCGGTCCCCGCTCCTCCCGACGCGGCGGCGATGCTCGCCCTGTACGTCGCCGCCTCCGAGGCCACGGAGGGCGCCGTCAACCCGCTCGTCGGCAACGCCCTGGCCGAGCGCGGCTACGACGCGGGGTACGGCTTCGCCGACGCCGGAGCCCAGCCGGCGCCCGCCGACTGGCCCGCGCGGCTGACCTGGACGCGCGCGTCGCTCACGCTGGCCGCCCCCGCCACGATCGATGTCGGCGCACTGGGCAAAGGGCGTCTCGTCGACCTCGTCGCCGGCCTGATCGGCGACGGCGTCGGAGGTCCCGTGGTCGTCGACGGGAGCGGGGACATCGCCGTGCGGGGCACGACCGAGCGCATCGGCCTCGAGCACCCGTACGACGCGGCCCGCATCATCGGGGTGTGGGCGGTGGCCGATGCCGCGCTGTGCGCCTCGGCGGTCACCCGCCGCGCCTGGGGCGATGGCCTGCATCACGTGCTGGATGCGCGGACGGGCGAGCCGGTGCGCCGGATCGCGGCGACGTGGGCGGTGGCGCCGACCGCCATGGTCGCCGATGCCGTCGCGACCACGCTGTTCTTCGACGGCGGGCCGGCGTTCGCGCACAGCCAGCGCGCGCAGTGGGTGCGGATGTTCACCGATGGGCGCGTGGAGTGGTCCCCGGGCTGCACGGCCGAGGTGTTCGTGCGGGCCGATAGCGTGGAGGCATGAGTTCGCTCACCGCCGTCTGGAACCGCGTCTTCGCCGTCGTCGGGCGCCTCTCGATGTACCGACTCGTGGTCCTGGCCCTCGGCGGTCTCGCGGCGATCGCCTTCCTGCTCTCGCTGTTCGGGCTCGTCGGGCCGGGCCCGCTCGAACTGCTGGCCGCATCGGCCGTGCTCGCGGCGGCCTGCGCGGCGACCGACGCGCTCGCCCACCGGCTGCTGCAGCGCGCCTGGCGGTGGGAGTCCTCCCTCATCACCGTGCTCATCCTGCTGTTCGTGCTGCGTCCCACGCTCGACCCCGGCGGCCTTGCGGGGCTGGCGCTGGCGGGCGTCGTCGCCTCCGCATCGAAGTACGTGCTCGCCTGGCAGGGCCGGCACATCTTCAATCCGGCGGCGGTGGGCGCCTCGGTGCTCACGATCGTGAGCGTGTGGGTCCCCGCCCTCGGCGCGTCGTCGTGGTGGGTGGGGACACCCTGGCTGGCCGCACCGGTGCTCCTGTTCGGGGCCGTCGTCCTGCTGCGCACCGAGAAGATCCGCGTGATCGCGGTGTTCCTCGTCGTCGCCGTCGCGGTCGCGCTGATCCGCACGGTCATGCAGTACCGGGACGCGGGCGTGGACGTCGAGGTCCTCGGCGTGTTCTGGCAGGTGCTGTGGGCCTCGCCGTTCCTCTTCCTGGGCGCCTTCATGCTCTCCGAGCCGCTGACCCTGCCGCCGCGGCGCTGGCAGCAGTTCACGGTCGCGACCATCGTGGGGGTGCTCGCGGGCTGGCCCCTCGCGGTGGGGGAGGTGACGCTCGGCCAGGAGCGCGCGCTGCTGATCGGCAACCTCGTCGCGGTCTGCTTCGCGCTGCGCACCGCGGTGCGTCTGACGCTGCTGGAGCGCACGGTGCTCACACCGACGGTGCGCGAGCTCAGCTTCCGCGCGGAACGGCGCTTCCGCTTCCAGGCGGGGCAGTACCTCGAGCTCGAGGTGCCGCATCACCACCCGGACGCCCGCGGCACGCGCCGGGAGTTCAGCATCGTCTCCGCCCCGGAGGAGCTCCCCATCGTCAAGATCGCGCTGCGCGAGGGGTCGCAGTCCAGCTACAAGAAGGCCCTCGCGCTCGTCGAGCCGGGCCACCGACTGGCGGTGACCGGCGTGTGGGGCGACTTCGTGCTGCCCGCGCGCGGTGACGCCCCCGTGCTCATGGTCGCCGCCGGCATCGGCGTGACCCCGTTCGTCTCGCAGCTGCGCCATCTGCGCCTGGCCGACCGGGACCGCGACGTCGTGTTCGTGTACGTGGCCTCCGGTGCAGAGGAGCTCGCGTTCCGCGACGACCTGGAGGCAGCCGGCATCCCGGTCATCGTCTTCACGCGCAACGAGCCGCAGGACATCCCGCGGCACTGGCGGTGGGCCAGCGGCGTGCGCCTGGACGCGGACGGCCTGCTGCAGGTCGTGCCCGACATCGCCGCCCGCCACGCGTACATCTCCGGCCCGCCCGGACTCATCGCCGACCTCGCGCCGGCACTCGAGCGCGCCCGGTCGATCACGACCGACGCGTTCTCGGGCTACTGAGCCGGATCGGCCGGCCGCGCCGGCAGGCGCACCTCGAACGTCGTCGAGCCCGGCTCGCTGTCGACGGTGATGCTGCCGCCGTGAGCGGTGGCGATGGCCTTCGCGATCGACAGTCCCAGACCCGTGCCGCCGGTCTTGCGCGCGCGGGAGGCATCGGCCCGGGCGAAGCGCTCGAACAGTGCGCCGGCCATGGCGGAGTCGACGCCCGGACCGTCGTCGTGCACCCGGAGCGAGGCGGTGCCGCCCGCGACGGACACGCTCGTGGTCACCCGCGTGCCCGCCGGGGTGTGCACACGCGCGTTGGCGAGGAGGTTCGCGGCCACCTGGTGCAGCCGCGTCGCGTCCCCGGCGACGACGACCGGCTCGTCGCCCACCTCGAGCACCCACTCGTGTGCGGCACCGGCCGCCCGCGCGTCGGAGACGGCGTCGATCGCGAGCCGGGTCAGATCGACCGTGCCGTAGACCAGCTCCGTGCCCTCGTCCAGGCGCGCCAGCAGCAGCAGGTCTTCCACGAGCGAGGTCATTCGCAGCGACTGCGCCTGGATGCGCTCGAGCGACTGCGCGGTCGTGCCGGCCGTCGCGGGCGCGTCCGGGGCCTGACTCAGCGCGCGCAGCGACAGCTCGGAGTAGCCGCGGATCGAGGCGAGGGGGGTGCGCAGCTCGTGGCTCGCGTCGGCGACGAAGGCGCGCATGCGCTCCTCGTTGCGCTGGCGCGCGGTCAGCGAGGCGTCGACATGGTCGAGCAGGGTGTTCAGCGCGAGGCCGACGCGGCCGATCTCGGTGTGCGCGTCGGTCTGGTCGTCCGGTACGCGCTCGGTGATCGAGACGGTGCCCTGCGCCATCGGCGTGCCGGCGACGCGCGTCGCGGTGTCGGCGACGGCCCGCAGCGGACGCAGCGATTGCCGGATGACCAGCGCGATGACCGCCGCGAGCACGAGCAGCCCTCCGGCGGTCAGCAGCCCGACCGTCACCAGGGTGCGGCCCAGTGTGGCCGCCTGCGCCGAGGTCGGCAGACCCAGGATGACGAACGCGCCCGAGGGGGAGACCTGTGTGACGACGCGGTAGTCGCCGAGCCCGGGGAAGGTGACGTCGGTGATGCCGGTGTGGGTGACGGCGCGGCCGATGCCCGCCATCTCGTCGGCGGTGAGCGCGACGACGGCGCCCCCCGACGAGACGTAGGCCCCGGTGGGCTCGCCGAACGTGCGGACGACCAGCACCGTGCCGGTCTGCTGCCCGCCCTGCGAGAGGATCTGCTGGGCCGTGCTGCCCGGCACGACCATGAGCTCGTTCATCGCGACGCGCAGCTGCGAGTTGAGGTTCTCCTCCAGGATGCCGCGCAGCGCGGTGCCCAGCGCCACGCCGATCACGATGAGGATCAGCGAGACCATCGACACGACGATCGTGATCAGTCGCGCCTGCAGGCTCCAGCGCCGCCGGGACGAGGCGACCGGCGACGCCTCGCTCACGTCGCGGGCTGCGTCGTCCCCCCCGGCGGTCACTGCGTCGGTTCCTGCGCCGGTTCCTGCGTCGGTCACTGCGGCGCTTTGATCATGTAGCCCACTCCGCGCACGGTGTGGATGAGCGGCTCGCGACCCGCGTCGATCTTCTTGCGCAGGTACGAGATGTACAGTTCGACGACGCTCGAGCGCCCGCCGAAGTCGTAGTTCCAGACCCGGTCGAGGATCTGCGCCTTCGAGACGACGCGGCGCTGATTGCGCATCAGGAAGCGCAGCAGCTCGAACTCGGTGGCGGTCAGCTCGATCTGGTCGCCGGCGCGCTCGACCTCGTGCGAGTCCTCGTTCAGTGACAGCTCGCCCACGCGCAAGACGGGGTCGGTGCCGTCGGCCGTGGCCGTTCCGGCGCGGCGCATGAGTCCGCGCAGGCGGGCGACCACCTCCTCGAGACTGAACGGCTTCGTCACGTAGTCGTCTCCGCCGGCGGTGAGGCCGGCCACGCGGTCGGCGACGCCGTCCTTCGCGGTGAGGAACAGCACGGGGACGTTGTTGTCGGCCTGACGCAGCCGTTGCAGGACGGCCATGCCGTCGAGGTCGGGCATCATGATGTCGAGCACCATGGCGTCCGGATCGAACTCGCGCGCGGCCGTGAGCGCCTCGAAGCCGGACGCCGCGGTCCGCACCTCCCACCCCTCCATACGCAGGGCCATCGACAGCAGGTCGGTGAGCATCTGCTCGTCGTCGACCACGAGCACGCGAAGGGGAGAGCCGTCGGCGCGACGAAGCGCGGGGGAAGGAGCGGTCATGCCCCCATTCTCATGACCTTCCTGTGCGATTCCTATGGCGTGGGCTATGCGCGGCCTGTGAGTACGGCGGCGCCGAACGGGCGAGGGGCCCGGCAGCGCGCCGGACCCCTCGCTCGTCAGGCGTGTGTCAGTGGGTGTCTTCGGCTTCGGTTTCGGTGCGGTCTCCGGACCAGAGGGTGTGGAAGGTGCCGGTCTTGTCGGTGCGACGGTAGGTGTGGGCGCCGAAGAAGTCGCGTTGTCCCTGGATGAGCGCGGCGGGCAGGCGTTCGGCGCGCAGGCCGTCGTAGTAGGCGAGGGAGGAGCTGAAGGCGGGGGCGGGGATGCCGGCGCCGGCGGCGATCTGCACGATCTGCCGCCAGGGGTCCTGGGCGCGGCCGAGGGCCTCGACGAAGTACGGGGCGGTCAGCAGCACGGGCAGTTCGGGCTGGGCCTGGTAGGCGTCGGCGATGCGGTTGAGGAACTGGGCGCGGATGATGCAGCCGCCGCGCCAGATCTTGCTGACCGCGCCGAGGTCGATGTTCCAGCCGTACTGGGCGGCGCCGGCACGGATCTCGTCGAAG
>Ga0160457_1000230_pt1 | contig 39895 bp, 43 predicted proteins | sample HID1972M_E6MG_FD_108242 | JGI IMG/M metagenome (GOLD analysis project Ga0160457, IMG submission 108242) | Enriched pill bug-associated microbial communities from UW Madison campus, WI, USA - HID1972M_E6 MG | ecosystem: Host-associated > Arthropoda: Insects > Digestive system > Unclassified ... | reverse complement strand
GTACGGCATGGTTCTGCGGCAACAACTCGCAGCAGCTATGCAGTAAATGCAGCACTTCCAATGCAAGATCGGGCTCCCAGGCGTGCAGGCCTGAGTCCTGTAATGTCTGATCGAGGGTTTCCAGCTGGTTCTTGGCCAGTTCGTATTTCTTGGCCATGAAGCACAACCGTGCGAGGGCGAACTGCCAGAAGAAACGCACGCGCCCACCCTGGGCGGCTTGCAGTCCTTGCTTGAGAATCTGCACGGCAGGCTTGAGGCCTTCCTTGCGCAGAATCGGCAGCACCTCTTCAAGGGCTTTTTCCCAGGCAGGCTGGGTTTCGACGTTGTCGCTTTCGACCTTGCGCGGCGCGCTGGCGCTTTGCAGATGGGGCATGACGTTAGCGGCGATCCACGCGCGTGTGGCGGGATCGGCAAACGGTGCGCCGTCATGGAAACGCAGTTCGATAATGCCGGGCAGCCGTTGAACCAAAAGCGCGAAGTGGATTTCCACTTCGCGCATGGCCAGCTCGGCGTTGAGGTTCTGGAGACATTCCCAGACCATCCTCTGGCCATCGAACCAGAACGGCGCCTTCGCCAGGCTCGCCTCCAGTTCCACCAGCAAATCCGCGTATTTGCCCTGATCGAAGCGATCCTGATAGAGCTTGAGTTTGTCGACCGGCAAGCCGCGCAACACGGTGATCTGCTCGGCGTTGCGCTCAGGCACGGCGTCGATGGTCATCCACAACAGCGTGCGGTTGAGACGCAAGGCGCGAAGATCAGTGGCTTTCTGCTTGAGCCACCAGGCACACAACGGGCGAGCGCTGTCTTGCTGGGCACGCAGTGCTTTATGCGCGTCTTTTTCGTTGTCGATCGGCGCGCCTGGGGTGAGCAACTGGCTCGCAGCCTGCTTGACCTGCGCCACCGCTGCGCCCACCACACCGGGGGCCGGCTGATTGTCGGCAGCGCGCTGGATCATGGTCTTCAAGCGACGGGAGATCGGCAACAGCAGCGGCGATTCATCGCCCAAATGTTCAGCGCAAGCGGCTTCAAGACCGGTGAGGTGATCGGAGAGCTGCCGGAACATCGGCAACTGCTCTTTGATCGCGATGTTTTCGGTGATGACCTGCTCAAGACGCGGCACCAGCCAGCCGATGGCGGCGGCACGGGTGCGGGGTTTGAGCGGATGGACGTCGGCCCAGTTGTTTTCCGACAGATGGTGCAGCAGACCGAGGCCAGCCAGCAGCCCGGGGAAGGATTCACGCTGGTACAACGACCAGGTCAGCCAGGCGCCGACACGCAAATCCTTGGATTGGGTACGCAGCAGGTTTTCGCTGTTTTCGCGGATTTTCAGCCAGTCGATCTGCCCGCTTTCGTGCATCGACGAGGCTTTGCTCAGCTCGCTTTCCAATGCCTCGAATTCGCTCGAAAAACGAACGTCTTCGCCCGCGAAATTCTCTTTGGAAACAGAGACTTTTGCGAGTTCGAGGTAATGAGCGGAAAGTTTGCTTGAGTAGGACATCCATGGCCTTTATTAAGGATTACGGTCATACGCCTATTGGAATTGCATCGGCGCGGGACAGTATCGAAGAGCGGGTACGGGACTCATCCAATTGAGTTTGTGCTCTTTCAAGTGCGCGCATCGTAATCACTATGATGGCCACTAGCAAGCATCCGATTAAACAACAAGACGAAGTGTTCTTTAAATCACGTAGGAGGTTTCCCTATATTCCGTCAGGGAATTCCCGATGCCATTTTAATAGCATCGCTCTGGTCGAACCGGCCGCAAAGCCTCGATCCAGAGCGGTCGCCAGCGCCCTTGAAAACAGGAGCCGAACGAGTCGCCGTAAGCAGAGCGGAGCATGACAAGTTTTGAAAAATCCCGATGTAGGAAAATTCTGAAAGACTCCATTGCTGTTTCAATTAAACGCCGCGTGACAACAGACAATTAAAAAAGTGCCATCACAATGATGGCTTTTATATAGAAGGGATTATCAGCCGACTGGATTGCATACAATGTGCACATTGTTGCAAGAGTATTAATGGCGATCGCCATACAACGATATGTAGAAACCATCAGGCATAAAAAATGGGCATCCGATTCAATCGGTATGCCCATTTTTCCGCAACCGTTCTCCCCATTATTCAGGGAGTTCGTTGCAATTATGGATTGACGCTGTGTTTCAATATCTATAGAAAAAAACGTTTCATTACCAAGCGAACGTGTCGTAACCCAATGTTTCCGGCTACTAGAAGGCAACGTCCAAAAATCTCACGCGCACCCGCGTTTCAGATTCTCTTGAAAACACCGATCAGTCGCACAACGCTGCTATTTCAGTGCGGTTTTGAAACGCTTTACTGGGTCAGTTTTCTGTCAACGGCAACACGTGGCGCCCTCTATGCCACAAAACCTCAGACCTTGAACTGGCTGATCAGCCCACGCAGGTTTTCACTGAGTCGCGCTAGTTCCTGACTGGCTTCGGTGGTCTGGGTGACGCCAGTACCGCTACGCTGGGCCGCTTCAACAATCCGCACCACGTTCTGGTTAATTTCTTCAGACACGTGACTCTGTTCTTCGGCAGCGGTCGCGATCTGGGTGACCTGATCGTGAATCTGGCTGACCGACTTCTCGATGGTGCGCAGGGTATCGGTCGCATGATTGATGCGATCAACCGTTTCGCCTGAAAGTGACTGAGATGCCCTCATTCGCTCCACCGCGCCGCGCGACTCTGCAGTAAAGCCATCGATCATCTCGCGGATCTGATCTGCTGATTGGGCGCTGCGAAGAGCCAATTGACGCACTTCATCCGCCACCACGGAGAAGCCCCGCCCATGATCACCGGCACGAGCGGCCTCAATCGCGGCATTGAGCGCCAGCAGATTGGTCTGTTTGGTCAACGCACGGATCACGTCCAGCACTTGTTGAATATCGTCGGTTTTTTCCGCCAACTTATCGATGTTGCTGGCTGTCTGGGCGATTTCTTCGGACAAGGCATTCACCGCGGCCTGGGCGTGAGTAATGGTTTCACCACCATCTTTCGCGAGGCGATCCGCATCCGACGCTGCCGCTTCCACAGAGTTGGCGTTGCCGGCAATTTGCTGAATCGTCGCTGACATTTCGTGGATAGCCGATGCAATCTGGTCAGTTTCGGAGCCCTGCTCCTGCACTGATGCGCGAGTTTCGCCGGCGACGCTGCTCAGTTCTTCTGCAGCAGACGCCACCTGCTCAGTGGTCACCCCCACTTCACGAATAGTGTTCTGGATTTTTACGGTAAAGGCATTGAAGCGGCGCCCGAGCTCAGACAGCTCATCATTGCCCTCATCCGGCAACCGCTGACGCAGATCGCCTTCACCTTCCGCGATTTCCCGCATGGTCTGGCTAACCGCACGCAGCGGACGGGTCACACTCTGGCCTACAAAGCCGCCGAGTATTAACGCAATGACCACAACCACCAGGGTTACCAGCAAAATCAACGTCATGGCGTCAGTCACCGCGGCATCGATCTTCTCGCGAGCCGCCTCGATCTTCTGATCCACGTCTGTGATATAAACGCCCGCGCCCATCATCCAGTCCCAACCGGGAATAACAACGGAATAGGACACTTTTGGCTCAGTCTTTCCCGATGCCGGATTGAGCCATTCATAGCGTAAGAAGCCATCCTTTTCGGCGGCGCCAAACAGGTTGAGGAACAGCGTCTGACCTTTCGGGTTGTCGCGTAGAAAATCAGGACCTTCAATGGAAGGGTTCGGACGGTAGGCCAGGAAGACCATGTCGCGGCTATAGGCAAACACGTAATTGCTTTCAGCAAAGGTTATCGCCCGAATTCTGTCCCGGGCTTCTTCTTTCGCCTGGGATTCAGAAAGTGACGTATCATTTTTTGCATCCAGCACTGCCGAACGGGCAGCTTCGACAACGTTCTTCAGACCTTCCTGGCGAGCTTCCATTACCTGTTGGCGTAGTCGTTCCACTTCGTGTTCGCCATTGGTCTTAAGCTGGCTCGCCGTCATCCAGCTCATCACGGCTGCGGTCAGCAACACGGGCACGATCGTCGCGAGCATCAGGCGCGAGCGGATGCGCAACCGGTTAAGTATTTTCATTGTTGAAACCCCGTACGTATTGCCCTGCAGATTATTGTTAGTTGTGCGACATGGACTCTACTGCCCGCTGCGCCACACCATGTCAAATAACTAATGGTAGCGTTCACTATGTACTATTGTCGTAAGGGACAAGCCCATTGTTAGCGAACGCGCAGCCTATGCACTGCCGCGGAAATTAACTCCCACGTATCTTGGTCGGGCTTCCTTCCGATATCGATAAGGAGGTATTTCGGTTTTACCTGATCACTGAACTTTGCAGCACAGATTCTTGCTTCAGCCAGAGGACGCCGAGCATCCCCTAGGTATACGGCGGAAAACTGGTTCAACGGAGTTGTAGCCAGATCTAGCTCTCGTATGACGGTCAAATCGTCCATGGAACTCCTTTCCACACCTTGCCTTTATAGTTGGCCATGTTGGGTGATTGGAGGCTGTGGAATGCGCCCCGGAAGGCCTTGGTAATTGGCGGGCGGGCAGAAGAGAGAATAACGGCTCTTACATTGCAGAAGATCCTGCCGTTTAATGTTTGGGTTCCCTCTCAAGCTTCGATTGCCGAAGGGTGTAATGCGATGCGTGGTCGCACTCGTGGCCATCGGATTTCGAAGTGAGAGGGCACAATCAGATTTTCTCGATACGCGTTTTGCCAGCGGCTACCAGCCGCTCTAACAGTGGAGCAGGTTTGAACCACATCTCGCCGTAAGCTCTGAGTGATTGCCGGTAGTGCTTGATGCCATGGAGAACGTGCGCCAGCCCTAAGTGTTCTGCATAGTGCAAAGGGCCACCCAGATGGGCAGGGAAGCCGTAGCCGTTGATCCATACCAGGTCGATATCGCCAGCGCGAAGTGCAATGCCTTCATCCAAGATCTGAATGGCTTCATTGATTAGCATATAGATGCATCGGTCTTGGATTTTCTTGGTTGTCGATAGGGGTACGAGGTATCTGCAGTTCTCCCGCCAGGCGCTCGGCAAGCGCCGTTACCTCATGATCATCTTGGCGATGCCGCCCTTCATAGACGTAGAAGCCGCGTCCGGTTTTTTGGTCATACCGTCCAAGCGCGTAAAGCTCATCGCCGAGGATGCAGTAGCTTTCGTCGACACCGGCCAGGTCTAGCATGCTGAACACACCCATGCTTAGTTCCTTGCCTGTAAGCACGCCATCAACCTGAGCTTTTGTTGCGCCCTCCAGCACCAAGCGATGAGCCTCGCGTGCATAGGGTTCCAGCATGCGGTTACCGATGAAGCCAAAGCAGACCCCAGACACTACCGGTAGCTTCCCGATCTGCTTGCCAAGTTTCATCATTGTAGCGAGAACGTCTGGCGATGGTGATGATTGCGTCGGTGGCCTAGGCAATGGCCTCGCCAAGTTATCGAGCGCAGTTGGGTCTGAGGTAGGTGACTATCCAAGGGATCGCGTGCATGCAATTGCAAGATTGAAGCGCCGACTTGAGCGTTCTCAAGGGATTGCCGTTCGATGTTGGAGTGCACTAAAGGCAGGCCATGGGACATCGACGGCGTGCGTGCCGCACCCGAGGTCGCCCAGGAAACAATTACCTTACGATTCAGTTTACTCATGAGGATGACCTCTATTGTTATTGGCCTTCAAGGTGCGACGAACGCCCTCTGGGCTCTTTGACACTTTTTGTGCGATCAGCCTATTACGGTTTTGGTGTGCTGGTAAGATCTTTGGCGGATCGTAAAGGATCCCTAAAGGACAATGAGAAGAGCGGCCTATGGCTACCCAAGAGACCTTTGTTCAACGAACAAATTTATGCACCACACAAGATTGCGGCTCTTGTGGAGGTACCCGTGAAGAGGGCTATTCGCCATCCGGTGCCTTGCGAGGCCGCGACGTGGGATAGGAAAAATCCACGATGCCACGGCTCTGAATTCGGTAGGACAATCTGCCACCGTTGGCGGCAACATGCTGCCTCCGCCTAGTTTTTCGGCCGCCTATTGAAAACCGTTTCGCGGCCATCGCCACGGGCAGCTTTTGGCACAATCATGAGTAATGGAGGCGACTTCAATGTGGAAACTCAGGCCTCTGATGCTCAAGATTCTGCCCATTTTGATCGTCTTAGGGATGTCCAGCTGAGGCGACATGAGCTGATATCTCTGGCAGAGGCGGCGTTGATCAATTATTTCAAGCCGCGCTACAACACCCTTCTGAAAAAAACGAATTTCGCTGCAAGTGGAAAGCTTAGAGTGCTTCAACAGCTGATGAAAAAAGGCATTGCCGGATTGGTCGTGGAGCTTTGCTCGGTAAACATACGATCTCGTCTAGGGACTGCTAGTGCGATCCCCATTGAGCCTGTAGATTTGTTCTCAGAAGAGGTCCTTGAAGGGCGAAACATCCAAGAGCCGGAAATCAAGCAGCGGTGGCAACAGGATTTGAACGTGATCACCCATTCGCAGTGGGCCCGATTTGCGTTGACCACTACGCAGGAGCGTAATACGTCCCTGCATGGTTCGAAGTTCATAGTGCAGACTGAACAACCATGGACTTGGTAAATAAGTGAATTCGGTAGGAGTCGGAAACTCCACACTTTGTTTCATTGAGACTCGATCTAACCTTCAGCCCGCCCGTATAAGGTACGTCAGTGCAAAGCTTTTTTCAGAAATCACGGGGTTTTCTGGTGGGAGAGTGGACACAGGAGCGGATTCAGCTGCTCGTCACAACACTGGATTGTTAACCAAACTTCGTCCGTGACGCGCAGGCCGAGAAGATCGACCCTCTCCACAATCTGAGCTGATCCGTCGATGCGCACCTTGGAAGAACAAGCAGGCCGTGAAGCCCGTCTTGACCTGCCCACCGTGGATATTATAACGGCTGGATGAGCTGAAAACGCTGGCGGTATTCATCCGTTACCTGGCGTGCCTCGCTGGTGCCGGTGATGATGCGAGGCGTGATGAGCACGATGAGCTCAGACCTGTCGTCATTGCGGGCAGTCGTACCGAACAACCATTTCAGCACCGGGATCTTCCCCAGATACGGCACGCTACTATCGACCTCTCCTTGATTTTGCTTGATCAGGCCTCCCAGCAGAACCGTCTGGCCACTTTGCACGGCCACCTGGGTGGAAACCGAGCGGGTCGAGATGGTTGGGTTTGGTGGTGTCGTGCTTGCAGCGCTGGTAGGTACCGTGGCGTCGCTGACTTGTTGCTGAACGTCCATGTACACCAAGCCGCCGGGGCTGATTCGTGGTACCACATTGAGGATCACTCCGGTCTGCACGTACTGCACGGAGCTGGTTTGTATGGCGTCGACTCCGGTATTGATGGTGGTCTGGCTGATCGGAATGTTATTGCCCACCTGAATCTGCGCAGGCTGGTTGTTCATTACCACTAGCGAGGGCGCCGAGAGCACCTTGGTATTGCCACTGGTTTCCAGCGCTCGTAAGGCAACCTGGAAGTTATCGCTGACAAAGGAGTAGAACAGCGAGGCGGATTTTACTCCAACGCCGCCTCCACCCAAGGCGCCCTGGCTGCCGGCCGTATTCTGGACTCCAGGAGTAGTCGAGTTGCCTGCAAGGTTCCCCAAGTACCATTGCACGCCGAGCTCCAGCGAGCCGGTCAAGTTGACTTCGAGAATGCGCGTTTCGATCTGCACTTGCAGCGGTGGATTATCTAGGCGTTGTATCGCTGACTCGATTTCTGCCCATTGCGCCGGCCGACTGCGTACCAGTAGTTGATTACTGCTTTTCTGAGCCGTGATGCGAACCGAATTGTCGAAGATTTCGTTGCTTGTGGCGTTCTCAATTCCCCCTTGGCTCTCGTGGTTTTCCTCAAACGGTTCCGCCCATTGCGACGCGCGAGTATCAGGTGTCGAATTGTCAGCGTTTGCATTACCGCGCATGCTACTGATGCCCGATGCCGGGCCTGAAGAATTACTACTGCTGTCGTTGGCGACCCCATAGCCGTTGCTCGACAGGGTAACCGTGCGCAGCCCGGGTGCCACTTGGGCGGCGGGTTCATCGGTGATTTTGGCATTTCCATAAATCTGCCGCAGGTATAACGCAAGATCCGTGGCCTTCAGGTTGCGCACGTCGTATACGTACATCTGTGGTTCATTGCCTCCTCCTTGGTCGATCGCTTCGATCCAGCGACCCACATCACTTAGGTACTGAGGCTGAGAAGAAATCACCACGATAGAGTTGGTTCGCTCAATGGGCAGAAAACGCAACATTCCGGCCAACGGCGTTGCGCTTTGAGCACCGAACAGACGGTCTAGATCTGGCATTAGCTTACTGACGTTGGCACGTTTGAGCCCGAAGACACTGACAGACATACCTTTGAGCCAATTGACATCGAAGGTCTCGATAGTCTGCTGGTAGTTGCTCAGCTCATCGGGGGTGCCGGCCATTATGAGCAGGTTTCGCGCCGTATCGACTTGGACAAAGGCATTTTCGCGGGCGAAGGGCTGCAAGAGCTTTTGCATTTGCAGGGCGGAAATATAGTTGAGCAAAAAGAACCGAGCCGTCAGGCCACTACCGGGTTGGGGCAACGTTGACTGCGGCGCGAGCTGGCCGGCGACTGCCATGTTCGCGGGCAACACCACGTAACGATCGTTCTGTCGGATGACGGTATTGTTGGTTAACGCCAATAGCGTTTCTAGGATTGAAAAGGCTTGGCTTTTGTCGACTGGCTTGGAGGTGGAAAAGGTGACATCGCCTTTGACTCCGGGCGCGATACTATAGTTCTCCTTTAGCACATCGCCCAAGATAGTGTTGGTCACTGCCTGGATTGAGACGTTGGCGAAGTTGAACGTTACCTCCGGTTCTTGAGAAGCAGCAGCAGGGCGTACCAACCCTGACGGTGCATTTTTAATAAAATGCTGGCTGCCCTGGATAACCCGTGTGGTTGTCGGTGGTGTGAGGATCGCCATCGGCGAAGCCTTCAATGTCTGAGCCGGCAGCGGTGAACGGTCAGAGCCAGTGCCAGACAAGGCTTCTTTGATCAGGCCGTCGTCGCGTGCGCTATTGGTGGTTTGTGTTGCACAACCACAGAGCAGTACTGTGCTGGCCAGACAAGTGTGGATAAATCGGTTTTTCACAGATCGTTGTCCTTGGATATGTCAGGCAAAGAGAGGCGCGGCGGAACGAGTACCTTCGGCGGTGCGTTCTGCGGCACCTTCAACAGCATCAGCTTCAGCGTTTGGATGTTGGCACCCTGAGTCAATGAGACGCGCGCCGGTTCAATCCGAACGACCCGCCAGCCGTTAGGCAGCTGTTGCTGCTCAAGAGCCGCAACCTGTTCTCCCTGTTCATTCTTGAAGAAGGCTTTGCGCAGTGGCCCGGAGACGATAGCCCCCGTGAGGGTCAGGCCATTGAGCGACGTGGGCGTCTTCTGATCGACATCAACGGGCTGCGGATCAGGTTGTCTTTGGGCGTTAAACAGTGGCTTTTCCCACGTCTGCTCATAGGCTGATAGTGCGACCGGTATCGGGCCGGTCGCGACCGAGGTTTTCACTGCGGCTGTCGACGGGCTGGGTGCCGGCAGCCACTGAACCTCTGTTCCTGCGCCGTTGAGTAGAACCACGCATAATCCCAACAAACTGAGTATGGATGCGCTGAACCAGCGTACCGAAGCTGAGAAGCGCCTCATGGCGTCGCTCCTTCCACTGGCGGGTTTTGCAGGTAAGCGCTTATCAGCAGCTGCGCCACCAATCGGTTACCCGTTGAGTGGCCATCCCGGCTTTTCTCGATTTTCAATAACTCGATAAACAGCGAAACTTTTCCATTTTCCAATCGGAGTAACAGGCCTGCCAGCGGTTCAATAGCGCATTCGATGCTGATCCGCACACTGACTTGCCGATAAACCCCTTGCTGATTGACGCTCACCGGGATGCGATTGGTGAGTGTGCAACCACCACCGGCTGTAGCGAATGCCTGCACATCGGCGGCTATCAACTGCATGAGTTGCGCGGTGGCGGAACCCATGTCCGAATCGGCGAGCAGGTTGTCATTGCCCAGCGATGAACGCCTGATTTGCGCCAGTGAGCTCTCCAGTGCTGGCCGTTGGCTGGACAATTCCACGTAGCTCTGTTGGTTGTGACGTAGCACCGCCATTTCATCGGCAATGTCCAACAAAGGCTGGGTGAACCATCCATGCAACGTCAGAAAATACGCCCCGGCCAGGCTAAAGAAGGTCAGGCTCAGGGCAAGAATCCGCCGGCTAGCGCGGGTTGGTAGTAGGCGCATTGCTGGCCTCCGCTTTGCGTAACGTGGCGAGCATGGTGAAGCGATCTTGGCCGGTGACGGGGTCTGGTTGGATTCCACCTTCGAAATGGATGCCTTCCAAGTTGCTACAGGCTTTCATTGCGGTGATCAGCGCGCTGGCCTGACTGCTTTGGCCGGTAAGGCTGACTTGACCGTCGGCGTTGATGTTCAGGTAATCAAGGGTGGTGTTTAATGGGATGCACTGTGTCAGCTCATTGAGCTGTGCGGCCATTGAGGTGGTTTTTGCTCGCCGCTCCGCGACATAGCTTTGAGCGCTGAGGGTGTCATCGATCTGCTGCTTGAGCGTCTGGACATGTTGCGTTTGTTGTTGGAGGGCCTTGACCTGGCGCCGCATGTCGTCAAGTGCCTGTTGGCGGTTGTGTAGCCAAAGTACCAAGGCAGCTATTGTCAGAATCAAAGCGACCACCCTCAGTGCCGCACTTGGTTGCATCAGTAAGCGGCGTACCGAGGTGCGGCGAGGTGAGGGAAGTAGGTTGACGTTTAAGCGCACGCCGCATTCATCCAGCACATCGACCGCCATTATCGAATGACCTGCCTGTTGCGCTTGGTCGAGCAGTGCATCCAGTCGGCCCTGACTGACCACTGCCAGACGAATGCGGATCAGCGAGTCGTGTTCGGCGTCGATGCGGGCAAAGTCGAAATACACCTGGCTGGCTTTAAATGGGGTGTATTTGTCCATCTCGAACGCCAGCATCGAGGCAATGTCCTGGGCCACTGCCGCAGGAAGCGACACCTCGTGGAGCAAGCGTTGGTGGGGCAGCAGGATTAGAACCGGTATGCCGATTGCGGACGTGACTGGTGCAAGAACCGGTTGCGGTTGATCAACGGCTCCGGTCCAGAAGCTATCGCCTTGGGAAAACAGCAACTGTTGTTTTTTCTCTGGGTTGATCGTCGCTCGCCAGGAGGCGGGTAGACAAGCCACCAGTTCCGCCCCCCACCAGGAAAAGAACGCAGGCAGTGGCGAGCTCCGCCAACGAAGCAGGAGCATGCGGACTGAGGGTTGTAGCCAGTTAGTCAAAGACTGGATCACGAGATTCATTCTTTCCAGCGCAGCACTCGATACGGCCGTTGACCGTCCCCTTGTGGTGAGAGAAAAACCACGGCCTCCAGAGAAGCCGAAACTTGGTTGCTCAGAGTCGCTACGACATGCACGTTGACCACCGAGTCTGGGCTCCGGGCAATAGCGACCTTTGGCCGTGACAGCTTGAGCAAGGCCAACAATTCGCGAGTGACAGTCTCTAAATCAGGCTGGGTAAGGCCAGACCATAATGTGATATGCGGTAGTAAGCGGTCATACAGGCGGACGTCCATTCCAGGTAGCTGCTGCAACTGCTCGAGTGCTTTAAGCGAGCCAGTAATGCGTTGTTGCCCTAGATCCTTGCTCCATTGCCGAACCTGCTCTGCGGTCGCTCCGAGCCCCTGAGCCAAGCGCGCGAAGCTGTCCAAGTCTGCAAAGTTCAGATCCAGTTTTCCGCGTTCGCTGTTGACGGTGATGCTCAGAGAGGTCTGCTCAAAGGGCAACGAGTAAGTACGACCGTCGGCAACCATGCGCGCCGGGTAAGCGAGCAATCGCTCTACCGCCAATGCCAAGCCCGCCTGTGCGGCCAGCAAGGCTCGGCTGTGTTGCAGTTGAAAATCGCTCTGGCGGTTTTCCAAGCGCAGGATCTCGACCACGCCGCCCATCATCAATCCCAGCAGAGCAAGGGCCCACAAGACCATGATCAGCGCAGCACCGCGATGGCGACTCATGGGATCACCTCGGAGTTCAAGCGCAACGCCACGACTTGTGTTGGCCACAGATCGCCCCCATTGGTATCGACGTCAATACGCACAGCCTGGGGCAGCCGGTTCGGCCAAGGCCATTGCTCCAACCAGCCGGTCGGTTGCCGGTTCGGATCCAAGCCTCTATAGCTCAGGCGCAGACCACGCACCTTCTGCATTAGCACCTGAGGGTTGCCCCAGGGATGCAACCCGCCCGCACGATCCTGGCTGAAGCTTATTTGCAGGCGTCGGGAGGCGGCCGTCCCTTCTACAGTTTCAAGCGTATGCACCTGGACTCCGCCAGCCAGTTGCGCGGGCATTGGGGCAACGAAGCGCATGCGCTGGGGCTCCCCTTCGAACACCTGATCCTGATCGGGAGCGTGTCCGAAATCCTGGGCAAGCGCCTGTTGAAGTGCGTTACGTAGGAAGTCCTGTGCGGTTCTGACTTGCGTCAGGCGGTCGGCCTGCTTCTCACTGAGCAGCAATAGGCGATTACCGGTCGCCAAGGATGAACCGATCAATACCATCAGCAGGCCGAGGAAACTCAGGGCGATTAGCACTTCCAGCAGGGTAAATCCGCGTTGGCCTTGCTTCACTGCGTGTCCCCCGATGACCGCTTGGTAGCCTTGAGCGTGACAAAGCGCTCAAGGCGCTTGCCCTTTACCAAGGTCAGTTCCTGCTGGGAGAGGGTAATGACCCCGTTACCGCGAAGTGGCGTTGAGATTAGGCGCCATTGGATACTGTCGAGCGTGCCCTCCAGGTGAGCACTACTGCCCAAGCTCTCGCTATGCTCAGCCATCAGAGACGTGGCGATCAACGCCATCTGGGTAGCCTGTCCGTCCCGCACAAGTGTCTGAGTGGCATATCCCATGGTGTTCATTACCACTGCAAATCCAATACTCAGAACGGCAATGGCCGCCAGCATCTCGATCAAGGTGAAGCCACGTTGCTGGCAGCGAGGTAATAGGGTCATGGCTGTTGCATATCCCGCCAAGTAACGCGCCCGGTGAGCCAGTCGATATCGATGCGCGACTGTTGTGTGCCACGCGCCAGATACAGATGCCCGCCCGTGGAACCGCCATTGGGGTAGAAGGTGACGAGGCCCTCGTGGCTTTCTCCACCCTCGGGGCCAGCCGCGGCCGTCAGACGCAGGGTCATGCCGTCCGGCAACTGACGGGGAGTTTTGCCTGGCATCTGATAACTGTTGCGCAGCACATCCAGGCGCAAGGAGGCTGGCTGCCCAGCCGTAATGGCTTGGCTGCGGACTTGGCGCAGGGCCTGGCTTACATCACGTTTGACCTGGCGCTCTTGGGCACTCCTCAGCCCCTGTGAGATACCGGAGGCCAATAGACCGAAGCCGACGGCGACCATCAGCAGCACCACCAGCATTTCCAGTAGGGTGAATCCTTGCTGAGGCGGCCGGGTGCTGCGAATGACTATTCCCAATTACCCAGATCCTTGCTGAAGCCGTCGCCACCGGGCTGGCCGTCCTGACCATAAAAAATCAGGTCGAACGAACCGTTCTGGCCGGGTTTTCGGTAGCCGAACGCATGGCCAAACGGATCCTTGAGGTCACTGGGCTTGGCGTACGGGCCGCTCCAGTTTGTGGCACTGGGGGGTCTGGCGACGAGAGCCTCAAGGTTCTGAGGCGGTGCCCCCATATACAGCGCATAACTTTCGACTTTCATCGACAGACTGGCTAGTTGCGCCTTGCCGGCACCATACTTGCCCTTGTCAACATTGGCGCCCACTTGCCGGACGACGATGGTGGCGACGATACCCAGCAGGACAATGACTGCGAGCATCTCCAAAAGTGTGAAACCGTGTTGGCGCCGAGGCAGTGAGCGAGCCGTTTTCATGAATCTCTCCGGTTAAATATTACTGGTTAGGCTCATCAGCGGCAGCATAATGGCCAGCATGATCACGGCTACCAGCGCCGCCATGACTAGGGTCAAGCTGGGAACGAGTGCAGCGAGCATGCGATCAATGCTGCGCTTGGCCTCTTCATCGAAAATGCTCGCAACTTTCAACAACATGACATCGAGCTTTCCGGACTCTTCACCGACTTCGATCATCTGGATAGCTAGGTCGGGCAACAGCTGTTCCATATCCAGTGCCGTCGAAAGCCGGTGACCGTCCTTGACTTTAGCCGTGGCGTTTTCGACGGCAGTGCCCATGGAAAGGTTGTTGGCGACCTGTCGGCTGATGTCGAGGGCATTGATCAGGGGGACGCCCCGCGCCAGCAGCGTGCCGAGCGTGCGCGCGAAGCGAGCGGTCTCCAAGCGCTTCAACAAGGTGCCAGTCAGGCGTGATTGCAGCAGGTACCGGTGCCATTTCAATCGACTCCCCGGTCGGCCCATGTAAGAAAGAATTACCCAAGCCAGACCCAAGGTCATTGCGAGAGCGTGGAAACCGTAGGTAGCGAGCAACTGCCCGAGGTAAAGGATGAGCTGGGTCAGCACAGGAACGGGCACCCCCAGGCCGTCGAAGATGGGTACGAATTGCGGAACCACATAAGCCAGCAGCAACACCAACGAGCCGAGTACGCCGACCACCAGAAAGCTTGGGTAAATCAAAGCATTGATGACCTCGGCTCGAATGGCCTGGATTCGTTCAAGGTAGCTCGCCAGTTGCCCCAGGGTTTCGCCCAGCACCCCGGCGGCTTCACCGGCGTGAACAAGGGTCAAATACATTGAGGTAAATAGCTGTGGCTCGATGGCCATGGCCGCCGAAAGCGTATGTCCGGCCTTAACCCGATCACGAATGCGTTCGATCAATTGTCGGGCTGCAGGTTTGCCGGGCTGGCGAATCAGGATACTCAGCGCCCGTTCCAACGGCTGATCAGCCGCCAGCAAGATCGCCAACTGTTGGGTAAAACGGCTGAGTTCTTCCCGGCTCAAGTGAGACTGGCGCAACCAGAATGGGCGAGACAAACCCGAAGCGCCGCTGGATCGCTGTATGCGCAGCACCAGCAGGCCTCGCTCTTGTAATTGCGCCGCGGCAGCTTGCGAATCGTTGGCCTCAAGATGGCCGCTCACGGGAATGTTATCGGCATCCAGTGCCCTGTATCGATACTGTTCCATAGTCAGTCGTTGCGCGTTAAGCGCAATACCTCTTCCAGTGAGGTGATGCCCACCACTGCCTGGCGTAAACCTTCCTCGTGCAAGGTGCGCAAACCAGCGGCACGCGCGGCCTGCTCCAGGGTAGCTGCGTCGGCGTGGCGCATCAGCAGGGCACGGATCTCTTCATTCATCACCAGTAACTCGGTGACGGCACTGCGTCCGTTGTAACCGGTGCCTGGCGCATCGGCCCTAGGGCGGTAAAGACGGATCGGACGTTCATCGGTGTAGCGATCCAATTGGTGCTCGGCAATCAGTTCCGGGGGCGCCTCGAAGGCTTCGCGCCATTGCGGATCCAGTCGGCGCACTAGGCGTTGAGCAAGGATCCCTGTAACGGTCGAGGCAATCAGGTAACTCTCCACGCCCATGTTCAGCAAGCGGGTGATACTGGCTGCGGCGCTGTTGGTGTGCAGGGTCGATAGCACCAAATGGCCAGTCAGCGAAGACTGAATGGCAATCCGACACGTTTCCAAGTCGCGTATCTCACCGATCATGATCACGTCCGGATCTTGTCGGACGATTGAACGTAACGCACCCGCGAAATCCAGGCCGATCGCCGGTTTCACCTGAATCTGATTGATCCCGGCCAACTGGTATTCGACAGGATCCTCTACGGTGATGATTTTGCGTTCGGTGGTATTGAGTCGGGTCAGTGCGGTATACAACGTGGTGGTCTTCCCCGAGCCGGTGGGGCCGGTCACCAACAAAATACCGTGAGGTCGTTCGAGCAAATCGAGTAACTGTTGGAGTCGCTGACCATCGAAACCCAGGCTGGGAAAATCGTAGGTCACTTTCTCCCGATCCAGTAACCGCATGACCATCGACTCGCCGTGGCGGGTCGGTATTGTGGAGACTCGTAGGTCTAGTTCCTTGCCTTGAATCCTTAACATCATGCGCCCGTCTTGCGGCAGGCGTCGTTCGGCGATGTCCAGGCGCGCCATGATCTTAATCCGGGAAATAACCGCCGCCGATGAGCTCACCGGCGGTGCCTCGCCTTCCTGCAACGTGCCATCGATGCGGTAACGCACCTTGAGGTGGTTTTCAAAGGGTTCGATATGAATGTCCGAAACGCCCAGTTCGACGGCTCGCTGTAACAGCAGGTTTACGACCCGTATCACCGGGGCTTCTGAGGCAAGATCTTTGAGGTGTTCAATGTCGTCGGTTTTGTCGGCGCTTTCTCCGAGGTTTTCGATCAGCGTACTCATGGCTGAGCGGCCTTGACCGTAATAAAGCTCGATCAGTTGCTCTATCTCGCTACGGATCCCAATCGACAGCCGTGCCGTGAGTTGGCTGGCATATTCCAGAGCCTGAACCGGATAACGGTTGGCCGGGTTGCTGAGCAGTACGTGCAGTTGCGTGTCAAAGGGCGGCAAGGGCACCAAGCCGTGATGCTTCAGAAAACGTGGCGACACCTTAGGCAGGTTGCCTTGCGTTGGGGGAACGTCGCTGCCGCACAGTAAAGGTATTGCCAGTAGTGTCGACCAGGCGTTGGCTAGATCCAGCTCTGAAAGCCGCCCAAGCCGAATCAGGAGTTCAAGCAAGTCAGTTTTCTGATTCTCCGCTTCGAGTTGTCGAGCTTGCTCAACCTCTGCAGGTTTCACATGTCCGTGGAACACAAGCCAATCGACAGCTTGCATGGTCAGTTTGGATGAGTGGGTTAAAGTCATGAGCAACTGCCTTTGGGTTCTACCCATTCCACGGACGATTTTAAAAAAGCCAAACCCTTAAATCCTGCCGGGCGACTCTAAGATGCACTCTCGAGTTGTGAATCCTGTCGATGTAATCGAATTGCTCCGTCCGAGCTTCATCGAGTGTCAGATACGATTTGCCACCACAAATGTCCGGATGCGCTCATGCGGCAAACCAGTGTTACGGCTTAGAGTTCGTTGGTAACTCAGCACTGCTGAACCGGCTTCCTTTGTTCCACATAATTTGTTGGTGTGGACTGCGTCCAAAGCGAGGGTGCTGGCTCACGTTGCAGGCGGCCCCCATCAACGCCCAACGAATCTTGGGCGAGACGAGTGTGGAACGCCGAGGAAGCGTTATCGGATCAGGGGTGTGTGCATTTGGTGAATCAACCACGCATGCCAGAGCCGTCATCGGTGTGGCCGTATTTAACAGCCGGCCGACCGCCGCAATTCGCATCATCAGCGGTCAAGAAAAGCTCGCCTGACCGAAAGAATATGCAAGCAGAAATTGCGTTCCGCTTATCGTGCTCTAACCCAGATCGATAGGTTGTCCTCCCGATATAGGCTCAAGGCGTCGCCAAGCAATTCCAACTCGACAGATCCTGAACACTGGGAATGGCACCTGAAGGATTTCTAGAAAGTAGCGGGCCCTGAACACTGGCATTGCCATTGTGTACCCAATTGTCGAGCTCGGAAATGGCGCCCCACATTAGCTGCATGTTTAACCAGACACCGCCAGTTTTGGGAGTGGATGTTGCAGTATAAAAACCGTGACTATAGTCTTCAACAAAAAAAGTACGCACCGAGTTTCTGATGCTGTCCGGCGTCATATTCTTACTTTGAGCAACCTCCGCTAACTCCCGCACAAATCTACCTGACTGCCTGCAGTTAACCAAATAATCGGATGTCCCTTGGTAAAGGATGATTTTCTTTCCTTTATTACCAGTTCTCTTCAAAAGTTCTGTAGCGTCAAGGTATTTCGAAAGATCGCTCGGCGTAACATTCCAGACGGGCATCAAAACATTAAGAATTTTGTTGTAACTATCATTAGCTTCTCCAGACATAACGGCAGCCGTTGTCAGGGTCGTGCTTACTCCCTTTAAGAACTCCCTCATACTTTCCGTCGATAGGTCTACTCCGTAAAGAACCTTAAACGCATCGATGGGCTTATTGTAATTAGCGATGATGGAATCATATACACTCGGTATCACAAAGCCTCTAAGGAGTTCAGTTTCATACGCGGGAGGCGCTCCAGAAATCACACCATCGTAAGAGTCTGGCCAATTCGCCATGGCTTTCAGCGCCTGCCTCCCGCCCGTGGATAATCCCACAAAATAAATGTCGGCAGGCTTCTTACCCGCAAGTGTCGTGGTGACATGTAGAGCCACATCAAGTGATTTTTTAATGGAGTCCTGTCCGAAATTCTTCACCATCTCTTGCTGGGGAATGTCACTTATTTTATTGCCAGCCTGCACGAAATCTGGGGTAAACACCTTTGCCATGTCGCTAACGCCCGCATCGCTAATGAGCAATGCATAGTTTGCTAGAGAAGTTGAGAACTGAGTGGTGGGCAGTAGTACACTAGACATGACATCAGCTGACCAAGCAAACCCACCACCACCGAGCTGGATGAGCTTTCCGTTCCATTGGGATGGAATATAGATTTGGTAATTGATGTCGGGAACGATGTAGTCGGGCGATTTGACTGCAGGATCTTTACCGTTGGGCGAAGTAGGCAAAATCGTTCCTTTGACCAAGCAGTAGGGAGCGAGGCCAGGGGTAAGCCAGAACCGTTCTGCCGAGGAAACCCTGAAACCTCCGGTTTTCGGCAAAGGATATTTTCCTCCACGGACAACATCAAGAGTCGAATCTGTGAACGTCCCCTTAAGTTGATTGGTACAGTTCAACACAAGGCGTTCAGAAATGTCATCGATAGCATTCGCGGAGGTAGTAAAGACTCCGCAAAAAATCGCCAATAAGCCGGCTCGCCAGGCATTTACGAGCCATCCTCTTTTAGAGTAACTGCTATTTATCATGCTATTTCACCCTATATAGATTAATTTTGCTAAATTTCGTCCGAAGATTATTGAAAAAGGCTGTACTCGGGCGATTCAGCGTTTTACAAATTCTTTCTCTATAGAAAACCAAGTCTTGGGGCAGCGGATTATCAATTCCGCAGGAACTGCTATATCACTTTCGACTCTAAAAGCTTAAATACAGCGCCCTTAGAGCTTTCGACAATGAATTCTCCTCGTGAACCGGCAGTATTTTCTAAGTCATACCGACTGCACGCTTTCGCCGACGAAACCCTGAAAGAATTATCCCACGACGGTATATTGTTGAAAATCATCAAATGTCGTCATAATTCCCATCAGCCCGTAGAACTGTATCTTTTGAAACCATTGCGATTGGAGACCGACATTGGCCATTCAAATTATAGGCAGCTGTCGACTGCCAACAGTCCTCCTGCTAGGCCCTCAAGATTTAGAGGAAATACCAGCATTACATCAGCAACAGGAAGCACTGATACTAGCGTAGTTATGTCTCGTTCCCAGCCAAATCAAACATGATGTCCTTGATATTTTTGCAAAGATTTAAACACCATTTTTTCAATGTGACCTTTTCCCAGTCCGAACTACCAGAAAAGATCTTGCGGGCTTTGGGGATAATCGAGAAATTCATCGATCCCACGCTCCGCGAACACACCTTCGGCTTAGCAATCCGCAGGGCACGAGCCGCTGTGTAAGGGCCCTGTATGTACTGCCCCCGTTTTTGATGCTGATGATCGCGTCCGTCGCCTAAGCAATGGCCGGGCCAAATGGCTGAGCACAGCTGGGGGTGGGGTAGGTGGATTATCTAGAGGATCGCGTGCATGCAAGTGCAAGATCGCCGCGGCGGCTTCAGCGGCGTCAATGGATAGCTGTTCGATAATGGTTTGCGTCAAAGGCAGGTAACGGGACATCGACGGCGTGTGTGTCGCACCCGTGATCGCGCGAGAAAGAATTATCTTACGAATCAGATTACTCATGAGGATGGCCTCTATTGTTATTGGCCTTGCAGGTGCAATGGAAGCCCCTGGGCTCTTATACACTTCTTGTGCGACCAGCTTATTACGGTTTCGCTGCACTGATAAGATCTTTGGCGGATAGGAAGGAATCTCTAAAGGACAATGAGAGGAACGGCCCATGCCGCTCAAGAGATCTTTGTTAAACGAATCGATGCGCCACGCGAGATAGCAGTTCTTGGGGAGGTACTCAGAGAATAGGGTCGTTTGCCAGTCGAGATCCTTGCGAGGCAAGCGCGTAGATTAAGAAAAAATCTACGATGCCAAAGCCCGAATTCGGTAGGACGAAACGCCAGAGTTAGCGCAACGCGCTGTCTCCGTCTAGAGACGCAGCCGCCTATTAGAACTGACTGGCGGCCGCAATTTTCCGCGTATTGCTTATATGTCAATTTGGCAAAAGCGGCGCGTTAGGCGTTCCAGCCGTTCAGTACCTACGCCTTGACCTGAGTAAGGTGCTGATAGGGCAAACTTCCAGCAGCTTCGAGTCCATTCAGATACGCTTCCAATTCGCTCAGAGAGTCGGCAAAAAGGCAATCCAGTCAATTTTTATTCATCGAAAGCGCGCGAGGTGCTGTCGGGTTCGTTCGGCGCTGCTCAACGTCAAGTCAGACTGCGAATGGTTAAACTCTCATTCCGCAACGCTTGGTCTAAATGCGCAATCCACCATCCATTTCCAATATACGACCGGTGTAGTAGTTGTTCTCGAAAATGTAAGCTGCTGAATGGGCAATTTCGTTAGGCGTTCCCATACGCTTAAGCGGGATTCCGGACGTCATTTTCTCCCGCGCCTCCGGCTTCATGCTCAGAGTCATGTCGGTTTCAATGAAACCTGGCGCGATGCCAGCTACACGAATGCCGTAGCGCGCCAGCTCCTTCGCCCAAGTAACAGTTGCTGCAGCGACACCGGCTTTAGCTGCGGAGTAGTTGGTCTGGCCAACGTTGCCGGCGCGGGAAATCGATGAGATATTGATAATTGCCCCCTGATTATTAAGCTCAATCATCTTCGCCGCCACTTCGCGCGTGCAGAGGAACACGCCGGTCAGGTTAACGTCGATTACTGACTGCCATTGGGCCAAGCTCATCTTGATCATTTCGCCGTCCTTGACCTTGATCAACAGGCCATCGCGCAGAATTCCAGCATTGTTGATCAAACCATGGATTGCACCGAAATCTTCAGCTACCTGAGCGACCATACTGGTCACTTGCTCCTCATTGGCGACGTTGCACAGATAAGCACGGGCTTCGACGCCAGCGACCTGGCATGTTGTCACGGCCAGATCCAGCTTTTCCTGATTCAGATCCACCAGCGCCAGTTTCGCGCCTTTTTCGGCAAAGTACTGAGCCATGGAAAGGCCTAAGCCCTGGCATCCGCCAGTGATAATGATAACTTTATTAGTAAGTTGCATGCGGATGCCTTCGCCTTAATGAAAAAACAAAATTTGGATGATTTTTCAGCGTCAAATTCGTCGGTGAGTTAAAAAATACCGCGTTACTTCAAGCTGTTGAGCTCGCATTCATCAATGATTGGCCTTGCTGCGCGAAATGCTTCCGCTGATGCTGGCACCCCCGCGTAGACCGCACAATGAAGAATCACCTCACGAATCTCTTCAATAGTGCAGCCGTTGTTAAGAGCACCTCGTATGTGACCGGATAGCTCAGCCGGTGCCTTTAGAGCCGTTAATATTGCGATCGTTATGAGGCTGCGGGTCTTGAGCGTTATTCCATCCCTCAACCAAACGCTGCCCCAAGCGTGTTCATTAATAAAGTCTTGAAGAGGTCGATTGAACTCACTTGCCGAATTCATCGCTCGTTCAACAAAAGCGGTACCCATCACTTGAGTTCTAATATTGAACCCGTCATTAGATTCATTCATGCAATGCCCCTGATTGGTAGCTTAGCGGGTGCGGTCTTCGCTAATAATTCAGCAAGTATTTATGGGGGAAACGTAGTGGCCGGCTACAAGACGAAAACCAAGCAAATCCAATTTGAAATTCTATGGGCTTGAATGATTGCACGGCTAATGCCTCTCAATACTAAAAGCCTCCTTCCAACAACTCCAATCTCAGCGTTTTTGCAAACGCTGAGTCGAAATCCTCAATCAAAGATATTCCACGTTACCGTCAACACTTATGGCTTGGCCGCTGATGTTCATAGCTGCGGGTGACGACAAAAAAAGCGCCATGGCGGCAACGTCTTCCATCGTTACCATTCGTCGTAGTGAGATTTTCTCAAGGTACTGTTCGCGCATGGATTCAAAGCCGATATTCAGTGACTTTGCTCGCGCATCAATTACCCGATCCATGCGTTCTCCCGCTACAACACCGGGTAAAACGGCATTCACCCGAATGTTGTGCGGTCCAAGTTCGTTAGCCAATGTTTTCATCAACCCTACGATAGCCCACTTGCTAGAGGCATAGGGTGCTCTGAACGGGTACCCCAGCCGACCCGCGACGGAAGACATGGCAATTATGTGAGGGTTCTGCTTCGATTTTTTTAAAAAGGGAATTGCATTGCTTAGAAAATAGTACTGGCTATTGAGATTGGTGGAAATCGTCTGTTCCCATGCATCCTCATCCAGGTCTTCTATGTTCCCAGTGGGGCCCGCAATACCCGCGTTATTGACAAGTACATCTATACCGCCGAGCACAGAAACTGCTTCTGCCATGACGCGGTCGACGTGATGCTTTATGCTGACATCAACTACACCACCGTGCATTCCTGGATATTCGATCTTCATGCGGTCAACGGCACTCGCATTGATATCACAGATGTAAACTTGCGCATCGATTTCATAAAAAGCCTTGGCAATGACGGCTCCGATGCCCGCTGCACCGCCTGATATAATCACCTTCAACTTCGGTGGCGGAGTCAGCAAATCTACAATTTTCATATGGCTCTCCTTTTATTCCGTTGCGGGCTTCATAGGGGTGAGACGAGCCTCAGTATTGATTGCTCTTGCTAGCATTGGTACTAGCAGCAAGCCCAACATCGCGGCAATCACAATTACGTAAAAACCGGACGAACTTACGCCTGTATTTTTTTCCATAAGCCCAAACAGGTAAGGTCCGACAAAACCACCCATCAAGCCGATAGTGTTGATGAACGCCAAACCTGCTGCCGCCTGAATACCTTGGAGGCGCTTCATGGCGATTGCCCAGTATATTGGCAGCACCCCACCAGCAAAAAAGGCAGTTGTACCAAACAATGCGATACGCACGGCAGGGTCGTTAATTAGCGTAAACGTCACGGAACTTGCAATCAGCCCCGAAGTGAACAGACCTAAGCAATAGCAATCTCGCCCGATCTTGCGGTGAATTCTCGGAAGTACTAAAACACCAACAAGAAAACCGAACCCGATACTGCTGGATAGAAGTCCAACCGTTAGCGGGGACGTGATTTGCATCTGCTGAATCATGGAAGGTGTAAAGAACATCAACCCTACGAAAGCAACCTGATTCAAAAAGTAGATCAAACCAATAAGAATCGTTGTTGGCCGTTTCAATGCATTGACCCAATGGCCAGAGTATTTATGCGAATCCGCATGATCGGGTAAAACCGCATGGGCTTCAAGAGACGCGGCCTCCTCCTTGGTCAACCAACGTGCATCACTCGGACGCTCAGGCAACTTGAACCACAGAATTACACCCACAATGATGCTAGGCAGACCTTCAAGCAGAAACATCCACTGCCAGCCATGTAGTCCGCCAATTCCGTCCATCTTCATCAACGCTCCGCCGATAGGATTGCCGATGACCAGCGCTAGTGCCGGCGCTAGGTAGATCCAACCGATAACAATGGCCCGATCCTTAGGTGCAAACCACAGAGTGACCATATACATGAGCGCAGGAAACAGACCTGCTTCGGCGATACCTAGCAGTACCCGAAGTAAGTAGAAAGACCATTCGCCTTGAACAAACATCATTGCTGAAGATAAGGCGCCCCAGGTTACGGCGATCCTAGCAATCCAACGACGCGGCCCAATTCGGTGAGCCAAAAGATTGCTTGGAACCTCCAGCAGTGCATAACCTAGAAAGAATAGCCCCGCGCCCAATCCATAGGCGGCAGCGCTAATGCCCAAGTCTGCGCTCAGTGCAACTTTGGCAATTGCAACGTTGGTACGGTCGAGGAAAGACATGAAGTAAATGGCGCACATCAAGGGAATCAGTCGAGCCATTGCTCGCCGAGTAGCGAGCCAATGAGTCTCAGCGGTACTGAGCATGATCGTCATAGTGACACCTCTTTTTTGTTATTTTTTTGGGTTGTGGCGGAATACTTACAAGTGAACGTTGTGCTTGCCTTTTAGCCCGAGCATTTGCCGGGCTTCGTCGGGCGTAGCGATCTCATAGGACAACTCTTCGAGAATGTGGCGGATCTTGCGCACCTGCTCGGCGTTGGTCTTGGCCTTTACGCCCTTCGCCAAGTAAATGCTGTCCTCCAAGCCGACGCGCACATTGCCGCCCATGATCGTTCCCATGGTCACGAACGGCAGCTGATGCCGGCCGGCGCCAAGGATGGAAAATTCGTAGTTATGACGGCCGAACAAGCGATCCGCCGTGGTACGCATAATCATCAGATTTTCCGGGTCAGCACCGAGACCGCCGAGGATACCGAAGCATGACTGGATGAACAGCGGCGGCTTAACCAAGCCTTGCTCAACGAAGTAAGCCAGGTTGTAAAGATGGCCGACGTCGTAGCATTCAAACTCGAAGCGGGTGCCATGCTCACCCAGTTCAAGCATGATGTTTTTTATGTCCTTGAAGGTGTTCTTGAACACCACGTCTTCCATACCTTCGATGTGATCCTTTTCCCAATCATGACTCCAAGTGGAAATCTTGCGGGCTATTGGATGAATCGAGAAATTCATTGAGCCCATGTTCAGCGAACACAGTTCCGGCTTGGCGATCATCGGGTACGCGAGCCGCTGCGCCAATGTCATGCGAGTGCTGCCGCCGGTGGTGATGTTAATGATCGCATCGGTGGCCTGTGCGATGGCCGGGACGAACTGACTGAACACTTTCGGATCTGGAGTCGGCCGACCATCCAACGGATCGCGCGCATGAAGATGCAGAATCGCTGCGCCGGCTTCGGCGGCTTCAATGGATTGCCGCTCGATATCCGCTGGCGTCAACGGTAGGTATTCGGACATTGATGGTGTGTGCGTCGCACCGGTAATCGCACAGGAAATGATGACTTTTCGGTTCGACTGACTCATGGCGTTGACCTTATTGTTATCGGGCATTGCAGGTGCGATTAAGACTCCGCAGCCACTGCTTGTGGAACGAAGCTTATTGCAGTTTATGTTCGCAGGTAAGATCATTACCGGACAGCGATGAATCCCTAAGGGACAACCAGAGGAGCCGTCCATGCCACCGAAAATGCCTTTGTTCAATGAACGTATCTACGCGCCGTACAAAATTGCAGCACTGGTAGAGGTTCTCAGCGAACAGAACATCGCACCAGCCGATAGCTTGAAAGGTAGTGGTGTGGACGAGGACAAAATATACGACGCCACGGCACTAACATCAGTGCGTCAGTACGCGACGGTTTGCGGCAACGCGCTATCCTTGTCCGAAGATTCAGCCACACCGTTCAAGACCGGCTCGCGCCTGCATCTGTCCGCTTACGGCATGTATGGTTATGCGCTGATGTCTTGCCTTTCACTGCGGGACTACTTTCGGCTGGGCGTGAAGTACCACTCCCTAGCAACACCCACCCTGACTATCGAATGGAATGAGTACGAAAACGAAGCTGTATGGACGTTTCCGGACGCAGCCATCCCGAGCCCTTCGCGGGAAATCAAACAGTTCTGGATCGAGCAGCAGTTCACTCAACATGTCACCCATCTGCAAGATGTTTTCGGCAAAAGTTGCCCACCGACCAAAGCCTGTTTTTCATATCCCGCCCCGGCGCACGCGGAGATCTATACGCAGTATTTGGGATGCCCATGCATATTCGATCACGATCAGTGTGAACTGCATTACGACAGCTCGATCCTTGATCAAAAACCGCATCTGGCTCACCGGCTAACCGCGACGGTACTGCAAGAGACGTGCGATCGGTTGATCGGTCAGGCGAAAGTGAATTCGGGAATTTCCGGCGAGGTGTACCAGATAATGATGCTAAAGCCCGGGGAGTTCCCAAGCATGGAAGCGGTGGCAGAGAAGCTACACATGACCGCTCGCAGCTTGCGGCGCAAACTCCAGGAAGAAGATACCTCGTTCGTAGCCATTACCGATGACGTGCGTTGTTCTTTGGCTATGGAGTATCTCAAGACAACGATCATGAGCACCGACGATATTGCCCTGCTCCTAGGTTTTTCTGAGCCCACGAATTTTCGACGGGCCTTCAAGCGCTGGACCGGAAAAACCACAAAGGAATATCGTCAGGGATGAAGCTAGGCTTCATCCCTGACGCGCGATAGAGGTTTAGAAAATCGACAAAGGATAACTGACGATCAACCGGTTTTCGTTGAAGTCGGCGAGACTGAAATCACGCTTGATCACCGAGTTACGCCAGCGCAGGGACAAGTTCTTCAATGCGCCACTTTGCAATACGTAGGTCAACTCGGACTCGCGCCCCCACTCCTTGCCATCGGTAATGCCGCCGGAATGAACATTCGAGCCGCTGATATAGCGGTTCATCAAGGTCAGGCCCGGTACGCCGAGCGCGACAAAATCAAAATCGTGTCGTAGTTGCCAGGAGCGCTCCTCAGCGAAGTCATAACTGTTGCTGAAACTATCGTTAGCGAGCGCCGCTCCACTAGTCCCGTTCAAGCGCATCCAGTTATCACCATCGACCTTTTGAAGACCGACATAAAATGTGTTCGCTTTATAACGCGCGGATAACAACGCTGAATATGTCTTGTTATCCAGTTCCCCTGCAAGTTTTTTACCGTCATCCTCGCCACTGAAAAATCCAAGATTCGCCCCTAACACCCAATCACCAATTTTCTCGTTATGAGTGAAATTAAAATAGCGCTGCTGATAGATATCTTCTAATTGCGAATACCATGCGCCGACCTGGCTTTGATTATTGTTAAACGCATATTCCATGCCGGTAAAATTAAATCGGTCTGACGTTACACCCGGACGATTGAACATCGACATTCGCTCCATGCTCGCATCGTTCCGCGGGCTGTTACCACGAAACTGCCCGCCATAAAAAGTGAAATTGTCCAGATCTTTGGAAGTGATTTGCGCGCCGCGGAACGTCTGCGGCAGTGAGCGGCCATCGTCTGAGCGAATCACCGGCAAGGCCACTACCCATTCTCCGATTTTGACTTGGGTTTTGGCGAAACGCACTTTAGCGGCCACCGCCAGGCGCCCGAAATCGTCGGCTGGACGCCCGTCATCGTGAACCGGCAGCAACTGCGTGTTGGTAGTGCCCTTACCACCATCAAGCTTTTGAGAATAGAGTCCTAACGCATCTAAGCCAAAGCCGACTGAGCCCGAGGTAAAACCGGAGCGGGCATCAACGATTATGCTTTGCGTCCACTCCTCGGCTTTGGCTTGTGGATAGGCGCTTTCGGTAAAATTACGATTAATGTAGTAGTTTCTGAAGTTGGCGTTAACATGTGCGTCATCAATGAATCCTTCCGCAACACACGTTTGTATTAACGAGCCACTAAAAAAAAACACAAATGTCGCTGAAGCTACTTTGCCGTTCATCTTGTGATATCGCATATAATTCTCTTTTTGTTTTTATTAGAACAGACGTCTATACCCAGACTTGAAGGCCTTATTTCCTTGCCGCTTTGCGATTACTAGTTAGGAACCGACTGAATCTGCATAAGAGGTATTGCAATATTATCGGCAATCCAGGACAACCATAAGATCTTTAGCAGACATAAGGAGATCCATAGAGGACATTCTCTTATCCGCCGCCTCATTGGAGCTGCTTGTTCACCTAGGCTTTCGACTTCCGGCGACTGAGGCGATGGGCGATGCCGGTGAGAAACCGCGATTGGTCGTCATGGCTTAACTCGGCACTGAAGACCACATTCAGCCGCAGATGGGGCTCAGCGCACGCGCTGCTTAGTTGCAGCTCTCGCACGTTCACGGCGTCTTATTGCAGGCAACGAGGCGCAGCAACGGATATAGGTGTTTTGCGTACACGCAGAGCTGCCCCCATTCGCGGTTGTCGTAGGGCGAGAGAGGAACCCGTACAGCTTCACGAAACTCCGCAGATTCTTGCGGAATAGGTCGAGTCGATCGATCAACTCGCAGGCTTCTCCCAACGCGCGGTCGACTTTTTTTTCAGATCGATACTGTCACCACGAGCTTCAGCTGTGCGCTTGAAATCCAGCGCAGGAAGGCGCTACTCCACCAAAAAAGCGTAGCGCTTGGCTAATCGCTCCTTACGGAAACTAGTAGTCGCTGAGCTTGCTGGCTGCCGCCTTGGGATTGAAGAAGGCCATGGCGAACGCCATGACTTCCTGCCAATGATAAATCCCTTCGCGATTCACTTTTTCTGCAGGTAATAGATGATTTGGGGGGCGGGTTATATCGTTCAGCTCAGCCTGGTGTAGCACGGCAAAAGGCGTCGAGCATATGTTGCGACTCGTGAAGAAGTCGAGAATGCCCGCGCTGCACCGAAAGTGCGGTTCAGTGGGTAATCGCACGGACTTGCTCACCCATTTGCATTCGGCCTGACCAGTCATTGCCTAATGGAATGCTAGATCCGGATGAGGCAGTCATGGTGCTTATCGATCACCAGAGCGGGTTGTTCCACACCGTTCGCCATGTACCCAATCCGATCTTCGCGCACCTTGACCAAGTGCGGGAGCCTTTTTTCTTGCCGCCGATACGAATGCCCCCATAGACTGCGCGGCTATCAGCCCCTGGTCTGGTGTTTTCACTGACCGCCACTCCACTCGCATGGGATGCGCCGATGCCGTATGTCTATAAGGGTCTGGCCACCGTCACCGTCATGGCCCGCTATCTCGGACAGACACCGGTCGAGCTGACCACACTCGAATGTCCGGTGCGCCTACTCAATGTCGGCCCCGGTCGTGTCCGCATCGAACTGCAGCATTACCTACAGGGCCCCAAGGACTCCAACACGCTGCGTGTAATGCTGCCGCACGGGATGATGGTGCAAGGACCAATAATCGATGGCTGTAACGAACCCACCGGTGGTTGGCTGCTGATCAATGTTGAGCAGTACGACTTAGTGCTTGAGCAACATGGGAACGAGGAGCGATGGAAATGGCAATGAACGAGAGCGATCCACTGACCCTCTTGAACCTCCCAGCGGCACTCGCGTCCAGGCGAGCTGCTTGCTGACCGCCATCATCACCGCGCGGAGCTTCAGCGATCTGCTGCACCGCGTATCGTGCCGAAGGCTTTGCTTTGGGTATCCAGACCGTCCGGGCACTGGGCCCGATTGACATCGAAAACCTATCTCTCTTGTTGGAGTCCCCAAAAAGCGCATGGAGCATCTCCACGGATGATCGTGCAAGGCATTCATGAGGAAGTGGTGCGCGCGTGTAATGCCGCGCGCGAATTCGTGATGTCAACGTCGATGGCGGGCCTGCGTGGAGCTTATCCTCGCCTGAACGACGAAGCTGCACACTGGCCAGCCTCATGGCGGGGGGGGGGGGCGCCGAGAGTAGTACCCAACACTCGGACAGTCTGCCTCTGGCCGATTTCTGCGTGCCACCAACGTCAGCTTTTAGTCGGTCACCGCCCTGCGCGAAGAGCTTCGATTGACCAGTGCCTCGACGCTAACGGTGCGGCGGTCATCTTCAACAAGTCGCCGCGGCGACATGGTGTTGGTAATAACGACCGCTCGTAGCCTTGGCGGGTGAGGGAGTTGATGGAGCCGCCCAAGCGCCGCACGGTTGCACCCATATGATGCGCACGTTCCACCATGCGTTTCGGTATGGTAATTGCGTCTTTGGCGATCCCTAGTTCCAGATCCAGTTCCAACTCGAGGTCGCGGGCCGCAGCCGTGAGGTCGACACCCTGCAGTTTCGGCGTAACGCTGCCGACGAAGACTATAGGCCCATGGTGCCGAATAAGTAGGTGATGTCTACAGGTAACGTTGCACGGAGGACACCCAGTCTAATAAAGCGGTTCCGAGTAACTCAATCACCTAGAGCCCTATTTCAGCCAGTTCAATTCTAATCCTTTCAATCAACTCGTCCTTATTGGCATCATCGTTTGATATGAGGTAACCAGCGAAAATTATGCTTATCGGATGAACTCCGAGCACATCTGCCATCTGCTCGATTTTGTCTAGCGACGCACTGCCTCTTCCTGCTTCAAGGTTGCTTATGTAGGGCTGGCTTGGACCCAAGCTTTCTTGCGAGACGTCTCGTTTGAGTCGATATGACCTGATGGAGGTGCCAATGGCCTGCTTTAGTTCCAATCGCATGAATACTTCTCACAAAAGGAACGATAAAGCCGGTCAAAACTGATTTGCACTATACTGTGCACAGTATAATTAGCGTCTTAGTGTGATTTTTACTGGGAGGGGCGTTTTTCCTCCCCGCTTAGCTTCGACGCAATGCCCTCCTCCCATTTTGGGCCGTTAGATGCTTCGACAGCGGCTATTAAAGGGGCTCGGCAAGGCGTGTTGCATTAGTGAGACTGATACGTCTATGAAAACGAAATGATCGGGCACTCCCGTCTACGTCGAAGTGCCGAGCGCACGTTGCTCAAAGACGAAGCGTTTTTTGTCCGCTTGCGAACGCTCAATGAGCTTGATGAGCTCTGAGGGGCGCAACACCTGGAGCCGGACCAGGCCCGCCAAGTAGAAGGAACAAAAATGGGATTTCAAGATGATTGTGGCCGCGAGGGTCGGCCCGAAGAGGTAAAACGCATAAACCAGTCGGTGGAAGCTGAGCTCGCTGAGTGGGCAAAACGGTGGGAGCTAGATGGCGTTTGCATCATCTGCCGAAATTGCGGGGGCAAGCAAAAACTTTCAGATTCTGGAATACCCTTCGAGAATCATTACGAAAAATCCTGTAAGTCTATTCCCGACCCTCAACAATACCCTTTTGGAGACTTAGGGAAAATTTTGTCAGGATGGCATGTAGCTCTATGGTGGTTTGATGACGATGACCATTGCTAATTAAGAATTATTGACAATTTTTCTAATTATCGTTCAGTACACGGAAGGATGATTTATCTTGGGAAATGAATAAACAAAAATGTTGATGAGCACCCGCAGCGAAGAAAACGCCAATCGATAACTAATGGCAGGATGGACACCGCTGCTGGTGTCAGACCTCTGTAAAGGGATACACCAAGGGCTTTTCCACCAGTTGGTGTGGAAGCGCGAAGGTGGCCCCTGAAGATCACATTTATTGGCGTCGAACCTCGACCGGCCGACAACTATCCGCCGCCACTTACCTTTTCGAGCAGCATCGGCAGTACCTCGGCGGCAGCCCCTATCAGCATTAACTCCTTTTGGTCACCCATCGCGACGTCAGCCCTATTCACATGAATGACTGAAGCACCAGATGCCAACGCAAGGTCGGGAAGGCCAGCGGCAGGCATGACGATCCCAGAGGTGCCCACCGAGACCATGAGATCGCAATCCTTCACCAGTAACACTGCGGCTTTCCAAGCCTGGGGTGGCAAATCCTCTCCGTACCAGACCACCGCAGGGCGCATTCTTCCATTACAACGCTGACATCTAGGAGGCTCGATCAGAGCCCCCTCCTCAGGCACTGCGGATTGATCAGGAGATACAACCGCGGGCCTATGGCAGGCGAAGCACTTGGGCATCGCTAAACTGCCATGCAAATGCACTACATTTGAAGAGCCTGCTCGTTCATGGAGGTCATCAATATTCTGGGTGATTACAGAAACCTGGCGCTGTAAGTGAGCCATGCTCGGTATCGCAAGATGTGCGGCATTTGGCTCGGCCTGAGCGACTCGGAGACGGCGCCATAGATACCATCCCCATACCAAAGCCGGGTTTTCCCGAAAGGCCTTGGCCGTCTCTAGTTCCCTCGGATCGAGTCCGGCCCAGATTCCAGAAAGTCTTTCGCGATACGTAGGGATACCGCTATCGGCGGAGATACCAGCTCCAGTGAAAAAGACCACCTTCTTGGCCTTCTGTAGTACTTCTACAGCTTGCTCTATGACAGTCATGGCACCAATTTCCTCCCATCTTCCCGCTTTGGATTACTGGAGTTGTTGCTGAGTACTATTACTATTTGTTCAAGCAGGCAACCCTCGATGAGCAAATGAGCGGGCTCCTGTGACTGTTTGACGGAGACACGTGGCTGTGAGCAGTCTGTCGCAAATGGCAGTTTTCAGCGGCTGTCAGAGGTATTTACCAGTTTTCCGTCGAGGAGCAAAAAACAGGGCTGAATGTTCCTATTCCCATTTTTTTTGCTTGCTCTTCTATTCGGCCAGCCTGTAGCACGTCTTGCTTAGTGGGAAAGTGGCGCAACAAAAAATGTGCATCTCTTCTTACCCGCTCGGGCACCTGTGTGTCGCTAGCGAGTTCCGTCAGGAAAGAGTGGGCTTGTGCAACACACCTTGTCCGCTCGAATGGCATCGTCATTTTAGTCTCCAATGTTGAAATCGATAGCACAATGTAATGAGGCGCATCCGGTCAATAGATATCCTCAGCGTCCGAATCCAAGTCCCCAGGGCGGAGTAGGTATTGGGTAAGAAGTTTGTGATGCGGGTAGCGATTCTCGAAGCGTGGAAGCAAGCCATTGAAGATTTCTTCTCCCGCAGGTGTTCCGGTAACCCGACGGGTCACGAAATCGGCGATGGCCAGCCGCACTTCAATTTCACTCTTGTCGAGTGGGACCTCCTCTACTATGTCATCGAGATGGGTGGTCGGACCATATCTCACTGGTTTTTTTGTCATCTTTCTTACCTCCCCGCAGAACCTGACTGGTAAAAATAAACCGTACATCAAATTCCGGTCGATACAGCTGAAAAGCTTCTAACTAAAATGTACGGTGCGGAATTCGAAAATACTTCAAACACCCAAAAAATGAAATCACCGGAATCTTGTGTACGGTTGAAAACAATTTCGGGCATGCATGTAATATCCGATAAACCCTGCTGAGCGCAGAATTGAAAGCGTGATAGTCAGAGGTTATGTTCAACTCTTCAAGGCGGGCGGAAATGATTAAGTTTGAGCTGTCGCAGGAAGAACAGGAATATCTGTTATTAATGGATAAAAAGCGTAATCGCGACAGACTAATTACCGCCGTTGGCGCTGTGTCTCCAGAGGACCCGAGCGTGTCGCAATTTCTATAAAAGCGGTACTACGCAAATCCGATCCACCGGCCCGCCCAAGAAGCTTCGCTTCCATCCAAGAAAAGGTAGAAAAAAAACAAAAATTCTAATGAATAATTTATCCATGAACGGGTTAACAAAGAATCAACTTACATTGTCATTCGCTAGTTACTTTAGTTGGATTCAGCCCCTCAGCCATATTCTGCTCGTCAGAGAGGTCACGGTAACCGGCCTCAGTTTAGAGCACCAGCTTGTTCCAGTTGAAGGGCAGGTAGCCGACAGCCTTGAACACGGCATTTAATGAGGCAATTATTTCAATTATTTTTCTTGTTTTTCACAATTGGCATAACCTTGCCAACACTTTTAACTTTACGATTTAGCGGGCTACCTACGATAAACTCGGAGGGGTCGATATTTTTACGTCTAGCAATCACCGAAGCATATATCAAACGTTCGCGCTCCCTGCTAAGTTGTTTGTTCAACTCATCTACCTTTGCCTTAAGCTCCTCAATCTGTCGATCCTTGTCACGTTCCTTTGCAGCTTTGATTGACTTCTCTTGATCGAATTTTATCTCGCTAGCCGCATAAGCTTTCATCAGCTCTTTAACCCGCTGGAATTCACTTTGGAACACTTTATTACGCCATAGTGTTACCTTAGAAACACCTGCTTGCTCTGTAATGTATTTCCAGCAGAACATAGCAGGTTCGATTAACTGCCTTTCAAATTTGTGTAACACGGAAAACGCCTTATCCCATTGCTCCTGAGTCGTCGCCATTACTGTCCACCGCCACACTGAAATGCGCAGTCGTCCGGTTTGGACCCTTCAGTTCTGAAGGGCTGGAAATCCTGCACCTCTTCTGCTTGGGTGCTTGTGAGGATTAGTTTAGATCGTTCAAGTATCGAGGTGGCGTTTCGATAGATAGTCATTTGATGTTTGATGTGCATCTCCACGGACTCGACTGGGACGTCTGGCCGGTTCAAAACTTCGAAAAGCCGACCAAGCTCATTTTCCGCTTTGTCACGTTCAACTGCTATATTCTGCCGCTGTGCAGGATCATAGAGGTCAAAGACAAACTCTCGGCAACCTAAGCCATTGTTGCCTGTCAAACACTTCAAGTGGTACTCACAGGGCTTCAGGTTGATGTCACGGATACAGAATCCTAAAGGACTGTAATGTGCCGCTTGAAGTGATAAATTTAGGTGTGCTTCAAGCTCATGGATCGGAATTTCAATCTCTCTCCAAGACTTTATTTTATCGGGTAATTCCCCGATAAATCGCGATTGTTCACTCAGCATCAACTCAGCAACCTTGGAAGCCCTCTCTCGTGCGGTCTGATGGTCGTAGTTATCACCTTGGGTGTCAGATCTTCCCATCCACTTGTTGACGATACTTGCTGCAAGCCCAGCTCTAAATAGAGAATTAGTTTGCCAGTGCCGCCCCATATGAGTTTGAAAGGAATTGATAATATCAGTCTTAACTGAAACCCCATAACGTGTGAATGCTGAGTCGACCTCATGATTATATTTAGATGGCTTAATCGAGTAGACCACTGCATTGTACCCCAAGATACAAGGTATATGCTCATTATAAATCCCACCCAAACTGCTTGGAACGACAAACAAATAGTCTGACACTTTCTGGGTGATACTGAAGGATTTAGATGATATATCTATACCCTCAGAAAGAATTTCATTTTTTATCTCTTCTAGATGCTCGGCTTGAATTTTGGTATTCAAAGTAACAAAACTTTTAGCAATTGCATTTTTAATACTATTATACTCCAGCAAATACCCACTGCCACTTGTATAATTGAGATTTTTTGAAGTTACTGCCTTTCTATAAAAAGCAGTGCGCTCACCAGATAGCTTCAAGTAAGAAGAAAAACCGCCACTAGCACCTGAGTTAATTCTAGTCATAGATTTCTGATTAAAAAACTCAGGGTACAACTGCTCCGCATCAAACAACGGAAGGAACCGTCGATAATCATATCCCCCACATATAATATTTGTAAGCGCCTTAATAGCATCACCATAACGTAAACAAACACAACCGCGGCCTGGGTGAGACTTTAGACCAGACACGGCAAACCATTCAATTAAATTCATGGTTCTTGATTGAGCAAATTTTTTAATAAAAGAGGATTTAATCCTACTAGCTTTTATAGATCTACCATGAATAAATTCAAACAGTTCGTCACACGTGATCAGATTACTACGAAATTCAACCAGCTCAGAAATACGCCGCTTGACATCTTTACCACAAACAAAGTGCTTATTTTTAACACTACCTATAGATTTCGATATAATTGTCAGACCAAAGCTTTTATAAAACTTAACCAACGAACTCGCATCGTTTGCAGTAGATGACAAAGGCAGGTATTCCTTTAGTCGTCTGAGCTCAATCAACTCTTCATCCGCAAATGGTTTTAGCAACGCGAGCCTTTTTTTTGCTATAGCAACATTAGCCGCTGATAACTCGGCTAATTTTTCAATAGCCATTTTCAGTTCATCTTCAATAGCTTCTACCCTTTTTTGAAAGCGTCCGTCTATCCATTCCACGATAGCTCCGCTTTCTATAATTTTCGCCTGCGCTCGAAAACGCTCACATATCGAATTTATTCTTTCCACTGCCTCCTGGAACACTGGCCGCCAGACCTTTGGTATATAACGCGCGATAGGCTCCGATCCCTTTTCTGTCCAGACTCTACAAAAAAGGTGACCATTTATCTCAACCAAACAATCTTTTGGAAGGCGCAAGACCTCCCCAATTCGCAAGCCTAGCCCGTATTGGAAAGCTTGTGTCAGGATGGAGAGCATATCGAGTTGGGCACGCACACTCCCGTCCCACTGGTCATCTATAGCCCATTTCAAGTGAATAATCGCCCTGATCAGCTCAGGCATGGGTAGTTTTCTCTCTACCGCAACGTTTCCATACTCATCAGTAGGCCGGAAATGCGTTGAACTCCGAATGAGGTTAACTGGCTCAGACAAGAGGTGGCTAGCCTTTAAATATCTAACAAGCATATTTAAGGAATTGCACAAAGTCCCACCAACTGCATAGTTATCCTTTATATAATTAATGGCTTGATCGTAAGTATGTTGATTGATATCAGCGAGCCCAGCAACATTAACCTTGGCAAGCAACTTAACTGATGCTGCAAGATTTTTGATTCGCGTTGATCCTAAGGGCTTACTTCTTGCTCTTAAGTCCCAAAGATAGGCAACCACAAACACCTTGTTCAGTATCGACAACTCATCATTTGAAGCGCTGTTATCAAAAAAATAAACTTTGTCTTTACCTTGGTAGACCCAACTCTGATCTTCCCAGCCGGATGCTGAGAATAAGTTCATTTTCACAAACCTGACTTTTGCTTCTTCAGCCAGTTTTTTCAGTTTCAGGCTCAGCTCTTCATGCAGAAGATTCTTAATGATAGGCGCTTGCATCACACCTCCTTTTCATTAATCAAGGTCACGTGCTTTCCTTCTGAGTAAGCAATAGCCGCATGACACCCCGCTATTGATTGATCAAACACTGACACCACGTTAACCGTACTAACCAACAATAAATTATCTTTACGCTGGATTAAATTTGCAAGTGCATTTATATGAGCTGATTTATTTTTGCTGGGACAAAACTTTTTACATGAATAGCATGCCACTGCGGGTTCTTCAAAGCAGGCAGACTCAGTTGCACATTTACCGATTGCTGTAAAACAGCGGGGCTCATATACCGCCCGAGCATACATATTGCCTTTTAAATCATCCTCTCTCAGCCACGCCGCCGTAAAGTTCTGCTGTTCGATTCGGCTTTGCGTTGCCTGCTCTAATATCTCCCACATTTCCTGCGTAAATCGGAAGTAGTGCTTCACACACTGTGTGCTGCTGTGGTCTAGCAAGTCTGCCACTTCCTCCGGAGTACAGCCCGACATTACAGCCTGAGTGCCAACGGTATATCGAAAACGGTAGGGATGTAGGTTAAATCTCTTACCAGTTCTCGGGGATAGTGGAAAATTAATTTCAGCGTATGCCAAAGCATTAGTTAAAGATGATGTACGTCTGTGATAAACATACGCCTGCTTTTCTTTATCATCATAATATTCATTAGATAGACGGGTCTCGCCACGCCAATATTTGCTGCCTTTGAAGTTACTCTGGCACTCCAACCTAAGAGTGCGGGATGATATGAAAATTGGTAAATCTTTCGGATCGACAGTACTCAACTCAAGATCAATTGATTCTATATATCTTTCAATAAGGCTCGTTGTTCTCTCGTTTAGAATTCGAGCACTAAACTGTGAACGCCTATAACGAGAAAAATTCTTCACACGAGGAACATTCAAGTAGCGCAGACCTGTTTTGTTATCTTTAACGTAATCCTTTCTTTTTAAAAGCGATATTTGGATCGGCCTCAAACCAAAATTTAAGCAAAGGTCAATCAACAATCGCAAGTATAAAGGATGCTTCTCGTTTTCTACTTCAGCTGAGAGTACGCTGATCTCTTCCCTAGTAAATGGCCCATTTTCCTCGTCCATTAAAAAAAGCGCAGCATAGCTATTGGAGTTGTCTGTATAGCCTCGCAGATTTATGAACTCTTCATACGTTGCAAACGAGAGACCTTCATATTCATGTAGAATTAAAAAATTCAAAAATTCTTTCGCGCACGATATCAAGCGAGTTTTTTTATCTTGAATAGGTTCTAGGCTTAAAGAAGTCAGCACACCTTCGACATCAAGGCCAGACTTTATTCCAGACGCAAATTTTGTCAAAAACCTAAATCGCTCAATAAGTGTACCTTGCTGATATCGCTCTAAGATGTACTTTACATAGCTCCCCACGATGTCTTTCAAATCGCCACCCAACTGATTAAGTTCTGCTGCTTTCAGATAAATAAATTCAGTCGTATCGTCGGGCACTATGATAATTGATTTGAAATCACCATTAGCCGTGAATACTTCCACATCATAACCCAAGCGGTTTTTTATTTGCCTGCTAGCGAACGGAAGTTCGTCGAGTTTGTCTGGAACTTGCGTGACAGCATTGTTATTTTTCATTAACAGCTACCTATCACATCTTCTATCCACCCGTTAGGATTGACTGCTTGCTGTTGAATTACGATTTGCATCTCAGCAACTTTCGCTTGAATAGAGCCTTTTGCATAACGTTCTGGCATTTGGCTGTTCCGTGCCCAACCTCCTGCGGCCTCCTGGATTGGCGACTTGAGAATCATGCGGTTTAATGCGCTTTGATTCTTGAACTTCTTGTCGAGTGCTTCATTCAACAAATCATGAAAAGTATTACGCAATCGGTGCGGGCTAAGTAAGCCTTTGAATTCAGGGTATCTGCCGATAAGCTCATTGAGAATTGCATTGGGGGTTTGGACTGAGAGGGGCAGACCATCTCGATAAGATACAAACAGGTAGTTGGACGCCTGCCAGTTTACAAATTGTTTCCTAACCTGGACAATGTAATACTCGATCAACTCAGCTAGGTCATCGTGCAAATCTACTTGGCGACCCAATGTTTTAACGGACGGTGTTTCCATGCGAGGATAATCGACCGCATCAACTGTTTTCAGGATGTCATAATATTTGCGTCTACCTGTCAGCTGGAAGTGATTGAGCTTTAATAATAGTGTCTCGCCTTTACGATTGCCTCCTAACATAAGCAGCATCAACAATATGTAGTTGCGCCAGCGAACCTTACTGGTTTTCCAAGGATTCAAATCATTTCGTTCTGAAGGATCAATAATTGCCATAAATTTGGCTTGAAGATCCGAAGTGAGACCAACCTTATCTTTACGACTCGGCTGGAAGGGAGCCTTCGCGTAGACTTGGAACCCCGCATTCATACGCTCGTACAGCACTTGCGACACTTGCAGAGACTCGAGATCTCTTTTGCAGCGATCCTGATAAAACAGCCAAAGGTAATTGATAAAGGCCTTGGCCCCTCGCATACGTGCCGCATACCAACCCGGATCGACGAGATCACCAGTGTCTCGTGCGTAGCCGCAATAGGAAGAGAGTGCTTCGATCTCACCTATTTTGAAGGGTTCTTGATCAGCAATACGCTGGAGTAGGTTGATATCACTGCGTTCACAAAATCTGTACAGGCTCAGGATGGTGCTTTGATCCACCCTAATGGAGTTGGCCTTCAGCCCATTCTCAAAGCGCTGCAACGCGTAAGCACCGGCAAAGAGGTCGATCTGGTGATTGACCGTCACCAACTTAAGCTTCATCCCGCCCAGTTTTTCAAATTGGACGGTTGTCAATGCGTAGGCTGACGTTGACAAATGAAACATCCATATTGATGTATGAATATTTCACAGTAGCACCGACCAAAATTTCAACCACAAATGAAACAACTATTTTTTTTTAACAAACATTTTCATAGGCGGACGAGGAATGAAACATAATTTTGTACTGGCTCAAATCACGAGACGTAAAAAAGCCCCTATGACAGGGGCTTCTGGTTACTTATCCACAGATAGTGAAACAAACTAGTTATTATTGACACTATCTTTCAACGATTTGCCTGGCTTGAACGCAACGGTATTGCTGGCCTTGATTTTCACCGGCTCGCCGGTTTGCGGATTTTTGCCGGTACGGGCGCCGCGGTGGCGTTGCAGGAAGGTGCCGAAGCCCACCAGCGTGACGCTGTCCTTGCGGTGCAGAGCGCCGGTGATTTCTTCGAGAACGGCGTTGAGAACGCGGTTGGCATGTTCTTTGGTCAGATCTGCTTTTT
>Ga0160457_1000226_pt1 | contig 40680 bp, 32 predicted proteins | sample HID1972M_E6MG_FD_108242 | JGI IMG/M metagenome (GOLD analysis project Ga0160457, IMG submission 108242) | Enriched pill bug-associated microbial communities from UW Madison campus, WI, USA - HID1972M_E6 MG | ecosystem: Host-associated > Arthropoda: Insects > Digestive system > Unclassified ... | reverse complement strand
TACCTTTGCAGCCACTGTTTAGGCAGGCTTGAAAGGGGCGCCAAACGCGTTTCAAGCCTGTAAAGGTGTAAACGATGTCCCCGGTCTAATTTGTAAAGGATGTACCGGTCTCTACAGTGAGGGCATCTCCCGCTCCAACACCATTTCAACAAACGCCACCGCCGCCGCACTGTGATAATTATTCCGTCGCCGCAACAACGCCGCGCCCCGCTGCGGCGCCTCACTCGCCACCCGCAACCGGCGTAGCGCTCGATCCTCCGTGGCAATCGCCTCCGGCAACATCGTCGCCATCGGTGAATGCCGAACCACTTCAAGCAACGTACTCACCGAGTTCACCTCGATCCGCACTTGGGGCGTAATCCCGTGCTGACGAAAATACTCATCCACCGATAACCGCGTGATGAAGTCCGACGCCAGCAACGCAAAATCCAGTTGCGCAATGTCATCCGGCGCCAGCACCGCAGTGCTCTCATACAGCGGATGCTCACGCCCGACCATAACCCCCAACGTCTCAGTAAATGCCGGAATACACTCGATATCCGGACTGCGCACCGGCGTAAATGCAATCGCAATGTCCAGCGAGTCATCCGCCAATCCCGCCTCGATGTCGTCCATCGACAACTCGAAAATCTGCAAATGAATCCCCGGATACCGCGCCGTAAAGTCGCGCACCAACGGCCCGACCAGATACGCCATAAACGTCGGCGTCATCGCCAGGCGCAAGCTGCCGCGCGACAGATCTTTCACGTCATGCAACGCGCGCTGCCCCGCCTCCAGCTCAACCAACACCCGCCGCGCGCATTCGATGTAAGCCTCGCCGGCATCGGTGGGTTTGACCGTGCGCGATGTCCGATCGAACAGCGTCACGCCAAGGGTTTCTTCCAGTTGGCGGATTTGCTGCGACAGCGTCGGCTGCGACACATGCAGCGCCTCGGCCGCACGGGTGAAGCCGCCGTGATCGGCAACGGCCAGCAGGTATCGCAAATGTCGCAGCAGCATGGGGTACACCATCTATAGGCAGGGCTTATGCGAAGCATTGTATATCGGTCTTGGACGCTATGAAGCAATCGGCAGAAGATTGCTCCCACACAGCAAGCCAACCCTGAAAGGAGTGACACCATGCAACAGTCCCACGCCTACAACGACGCAAGCCTGGCCCTGACCACTCGCATTCTCGACATCAAGGCGCGCAAAAATCTCTCATGGCAGGATCTTGCCGACGGCACTGGTCTGAGCCTGGCCTACGTCACCGCTGCCCTGCTCGGCCAGCATCCGCTACCGGAAAATGCTGCTCAGGTCGTCGGCGACAAACTGGAGCTGGACGCCGATGCGATTGCATCGCTGCAAATCATTCCGCTGCGTGGCAGCCTCAGCGGCGTGCCGACCGACCCGACCATCTACCGCTTCCACGAGATGATTCAGATCTACGGCACCACCCTCAAAGCGTTGGTTCACGAGCAGTTCGGCGACGGTATCATCAGCGCAATCAACTTCAAACTCGACATCAAAAAAGTCGAAGACCCGGAAGGCGGTTCTCGCGCCGTGGTTACCCTCGACGGCAAATTCCTGCCGCTGCGGCCGTTCTGATCTGCCCCGGCCCGCACCCCGCGTGCGGGCCATCCGATCGCCCCTGAAGAGGACACGCACATGAAAGCCCTGATCGACGGTTTCCTGAAATTCCAGCACGAAGCCTTTCCGCAACGCAGCGAACTGTTCAAACACCTGGCGACCACCCAACAGCCCGGCACCTTGTTCATCACCTGTTCCGACAGCCGAGTCGTGCCGGAACTGCTGACCCAGCAAGAGCCCGGCGAGCTGTTTGTGATCCGCAACGCCGGCAATATCGTGCCGTCCTACAGCCCGCATCCGGGCGGGGTTTCGGCGACGGTGGAATACGCGGTTGCAGTGCTGGGTGTGACCGACATTGTGATTTGCGGGCATTCGGATTGCGGCGCGATGACCGCGATCGCCCAGTGCAAATGCATGGATCACCTGCCCGCCGTCAGCGGCTGGTTGCAGCATGCCGAGTCGGCGAAAGTGGTGAATGAAGCGCGAGCGCATGCCAGTGATGCGGCAAAGTTGAGTTCGATGGTGCGCGAAAATGTGATCGCGCAACTGGCGAATATTCAGACGCACCCGAGCGTGCGCCTGGCCCAAGAGAAAGGCCTGCTGAATCTGCATGGCTGGGTGTACGACATCGAGACGGGATCGATCGATGCGCTGTCGTCGGATCGGCGCACGTTTGTGCCGTTAGCGGAACAGCCGGCGACGTGTGCGGTTTACGCAAACAGCGCTGACGCAGCCTGAAACACCCCTGTAGGAGCTGCCGAAGTCTGCGATCTTTTGATTTTGAAAACCAAGATCAAAAGATCGCAGCCTTCGGCAGCTCCTACAGGAAGCGAATCGTGTCGATGGGGGTTAGCGTTTTACGCTGAGGTCGATTTGGCTCATGCGGCTGCGCACCGTGAACACGCCATCCCCCGAAAGAATCGCGCTGCGTGCGAACAAGCGCCCACTCTCCCAGTTCGAAAGCCCCAGCTCCGGCTTGTTCAGCGCGTACTGCCCATCGACCCAACGGGTGATGCCGTTGCCCACGAACGGCGCATTCACCGCGTTGTAAAACCGCTCTTGCGTCGCTGCATCTTCACTGATCAACGACACCGTGAACTGCGGGCTATAGCGGTTGAACAGCGCAATCGCCTGATCCAGATCGTCAACGATCATCAGGCTGACTTCCGGGGTTTCTTCCCACTCCCACTCGCGGCCCAATGCCGATTGCGCCAGCGGTTCAGCCAAGGCTTCAGTCTGATAACCCTCGGCGCGATACACCTCGACCGTCGCGTTCTGCCATTCACTCGGCAGGTAACTTTCGCTGCCCTCGACGATGTGCAATTTGCAGCCCTGACCGCGTGCGGTGCCGGCCTGCTGCAGCGCATCAAGAAACAGCGGCACCAATTCTGCTGCACGCTCACGCTGGATCAGGCAGACGTTCAGCGTGTTGCACACTTTGCGATCCAGCGAATTCCGCACCACCGCGGCGAAGCGTTTGGCGTCTGCGTCACGATCGGCAATCAGCCACGCCCCGCCCGTACCGTGCAGGCTGACGGCGGTGCCGGCCTGCTGGGCGATGCTGCCCAATTGACTCACCGCACGACCCGAACCGCGCGCCACGGCCAGCGACAAACGCAGGTCGGCAAACATCGCCCAACCGGCGGCGTGGTTGACGCTTTCCACCAACGACACTGCGCCGGCCGGCAAACCTGCCTTGGCCAGCGCTGGATTCAAGGCGTGGGTGACGATGGCTTGCGCGGTGCCCAAGGCATCGCTGCCAATGCGCAGCACGGCGGTGTTGCCCGTGCGCAATACGCCGGCTGCGTCGGCGAACACGTTCGGCCGTCCTTCAAAGACAAACGCGACGATGCCCAGCGGCGAGACCACTTGCTCAACTTTCCAACCATCGTGCTCGACGCTGCTGATGACTTTGCCGCGCGTCGCGGCGGCATCACGCCAGGCGCGCAGGCCGGCGATCATGTCGCGGCGCATGCGTTCATCGGCGAGCAATCGGGTGGTGGAACGGCCGCGGGACTTGGCACGTTCAATGTCGGCCAGGTTCGCCGCTTCGATCTGCGCCCAGCACTCTGTGGTTTCCAGACGCTGCGCAAACAGGTCGAAGAATTGGCTGATCGCTTCGTCAGTGACGGCCGACAACGCGGTGAAAGCCGAGGCCGCACGTTCGATCGCCACCGAGGCCGCTTGTTGATCGACTACGGGAATCAACAGCAACTCGCCACTCACCTGCTCGACCAGCAGGTGGTCTCCGGGCTGAAACCGCGCGGCCAGTTCGGGGCTGACCACGGTGACGCGGTTGCCAGCGAAAGGGATCGGGGTGCCAGCGACGAGACGTTCGAGTGCGAGAGACATGAAGCGGATTCACCATGCAGGGAGCGGCCGGAAAATGTATAGGAACACCCTCCCCGCAGGCAACACAAAACCCTTGTAGGAGCAGAGCTTGCTCGCGAAGACGGCTTGTCAGGCAACGGGTTTGTTGAATGTCAGGACGCTTTCGCGAGCAAGCTTTGCTCCTACAGATTGAGGTGTTTGGGTTAGAACACTGACCAGCCAATTCTGGCGCTAAGCATCTCCAGCGCCGCCATCCCCGCCAGCGAGTTACCCGCAGCATTCAGCTCCGGCGACCACACGCACACCGTGAACTGCCCCGGCACCACCGCGACAATCCCACCACCGACGCCGCTCTTGCCCGGCAAACCCACGCGATAAGCAAAATTCCCCGCCTCGTCATACAGCCCACTGGTGGCCATGATCGAGTTGACCTGTTGAGTCTGCCGCCGCGCGAGAATCTGCTCGCCGCTGTGTTTGCAAAAACCGTCGTTGGCCAAAAAGCAAAACGCCCGAGCCAGATCGATGCAGTTCATCCGCAGTGCGCAGTGGCTGAAGTAACTGCGCAGCACTGCTTCAACGTCGTTGTGAAAGTTGCCGAACGATTGCATCAGATACGCCATCGCCGCATTGCGTGCGCGGTGCTGGTATTCGGACTCGGCGACTTTGCCGTCGATCATGATCTGCGGGTTGCCCGAAAGACGCCGGACGAAATCGCGCATCGACAGGGTCGGCGCGGCGAAGCGTGACTGGTTGATGTCGCAGATCACCAGCGCACCGGCATTGATGAACGGATTGCGCGGGCGGCCGCGTTCGAATTCCAGCTGCACCAGCGAGTTGAAAGGCTGGCCTGACGGCTCATGACCGAGACGTTCCCAGATCGCTTCGCCGGAATGTTCGATGGCCTGCACCAGGCTGAACACCTTGGAAATACTCTGCACTGAAAACGGCGTTTCGGCGTCGCCGGCGCAGTACATTTCGCCGTCGTTGCCGTACACGGCGATGCCCAATTGATTGGACGGCACAGTGCCGAGGGCGGGAATGTAGTCAGCCACCTTGCCTTGCCCGATCAGAGGACGGACAGCGTCAAGGATCTCGTTCAACAGCGCTTGCATGCCGGGCTCCGAAGTCTCGCCCCATGGGATTGCGGGGACACTGGGGCTAGACGCTGCGCGAGCAAATCAAATCACAGTTGCCCGTGTAGGAGCTGCCGCAGGCTGCGATCTTTTGATGTTGCCTTTAAGAGACAAGATCAAAAGATCGCAGCCTTCGGCAGCTCCTACAGGGAAATTGTCGAGTCAGTGTGCGCGATCGAGGCCGGCGAGCAAGGCGCTGTCGCGGCTGTAGATGTCCGGCGCGTAGCGCACGTGGCCGTCGCTGCCGACTTGCGCCGTCCAGTAGGTCATCAGGATCGGCACTGGCGCGGAGAGGCGAAATTCGTGAGTCGTCCCGGTCGCCAACAGCGTTTCGGTACGGGCCTTTTCCGCCGGGCTCAGCAACAAATCGCGCAGCTGCATCGGGTGCTCGACCCGCACGCAACCCGAGCTGAACGCACGCGGCCCCTTGTCGAACAGCGCCTTGCTCGGCGTGTCGTGCAGGTACACCGAAAACGGATTGGGAAAACGAATGACCATCTGCCCGAGCGGATTGCGCGGGCCGGCGTCCTGACGCAAAAGGATGTTGCCGGGATTGTCCCAGTCCACATCCGCCGCGGCCAAAGGCTGGCCGTTGGCATCGAGCACTTGCAGATTCTGACGGCTGAGGAAAGTCTGATCCTTGCGGATCGCCGGCAGTTTGTCTTCTTTCCAGATGGTCGGCGGCACCGTCCAGGTCGGGTTGAGGGTCAGGCGCGTGACGCGAGATTTCAGCAGCGGCGTCTGCCGTTCGGCACGACCGACCTGGGTGCGGGTCTGCCACACCGGTTGGCCGCCCTGATACAGAGTCAGTTCAGCAGCGGCGACGTTGACCAGCAGCCCATCGGGCTCCATGTCCTGCGCCATCCAGCGGAAACGTTCGAGGTTGACCCGCAGTTGCTCGCGGCGCGTCAGCGGGCTGATATTGAGTTCGGCAATCGTCCCCGGCCCGACCACGCCGTCGGCCTGCAACGAATGGTTGGCCTGAAAACTTTTCACCGCCTCGACCAGCACACCCTCGTAAGCGTTGCCGGGCGTGCTGCCGGCGTGGGCCAGATAGCCTTCGCTGTACAGACGCTGCGCCAGTTCCGGCACGCGTTTGTCTTCCATGTCCGGACGCAGCAACGGCCCATTACCGACCGATTGCCACTGCGGCAAGGCCTTGAGACGTTGTGCGGCGTAGAGGTGACGCAGGCTCTGATATTGCGCGAGGTGTGGACGCGCGCGATCGAAGGCACCGGGAATGTCCTGCATGCCCGGCACGGCAATCGCCAACAATTCCGCCTGACGGTCACGCGGGGTGTCATCGGCATGCCACAGCGGCTCAAAGTGCGACTGCAACAGGCTGCCGTAATGCAGATCCTGCAGGGCTTGCAGGTAGTAGCGGCTGATGTCGATGTCGGCGCAGAGTTCGCCGTCCTGCGGAGGAATGCTCGCTACTGGGTAGCGTTTTGGATTCAGGCCATCGTCGGCCAACAGCGGCAATTGCGCTTGTAAAGCCTGCAAACGTCCGGATTCGCTGGCCCACACTGGCATCCAGTCCTGCTGTTCATAGAACGCCTGCAACTGGGTCAACGCCGCCACGCTCAGACGCGCAGCAATCGCCGGACAGGCCTGCGGCAGACTGATCAAAACAGCCTGCAACGGACTCTGCGGTTCGACCGGCAACTCGGCCGGTGGCGTCGGCAGCGTCTGCAAGGGCGGCAGCGGCTCATCGGCACAAGCGACAAACGGCGCAGCGAGCAAACAAATGCTCAAGTAGCATGCGTACTTTTTGAACAACTGCTTTACTCCAATCCATGGCCGTCCAGATGACGGTCAACCTTACAACAGGTGTGCTGAACAGTCAGGCTCGATCTTCGGGCGTGGCGGTTATGACTGGGAGTCAGGAGCCAAAGTGCCAAATGAGTAGCAAGTGAGGACACTTTATAAATGTTGACGTTTTTGCGCCGACTTCTGCTGTCCACCGCGACCCTTGTCGCTGTGACCAGTCCAGTTTTTGCCGCCGGCAAACCATCGCCGGTTCTCTACAACAGCCTCGCCCACGCCGCGCCAGAACTCAATCCCCAGGCGCTGAAAGGTGCATTAAGCGCCATGCAATGCGCGGTCAACAATGGGGCGAAGCCGTCCCGCCATCTGGCCGTCATCGATTATTCGCAACCGTCCACAGAACGCCGCTTGTGGATTTTCGACCTGAGCAAACAGAAGTTGGTTCTACGCGATTTGGTGGCGCACGGTTCCAACTCCGGCGAAAACTTCGCCACGCAGTTTTCCAACCGTGAAGGCAGTTACCAATCCAGCCTCGGCCTGTTCCGCACCCAAGAAAGTTACAGCGGCGCCCACGGTTATTCGTTGCGCATGGACGGTCTGGAACCGGGCTTCAATGACATGGCCCGCGATCGCGCGATCGTCATTCACGCCGCCAGTTATGTGAATCCGTTGTGGAGCAAGAAACAGGGACGCATCGGCCGCAGCCAGGGTTGCCCGGCGGTTCGGCCACAGATTGCCAAGCAAGTGATTGATCGATTGAAGGATGGCCAGTTCATGTTTTCCTGGTACCCGGATCAGCGCTGGCTGAAATCCTCGCCGTACCTCAACTGCCAACCGCAACAGGTGGCAAGCATCCTCAGCACCCACGCCAGCTAACAAAGCACCACAAAACTCTGTGGGAGCGAGCTTGCTCGCGAATGCGGTGGGACAATCAACCTATCTGGTGACTGACCTACCGTATTCGCGAGCAAGCTCGCTCCCACAATTTTGATTTGCGTCAGGCACAGACCTTCGTTTCATTACAACTTTGTCATTCAGCTGTCGGTTTGCCGTGCGGATCGCTCGGTAGCCTGATGTTGTCCCGGCGCCAACGCCGATCAACACCAACCATTGAGTGACTGACCATGAAAACCCTCCTGCTCGCCCTCACCACCCTCCTCGCCACCGGTTCCGTGTTCGCCGCGAACATGCCCGACACCGCCGTCATCCATGACAAATCCGCCTTCTACGTCAATCTGGATGTCGACAAAGTCCTCTCCAGCACCGATATTTCTCAGGCCTGCGGTGTGGTTCCGGCGCAACTCAACTACCTCGACCATCAGGGCCGCGAACATGTGCTGAACTATGACGTGCAGGGCAGCGGCTGCATCAATGACCATTGAGAGTGATCGATGAATATTCTGGTTGTCGAAGACGAACCCAAGGCCGGCAATTACCTGCTCAACGGTTTGCAGGAACTCGGCTACAGCGTAAGCCTGGCGCGCAACGGCGCCGACGGTTTGCACCTGGCGCTGGAACACAGCTTCGACGTGATCGTGCTCGATGTAATGATGCCGAAAATGGATGGCTGGGAAGTCCTGCGCCGACTGCGCAAGGAGGCCGACACGCCGGTGCTGTTCCTGACTGCCCGCGACGACATCGCCGACCGCGTCAAAGGCCTCGAACTGGGCGCGGACGATTACCTGATCAAACCGTTTTCCTTCGCCGAACTGGTGGCGCGTCTGCGCACCCTGACCCGACGCGGGCCGATTCATGAAGATGAACAACTGCAAGTCGCCGACCTGCAAATCGACGTGCTCAAACGCCGCGTAAGCCGCGGCGGAGTGCGCATCACCCTGACCAATAAAGAGTTCGCCCTGCTGCAACTGTTCGCCACGCACACCGGGCAAGTGCTCGCGCGTTCGCTGATTGCTTCGCGGGTGTGGGACATGAATTTCGACAGCGACACCAACGTGGTCGATGTCGCCGTACGCCGCTTACGGGCGAAAATCGATGACCCGTTCCAGCTCAAGCTGATCCACAGCGTGCGCGGCATCGGCTACCGTTTCGACACGCAGCCATGAGCGCGAAACGGACGTATTCCCTGACCCTGCGCTTGGCGCTGGTGTTCGCCCTGCTCGCCTTCGCGTCGCTGGCCGGGCTCGGCGCGGCGCTGTACAGCGAGCTGGAAGAACAGCTGATTCGCCGCGACGACATTTCGCTGGTCAGCCGCGTCGACCAGTTGCGCACCTTCCTTAACGACAGTAACACCCTCGAGCTGATCAAGAATAAGCCGGCGCTGTTCCAGAACATGCTCGGCAACCGCGAGGCACTGCTGACCATCGGCGCGCCGGGTGAACCGCCATTGCTGGTGGTCAATCCGGGCAACCTGACCACGCCGACATTGCCAGCGGTGCCGATCAATCACACGATGACGCTGAACGATATACAGCATCTGCCGAACGTTAACGGCGTACCGTTTTCGGCGGTGGCGGCTGAGATCGACTCTGGTGAACTGGGCAATCTGCAAGTCACAACCGGACGCCTGATGAGCGAACGCACGGCGATGCTCGCCAATTACCGTTTGAGCGTTTATGGCCTGGCGACGTTGGCGGCGCTGCTGCTCGCAGTGATCGGCTGTTTGCTGGTCTATCGCGGTTTGCTGCCATTGCGCCGATTGGCCAGGCACGCTCATGGCATCGGTGTCGGCAATCTCGGCGAACGCCTCGACAGCCAGGGCGCGCCACGGGAATTGCTGCCGATGATCGATGCGTTCAACGCCATGCTCGATCGCCTCGCCAAAGGTTTTGCGCAGTTGAGTCAGGTGTCCACCGACATGGCTCACGAACTGCGCACGCCGATCAATAACCTTCTTGGCGAAACTCAAGTCGCCCTGCATCAGAACCGCAGCATCGAAGCCTATCAGCAGTTGCTCGCCTCTAATGTCGAAGAGCTGGAACGGCTGACGCGGATGCTCGACAACATGCTGTTTCTTGCGCGCACTGATCCGGCGAGTGCGCTGAGCCAGCGTCAGGAGCTGGATGCGGCGGACGAGATGCAGCGCATTGCTGATTATTTTGAAGGGTTGGCGGCGGATGTTGGCGTGTGCATTGAAGCGCGTGGCAGCGGTGTGATCTGGGCCGAGCCGATGTTGCTGCGGCGGGCGCTGGCGAACCTTTGCGCGAATGCGATCAAGTACGGTGCGGCGGATTCGACAGTGCAGGTTGAAGCGATCGCTGAGCCTGAGGGCAGTTATCTGCGGGTGCGTAACCACGGCGCGACCATTGCGCCTGAGCATCTGGCGCGGTTGTTCGAGCGCTTTTATCGCGTGGATCAGTCGCGCGAGCGTTCAGCGCAATCGAACGGTTTGGGCCTGTCGATTGTTGCGACGATCATGCAGTTGCATCAGGGCCGGTACAGCGCCAGCAGTGCGGATGGCGTGACCTGCTTCGAACTGTTCTTCCCTGCCCGACAAACCAACACAAATCCCCTGTAGGAGTGAGCCTGCTCGCGATAGCGGTGGTTCAGCCTACCTCTTCATTGACTGATACACCGCTATCGCGAGCAGGCTCACTCCTACATTTGACCGCGGTTCGACTGATGATCAGGGTTGTCAGCATGAGGGCCGTGGCGACCGCGAAGGTGATGTGTAAACCACTGGCAATCGCTGCCGCCGGCGCTTCAGTTGGATCCCCCGCCGCCAGTGCAAACACCGCGCCCATCACCGCCGCCCCGGTGATCAAGCCCAGATTGCGCGCCAGCCCCAACAGCGCCGAGACCACCCCGCGCTGATCCTGACTCACGCCGGCCATCAACCCGGTGTTATTGGCCGCCTGAAACAACGCATAGCTGACCGCAACCATCGCAATCGGCAACACGTACGCGAACACGCCAAGGCTCATCGGCAACGACGCCAACAGTCCACAACCACAAGCCAATCCCAGCAACGCACCCGGCACGATCCGGCGCGCGCCAAAGCGATCCACCAGACGCCCGGCCGGCACACCGCCAAGGGCCGACAACAACGGCCCGACCGACAACACCAGTCCAACCATGGCGCTGCTCAAACCCAGACCATGACTCAAGTAAAACGGCCCAACCACCAATGTGGTCATCATCACGGTAGTCACCAGTAACGTCAGCAAGAGGCTGCTGCTCAATCGCCGGTCGGCAAAAAGCGACAAGCGAATAAGCGGCGCCTTCACCCTCATCTCGATAAAAACAAACAGCCCCGCGCCGCACGCGCTGACCAGCAACAACGGCAGGGTCAGCCCTGTCAGCGTCATCGCCAGCGCATAAGCCGCCAGCGTCAACACCAACACCCCGGTGCCGAAATAATCAAAGGCAACCCGTGTGCTGATCGCTCGATCTGCCGGCAGATAGCGGAACACCAAGCACGCATTGAGCAAACCCAGCGGTACGTTGAGCAGAAAAATCGAATGCCAGCCGAGATGCGCCATCAACAATCCGCCCAGCGACGGCCCGAGGGTGGTGCCGGTCGCTGACATGGTCGCCAACAAACCCATCGCACTGCCCGCCCGTGACTTCGGCACCGCATCGGCCACCAACGCGACCGTCAAGGCAAACATGATCGCCGCGCCAACGCCTTGCACCGCTCGCGCGCCGATCAGCCAACCCAGTCCCGGTGCCAACGCACAACACAACGAGGCCGCGGTGAAAATGCCGATGCCGATCAATAGCAATCGGCGCCGACCGATGCCGTCGCCCAGCCGCCCGACGCTGACAATCAGCGTGGTGACTGTCAGCAGGTAAGCCAGAACGATCCACTGCACCTGTTGGAACGTCGCATCAAACGCCGTCGCAAGTATCGGTAAGCCGGCATTGGCAATGCTGGTGTCCAGCGACGGCATCAACATCGACAGGGCCAGACTGGTCAGCGCCCAGCGGGCTGAAGTGGTCAGGGGTTCTCGCGGCATCTTTCGCTCACTTGGCAGAGGTGATGCTGCATAGCCTGAGCCTCGACAATACAAGGCACAAGACGCATGCTTTGCACTCGATACCTGCATGGAACGCCATGTCATGTCTACGCCCGATCTGAACCTGTTGATCACCCTCGACGTGCTGCTGCGCGAAGGCAGCGTCGCCCGCGCGGCCAAATGCCTGCGATTGAGTCCTTCGGCGATGAGTCGCGCCCTGGCCCGTCTGCGCGAGACCACCGGCGATCCGCTGCTGGTGCGGGCCGGTCGCGGTCTGGTGCCGACGCCGCGTGCATTGGAATTACGCGAACGCGTCAGTCATCTGGTGCAGGAAGCCGAGGCGGTGTTGCGCCCTGCCGACGTGCTCGACCAGACCCGATTGCAACGCACCTTTACCCTGCGCAACACCGACGGTTTTATCGAAACCTTCGCCGCCGCCCTGCTCGCGCACATTGCTGAAGAGGCGCCCGGCGTGCGCCTGCGTTTTGTGCAGAAGGCCGACAAGGACAGCACGCCGCTGCGCGAGGGCCGCGTCGATCTTGAAACCGGCGTGATCGACGACAGCACCGACCCGACGCTGCACAGTCGCATTCTGTTTCAGGATCACTGGATCGGTGTGGTGCGTGAGGGGCATCCCTTGAGTTCGGGAAAAGTCAGCAGCAAGCGTTTTGCCGGTGGCGAGCACATTCTGATTTCCCGACGCGGGCGCAGCAGCGGCCCGGTAGACGAAGCGCTATTCGCGCTCGGGCTGACGCGGGACATCGTCACCTCATTCGGCGGTTTTTCGGCAGCGCTGACGCTGGTGCGTGAATCGGATTTGATCGCCACTGTCCCGGAGCGCCACACCAGCAAATTGCGCAGCGGCCTGCACAGTTTCGCTCTGCCCTTCGAGATGCCGCCGATCAGCGTCTCAATGCTTTGGCATCCGCGCATGGACGCTGATCCGGCACACCGCTGGTTGCGCGATTGTGTGCGTCAGGTCTGCGCCTAACGCGCATCACCACCGGCCGGTTTATAGAAGAGGAATTTTTTCGTTTCGGCGGTTTTGCGGTACTCCTTGGCCCAGCTTGGATGGACGTTGCGGTCGTGAAAGTACAGCGCGCCGCGGGTGCGATCCGGGAGTTGTCGGTTGAGCGCTTTGCCGGCGATTTCCTTGGCCAGCGCATATTCGGAATCCTCCTTGACCTGATCGGCCTTGCCATCGCACCACCAGGAAAACTGGCAGCTCTTGGTTTCCGAACCCTGCTTGACCACCGCGCACACGGTGTCAGGAAAACCTTCGTGGCCGAGACGATTCATCACCACGTTGGCCACCGCTTCCATCTCCGGGGTGTCTTTGCCTTTGGCTTCCCAGTAGATACTGCGCGCCAGGCAGGTCAGCGGATCATCCAGCGGTGCAGCGCCGGCTGGGTCGACCGCTTGCGCTTCGGTCGGGGTAATCGATTCGGCTTTCGGCGCCGGTGCGCTGCTGACTTTGTCCGCCGCTTTTTCCTCCAGCACCTGCGCCTTCTCTTCAGCCTTCGCCTTGATCGGGGCCTGATCGGTGGCCCATGCGGAGCCCGCCAACAGGATGCAAACCATACAGCCAGCCAAGCCTTTCAATCCCATGTCAGTTCTTCCGGCAGCGCCCGCTAAGGGCAACGTGTTGCGTGGGTGAGACGCCCGGCTCCCGGGGTCTTCGGTGAGTGTAGACGGCAAAACGCCAGACAAAGTTGCGCAGAAAAAACCGTCGAATGAAGAAAAAGACATTGCACCCACCGGGGGCCTTTCGCGCATCATGGGCGCATTCAGCTCAAGGGAGATTTCCATGCGCGTCATGCCATTCGTTTTGCGTTGCGCCGCGTTGTCCGCCGGCGTTGTGTTGGCCATCCCGGCGCTGGCCAGCGATGAATCGCAACTGATCGAGTCGATCAACAGCTACCGCAGCCAGCCGCAACGTTGCGGTTCGCAGGCCTCCAATGAGTTACCGCCGCTGTCGGCCGAGCCCCGCTTGCGCCTGCCGGCCAGTGGCGCGGTGGATTTGCAGCAAGCCATGGCCAGCGCCAGTTACCCGATGGTCAATGTGCAGGCGATTACCCTGAATGGCCCGCGCGATGCGGCGTCGGCGATGCAGGCGATTCAGGAAAGTTTTTGTCAGGTGGTGCTCGACCCGCAGTTCGTCGATGTCGGCGTCAGCCGCGCCGATCGCGATTGGCGCATTGTGCTGGCGCGACCGCTGTTGTCGGCCAAACTCGGCGATGCGCAAAGTGAAGGGCAGAAACTGCTGGAGCAACTCAACGTCGCCCGCAGCCAGCCGCGCCAGTGCGGTGGTCAGGCCTTCGCCGCTGCCGCACCGTTGGCCTGGAATGCTGCGCTGGGCACGATCGCCCAGGATCACAGCCGCGACATGGCCAACAACAATTATTTCGACCACAAGGATCGCGACGGCCGCACCCCCGGCGACCGCGCTGAACTGGCCGGTTACAGCGGTCAACTGGTCGGCGAAAACATCGCCGCCGGGCAAGACACCGTGCGCAAAGTCGTCGACGGCTGGATCGCCAGCCCCGGCCACTGCGCCAACCTGATGAACCCACAATACAAAGAACTCGGCGCCGCCTACGCCACCGACCCGAAAAGCAGCGCAGGCATCTACTGGACCGCCATGTTCGGCGCGCAGTAACCTGAATCTCAAACATCCCACAGATCCAATGTGGGAGTGGGCTTGCTCACGAAGAGGCCGGCACATTCAGGATTGATGTCGACTGATCGGACACCTTCGCGAGCAAGCTCGATCCCACAGGGGGGCCTGAGGTGTTTGGAGGATTTGGGCATGACCGGGATCTAATGTGGGAGTGGGCTTGCTCACGAAGGGGTCGACACATTCAGCATTGATGTCGACTGATCGGACACCTTCGCGAGCAAGCCCCACAGTGGATTGTCGGTGGTGGGAGGATTTGGGCATGACCGAAATTAGAGGTCATACCCAAACAGCATCCCACAATGGGTAATCTCCCAGTTTTTCCACCAACCCTGCCCGCAATGGGTTGGCAACCACATATCGAGCCAGTTTTACCAAGTCCTCCTCCTTACGCAGCGCATGGTCATGAAAGCTCTGTTGCCACAAGCTGCCTGTTCGGCCGGTGGCATTGTTGATCGATCGAGTACTCAGGGATTTTGCTTCACACATCAGTTGGCCGAGTGATCCTTTCTGCAGTTGGATCAACCAATGAAAGTGATCCGGCATAACCACCCACGCCAACGATTCGGCAAAGCCCTCCTCCTGTGCTTTTCTGAATTGATGAACGACCAGTCTGCCGAGCCTGTAGTCCTTGAATATAGGCTCCCTTCCCAAGGTATTAGCGGTTAGAAGATAGATGCGATTTTGTTCGCAATAACGGCCGGTTCTGAGTCGATGGGATGAAAAACGTTCGGGCATTCCTTTGCCTTAATCATGATTGAGTTCAAAAAAAGGCTAGTTCAGCACGGGTCGTGATGGAGCCATGTTTATTGGCAAGATGTGTCTGTACACCGGATTAAAGGTGGGAGTGGGCTCGCTCACGAAGGGGTCGGCACTTTCAATATTGATGTCGACTGACCTGACGCCTTCGCGAGCAAGCCCGCTCCCACAGGGGGACTGAGGTGTTTGGAAGATTTTGGGCATGACCGAGATCAAAGGTGGGAGTGGGCTTGCTCACGAAGGGGTCGGCGCATTCAACATTGATGTCGACTGACCTGACGCCTTCGCGAGCAAGCCCGCTTGTATGGTAGGACTCGAAGGGGTGGGTGGGACCAAAAGCCAGCTTCTGACTGTTAGCCCAGTACAGACTGTGGGAGACATCGGCCCCATCCCTTCCACCAAAGCGCCGATAAAGAATGCTTCGTTCTCTTCAGCGACGATAGAAACAAGCCTGCGCCTCTTGGTGAAACCCTTCGAGTGGAAAAACCTTACAGCGGGAGTGCGAAACATGGCAATGGAAGTGAACCAATTTATTGTCGGTATCGATGTTGCGAAGGCCGAACTGGTCGTTCATTTCCAGGACAGCGGCACGCAGATGTCGCTTACCAATACCAAGCCTGAAATCAAGAAATGGCTGAGGCAGCAACCCGCCAATACTGCCTTGTGCGTTGAAGCCACCAATGTCTATCACTTGGACGTGGTGGAGATGGCTTATGCAAAAGGCTTCAAAGTCTATGTTGTTGATGGTTTTCAGCTTAGCAATTACCGAAAAAGTATCGGCGGTCGGGTTAAGACTGACTCGAGCGATGCCGCTTTACTCGCTCGTTATTTGGAGCGAGAAGGCCGGGAGCTGCGCGCTTGGACTCCGCCACCAGCAGTGTATGGCAAGCTGCAAAGCCTCCTGCGCCGCAGGGCTGCGCTGGTCACAATGCGTACGGCTCTAAACCAGAGCTGGAGCAATGAAAAGCTACTGCAAACCGCCTTCAAGAGTTTCACCAAGCAAATAGACAGGTTGGATCTGCTGGTTCAAAAGAAACTCAAGGAGTTGCTCAAAGAGGCAGGATTACTTGAGCAGGTAGCTCGCTGCCAAGCCATCGAAGGGATCGGTTTTTTGACAGCCAGCCTTGGTGATGGCGTTTATCCGAGGTGAGTTCAAGAGCAGTGATGCTTACATCGCTTTCATTGGCATGGACTTGAGAATTTCTGACTCTGGGGAAAAAACCGGACGTCGTCGTTTGACCAAGCGAGGCTGCTCGGAAATTCGCAGGCTTTTGCACAACGCCTCCATGTCCGCCAGCCGCACAGCGGCCTGGAAGGAAACCTATGAGCATCATCGAAACAAGGGCAAGGCCACCACTGAAGCGCTGGTGATTTTGTCACGAAAACTCGCGCGTATTGCATACGCTCTGCTGAAGAGCGAGAAAGCATACGTCAGCAAAACTGCCTAAAAAACGTTGTTCGCAACCATAGAATCTCCCACAGGGGGACTGAGGTGGATGGGGGATTTTGGGCATGACAGAGATCAAAGGTGGGAGTGGGCTTGCTCACGAAGGGGCCGGCGCATTCAGCATTGATGTCGACTGACCTGACGCCTTCGCGAGCAAGCCCGCTCCCACAGGGGGGCCTGAGATGTTTGGATGATTTTGGGCATGACAGAGATCAGAGGTGGGAGTGGGCTTGCTCACGAAGAGGTCGGCGCATTCAACATTGATGTCGACTGATCGGACGCCTTCGCGAGCAAGCTCTGCTCCTACAGGGGGTTCAGGGGTCATCAATTTGATCAATCGTGCGGTCATTCAAACTGATTGGACGCGCCTTTCTGGCGCTCTTACTCTGCGCCGCCATTGCAGCCAACTAGACTCATCGGCGTGGCGCTGCACAACCCGTTGATCCGCCACGCCCCCATGCATAACCAGGGCAGAACAGCATGATCGTCCGACCCAAGATTCACCCCATTGCCATCCTGTTCACCCTCAAGGGTTCGATCGCCAAACGCATCGCGTTGCGCGCGCTGATGATCACGCTGTTGGCGTCGGCCATTGTGCTGGTGGAAATCCTCCATCCGAGCTATTTCGCCAGTGTCAGCGCGACGCCGTTTACGCTGCTCGGTTTGTCGCTGTCGATCTTCATGAGTTTTCGCAACAACGCCTGTTATGACCGCTGGTACGAAGCGCGCAAGGCGTGGGGCGAGGTGATCGTGCACATTCGCTCGATCATTCGCGAAACCCACGTCATCCGTGACTCCGCCGAGCGCAAGCCGTTGCTGCTCAACCTGTGTGGCTTCGCCCATGCGCTGAACGCCCGGTTACGTAAAGAAAGCGAAGCGGATGCCAGCAGCCAATGGGTCATGCCCAAGCCCGATCCGCAGACGCCCGACTACAGCGGGCGAATTCTGCAAACGGTTGGCCAGCAGTGTTCCGACTTGCATCAAAACGGTGAGCTGACGGAGTGGCGCTACATGCTGCTCGCCAATCACCTGACCAGCCTGACCCAAGCGCAGGCGGTGTGCGACCGGATCAAAACCACGCCGCTGCCGTTTCCCTACACGCTGTTGCTGCATCGCACGATTTATCTGTTCTGCATCCTGTTGCCCTTCGCCATGGCCGAACCGTTGGGCTGGTTGACGCCACTGTTCACGGCGATCGTCAGCTACACGTTTTTCGGCCTCGATGCGATTGCCGATGAGCTGGAAGACCCCTTTGGCCGCGACGAGAATGATCTGCCAACGGATGCGCTGGTGCGCACGCTGGAGCGCGATATTCTCTGGGAGCTCGGCGCAGAAATGCCGCCGGCGCTTAAGCCTGTGGACTATGTCTTGAGCTGACCCCAAATTTCCCCAAACACCCCAATATAGACGAGCACCACAAAACCCTTGTAGGAGTGAGCCTGCTCGCGAAAGCGGACTGCCAGCCAACATCGTTGTCGCCTGACTTGCCGCTATCGCGAGCAGGCTCACTCCTACAGTTGTGTTTTTTGCAGGGCTTTGAAGAGTTCGCTGTCCGCCAGACGCTGCGTATCGGCCACTTTGCCGGCGGTCGATAAGCCTTTAAACACTTCCGATTGGACGAATACGCCCTCAGATGAGATCGTCGCGCCCTGCACCCTTGGTGCGCTGTACGCATCTGCGTCAATACTCCACCCAGAAATCCCATCGAGCAGGTGCCGTCGTGGACATCAAACAACTCAAATTCCTGATCGCACTGGACGAAACCCGTCACTTCGGTCAGGCCGCCGCCCGCTGCCACATCACTCAGCCGACCCTGTCGATGCGCCTGCGCAATCTCGAAGAGGAGCTGGATCTGGTGCTGGTCAATCGTGGTCAGCGCTTTGAGGGGTTCACCGAGGCTGGCGAGCGCGTACTGGCCTGGGCCCGGACGTTGCTGGCGGCGCATGATGGTTTATTCGCCGAAGCGGCGGCCTGTCGGGGGCAACTGGTCGGCAGTTTGCGCCTCGGCCTGGTGCCGCTGAGCAGCTTCAATCCTGTCGATTATATTCAGGGATTGTCAGGGTCTTATCCCGAGTTGACGTTCAGCCTTTCCTCGCTCAGCTCCGACGAGATCATCGCCAGTCTGGGCAACAATCAACTGGACTTGGGCGTGTGCTATCTCGATCACGTCAATCCGGCCTATTTCGAGTTTTTCGAGATCGGTCAAACCCGCGTCGGATTGCTCTACGACAACCGGCATTTCCAGTTCGAAGGCACTCAGATGAGTTGGGAAGAAGCCGCGCAATTGCCGCTGGGCATGATCACCACCGGCATGCATTACCGCAAATCCATCGACCTGAGTTTTCGCAGTCGCGGCTTGAGTCCGCAGCCGATCATGGAGAGTGATTCGACCTATCAGTTGCTACAGGCGATTCACCAGGGTTTCTGCTGCGCAATCATGCCGCTGGACAGCGGAATGGAGGAGCCGATTGAACACCTGTCGTTCATGACCCTGCCGGACGCCAGCGTGCTCGCACCGTTGGGGATGGTGATGCGCAAGACCGAACCGCGTTCGGCGATTGCTGAAAAGTGTTTTGCTGAAGCGCGGAAGATGCTTGAGGGCTGATGTGCACATCTGACCCAAGGCCAAATACAAAACCTGTGGTGAGGGGATTTATCCCCGATGGACTGCGCAGCAGGCCCAGATTTTTTGGGGCTGCTGCGCAACCCGTCGGGGATAAATCCCCTCACCACAGGGTTTTTGGCAAACCTGCACAAGAGGGGTTGTCAGAAGCAGGTGTTCAAGATATTTCACATTGATCGTTTACACGCCCGCGGATTCCCCCTTACTATCCGGGCACACCGGTCGACGGGTCAGCCCCGCGTCCGACGTTTTCCGCCAACGGAAACACGCGTTATGAGTACGTATCTACAACAACTAAAATCGTTGAACGTCTCCGCTGTGTGCGCCCTCTGTCATAGAGGCCGCGCATGAATCGTATCGTCAATCTCCCCATGGCCCTGCGCCGTTCCAAGTTGCGTCACTCCGCACGCCCGCCGGATGTCTGCGTTTCTGCCTGATCACGTCTGAAAAACGTGTAGGCCTTTTCTCTTTCGATATCCCTGCCAGGACACCTGGGCTTTCGCCCATTACTGTCTCTTGGCCCGAATCTGCGCGCCTGTCCGGCGCAACTCTGAGTGATTGCCATGAAATTCGCAGCGATTGAAGACGCACGTCTGTTCCTCGACCAAAACCCTGATATCGACATGATCGAGCTGTTCATTCTCGACGCCAACGGAGTGCCGCGCGGCAAGCTGTTGCACCGTGAAGAACTGCTCGCCGTTTACGAAAGTGGTCGGCCGCTGCCAAGCACCATCCTCGGCCTGACCGTGCAAGGTGAAGACGTTGAAAACTCCGGTCTGGTCTGGGACGTCGGCGATATCGACTGCCGCGCCTATCCGTTGGAAGGCAGCCTGGTGCGCCTGCCATGGCGGCAAATTCCGACCGCCGCCGTGCAAGTCAGCATGCACCCGAAAGAAGGCATGCCAGCGAGCATCGCCGACCCGCGTCACCTGCTGATCAAGGTTATCGACGGCCTCAAAGCCGAGGGTTATCACCCGGTGATGGCCTGCGAGCTGGAGTTCTATCTGCTCGACGCCAAACGCGATCACAACGGTCGTCCGCAACCGGCACTGGATGCCGACGGTGGGCGACCGCGACACACGCAGGTCTACGGTTTACGCGAGCTGGAACAGATCGAACCGTTCCTCGCCGACCTCTACAGCGCCTGCAAACTGCACGGCATTCCGGCGCGCACGGCGATCTCCGAATACGCCCCGGGCCAGGTGGAAATCACCCTCGAACACGGCGATGCGCTGGAAGCGATGGATCAAGCGGTGCGCTACAAGCGTCTGGTCAAAGCGGTCGCGCACAAGCACGGCATGCAAGCAACGTTCATGGCCAAACCGTTCGATGATCTGGCCGGCACCGGCATGCACATGCACGTCAGTCTGGCGGATGCCGAGGGGCGCAATCTGTTCGCTTCCGAAGACCCGGCCGGCACACCGCTGCTGCGCACGGCGATTGGCGGCATGCTCGCGTCGTTGCTCGACACGCTGCTGATGTTCTGCCCGAACGCCAACTCGTACCGGCGTTTTCAGGCCAACAGTTACGCCCCGTTGGCGCCGACTTGGGGCGTCGACAACCGCACCGTCAGCCTGCGCGTACCGGGTGGCCCGGCGAATACCCGCCACATCGAACACCGCATTTGCGGCGCCGATGCCAACCCGTATCTGGCAGCGGCGGCGATCCTTGCCGGCATTCATCGCGGCATCAGTGAAAACCTTGATCCCGGCGCACCGGTTGAAGGCAACGGTTATGCGCAGGCGAAGGAATTGCTGCCGACTGATTGGTTGACCTCGTTGCAGGCGCTGGAGAAATCGGCATGGGCGCGGGATGCCTTGGGGCAGGAGTTTCTTGGCGTGTATCTGGCGGTGAAGCGTGCCGAGTATCGGCAGTTCATGGCTGAAGTGGGTGAGCAGGATTGGCGTTGGTACCTGACCGAAGCCTAAACCCTCACCCATAACCCTGTAGGAGTGAGCCTGCTCGCGATAGCGACCTGTCAGCTAACAATGATTTGCCTGACACACCGCTTTCGCGAGCAGGCTCACTCCTACAAGGGATCGCGTACCGACCTTGAAATTTGTGGACACTGACATGACCGAACGCTGCAATTCCTATTACACCGCCACCCTCAACCAGGACACCGACTACCCGACCCTGCAAGGTCGGCACTCCGTCGATGTGGTCATCATTGGTGGTGGTTTCACCGGCGTCGCCACCGCCGTCGAGCTCGCCGAAAAAGGCCTTAAAGTCGCCATTGTCGAGAGCAACAAAATCGGCTGGGGCGCCACCGGACGTAACGGCGGGCAAGTCACCGGCAGCCTCTCCGGCGACGGTGCGATGCGCAAACAGATGCGCGCGAAACTCGGCGATGACGTCGACGATTTCATATGGCACCTGCGTTGGCGCGGACACGAAATCATCAAGCAACGCGTGGCGAAATACGCCATTCAGTGCGACCTCAAACACGGTCATCTGCACGCAGCCTACAAGCCGAGCCACATGCCCGATTTGCGCAACGACTACGAAGAAGCCGTGCGGCGCGGACTGGGCGATGAACTCAGCCTGCTCGACCGCAGTCAGGTGCGCGATCTGCTGCAAAGCGACCTCTATCACGGCGCGATCAAGAACACTCGCAACATGCACCTGCACCCGCTCAATCTGTGCATCGGCGAAGCGCGGGCGGCGGAAAGTCTTGGCGCGCTGATCTTCGAAAACAGCGAAGTGCTGGAGATCATTCATGGCGATAAGCCTGGTATAAGAACCGCTCACGGCCAGATCGACGCCAAACAAGTCATGCTCGCCGGTGACGTCTACCACAAACTCGAACCGGGCAAGCTCAAGGGCAAGATCTTCCCGGCCATGGGCGGCATCGTCACCACCGCGCCGCTCGGTGATCTGGCCAAACAGATCAACCCCGAAGACCTCGCGGTCTACGACTGCCGCTTCGTCCTCGACTATTACCGCCTCACCGCCGACGGTCGCTTGCTGTTCGGCGGCGGCGCCAACTACAGCGGCAAGGATTCAAGGGACATCGCCGGCGAACTGCGCCCGTGCATCGAGCAAACCTTCCCGGCGCTCAAAGGCGTACAGATCGATTACCAGTGGAGCTGCGCGATGGGCATCGTCATCAACCGCATCCCGCAACTGGGCAAACTCTCGGACAACGTCTGGTATTGCCAGGGCTACTCCGGCCACGGCATCGCCACCACGCACATCATGGGCGAAATCATGAGCCGCGCGATCACCGGGCAGATGGAGCAGTTCGACACGTTTGCGGGTTGCCAGCACATTCGTGTGCCGATGGGCGATTTGCTCGGGAACCCGATGCTGGCTGCGGGGATGTGGTACTACCAGATGCTCGAAAAGTTGCGTTGAACCAACACCTTCCCTTGTAGGAGCTGCCGAAGGCTGCGATCTTTTGATCTTGTTGTTTAAAATCAAAATCAAAAGATCGCAGCCTTCGGCAGCTCCTACAGGAGGCGGCTTCAGTCTTGTAGTTGCTCCACAACAATCCCCAACCGTCGATAATCCTCAACACTCCCCGACGCCAGATGCCGTTCGGTAATCAGCGTATGCAGGCGCGTACAGGACGCCACCACAAACGGCTCCACCGCGCCCAACTTGTCCGCCGTAGTCACCGCAATCACCCGCGTCGCGCCATCGAGCATCGCCTGCTTCACCGGCACTTCATCAAAATGCAGCGAAGTAATCCCCACCTCCGGATGAATCGCGCAGACGCCGGTAATCGCCAGATCCGCCTTGATCCCCGCCAGCAAGCGCAGCGCCTCATGCCCACCCGCCGACATCGTTCGCGGATTCAACGTCCCGCCTGCCAGAATCACTTTCACACCCTTGAATTCCGCCAGCGCAATCGCCGTCATCGGCGCAGCCGTCACTGCTGTGATCTGGATATCCGCGCGCAGCGACCGCGCGACCTGCAACGTCGTCGAACCGGAATCAAACAGCACAATCTGCCCGTCCTCGACCTGCTGCGCCGCGAGTTGCGCCAGACGGATTTTCACCTCATCGGTCTCATCCAGCCGCGTGAAGTAATCCTTGCCGGAATCTTTCGGACGCGGCAACGCCCCTCCATGAACCCGCTGCACGAGGCCGGCGTTATCCAGCTCGGCGAGGTCGCGGCGGATGGTGTCTTCGGAGACGGCGAAGTGTTGGCTCAACTCGGAGGCCATGACTTTGCCGTCGCGTTCGAGCAGCAGGAGAATTTTTTGCCGGCGCAATGAAGGCAGTTCGGCTGCGGAATGATCGTGCATGTATTTGCCTGTTTATGCTTGTAGTTGCAGGTTTCTGCGAGACTAGCGAAACCCTCGAGCAAACACAAACCGGCGGGTATCAATTACTTCGATCATTGCAATCAACAAGGCGAATTTTTTCTTTGCTTTCAGCCTGTTCAGAATGGCCCCACTTTAAAAGGCTCAGGATGAACACATCATGAATCTCAATTTTGCGTTTGCATGCATGATCGTTGTGTCGTTTGCGGTGGCTCTCGGTCACGCCTGACAGCGTCTCAGACCGACGCCAACAAGTGCTCGCGCAGCCATTTGTGCGCCGGATCGCGATGCGCGCGTTCGCCCCAGAACATCGCCATTTCGTAACCGGGCACTGCCAGCGGTGCGTCGACCACTTGCAATGCCGGATTGCCGCGCACCAGACGTGACGGCAACATCGCCACCAGATCGGTGCTGACCAGCACCGACATCGCCATCAGAAAATGCGGCACCGACAGCACCACTTTTCGTTGCAAACCGACCTCTGCCAACGCCTTGTCGGTCACCCCGAAAAACCCTCCGCCCTCCCGCGACACCAGGACGTGTTCCAACGCGCAGAACTGTTTGCGCGTTGGCACGCGCTGCAAATCCGGATGACCGACGCGACCGGCCAGCACATAGCGTTCGGTGAACAATGGCCGCGAGTGCAACTCCAGCGGCGCGTCTTCGCTGATGTGCAGGGCGATGTCGAAGACGCCCTGCTCCGCCTGTTTCACCAACTGCGCAGGTGTCAGATCGATCACGGCCAATCGCGTGCCCGGTGCCTGTTTGCGTAATCCGCTGAGCGCCGGTAACACCACCGTCGTTTCACCGTAATCGGTAGCAGCGACTTTCCAGGTGTGCGTCGCCTGCGCGGGATCAAACGCGCTGGCCGGCGCGACCGCCCTTTCCAATGCCTCCAACGCTTCGCGCAACGGCTCGCGCAATTCATCGGCGCGCACCGTCGGGCGCATTCCGCGTGGCCCGGGCAGCAGCAACGGGTCGCCAAAGATGTCGCGCAACTTGGCCAGATGCACACTCACCGAGGGCTGCGACAGGTTCAGCCGCTGCGCCGCGCGGGTGACGTTGTGCTCGGACAGCAACACGTCGAGGGTGAGCAACAGATTGATATCGAGGCGTCTCAAATTATTCATGGCTATACCAGACATATCAGACATTCATTTCCAATATACCGCTTGAACGCCGATCCTGCCGTCATTCAGCCAACGGAGCTACAACATGAATGTCCTACTGGTCTACGCCCACCCTGAACCGACTTCCCTCAACGGCTCGCTCCGCGACTTCAGCGTCCAGCGCCTGCAAGCCGCCGGCCACACCGTGCAGGTCTCCGACCTCTACGCGATGAATTGGAAAACCACCCTCGACGCCGACGACGCCCCGGAGCGCGACACCACAAAACCGTTCCACGCCTCGCTCGACTCAAAAGTGGCGTACGCCGAAGGCAGCCAAGCCGCCGACATCGCTCGCGAACAGGAAAAACTGCAGTGGGCCGACACGCTGATTCTGCAGTTCCCGATGTGGTGGTTTTCGATGCCGGCGATCCTCAAAGGCTGGGTCGAACGCGTCTACGCCTACGGCTTTGCCTACGGCGTTGGCGAACATTCCGACAGCCGCTGGGGTGAGCGTTATGGCGAAGGGAAAATGCAAGGCAAACGGGCGATGTTGATGGTCACCACCGGCGGCTGGGAATCGCACTACGCCTCCCGCGGGATCAACGGGCCGATGGATGATCTGCTGTTTCCGATCCAGCACGGGATTCTGTACTACCCCGGTTTTGAAGTGGTGCCACCGTTCGTGGTGTATCGCACCAGCCGCATGGATGAGGCGCGCTATGCCGAGACGTGTGAAGAATTGGGGCGGAGGCTGGATGAATTGTGGAGTACACGGCCGATTGCGTTTCGGCAGCAGAATGCCGGGGACTATGAGATTCCGGCGTTGACGTTGAAGGATGATGTCGCGCCCGGCAGTGAAGGTTTTGCCGCACACATGCGCTAGCTCGGCTCGACAGCCTAAGCGGGACGTCGTCGCAACGTCTCCAGTACATCGATCGCCATGCGCTTCTGGATCGATACGCGTGAATAGTCCTGCATGAACGTTTCACGCGTGACTGGCGCAAGGCTCAAACTGAGCAAGGCTTCAACCGCGCCTTCGATGTCGCAGGGTTCAAAGACCGAGGCGTTGGAAATCTTCGCTTGAGTAAACCGCGCCGAATACCCCGCCAATCCGGCAAGGATCGGTTTGCCGGTGGCGGCGTATTCGAAAAGCTTCGAAGGGATAACTCGACGAAACGACTTGAACGAGTTCAAGTGCAAAAACAGCACGTCGGCATCCTGATAAAACTTGAGCAACGCCTTGCGCTCGACCGGCGAAATAACCTCGACGTTGGTGACACCACGAAGCTTTAGCGTCATCTGCAGTTTTTCCAACGCACCGCCGGCGCCGATGATCGTGAAGCGCGCCACCCCTTCAAGCCTTTTCGCCATCTCCGGAAGAATAAGGTGCAGCCCTTGCCCGGTGCCAATATTGCCGGCGTAGACCACACGGATTAGTTGCCCGCTCGGTGCCACGGCGACGTTGCCGGGCAACTGTTTGAAGAATATCTCGTCGACGCCATTGGTAAACGTCGAGAAATCGCGCGCGGGATAATGCGCTGCGAAATAACTCAGAAACCCCGGAGAAATCAGATTGACCCGCGACGCCTGGCCAATCGTCAGGCGTTCGATTCGGGAGAAAATCCACGCGGCCAATTGCCCGAAACGGCTGGGAAAAAGCTCCGGCAAGGTATCGACGAAAATGTCGCGGATATCCAGGTAAAGCGGCGTCTTGATAAAGTATCCGACGCACGCGCCCAACGCGGCAGTCATCAACCGCGAAGACGATGCCACCACCAGATCGTAATCCTTGCCCTGAACAGCCTTACGCACCCCGAGCGCATAAAAGGCGAACGCCCGAGCCTGATCCAGCAAACCACTTTCATGCATCGGCAACGATATGCGGCGAACCGACAGGCGCGGAGACTCTTGCAGTTGCGCCGCTGCAGCACCGAACGAGTGATAGCGATTGGGCTGAGTCGTGACGACGTCGACCTGAACATTGTCGCCAGCATTGGCCAGCAATGCCTTGACCAAGGCATCGATACGGAACGAACCTGCGGCCAGATCCGGCGGGTAATAAAAGCTCAGAACCAGAATGCGAACGGTCATGGTCGCGCCGTGACGCTGCGTAATTCATCGCACAAGACACGCTGATAGAGAACCGTCAGCAAGACTTCCTGCTCTTCCCAGTTGGCGTGCGCCGAGGCTTTCGCCGAATTGGCCGCCAGCGCGGCACGAAGCTCAGGATCGTTGACCAGCCGTTGCAGCGCGCTGGCCAGCCCCTCGTCATCGCCTTCGCGCACCAGCAAACCATTGTCATGCGCACGAACGATCCGGCGAATTTCCGGGAGATCGGACGCGACCACAGGCAACCCGGCAATCAAATACTCGAACAGTTTGTTGGAGTCGGTGGTGAAGTGATTCAGGCAGGTGTTTTCGATCGGCTGCACACCGATGTCCGCCGAGGCGGTGTAATCCGGCAGGTCTGCCAACGCCACCGTCGGAATGAAATGCACCCGCTCCGTCAGCGCAAGTTGTTCACTGAGCGCAATCAGCGACTGCGTCAAACGTCCACCACCGATCAGCACGAAGTAGGCATTCGGCACCTTCGCGGCAATTCTCACCAGCCGTTCCAGCCCGCGGCCCTGCTGCAAACCACCCTGATAGACAATGATTGGCCACGGCTCGGCGAGCTGCAATTGATCGCGAATTCGCTGCGACGGCCGCGAAGGGGTCAGACGCGGACGATTCTGCAACACTACCGGACGTGGTATCGAGTAAGCCCGGGCGAAAAACTTCGCCCGCGCATCCGTCGTCGTGATCGTCCCCTGAACCCGGGGCATCAACAGCTTTTCGACCACACCGACCAGTCGCCGAAAACTGTTGTAACCCTCACGGCTGGTGCTGATTTCGTGCGCGTCGTAGATCACCTTGGCGCCGCTGACCTTGGCCGCGAGCCAGGCTGTCGGCAAGGTATTTACGTCATGTGCGTGAACCACGTCGGCGCGGTGCAAAGCCATGCGGGTGAACAACACCGCGTGCGTCCACAAACGCGCAACTATGCGCAGTACTTGTTTGGTCGGGCTCAGGCGACCGATCTTTGCCGTATGACCCGCCGAGCTGGTCGCCGCCGATGACACCGCCCTGCCCTTGCGCCATTTCCACAACGGGCTGCGGGCCACTCGCGAAACCGCAATCCCGCCGTCGAGAGTTTCCTGTTCCTGAGTAACGCCGGGGGTGTGCAAGGCGAACACGGTGACGTTATGGCCGGCACGCTGGAGCGTCTGTGCTTCTTTGAGCACTCGGGCGTCGTTGCGGAATTCGTTCCAGACGATCATTGCAATGCGTGACACGGGCGAATTCCTTTACTCGGCAGTAGTGGTTTCAAGCGATTGAAAGTGTTCAAGCAGGTCAGGTAGAAGCGCCAATGCATCGTCATAGCTGCCCCGCGCGCACAAGCGCTCAAAGGCATACGCCAACGCACACACCATGATTGCCGCACTGGGCACGTCGGCCAGCGATTCGCGGGATGCCTTCGCCTGATTGATTGCCCGCAGGAACTTCACGCGATCAATCACCAGCCAGTTAGCCCCGGTCGGTTCAATCTTCCAGTTCGGCCAATGACTCGCGCACGCCTCGCCCGAGTCGGAGAGCAACAGCGTGTTGGGATTGATATCGGTGCAGACCAACTGCCTCGGCAAACCTGCAATGAGTGAAACGATGCCGGCGTAGTGATGCTGGAACTGGCGCACCAGCGGTGCATTGTCCTTGGAGACCACCATGCAGAAATTGGCCAGCAACTCCTCGGTCAGTCGTTGCTCAAGATAAGTGTGCGAACGGCCAAACTGCTGAACCAGCCCTTCTTCCGGTTCCAGGGACATAAGTTTTCGCGCGAGCGTGATCAACCCGGGGCCTTGTTCGTGCTGCAGCACTTTACGGAAACCATCGCATTCGAATACATGGCAGTTGAATTCATGCACGGTGGTTGCACCGACGAAGCGCAACGAGGGAATAGCCGTCATATTCTGCAGCAGCACACGTTCGCGTTTGGCAAGAAAAACCGTAGAACTGTCGAATAGCTTGAACAGGAATTTTTTCTGTTCACCGTCATCGTTGGAGAACACCGCTTCAAAGGAATAAATATTGGGCTGCGCCAATTGGCTCCACGCGCTGGACACCATTCTCTGAAAATCACCTTGAAGCGACGTCATCGCCTCAGCCATCCAGGCTTTTCTACTATCTTCCGTCAACAAGCGTTTTATTTCCGGGGTATAGACGCTGCTCGTCGAAACCAAAGGTTTGTCATGAAAAAACATCGCATTGATCTGACGATACTGCGACCGCAGCGAAATCACGTCTTGAATCATTGTCGTCAGTCGGGACAATCCCTGCCGCAATAACAAAAGCGCGATTAACGCGGCAAATATCTTCGGCGGATTAAAATAAAGATAATCGGCGACCATACAGAAAAACGCGATCAGAAAGCCGATGGATGACAGCGTAGTCAGGACGTCCGAATGATGAAGCTGAATCAGTTTGCGCACGGTGGGTTTGCGATTGTACAAGGCAATCAATGCGCTTCCTGCCGCCGCACTGTAGAGCAACACCACGAAGACCAACGAAGGATAGATAAACAGCAAGATAACGAAAACAATGGCAACGAACGTTCCCGCTGCCAAACCCCGTGTAAACTTCGAGTACGCTTGCGCGGCGATTTTGCGCTGATTGTCAAACAGACTCAGTTTGGCACTGTTCTTCAACAGTTTGTTGGCGCCGCGTTTTGAATAGTAGGAAATCACAAAACAGGCGATCACATACAGAACGTAGCAGATCAACGCCAACACACTGAAGGCGATGATCAGATGGGTTTTTTTCAGATTTTGCAAATACAGTGGAAAGTAGTGCGGTATTTTCTCGCTGCCAAGAAGAATCAAAACCTTCAACGGCAAGAAAAACGTCAGCAGCAACAATACTTGTGAAAACAAATGCGCAGCCTGAACGGTCAAGGTGGTAAACGGCACCACCCTGACGAACTTCCCGCCCAGCGAATAACACCAGCCCAACGCAGTTTTTATAAGGCTCTGGAGACTCGCCATCACTCGAGCGTTTCCAGGCTTGAAAAAATGGTCATATTCGCTGCCACCCTATCGCCGGAGCGGGAAATTCCGTCAGTCATTCTCAAGACTCGTTAACTTTCCAATAAATGGAAACTCGCGAGCCTGGCGCCTTGGCGTCTGCCTGAGCGGTGTAGAGCGCACCGATAACCGGCCAGTTTTTCTTGTAGTAGTGAACTTTGTACACGGCCTCAGACTGCTCGACGATTTTACGGCGATAGCCCAGTTTATTGAGTTCCTTGGTGATCATTTTTTCGGCGTCTTTCGTGCTGTAGTCCAGCGCGATGTTATTGACTTTCAATGCGCCCTGCTCACCCGGCTTGCTGTATTCCCTCACCAGGGTTCCATCAACGCTTAAATTAATCCCCTCGCCCAGCGCCACGTCAACGGAGTTACTATTGCCACAGCCTGTCAGCGTCAACACGGCCGCCAAAATCACACATTTAATCTTCATATTGTTAACTCGATAATTCCACTATTGATGCAAACATCATTTCTTTATAGAACCACTGTGCCCAACAGGACATCGCTGGCCGTTTTATGTTTTAGGTGTTTCAACCTGCAAGCACTGACTCGACTTAGCTGCCCTTAATTCATGCAACATAAACAAGTAATAATCATCCACGTAGTGAAACGGACTGATCCCCCACTTATGCTGTTCGTTTCCGCAGATCATGCTTGAAGGCGGGCTGATAAACTGCTGCGCAGACAAATCACAGTCCATTCGCTCATACAGGCGCATCAGAAATGAATTGGACTCAGCGATATACGCGGCTTGAAACTGGGGACTGAAGTCATTCCCAGCGCTTGTTTGCGAACTCCACAGCGTTCGATTAACGACGACTTTATTGAGCTGCCCGGTCTCTTTCAAAATACTGACAAATCGTTCCCACCCTGCCTCCCAAAGAGCAAAAAATTCTTCAGACCCCGACTTTACCAAGGTTCCGGTTTCAGCCTGCGGATCAAAACCAGCACTGCGAAGCTCGTTGGAAACCGTGAACAACCCACCTTCGTCTGTAACAAAGACATTGAATCGCTCATCAATCAGGTCAATCAGAAACAGATCGAATGACTGCTCCCGTATCGAATGCTGAAGGCTTTTCTCCAAGTCTGCTTTAACAATCGCCGCCTGAAAGCCTGATTGCAAATTCGCGCTATAGGTATCAACACCAGGCTTCGCTGCAAACGCGCTTGCAAAAGAACTGCGCGCGTAATAGCCCACCAATGCAATCGCTTTTTCGACGTCGAAATTCAGCACATCGCGGCTAACGCAACTGCCAAAAATCATAAGCCTCACGGCCTCATTTGCAGCCTTGGCACTGACTGCTGGATGGGCGTTGACCTCAGTCACTGCACGCCCTCTTCAATGGCAACCAGCTCACGCGCAACAACTTTCATCATTGCCGTCTGTTGTTCAACACGCTGACGCGCTGACTTCGACATCGCAACGAACAGCTCAGGCCTTTCGATAAGCTGCGTTACGCCTTCAGCCATGGCCAGGTAATCGTCTGCTGGAGCCAATACGCCGGCATTACTGTCCAAAAACTCCGGAATCGCGGCGATCGCATTGGTGACGGGAACGAGTCCCGACGACATCGCCTCATCGCGCGAAACACCTTGTGTGTCCATTCGACTCGGGCAGAAGAACAGGCCGTACTCCTTGTGGAGTTTGGCGATATCCGCCTGTTTCAGATAACCGCGTTCGATGCGTACGTTGGGGTATTTACGCAGTGGCGAAAGGGTCTCTTCGAACAGTGGGCCGTCGCCCATCATTAGAAACTCAAGCTCGTTAAACCAAGGTTTAAGGGCGAGTTCCTGAATGGCTTTAACGCTTAAATCATTTGCGTAGGTGCGCGACGCATAAGGCCTGATCGAAAGGATTTTCTTGCGCTGTTCGACCGGTTTTTCCTGATAGGAAAACACCTCTGTGTTGATCGGATTATGGATGATCTCGTACTGCTCCTCTGGCAGTAGGAAACCGAGGTCTTCCATTACTTCTTCGGCAAAGTAACGGGAGACGAATACCAGTTTCAGGTTCGCCGGCATCGGCTGCAGCAGGTCGCGCCAGAAGCCCAGGCGTTTTTCGCTGTCAAGTTTTGCCAGCTGCAGCTGTTCTTCGGTGTTGTAGTTGTACTCACGACGCCACCACGGTTGAATCTCAGCACCGTGCACCCAGACGATTACTTTGGTTTGGTGCAAGTACTGACTCAGGATTTTCCACATGTCCGCGTCAAGGAAGTGCACCAGAACGGACTTGTATTGACCCTTGTCGAGCATCTTCGCCAGCGTTGACTTCGACCCGGTCGTCACGTTGATGTTTTCGAACTCGTGGTAACTGACCGACTCGTTCTTGCGCAGGCGGAACACATCCACCTCAAGCCCGCGCTCCTGATAAGCACGGACGCGAGTGTGAACGAAGCCATTGCGGTACAAGTCGTCATAAGCGGGATAGTGATTCGTTACCAGCAAATGTTCGGCTTTGGTCAACATGTCCGAAGGCTGCAGATCCCGGTGTCCCAGGACGAGTGCCTTGATTTCGGCGTGGCCATTGGCATAAACGCGTACACCGAGGCGGATGAACGCCGCTTCTGGTGGTATTTGTGCCGTGTGGTTGCGATTGGCATGTTGCATGACATGGCTGATGCGCTGCTTCTCGGCATCAAGAAACAGAACCACCAACTGCACGTTCAGACCAGGCGTGACGTCCAGATACAACTTGAGTTGATCGCCCTGCACGAACTGCTCGACACGCAAATCCTGCTGCGAATAAATGTATTCGTGCTTGCCATCAGCCAGTTCCGAAATCACGTGCCAGTTATCGAACTCCACAGATGTCTGCACGCCTTTACTGCGCGTGGGCCCAAAGAGTTCAGCAAGACCGCGCCCTGAGATTTCGGGGGCAATATGCTCCTCGATAATAGGTTCAATGGCTTCGGCATGCGCTTGAAGCTCGTCGATGCTGATACCGGCATGCAGTTTCAAATCATCAACGGTTTCACGCAGTTGGGCATCATCGATTTCCACTGCATTTCGGCAATAGTTGAAAGCATCGATGCTCAGAATCTGATCGTGGCGATACTCAAGATGTGGCAGCGATAGCGCCCATTCATTCAACTGCTCATCAGCTTGCAGCCAGGTACTGATGATCGCACTGCGCGCCGCTATTGTTGCCGCAGGGCGATATTGGTGTTGGTCATTACTTAACTGGATACCGTGTGTGCCGTTCTCGTAGAAGGTGCTTTTACCAATCACTTTCGCTTGGCTGTAACGGGTCGCCAGTACCAGATCGAGCAAATAGTTCGGGCCGTAATAGTCCATGGCGAGCATGCCCGCCAGCATCGGCGCGTCCAGCGCAATCTCTGCCAGCGTTTTTTTGCCGGCTGCTTGCGCAGTGATCAGCGACACGCGCGGATCATCGATTGCGTCAGTGGCGCAAAGTGCATCGCGCACCACGATGGTCATCCGCAGATCGCGGCACGTCTGGCGCTGTAAATGGCCGACCAGCGCCAGAAGTTCTGCTTTATTGGCGGCGCTGGCAATGATGCAGACTGGCGGCAAGACATTGGCCGGCGCTTGGCCAGTGACTTTGCTCATTACGTAATCGAGGCGCTGAGCATAGGTATGCTCTTGCATGACTTTTCGCAGAGCAGCCAGACGCAATTTGCCGCTGTTGATCTCCTGACCGGCCAGGGATTCAAGACGACGCACCATCTCCAGTCCGTCGTCAGTAGTCACCACCAGATCGCCAAATAACAACCGCACACCCCGTGAAAAATTACTCACGGTGATCGTGTTGCAACCGAGCAGCTCAAACACACGACGGGCAAACATCGATTGCGACTGCTTGATCGAATTCAAGTTGATCGCGTAACGGTAGCCTTTGTAAGCGGTGTCGATTTGATCAAACTTCAGTGTGCCGACAATGTAAGGTCGGTATTCGACGGGAAACTGGTAATTAGGATCGCTCTTCTCGAAATTGCGGTCGAAAATTTCCAACGGCCGGAACTTCGGTAATTCGCGGACGAAGTTCCCCAGATCGCGGGTACGCTCCGGATAACGCGCGTAGTAAGCACCCGCGAAGCAAAAAGCATCTTTACGCTCGTACAGTTCAATCGGGTTGTGTATGGCTGGCTGGCACGCGAACGGCAGCAAGTACACACGCTCATGACCTAGCGCGCCTTTGTAGCGATGGATGCAATCGATGTCGGTGGTGAAGACGAAATCAAACTGTTTGGCCGTGGTCAGGAACGTTTCAAAGTGCACCGGATCTTCTTTGTTCCAGAACACGGTGGGAACCTGACGATCTGCACACCAGGCCAGGATGCTTTGCAACTCCTGCGAGTTGTGACCGACTTTGCTGCCCCACAGCTCATCCTTGCCGCGCCAGGCCGATTCGATAAACAAAAGCTCAGGCTGGAAGTCGGCGATTTCCGCCAGCCAGTTTTCCGGCGTGAGCTGGAGCAGGTTGCATTCGTACCGGTAGGAGCCGTAAGTGAACTCATCCATCACACAGGCGACTTTCAAGTTCGTTCTCGGCTGATTGACCTGATTGATCAAGGTGCTGCGAATCTGCTCACAGGTTTCGATAACCGCCGGCGGCGTATGCGGCTCGCCTGACAGCAAAACCGGTGCAATCGTCGCGGGTACTTCCTTGTCAAAACCGATGTTCTTTTGAGTTGCCTGTTTGCGCTGTTTTGCCGCTTTGCGATAAAGATTGAACAACGCTGAAGGCAGGCGTACCAGGCCGCCCAACGAACTGGCGTTCGACTTGATCTGATACCCCAACTGGTAAGTCATGCTGGAGCGAGTCTTGATCAGACGCTGTTCGGCAAGGTGGCGCTGGGTATTGGCGCGTTCGAGATTGCTGTTGAGCTCCTCGATTTTCTTTTGCTGGACGGTGGTCTTTTCCAGCAAGGAAGCGAGGTTATGCTTCAAATGCGGAATCTGCTTGCCAGTGACCTCCTTGTACTTCTGATTGGCTGCGTCCAGCCAGTCTTTGGAGGCACCCAACTCGCGCTCGAGCTCTGAACGGATTTCCAGCCACTGCGCTTGCGTTGTACTCAGCAATTGTTCGGCAGATTGATGGCTCGCTTTCTCGTGGAACAATTGTTCGGCAAGTAGATCGCGCTCTTTTTGAGCCTGTTGCTGAAGATCATCGATCTGCAGTTCCAGCGCCTGCCGCAGAGAACGCTCGTCTTCAAACTGACGACGATCCAGCAGCGACTGATCAATCCTGACCTGAAGATCGCTTTCGAGATGGGCAACCTGAGCACGACACTCGTCCAGCTCGATGGCGAGTTCGCGAGCGTGTTGCTCATGCACATGCAGCGCTTGCTCACGGGATTGGGCATCAACCGTGAGTTCTTCGACGCGTGCCAGCAGAGCTTGCCGGGTCTGTTCAAGGTTCGCGCACAGTGCTTCACTTTGCAGTCGCTGTTCTTCTGACTGCTGAGCGGCTTCTTGCATCGCCGCGTGGAGCGCGTCGAGCTTTTCGACTTGCAACGTCAACGAATGTGCCTGTTCCGTAGCGAGTCGGCATCTGCCATTCACTTCATCAAGGTGCTGCTTGACCTGCGCCAATTCAACCAGCGTTTCTTCATGAGCCGCCAACGCACTCTGGAGTTGAGGGACTTTTTGCGCTTCGGGTTTAAGCACCGCAATTTGCTCTGTCGCGGCACGATATTTGGTGTTGGCTTCGTCGAGGTGTTGCTTGACCTGCGCCAACTCAGTCAGGGTTCTTTCATGCGCCGCCAAAGCGTTCTGCAGCCCGGCAACTTTCTGAGCTTCAGGTTTGAGCACAGAAACCTGTTCTGTGGCGGCACGGTATTTGGTATTGGCTTCGTCAAGGTGTTGTTTGACCTCCGCCAACTCAGCCAAAGTCTTTTGATGCACTGCCAAAGCGTTTTGCAGCCCGGTAACTTTCTGCGCTTCGGGTTTGAGCAGTGCTACTTGTTCAGTAGCCGCACGGTATTTGTTGTTCGCCTCTTCCAGTCGCTGTTTGACGCTGGAAAGGCTGGAATTGAGACTTCGCTCGACCGCCTCAAACGCTTTCTCCAGGCCCTGGATGTGCTCGACACCCAGATTCAAATCGGAGGGCGCGCTACCCTCTTCGTCTTTCTGCGCAACCATGCCCAGCCATTTACCCAGCACTTTGACTTCGCTGATACGCAAATGCTTGCTCAGCATCTGGTAGGGCGCGAGCAGGTAGAACGTGTGTTTGTGATCGATGAAATCATTCACGCCGAACGGCACGGTGATAATCAGCCGGCCGCCCGGCTTGAGCAGTGACGCGGCTTTTTCCACGAACATTTCCGGACGCACCAGGTGCTCCAGCACTTCACTGATCACAATCGTGTCGGGCTCCGCCACACTGGTATCCAGTGAGAGGAAGTCGGCGTTGACGTAAGTGATCTTCTGCTGCACATGCGCAGGTTCTGCCTGCAGATAATCCAGCGCCTCGGCAATGGCCTGCGGGCTGGTATCGACACCGGTGACCGAGCATCCTTCGCGCGCCAGCAACAACGGCACGATGCCCTGCGAACAGCCGACATCCAGCACTTGCTTGCCGGACACCTGCGCGCAAATCCAGTGGATGCGCGTTTGGGTTTCACGCATGAAGTGCTCACCCAGCTTTCCGTAATAAGCTTCCATGACTCGGTCATGAATGTCGGCCAGAGGCGCCGTTGCATCCGTGTGCGAAGCCATTTCGGCCAACTGGGTACTGCTCATCATCAATACTCTTTTCAGGCCGCGAACACGCCGGCGGCATCAATTACAACGGCGTTGTCACGCACGCAGGCCATCTTTTTGAATTCACGATGCTTGACCAGCAAAACGTGAATGTGCGCACTGTCGTTGGCGTAGGCGCTATCGACCAGTTGGTGTTGCGCAAGATCTGCAGGCAATGCCTCGATGTTCGGCTCAACCAGCATCAGTTCGACGCCAAGTTGCTCACCCAGCTGGCGGGCGATGTGCAACGAAGGGCTTTCGCGCAAGTCGTCGATATCCGGCTTGAAAGCCAGGCCATAGCAGGCGACTCGAACCTGGCGCGCAGCCATGTCCGGGTGCTTCAGCAGGAACTCGGCCAACGCCAGTTTGACCTGCTGGATAACCCACTGCGGCTTGCTGTCGTTGACTTCGCGGGCCGCGCGAATCAGTCGCGCCAACTCTGGCGTGCGGCTGACAATGAACCATGGATCAACCGCGATGCAGTGACCACCGACGCCCGGGCCTGGCTGCAGAATGTTGACGCGAGGGTGGTGATTGGCCAGGCGAATCAGTTCCCAGGTATTGATGCCGAGCTTCTCGCAGATCATCGACAGCTCATTGGCGAACGCAATGTTGACGTCGCGGAAACTGTTTTCGGTCAGCTTGCACATCTCGGCGGTGCGGGTGTCGGTGATGATGCACTCGCCTTCAACGAAAGCGCTGTAAAGACGCACAGCGGCGTCCGAGCACTTCGGGGTCATGCCGCCGATAATCCGGTCGTTCTCGACCAGTTCACGCAAGACATGACCAGGCAACACGCGCTCCGGGCAGTGGGCGATACGGATGTCCGAATCTTCGCCATGGGTTGCCGGGAAAGTCAGATCGGGGCGCGCCTCAGCCAGCCACGCGGCCATTTGCTCCGTAGCACCGACCGGGGACGTCGATTCAAGAATCACCAGGTCATTTTTCTTCAACACCGGCGCAATCGATTTGCTCGCCGCCTCGATGTAACTCAAATCCGGCACGTGGTTTTCTTTGAACGGCGTCGGCACCGCAATCAAAAACGCATCAGCCGGCACAGGCGTCATCGACGCACGCAAATAACCTTCGGTTACGGCGGCGTGTACCACCATGTCCAGCTCAGGCTCGACGATATGAATCTCGCCACGGTTGATGGTATCGATCGCCTTCTGGTTGACGTCGATGCCGATCACTTTCTTGCGACGCGAAGCAAAAACAGCAGCGGTTGGCAGACCGATATAACCCATACCGATCACGGAAATTGTTTCAAAACTCATGCTGCGGCCTCGATCGACGCATTTACCCAAGTCAACAACGCTTCACGAATGTTTGCGCAGGCGGTGCCATCCCCATACGGGTTATGGGCGTAACTCATTGCTTCATAAACGGCGTCATCACTGAGCAATTCGCTCAGGTGATTGACGATGGAATCCACTTCTGTACCGACCAGTTTGACGGTGCCCGCTTCAACCGCTTCCGGACGTTCCGTGGTATCGCGCATGACCAATACTGGTTTGCCGAGTGCCGGGGCTTCTTCCTGAATGCCGCCGGAATCGGTAAGGATGAGGTGCGAGCGGGTCATCAGATAAACAAACGGCAGATAGTCCTGCGGTTCGATCAAGTGCACGTTGCTGATACCCGCCAGCAGGCGATTGACCGGTTCACGAACATTCGGATTGAGGTGCACCGGATAGACAAACTCCACCTGCGGAAACTTCTTCGCGGTTTCCAGCAGCGCGCTGCAAATGCGATCAAAGCCACCACCGAAGTTCTCGCGGCGATGCCCGGTGACCAGCACTACACGGTTGCCTTCGGGCAGGAAAGAAAACTGTTGCTTGAACTGCGCAAGTTGAACGGACTGCGGTGCATTGAGCTTTTGCACCACTTCCAGCAGCGCGTCCACGACGGTATTACCCGTGACATGGATGGCGTGCTTCTGGATGCCTTCGTTGATCAGATTCTGCCGCGACGTCGGCGTCGGCGCGAAATGCAGGGCCGCGAGGCTACCGGTCAGGCGACGGTTACCTTCTTCCGGCCAAGGCGAATACAGATTGTTGGTGCGCAGGCCGGCTTCGACGTGCGCGATCGGGATTTGCTGGTAGTACGCGGCAAGACTGGCGGCGAATGTCGTCGCGGTATCCCCGTGAACCAGAATGACGTCTGGCTTGAAGTCTTCCAGAACCGGCTTGAGCCCCTGGATGATTGCCGCCGTTACGTCAGTCAGGTCTTGACCCGGCTTCATGATGTTCAAGTCGTAATCGGGTTGCAGCTCGAACAGATCAAGCACCTGATCCAGCATTTCGCGATGCTGGGCAGTTACGCAGACGCGCGATTCAAACCGACTGTCCTTCGCGAGCTGGAGCGCCAGAGGTGCCATTTTGATGGCTTCGGGACGGGTACCAAAAACGGACAAAGTCTTGAGGGTCACTGGATATCTTCTTCTACAGATACGACGTTAAGCCTGGGCACAGTCGCTCGCGCGACAGACGGCAAATCCAAGGCGTGGCAATGCACACGGACGAAAAAAATGCGTCCGGATAATGAACAAAGGTCATATAAGGAGAGAGGCAGGTGTTACGCGTAGCAATCCATCGCCGCCAATCCAAAATCTGTGCAAAGGCTGAAGCAAAGATGAATAAAGTTTCATCTTCGGCGCGGAGGCTACCACCAAGATGGCAGATTGACAGCCTGATTTTGATTTTGACAAGCGCCGGTAAGCGCCCGTAAAGGCTGGGATTTTTTGTGAAAAGCTTGTGAAAACGAATGCGCTGAAGGAATTTTCAGACGTTTTACAGGCATAAGAATTTTCTGAAAGCCGCGTAGGAAAAGCCCTACAGAGGAACCGCCTAATTCCTACAAGGTCTCCAGATTCGCGGAGAAGGTGATGCGAAAAAATGGCCGATTTGTTCAGAATTGAAATTATTTCAAATTGTAACAATTGCTTCATGATTTGGCCGAATAGGCATTTCGACCATCATCGGAAGATGAAAAAAGCCGTGACAGCATTTTCGTCAAAAACTAATCAGACGGGCTAAACCGGGCTTTTCCGAGCGACACAGGTGCGACTTGCCGCCGCAGACTGACACAAATAGACATAGTTCCCCTGCCTATCGGATGACACATTTCGTATTTTCATTAACGAAGTCGCCCCGCCCCGCGTTTATCCTTCGCTGCGACCCCCAGTGAAAACCCGATTGAACCTCCCTCTTCCGGACTGCCTCGAAACTCTAAAGCGCCCATTCATCGTTAGGCGCGGCGCCCTCTTCGAGGAAATTCCGATGAACATTCGATTTCTGTTGCTGATCGCCACGTTCGCCATCATCCCGACTTGCGTCATGGCTGAGGGTTGCGACGTCCAGACCCAATCTTCCAGCGCCTCGGTGCCGGCCATCGAAACCCATAGTTGCTACGAATACGAAGGCATGCCGGTGAATGCCATCGACTGGTCGTGCAGCAACGAAAGCAAAGACATGCTCAGCAGCACAAAAAACAAAGTGGAAAACTGTGCGGATCACTATCAGGCCGCGTGCATCGCGACCATCACTCAGGAATCGCTCGCCAACCCGCACTCCACCAGCAAGGACAAAAACGCCAAGGCGCTAAACATCCCCGACAATGCGCAAGTGACCACGTATTACTACGACGTTGAGCATTTGGCCCAGGCGCGGATTGATTGTGAGAATGGCGGCGGGCAGTGGAAGGCGAAGTAGTTAAACGTTGAAACTTTGATCGCTCGATTTGTGCCCACAAAAAAACCGCATCGCTGCGGTTTTTAGTGTGCTCAGAGTGACTGCCTTAGAAGTTCGCCGGCGTGTTCGCACTGATGATCTCGGCTTCATCGGCGCCGATATTGCGGAACTTGTGCGGTAACGTGGTGGGAAAGTAGTAACCATCCCCCGCGCCCAAAACGCTCACCTGGCCGTCGACGGTCAACTCGACAGTGCCGCGCGTGACCAGCCCGCACTCCTCGCCTTCGGCGTGCACGATCGGCTCTTCACCGGAACTTGCGCCCGGCGCGTATTGCTCGCGCAGCAAACGCATCTGGCGGCTTGGCACCGAGGCACCGATCAGCAGCAGGCGCAGGCCATGACGGCCGAGATCCGGCTGTTCATTGGCGCGGAAGACGTATTGATGTTCGCGCGGCGGCTGGTCGAAGGTGAAGAAGTCGGCCAGGGACATCGGGATGCCTTCGAGCAGCTTTTTCAGTGAGCTGACGGAGGGGCTGACGCGATTCTGTTCGATCAGGGAAATGG
>Ga0160457_1000221_pt1 | contig 42612 bp, 39 predicted proteins | sample HID1972M_E6MG_FD_108242 | JGI IMG/M metagenome (GOLD analysis project Ga0160457, IMG submission 108242) | Enriched pill bug-associated microbial communities from UW Madison campus, WI, USA - HID1972M_E6 MG | ecosystem: Host-associated > Arthropoda: Insects > Digestive system > Unclassified ... | reverse complement strand
CCTGAACGGGCAGGGCGGGGGCGAAATAATCGGATGCCCGACTATAACGCGCAGGCCGGTCGACTGTGAACGCAGACGGCTTATTCAGTCTCTGAATGGGGCGTCACATGTTGACTCAGTCTCGGCCCATGGCCAGTATTCAGGTATCGCCGATTTGGCGATAGCCTCTGGGGCATGACGACTAAATACCGATTTCGCGAAAAATACCGCATTCAGTTGCGCGAGAAGGATCACCCGCCACCCCATGTCCACCTGATCGGTGGAGGGGTAGATGTGATGCTGAGTCTGGAGACCGTTGAAGTGATGACGGGCAAGGCGCCGCCACTGATTATCAAAGAAGCGCTGGCGTGGGTTGCCTCCCATCAGGCGCAACTGCTGGAGGACTGGAAACGATGTCACCCATGAAACGGCCTCGACTATCTGCCGTGAGCGCACTACCAGACTATCGGTTGGCACTGACTTTTATTGATGGCCAGGAGCTGACACTTGATCTGGAACGCGATGTCCACGCATATCCAGGTCTACGACCATTGCTCGATCCTGAAGTGTTTGCGACGGCAACATTGGACGACGACGGCTGGACGGTCGAGTGGCTTGAACCCGATATTCAGATTGGCGCAGATACACTTTATATGGATGCGCTGGCTCAGAATGCGGCTGATGAAAACACTCGGATTTTCATTGAATGGCGCGCCCGGACGGGCCTTTCGCTCAATCAGGCCGCTGAGGCGTTGGGTATCAGCGTTCGTAGTATCAGCCGCTACAGTAATGGTCGTGAGTCGGTGCCGCGTTCTTTGGCGCTAGCATGCTTGGGCTGGGACTCTTTGCAGCAGTCGACAATGGCAGCAGAAGAGTCCGGTCGCTATATCGTCAATCGAAAGCCCTAACCCGCATCCGGCTTGGGCCGTTCATACCGCGCATTGAATGCCTGAACAAAGCCATTACGCAAAATCTGCAAAAACGCTTCAAACGCGCTGATATTTTGCTGATGCACATTGCCGCTCAGCTCAACCTTGGTCGCAAACTGGTTTTTCGCCTGATTCTTCAGCACGGTTTCCGTGCCGCCGACCAGCGCTTCCCAGACGGAGCGGAAGATGCTTTTGTTCTTGTTTTCCACGTCCTGCTGCCAGTTGAACACTTCAACGTCACGCAGCAGGGGTTTGATGTAGCCGTTGACTTGCGCCTTTTTGGCTTTGGCCTCAATCACTACATCGCCGTGACCGGCATTGAAGTCGAACTTGCCGTAGGCCGAAGCGAAGTCGTTCATGCTCTTGAGTTCGATATCTTTGGCGCGCAGGCGGAATTCGAAGTCTTCAAAATTGCTCAACGGATCGAAGGTGGCGGTGGTTTCCAGCGGTGCGTGGCCGAGTAGCAAGGCTTTGCCTTCGAAACGGGCGTCGCGTTTACCGTCCTTATCGACCACGTTGGTCAGGTTGTAGATGCTCGCGTTGACGTCAGTGGCATTCATGTTCACCGGCGGTTTGGAGTTGAAGTTGCGGAAACTGATGCGACCGTCGTTGATCTGCACTTCGTCGAGGGTGATTGGCAATAACTTGCCCAACTGCTCACGCCAGTCGGTGCCTTGACCGGTTTGGGAATTCTGTTTGTTGGCGCCACCGTCGACGAAGTTGATTTCAGGTTTGAAGAACTTCACTTGAGCGACGACGGCATGGTCGTACCACAGTGAGTGCCAACTGACTGAAAGGTCGATCAACGGCGCATTAACGAACGGCACCGGCACTTTGCCGTCGACTTTGACAATCTTCAGACCGTTGATTTTGTAGGCGCCGCGCCACCACGCCAGGTCAACGTCGGTGATCTGACCACGGTAATCGCCCATGTTGGCCAGTTTGTCATTCAGGTAATCGCGCACCACGTAGGGCAGGGCGATGTGCAGCGCGATCAGCAGCACGACGATTCCCGCGAAAGTCCACAAGGGCCAGCTGTAGCGACGTTTCATGGTGACAATTCCCGAACGATGTAAAGCGATTGACTACTGCGTGTTGCAGACGTTCGCCTCGACTGGACTGTGATGGGCAACAGGCATACCTTGGAGCGCTGAATTCAATGCTGCATAAGGACCCAGCCATGAGCCGTATTTTTGCTGACAATGCCCATTCCATCGGCAACACGCCGCTGGTGCAGATCAACCGTATTGCGCCGCGTGGCGTGACCATTCTGGCCAAGATCGAGGGGCGCAACCCCGGTTATTCGGTGAAATGCCGGATCGGTGCCAACATGATCTGGGACGCCGAAAGCAGCGGCAAACTCAAGCCCGGCATGACCATCGTCGAGCCGACCTCAGGCAACACCGGCATCGGCCTGGCCTTCGTCGCCGCCGCTCGCGGTTACAAATTGATGCTGACCATGCCGGCCTCGATGAGCATCGAGCGCCGTAAGGTGCTCAAAGCATTGGGCGCTGAACTGGTGTTGACCGAACCGGCCAAGGGCATGAAAGGCGCGATCGAAAAAGCCGCTGAAATCGTGGCCAGTGATGCCGACAAATACTTCATGCCCGCGCAGTTCGATAACCCGGCCAACCCGGCGATTCATGAAAAAACCACCGGCCCGGAAATCTGGAACGACACCGATGGCGCTGTCGACGTATTGGTGGCCGGCGTCGGAACCGGCGGAACCATCACCGGTGTTTCGCGGTATATCAAGAATACCCAGGGCAAACCGATCATCTCCGTGGCCGTGGAACCGGTGTCCTCACCGGTGATCACGCAAGCGCTGGCCGGTGAAGAGATCAAGCCGAGCCCGCACAAGATTCAGGGTATCGGCGCCGGTTTTGTGCCGAAAAACCTCGATCTGTCGATGGTAGACCGGGTTGAGTTGGTGACTGATGATGAGTCGAAAGCCATGGCCCTGCGTTTGATGCAGGAAGAAGGGATCTTGTGCGGAATCTCCTGCGGTGCAGCGATGGCGGTTGCCGTGCGTCTGGCGGAGACCCCGGAAATGCAGGGCAAGACCATCGTCGTGATCCTGCCGGACTCGGGCGAACGTTATCTGTCGAGCATGTTATTCAGCGACCTGTTCACCGAGCAGGAGAATCAGCAGTAATCTGGATTGATTCAGGTCAGCCAAGGTTCAGGATCGTTATGTTAATAAGCGCTTTATTGCGCATTGCTTAACACTGAATCTTGGAATGCACGGGTTTTTCCCGACGCCGGTAGTGTTTATCATGGCCGGCTGCCATGCCGGGTAAATGGCATCGCAGCGTCGTTTTTTATCAAGGAGTTGTGGATGACCGTTTCGTTTGCCGCCAAGGCGTTTGTGCTGTTGCTGTTTCTCGGCAGCACGCTCTATGTGCATTTGCGCGGCAAGGCGCGTTTGCCGGTACTGCGTCAGTTCGTCAACCATTCGGCGCTGTTCGCTCCGTACAACGCCTTGATGTACATGTTCTCTGGCGTGCCGTCGAAGCCTTATCTGGATCGCAGCAAGTTTCCAGAGCTGGACGTGTTGCGCGACAACTGGGAAACCATTCGCGACGAAGCCATGCACCTGTTCGACGAGGGCTATATTCGCGCCGCCGAGAAGAACAACGATGCCGGTTTCGGTTCGTTCTTTAAGAAAGGCTGGAAGCGTTTCTACCTCAAGTGGTACGACAAACCGCTGCCTTCAGCCGAAACCCTGTGCCCGAAAACCGTGGCGCTGGTCAGTGCGATCCCGAATGTAAAAGGCGCGATGTTTGCGTTGTTGCCGGGCGGCAGCCACCTCAACCCGCACCGCGATCCGTTTGCCGGCTCTCTGCGTTATCACCTCGGCTTGTCGACGCCTAACTCTGACGATTGCCGGATCTTCGTCGACGGCCAGGTTTACGCCTGGCGCGACGGCGAAGACGTGATGTTCGATGAGACCTACGTGCACTGGGTTAAAAACGAAACCGAGCAAACCCGCGTCATTCTGTTCTGCGACGTCGAACGTCCGCTGAAAAACCGCTTCATGACTCGCATCAACCGTTCGATCAGCGCCTGGCTCGGCCGCGCGACTGCGCCGCAGAACCTCGATGATGAACGCGTGGGCGGGATCAACCAGGCTTACGCCTGGAGCAAGAACTTCAGCGACAAATTCAGCGGCGTTGTGAAACAGTGGAAGCGCCGTAATCCCAAGGCCTACCGCGTGGCACGACCGGTATTGGCCGTGGTGGTGTTGACGTTGTTGGGGTATTGGTTGTTTGGCTGAGGCTGGACATTGAAATGAAAAAAAACGCTCTTTGGGAGCGGTTTTTTATTGGGAAACTTACAGGCGACCTGCTGCGAGTACACTCGGCTCTTCTGTGTCAGTACCGGTTTCCAGTAATTTCAGAAGCCGGTTTTGGCTTGCAGTCAGAAGCACCTCTCCAGATTTTCTGCTGCGGGGAAGAGATCCCTTTCTAGTGGGAGCCTTTTTCTCGGATTTGCTCATGTTTCCACCACTATTGATCGTTATTTGAACAGTTTTCACGATACTCGGTTCTCTAGGTTTTTTACAAGGCGGCCCTGAGAATCGAAGTCAAAGCCGAGTTTTTGATAATGTGAAACCGCACCCTTCAAAGGCTCCTGGATTTCGAGAATATTGCTTCCAAGGAATTGGGCATATTGTTCGATTGCGATCAACGCCAATGCACCGATACGGTTTTTCAACGGATGTTTTTCTCTAGGGCGTCCTTCCAGACGCACAATTCGTATTCTTTTCCTGCTGGCGTTTGGATTTGCAAAGCACAGTCCGCAAAGCTGCTCTTCGTGCCAGATCGCTATGTCGAGAGACAAGGGTTCCCGGGCTTTCCATTCAACGACTTCACACCACGCGAAGTGCTGATCTTTCCAAAGTCGTGACGCTTCCACTGCTTGCTGATTGATCGGTTCGAAACGAACTTTTGATAAATCTATGAGAGTCGATTCATTTTGCGCCGGTTGAAGCTGTAACCGGGCGGTGACGATAGCGGCCTGCTTTCTGGCTTGTGATCGATACAACTGATATCGCAAAGATGTCCGTTCCTTTGGCATGTGATTCCGTGCATTCCTTGTCCTCCATGGATGGGTGCTGCCATTGCAATTCAGCCTAAGCGTCTCCAATCCACCTGTCGCTAGCGGCCATTCGCCCAAGTCATTGCAATCCATGTCATACGCTGGTTATATTCAGCCCCACGTGAGCCAACCGACTTACGTATCCATTCAAAAAGATCAGCCCCAATGCCTGGATCCCTCATCAACGCGGTAGTCGATTCAGCGGTCAACGCTGGCGTCGTGCCGTGCGGGAATCAGCAGCCAAGGCAGATCAGTCATTATCCCCCACCTGTCAGTACCACGCCGGTGTGCGCAGTCGTATCACCGCCGGGCGTTGGCGTTTCGGGCTGATCAGCGTTTTTGCTGCCCCCCGTGCCCGCCTGAAAAAACCTACTGAATTTCAGCCTCGGCTGAGTTGGCTATTTGCCTGACTACAGGTGGTATTCATGTTTGTCCTTTCGAAAAAATCCGCGCTCGCGGCGGCGTCCACGAGCCTGTTCGTTCTGCTGTGGAGCAGCGGGGCGATCTTCTCCAAATGGGGGCTGGCGCACGCGTCCCCCTTTGCCTTTCTGCTGATACGTTTTGCGATTGCCTTGTGCGGGCTGGTACTGCTGGCGCCGTTGCTCAAGTTGAAGTTGCCCAAGGGCGGCAAGCCGATGCTGTATGCGATTGCCACGGGCGTGGTGTTGCTGGGGGCTTATCAGATTTTCTATCTGCTGGCCCTGAACACCAAAGTCACACCCGGCGTGATGGCCACGATCATGGGCGTGCAACCGATCCTCACCGTGGTGCTGATGGAACGGCAGCGCTCAGCGAGCCGCTTGTTCGGCCTGGCGCTGGGGCTGGCCGGGCTGATCATGGTGGTCTATCAGGGTATCGGTCTGGCCGGCATGTCTTGGGCGGGAATGCTCTTCGGGCTGCTGGCGCTCGTGAGCATGACGCTCGGTTCGATCATGCAGAAGCGCATCACCGATAATCCCCTTGGCACGCTACCGGTGCAGTACCTCGCCGGGCTGTTGCTGTGCGGGATTTTTGTGCCGTTCCAGCCGTTTCATTTTGAACACAGCGCAGGGTTTTTCCTGCCGGTGTTGTGGATGGGGCTGGTGGTGTCGGTGCTGGCGACGCTGTTGCTGTATCGGCTGATTGCGCAGGGCAATCTGGTGAACGTCACCAGCCTGTTTTATCTGGTGCCGGCGGTGACGGCGGTGATGGATTACCTGATTTTCGGTAATCGGCTGGCGGCGTTGAGCGTGTTGGGGATGTTGCTGATCATTGTTGGGTTGGCGTTTGTGTTTCGTAAAACGGGGTAACAGAGAGTCAGGTGGCGGCTGTTCGGCCGCCAATCGCGAGCAGGCTCACTCCTACAGGGGGATGCACTCCAATTGTAGGAGTGAGCCTGCTCGCGATAGCCTTTTCTGCACCAGCACAAATCTACCGGGCCGGTACCTCCGCCGGCTTTACCACCGCAGGCTTCAACACCAGCCACAACGCCGCCGCAATCAGCACGCCGCCATAAATGTGCGCCATCGACAGCGGCTCATCCAGCAGCAACGCCCCCCACAACACGCCAAATGGCGGAATCATGAAGGTCACGGTCATCGATTTCACCGGGCCGATCGAGCTGAGCAGGCGGAAATAAATGATGTACGCGAACGCCGTGCAGCCCAGACCCAGACCGAGCAGCGACAGCCAGACATGCCAGCCGCCCCAACTCACGGGTGGCTGGGTTGCCACGCTGTAGCCAAACAGCGGCAGCAGGAACAATGTCGCGCCGAGCATGCTGCCCAGTGCCGATAACCGACTGTCCAGTCCGCCGGCCTGATCCAGCCAGCGCCGCGCAAGAAACCCGGCAAAGCCATAACAGGTGGTCGCCAGCAGGCAGGCGACGGCGCCCATCAACAATTCCAGATCGAATGCCACCGGCCCTGCGCGCGTCAGCACGCCAACCCCAAACAGTCCGAGGAAGACGCCGCTCAACTTGGCGACGGTCAATCTTTCACTGAAGAACAATCCGCCAATCAACACGCCCATCAACGGCGTGGTGGCGTTGAAAATCGCCGAGTAACCGGCCGGCAGCACTTGCGCGGCAACCGAATACAGCGTCGCCGGAATCCCCGAGTTGATCACGCCGAGCAGCATCACGGTTTTCAGTTTGCCTTTGAAATCCCAGCTGATGCGCATCAAACCGAGGATCACGAGCAGACCGACGGCAGCGATCGATACGCGAAAAAACGCGGTCGGAATGGTCCCGATCACGGGCGCAATCACGCGCATGAACAGGAAACTCGCGCCCCAGATGGCTGCCAGCGACAACATACGGAAAATATCGACAGGGCTCACGGCGGGGCTCCTTCCTTGATCGGGACGAGAGTGTTGCCGAGGCCCCGGATCATGGCAACCGCTAATCGGACATTTAATTTCCCGCAGCCGCCGCTTACACACAGAAAACCACACGCGGTAACAACCGGAACGGCATTTGGCCGAAATTGCACTTCACCTGTGCCCGCAACCGTGGCTAAGCTCAGGCACAGATTTCCAAACGTACGCCGAGGTCTCATTTATGCCGCAGCAATGGCCAGCCACCGACATCGCCCGCATGATCCTCGATGGCTTTGACGATTACCGCGAGCATTTCCGCCGAATCACTGACGGCGCGCGCGAGCGTTTCGAACAGGCGCGCTGGCAGGAGACGCAAACGGCGTCGGCAGCGCGGATCAACCTCTACGAAGAAAAGGTCGGCGAGACAATCGCCCGCCTGCGCGAGCATTTCGACGACGACACACTGATGAACGTCAGCTGCTGGCCGCTGGTGAAAAGCGCCTACATCAGCGTTATCGACCTGCGCTTCGACGATGAATTGTCCGAGACCTGGTACAACTCGATTTTCTGCGGGCTGTTCAGCCACGATCTGATCAGCGACGGCTGCATGTTCATCCACACCACGCGCCCGAGCCTGCGCCGTGCCCGCGCCGCGCAAACCCGCACCTACAAGCCGCAAGGTCAGTTATCGGGGATGCTCGCGAGCATTTTCGCCGACTACCGTTTCAGCGAAGACTACGCCGATTTACCCGGTGACCTGCAGCGCCTCGAAGCGCAACTGCGTGAGAATCTGCCGGACTGGGTGTGCAAGGATCCGGAGCTTAGCGTCGAGCTATTTTCCTCGGTGCTGTACCGCAACAAAGGTGCGTATCTGGTCGGGCGCATCTACACCCGCGACGAGCAATGGCCGCTGGTGATTCCGCTGCTGCACCGCGAAGGGCGCGGGATCCAGATCGATGCGTTGATCACTGACGAAGCCGACGTGTCGATTATCTTCTCCTTCACCCGTTCGTACTTCATGGTCGATGTGCCGGTGCCGGCGGAGTTTATTGGCTTCCTGCGGCGCATCCTGCCGGGCAAACACATCGCTGAGCTGTACACCTCGATCGGCTTTTACAAACACGGCAAATCCGAGTTTTACCGGGCGCTGATCAATCACCTGGCCAATACCGACGATCAATTCATCATGGCTCCCGGCGTGCGTGGCATGGTCATGAGCGTGTTCACCCTGCCGGGTTTCAACACCGTTTTCAAAATCATCAAAGACCGCTTTTCGCCCTCGAAAAACGTCGACCGCGCGACGGTGATCGAGAAGTACCGACTGGTGAAAAGCGTCGACCGGGTAGGGCGTATGGCCGATACCCAGGAATTCGCTGATTTCCGTTTTCCGCTGACCAAGTTCGATCCGGCGTGTCTTGAGGAATTGCTCGAAGTGGCAGCGTCGACGGTATCGGTTGAGGGCGACACCGTGCTGATCCGCCACTGCTGGACCGAGCGGCGAATGACCCCGCTTAACCTCTATCTGGAAAACGCCAACGATGCGCAAGTGCGCGAGGCGCTGGAGGATTACGGGCTGGCGATCAAACAACTGGCGGCGGCGAACATCTTTCCCGGCGACATGCTGTTGAAGAACTTTGGCGTCACCCGTCACGGGCGTGTGGTGTTTTATGACTATGACGAGATCTGTTTCCTGACCGAAGCCAACTTCCGACACATTCCCGCGCCGCGTACACCGGAAGACGAGATGGCTTCCGAACCGTGGTATTCGATCGGGCCACTGGATGTGTTTCCAGAAGAGTTTCCGCCGTTCCTGTTTGCTGATTCGGGGCAACGAAAGTTATTCGATCAGTTACACGGCGAGTTATATAACGCCGATTACTGGAAGAGTCTGCAGGAGGCCATTCGGGCAGGAAAAGTGATTGATGTCTTTCCCTATCGACGTAAAGGCCTCGATAACGAATGAATCTTAATTCAGGTGCGGCTGTTTTTTATTGTTTGATGTGTTCTGTGTAGTGCGTGCTTACAGTTAGTGAGTAGCTCAGTACGCCCGGTTTGATTAGTTTGCGTAAATGCCTTCCATGGTGGAGGACTGTCACTAATTGAACTGGGCTAGCGTATATGAATGTTTCTGTGGGCGAACTGAGCCTGTATGGCAATGCTGAAAATCTGAAAAACTTTTTACAGATGTACCGAAAACATGGATTGCACAATGTGGAGACATCCAGTGAAGTACTTGAGCGCCTGCAGAGTGCGCGGATGCCGGTACATCCAGAATCATCCATTATTGAACATGAGGCGGTCGGCACGGATCGTACCCTTAGCCTGGAAGCATTTATTCTTAGCCAGGGCTGGCTCGTTCCCCGGAACATTGAACAAGGTCAAAATCTGTATCAAGTTTTGATAACACCACTTCCACGCCTGACGGGAAATAACCATTACCTTAAGCTCATATCATGGAGTTTTGTACTGGACGTAAACGATGCGCTCAGAAGCGAAATCGAAACGGCTGTACAAGACTGGATAAGTTCAAGGCCGGGCTCCGATGTTACACGTGGCTTGTTAAAGCACTTGATTGAGACCCTCGGGGATACCGAATACGGCAACAGCGTTATTCAGCAGAAAATTGATCGGCTGCTAGCCGGGTTTGAAGCAGAACAGTTGGGCGTGTATTTGCAAACCCGGTTTCAAAACATTACTTTCGTCGAGAGCGCCAGTGAGTGGTGCATGGTCGCGATTCTGGTGAATATGCATGCTAATGGCTACATCGCCGACTATGAACTGTTGCAAAGCGACAATTGGGGTTTACCCGCTACAACGGTAATTCAAAACGTCGAAACATATTTGTTGGCGACTGGCCATTTTGAACCGCCCGTCGCTACCGTGGCAGCGTATCTGATGATTGCAGGGATTGCGCCGGCGCTGACGGTTTATGACCTGCCTGGCGATCTGGTCTTTGGTTCAACCGCATGGGCATTGTTCAATGCCACGGCTTTGCGTCTGGATCTACAGACACCGGGTATCTGTGCCGCAATGAGTTTTGGTCAGGTCATGTCGGTCTCGGTGTTGCGGCCGATTACCAACGAGCAAGCATTGATCGATCAGCAGGCATGGCGTTCCACCTTGATTCAATGGGGGGTGATGAACGGTGTCATCGGCATCAAATCCGATGCGCAGTACGACGCGTATATCGAGCAGGTACGCGATGTCTACAATCAGCAGGTATGGGAGCAGGCTGAAAGCATTATCAGTTCAAGTGCGGTCATGCCCACTCGCAAAGCCTTGGCGGAATGGGAGTTGATTGGTCTTTTTGCTTCCGATACTTACGTGAACGAGCAGGAGCCAAGATACCGAGAGTCCCACGGTGCCAACGTAAAATTGTCGTTGGTCGAGATCTACATGAGGGGCTGGGTTCCCGGTAAAAAGATTACCTCGAATTTTGCCAATGACCCGTTGTCTGGTTACGCCGATCGACTGGACACTCTTCCTCGTATCGGAACACTGTTTAGTCAGGCATTTACGCCGTATGTCGAGAATCTGCGGGCCGGGTACATGACAATGGTGAAGTCCTTGTTGTCACAATTACCGCTCAAGGACAGGCGCTACCTGGAAACAGGAGAGATTACTGTTTATTCCCTGCAGTGCGGGTTTGCTCACTCAGCTTTTGAAAATTATGCGGCACGTGTCGCCCAGTTGACGTGGCGCCATGGCGTTCTATTGCGAGTTGCGGGAGGGTGGGGCGTTGAATATTACGAAATCATTCCGGGTGCTGGAATAATCAAGAAGAATTATGACCTCCCGGTAGAAATTGAAACGGGTTATGTGAGGCGGGGCGGCAGCATAGGGTCTTCCGATATAAACGGGTATTACGGGCGAGGTTATACATTCATCAGTAGTGATTATGTCTACACGCTGGCACACGCCGATGAGGGGCATGATTCAGGCCCCCGCTACGGGATTATTCTAGAGGAACTTGAGTTTGACCGCGCTGATGTTGTCGGGGCATGGACGCCAATCGATTCAACGGCTACAGGCGATTACACGTACTCGACTCGCACCACTCATTACATCGCTCAAATTGTCGCCCGACATTTGATTGGCCCAGAAGATGCTCTGAAAAAAACGGCATGGGGGCTGTCGCTGCAAGATGAAATTGATGGCGAAGCCGACAAGTGGATCGGTTCCGCACTAGCGTTTATACCGTTCTATACCGCGATCAAAAACTTCATTGCTGGAAATACGGCGATGGGTTTGTTTTACGCTTCCCTGGATGTCTTCGGGTTCATGTTGAGCGGGACGGGCAATCGTCTTGTATCCGAACTGGTCAGGAGCGCAGCCGGCAAAGGCACGCTCAAAAGTCTGGCTGCTTTGGCACAGGCACCTAGCCTGAAAAGGCTTGAGCGAACTAGCGGCTGACGATCATCAGCGGCACAGCAAGACGGGCAGGGAAGTGGCCTCGCGAGCATTCCCTGCCCGACTTCTGCGACAATCGCGTCCTTGCATAACCAGACGACCGAATTGCGTACCCGATGACCGACGAATCGCCCTCCATCGACAAACTGCTGAAAAACCTCGAACACGCCATGCTCGCCGACCGTCACCGGCTGCGGCGGCAGTTGCTTGAGCTGCGCAAGAAACCTGATGAGGCCAAACTGGCCCAGTGGGTGACGCGCATGCAGGCGTCCTGTGATCAGGTGCTGGCGCGCAAGGCCAGCCTGCCGGTGATTCGTTACGACGACAGTTTGCCGATCGCCGCCAAGCGCGACGAGATCAAGAAAGCGCTGGAAAAGCATCAGGTCTTGATCATCGCCGGTGAAACCGGTTCGGGTAAAACCACGCAATTACCGAAAATCTGTCTGGAGATCGGTCGCGGTCAGCACGGCTTGATCGGCCACACGCAGCCACGCCGGATTGCAGCACGCAGTGTGGCCAGTCGGGTTGCCGAAGAACTCGGCACGCCGCTCGGGTCGTTGGTCGGCTATCAGGTGCGTTTCGAAGATCAGAGCGATTCCAACACCCTGATCAAGCTGATGACCGACGGCATCCTGCTCGCGGAAACCCAGAACGATCGTTACCTCGAACGCTACGACACGATCATCGTCGACGAAGCCCACGAGCGCAGCCTCAACATTGACTTCCTGCTTGGTTACCTGAAAACCCTGCTACCGCGCCGCCCGGATCTGAAAGTCATCATCACCTCGGCGACCATCGATCTGGAGCGCTTCTCCAAGCACTTCGACGACGCGCCGATTGTTGAAGTCTCCGGCCGTACCTTCCCGGTCGACACCTGGTATCGCCCGCTGACGCTTGAGCAGGACGAAGAGGGCAACCGTGTCGAGGATGACCTGACGGTGGATCAGGCGATCCTCGCCACCCTCGATGAAATCGCCGCTTACGAACGCAGCGAACGCCGCAGTCCCGGTGACGTGTTGGTGTTCCTGCCCGGCGAGCGCGAGATTCGTGACGCTGCCGACATGCTGCGCAAAGCCCAACTCAAACACACTGAAATCCTGCCGCTGTACGCGCGCCTGTCGCCGGCCGAGCAGCAGCGGATTTTCCAGTCGCACCCGGGCCGCCGCGTGGTGCTGGCGACCAACGTCGCCGAGACTTCGCTGACCGTACCGGGCATCCGTTACGTGATCGACAGCGGCACCGCGCGCATCAGCCGTTACAGCTACCGCGCCAAGGTGCAGCGTCTGCCGATCGAGGCGATTTCCCAGGCCAGCGCCAACCAGCGTAAGGGCCGTTGCGGCCGGGTCGAGCCGGGCATCTGCATTCGTTTGTACAGCGAAGAAGATTTTATCGGCCGCCCGGAGTTCACCGATCCGGAGATTCTGCGTACCAACCTCGCCGCCGTAATCTTGCAGATGCTGCATCTGCGCCTCGGCGAAATCACCGCATTCCCGTTTATCGAGCCGCCGGATGGCAAGGCGATCAGCGACGGTTTCAACCTGCTGCAAGAACTCTCGGCGGTGGATCGCAACAGCCAGCTAACGCCGTTGGGTCGACAATTGGCGCGCCTGCCGGTCGACCCGCGCATGGGTCGCATGCTGCTTGAAGCGGCGAAACTGGGCAGCTTGCAGGAAGTGCTGATCGTCGCCAGTGCGATGTCGATTCAGGATCCGCGCGAGCGTCCGCCGGAGCGTCAGCAAGCTGCAGATCAAGCCCACGCGCAGTGGAAAGACATCGACTCGGATTTCGCCGGATTGGTGAATCTTTGGCGTGGCTTCGAAGAACAGCGCCAGGCCCTGACCGCGAGTCCGCTGCGCAACTGGTGCCGGAAGAATTTCCTCAACTACCTGCGTCTGCGCGAGTGGCGCGATTCCCATCGCCAGTTGAGCCTGATCTGCCGCGACATGCAGTTGAGCCTGAACAAAGAGCCGGCGGATTACCCGAAACTGCACAAAGCGGTGCTGGTCGGTCTGCTCAGCCAGATCGGTCAGAAAACCGAGGACGGCGATTACCTCGGCGCGCGTCAGCGGCGCTTCTGGATTCACCCCTCGTCGGGCATCGGCAAGAAGCGTCCGCAATGGTTGATGACCGCCGAACTGGTGGAAACCACCAAGCTTTACGCGCGCATGGTTGCCAAGATCGACGCCGACTGGATCGAACCGCTGGCCGGGCACTTGATCAAGAAGAACCACTTCGAACCGCACTGGGAGAAGAAGCGCGGCCAGGTCGTGGCGTTTGAACAGATCACCCTGTTTGGATTGATCGTGGTCGGTCGTCGCCCGGTGCATTACGGCCCGGTGGATCCAGTGGTTTCCCGTGAGCTGTTTATCCGTGAAGGTCTGGTGCGCGGCGAGATTCAGTCGAAAGCCAAGTGCCTGACCGCGAACAAACAACTGCTGGAACAACTCGACGAACTCGAAGCGAAGGCCCGTCGCCGCGACATTCTTGCTGACGAAGAAACCCTCTACGCCTTCTACGACGCACGCCTGCCAGCGGAGATTCACCAGACCGCGACCTTCGACAGTTGGTATCGCATCAATAGCCAGAAAGATCCGCAGCTGTTGATCATGCGCGAAGAAGACGTGCTGGCCCGCGAGGCCAGTGAAGTCACCGCGATGCATTACCCGGACACGCTGCACATCGGCGATCTGGAACTGGCGCTGACCTATCACTTCGAACCCAATCACCCGCGCGACGGCGTGACCTTGCGGGTGCCGGCGCCGCTGTTGCCGATGCTGCCGCCGGAGCGTCTGGAATGGCTGGTGCCGGGGCTGATCGAGGCCAAGTGCATCGCCCTCGTGCGTAACTTGCCGAAAGCCTTGCGCAAGAACTTCGTGCCGGTGCCGGACTTCATCAAGGCTGCGTTGCAACGCATGACCTTCGCCGAGGGTTCGTTGCCGCAAGCGTTGGGCCGTGAGCTGTTGCGCATGACCGGCGCGCGGGTCAGCGATGAAGCGTGGGCGGAGGCTGAGCAAGGCGTCGAAGGGCATCTGCGGATGAACCTGGAAATCGTCGACGGCCAAGGCAAATTCCTCGGTGAAGGACGTGATCTGGCCGAGTTGACCGCGCGTTTTGCCGAGGCCAGTCAGGCCGCGTTGGCGGTGCCGCAGAGTGCGAAAAGTCAGCAACCGGTAGAGGCGAAAGTCTTCGCACCGGTCGCGGAAAAGACTCAACAGAAGATCGCCGGGTTGTCGATGACGGTGTATCCGGCGCTGGTCGAAGAGGGCGGCACGGTCAAGGAAGGGCGTTTCTCGACCCCGGCCGAAGCCGAATTCCAGCATCGTCGTGCGTTGCAGCGTTTGTTGATGCAGCAACTGGCCGAGCCGGCGAAGTTTCTGCGCAGCAAGTTGCCGGGACAGACTGAGTTGGGTCTGCTCTATCGCGATCTGGGCCGGGTCGATGCGCTGGTCGAAGACATTTTGCTGGCCAGCCTCGACAGCTGCATTCTTGAGGGCGAAGACCCGTTGCCGCGTGATGGCGCCGGTCTGGCGGCACTGGCTGAGCGCAAGCGCGGCGGCTGGACGGAGCACGCTGAACGTGTGGCGCGGTTGACCCTGGAAATTCTCAAGCTGTGGCACGGTTTGCAGAAGCGCTTCAAAGGCAAGATTGACCTCGCTCAGGCCGTGGCACTGAATGACATCAAGCAGCAGATTAGTAACCTGGTGTATCCGGGGTTCGTGCGCGAGACGCCGATGCAGTGGCTCAAAGAAATCCCGCGTTACCTGAAAGCGGTAGAGCAGCGTTTCGAGAAACTTGGCGCGCAGGTGCAGAAGGATCGCGTCTGGAGCGGCGAACTGGCCGGTCTCTGGGCGCAATATCAGGCTCGCGCCGCCAAGCATGCACAGGAAGGCAAACGCGATCCGCAGCTTGAGTTGTACCGCTGGTGGCTGGAGGAATACCGGGTTTCCCTGTTCGCCCAGCAGTTGGGCACGAAAACCCCGATCTCCGACAAACGCCTGAGCAAACAGTGGAACCAGGTCGAACCCTGATCTGGCGTAATCCCCCCGATCCCTTGTGGCGAGGGGATTCATCCCCGATCGGCTGCGAAGCAGTCGCCAAACCAACACACTCGGTAAGGCTAATGAACCGAGGTGTCAGGTTTTGGGGCGGCTTCGCCACCCATCGGGGATAAATCCCCTCACCACAAGGGCTCACTCCTACATGGGGGAGCGGTGTTGTGCTTGAGAAAGGCGCCAAATCCCTGCGTTTATGGCAAACTTCGCGACCATAAACGCCGGTTTCGCGACCCAGAGCCTTCGGCCTTGTCGCGTGGCGGAATAAAACGATGCCAGGTTTGCGTCCCCCGGATGGGAATAGACCCTTTGTGTGTTGGTACGACGGTTCCAGCACTTTCTGCCTGAACAGATTAGAGAAACGACCATGCATAACGTCGTCATCAGCGGCACCGGCCTGTACACCCCGGCCAACAGCATCTCCAACGAAGAGCTGGTGCAGTCTTTCAATGCCTACGTCGCGCAGTTCAACGCCGACAACGCCGACGCGATCGCCAGCGGCGAAGTCCAGGCCCTGACCGAATCCAGCGCAGCCTTCATCGAAAAAGCTTCGGGCATCAAGAGCCGCTTTGTCATGGACAAGGACGGCATCCTTGACCCGCAGCGCATGGCCCCGCGTCTGCCCGAGCGTTCCAACGACGAATGGTCGGTACTCTGCCAGATGGCCATCGGCGCGGCCGAACAGGCCCTGCAACGCGCCGGCAAAACCGCCGCTGACATCGACGGCGTGATCGTCGCCTGCTCCAACCTGCAACGCGCCTACCCGGCCATCGCCATCGAAGTCCAGGAAGCGCTAGGCATTCAAGGCTTCGGTTTCGACATGAACGTCGCTTGCTCCTCGGCGACCTTCGGCATTCAGGCCGCCGCCAACAGCGTGCAACTGGGCCAGGCCCGGGCGATCCTGATGGTCAACCCGGAAGTCTGCACCGGTCACCTGAACTTCCGTGACCGCGATAGCCACTTCATCTTCGGCGACGCCGCGACTGCGGTGATTATCGAGCGTGCTGACACCGCGACGTCCAAGCACCAGTTCGACGTGGTCAGCACCAAACTGCTGACCAAGTTCTCCAATAACATCCGTAATAACTTCGGCTTCCTCAACCGCGCAGCAGAAGAGGGCGTCGGTGCCCGCGACAAGCTGTTCGTGCAGGAAGGCCGCAAGGTGTTCAAGGATGTCTGCCCGATGGTTGCCGAGTTGATCGGTGAGCACCTGCAAGAGAACCAACTCAACGTCGGCGACGTGAAGCGCTTCTGGCTGCACCAGGCCAACCTGAGCATGAACCACCTGATCGTGCGCAAACTGCTCGGTCGCGAAGCTACCGAAGAAGAAGCTCCGGTGATTCTCGACACCTACGCCAACACCAGCTCGGCGGGTTCGGTCATCGCGTTCCACAAATATCAGGACGATCTCGCCGCCGGTTCGCTGGCCGTGCTGAGCTCGTTCGGTGCCGGTTACTCAATCGGCAGTGTGATCCTGCGTAAACGTTGATCGCGCCCAAGAGATCGTAGCCTTCGGCAGCTCCTGCACTGATCCTTGTAGGAGCTGCCGCAGGCTGCGATCTTTTGCTTTTGACCCTACGAAAAAGAGGCGCCAATGGCCGCAACGGACGACACCCAACTGCTCGAACGCCTGCTGGCCGGTGAGCAGAAGGCTTTCAAGGAACTGGTCAGCACCTATCAAAGCGCGATGCGCGCCGTGGCCTATGCCATCGTCGGCCAGCGTCACGTCGAAGAAGTGGTGCAGGACGCCTGGCTTTCCGTGGTTCGCCATATCGGCACCTTCGAAGGTCGTTCCAGCCTGAAAACCTGGCTGCTGACCATCACCGCCAATTCCGCCAAAAGCCGCTACAAGCAAAATCGCCGCGAAGTGCTGATGGATGACTTGCCGTCACCCCACGGCAGCATCGACGACGACCGCTTTTCCCCCGGTGACGGCCATTGGCTGATCGCCCCGTTCGCCTGGCACCAGGACACCCCCGAAGCACTGCTCACCGAAGGTGAATTGCGCGACTGTCTTGAGCACACGTTGCTCAGTCTGTCGGAGCTGCAAAGCAGTGTTTTGCTGCTGCGCGAACGGCAGGGTCTGGAGCTGGAAGAGATCTGTAATCTTCTGGAGATCTCGCTCTCCAATGTCCGTGTGCTGCTGCATCGGGCGCGGCTGAAAGTCTTTGCCACGGTGGAGCATTTTGAGGAGACCGGCGAATGCTGACCTGTAAAGAACAAGTGGCGCGCTCCAGCGATTATCTCGATGGCCAGTTGAGCTTTCGCGAGAAACTGATGGTGCGTCATCACCTGATGTTCTGCCCCAATTGCCGCCGCTTTATTCGGCAGATGCGCTTGATGCAGGCCACGTTGAAGGCGATGCCGGAAAAACCGGAGGAGGGCGTTGATTCCTTGGCCGAACGCCTCGCCGAACAACGCCGCAAAGACCTGTAGGAGCTGCCGAAGGCTGCGATCTTTTGACCTTGATAAACAAGATCAAAAGATCGCAGCCTCCGGCAGCTCCTACAAAGGAGTAGCGCAGTGCGGGTGAAACGAACGGATGATGGGGATCGTCCCGCCCGCACCGGGCTAAATTGACGCGGTTAGAACTTGGCTTCGGCATCCAGTTGCAGGGTGTTGGTGTCCGCGTCACGCTGAGTACGGCTGGCGAAGTCGGCTTTGGTCAGGAAGTACGTGGCACCGATGGCGAAGTTCTTGTCGATGTCGTAACCGACCTTGAACTTGTGGCCACGCGAGCCGGTGGTGCCGTTGGCAAAGTCGGAGTCGGTGAAGGCCCCCACCACGGCGTCGCGCTGCACATCACGGTAGTTGTAATCGAGGTTGAAACCGAAGACTTTCGACTTGGCGCCGATCAGCCAGGCGGTGTCTGCGTCGGTCACGGCGTCGTTGTTTTTCACGTACTGACCGTAGAACGACAGAGGCATAGCCAGACCGCCGATGTCGAGTTGGCTGAACCCTTCATACAGACGGAATTCGTTGTTCGCCGAGTTGCCGTTGACCGACAGCGCGCACGGTGTCGACGTGCCGGTGCAGCGACTGTCTTCGTCGTTCTGGTAGGCGTAAACGCTGCCGCCGACGGTCAATTTCAGGTTGTCGGTGATCGCCAGACGGCTACCCAACTGGCCGGCGGTCAGACGCAGGTCGTGACGGAACTGCACGCCTTCGCCATCGACGTTGTCCTTGAGGGTGTAGTTGCCCAGGCTGCCGAACAGTTCGGCGGTGCTGCCCAGTGGGTATTTGTAAGTAACGGCCAGGCCTTCCGGGTTGATGTCGCCATCCCAGATCACGTCGCCCATGCTCACCCACGGTTGCAGCATCTTGCCGCCGATCACGTGCAGGTTCTTGATCTGATCGGGGTGGTAATCGATGTAGCCCAGGTCGAGCCAGATCTGCTTCTTGTCGAAATAGTTGTCCAGATCCTGGTTGGTCGAACGAGCGTCGTCGCCGCCGCCAGTGGCGATGCGGATGCCGGTGTCGACTTGCGGGTTGATCTCGGTGTAGGCGCCGAGGCGGGCACGGATACGCTGGCGATCCTTGTCGCGACCGCCGTTGTTGGATTCGCCGTCGATCTTGACGGTCTCCTGACGGATGCGCACGTCGCCCTTGAATTGAGTCTTCGCTGCCCACGCCAGTTTCTGATCGAAAGCGCTTTGTTCGTTGGTCTTCTTCGCGACAGCCGCGACTTGTTCATTGGTCTCTTGCTGCGCCTGCTGCGCGATTTGCTGAGCCTTTTGATCCTTGGCCAGTTCGGTTTGCAGTTCGATGTACTGCGCCTGGGAAATCGAGCCGTTGGCTTTAAGCATGTCGAGCAGTTTGGCGTCGACTGCGGCGCTGGCCGGAACACTCATGGCCAGCAACAGGCCGCCACACAGGGCCGCCGCAGTTTTCGTGGAAGCAAGACGCATAGCAATCTCCGAAGATGAAAGGGGATGGCTGAACCATCCTGGACACAACCGACGGTTGAAGGTCGGAAAACAGTGGCCGGGCTATAACCCGACGCTCTAAAAACAGGCGCCAGTATCGCGATGGTTTATGACAGTGCAGTGGCACAGTGATGGCAGGATGATGACGATGGGTGTTTGGCCGGAACGATTGATTTAGAGCGGTGTCGGCCGAAGGGGCGTGTGCAAAGCACGTCGATAAGCGATACTCGCCGGGCTTTGAAGCCCCGATGTGGAGAGCCCGTTGATGCCGTTGCAACGCCTGCAAAACCTGTCAGAAGTCGCCCCCGCAAGCTGGGACGCATTGGTGCCCGAGAATCAGCCGTTTCTACGGCATGCCTTTCTCAGTGCGCTGGAAGACAGCGGCAGCGTTGGCCCGCACACCGGTTGGTTGCCGGAGCATTTGCTGCACGTCGAAGATGATCGGCTGATCGCCGCGCTGCCCACTTACCGCAAGTGGCATTCCTACGGTGAGTACGTGTTTGATCATGGCTGGGCCGACGCCTGTGCCCGCGCCGGTATCGACTATTACCCCAAATTGTTGATCGCCGTGCCGTTCAGCCCGGTCAGCGGCCCGCGCTTGTTGGCGGCGAATGTCGAGGACGGTTTCGAACTGCTGAAAAGTCTGCCGGGTTATCTGGAGATCGAAGAGCTTTCCAGTGCACACATCAACTTCACTGACCCGTTTACCGATGCAGCGATGGCCGAGCAACCCGGTTGGCTGCAGCGCATCGGTTGTCAGTATCACTGGCAAAATCGGGGTTATCGCGACTTTCAAGACTTCCTCGACGTGCTCGCTTCGCGCAAGCGCAAGCAGATGCGCAAAGAGCGCGAGCAAGTGGCGGGGCAGGGTTTTGAGTTTGAATGGCTGGAGGGGCGTGAGCTGGATGAGGCGCAGTGGGATTTCGTCTATGCCTGCTACGCCAATACCTATGCGGTGCGCCGACAAGCGCCTTATCTGACGCGGGAGTTTTTCAGTTTGCTCGCCGAGCGCATGCCCGAAGCGATTCGTGTGGTGCTGGCTAAACAAGGTTCACGGCCGGTGGCGATGGCCTTCAGTCTGGTCGGTGGCGACAGTTTTTACGGCCGTTATTGGGGCTGCCTGGCGGAGTTTGATCGGCTGCATTTTGAGACGTGTTTCTATCAGGGCATGGATTACGCGATTGCACAGGGTTTTCAGCGGTTTGATGCGGGTGCTCAGGGGGAGCACAAATTGATTCGCGGGTTTGAGCCGGTGATCACGCATTCTTGGCATTACTTGCGTCATCCGGGCTTGAAAGCAGCAGTCAAAGATTTCCTCGAGCAAGAGCGCGCTGGCGTCCTCGCGTACGCCGAAGAAGCCCGAACAGCCTTGCCCTACCGCCAAACCTAAATCCCCTGTAGGAGCTGCCGCAGGCTGCGATCTTTTGATCTTGTTTCTCAACATTAAGATCAAAAGATCGCAGCCTTCGGCAGCTCCTACACGGGTTTTGTGTTGGGCTCAGGTTTCTTCTTTGCCCAGCCAGCGGTAGATCCCGCCGCCTACCACTGCGCCTATCAGCGGCGCGACCCAGAACATCCACAACTGCGCAATCGCCCAGCCGCCCACCATCAGCGCTGGCCCGGTACTGCGTGCCGGGTTGACCGAGGTGTTGGTGACCGGAATCGAGATGAGGTGGATCAGCGTCAGCCCGAGGCCGATGGCAATCGGTGCCAGCCCCGGTGGCGCGCGTCTGTCGGTCGCGCCGAGGATGATGATCACGAACATCGCGGTCATCACCAGCTCAGTGACAAACCCTGCCGCCATCGAATACTTGCCGGGAGAATGCTCGCCATAACCGTTGGATGCGAGGCCGGAGGCAATATCGAAACCTTCCTTGCCGCTGGCGATATGAGCGATCAGCGCCGCCGCGAGGATCGCGCCGAGCACTTGGGCAATGATGTAAGCAGGCAACTCTTTGGCGGGGAATCGACCGCCGACGACCAGACCGACCGACACGGCCGGGTTGAGGTGACATCCGCTGATGTGGCCGATGGCGAACGCCATGGTCAGCACCGTCAGACCAAACGCCAGGGCCACCCCCAGCACGCCGATACCCAACGGCGAAGACGCGGCGATCACCGCACTGCCGCAACCACCCAACACCAACCAGAACGTACCCAACAACTCCGTAGCCGAACGTTTCAACAGAGACATGAGAAGAGTCCTTGATAGCGCTGCTATCGAGACTGCATCGAGTTGTGCGTCCTTGCAGACTTACGACAGGCTCCGTTCCGAAGCCTTGGCTGAGTACAGCAGGGTTTTTACGGATTTCCAGCAGGGCAAAAAGCAAAGATCGCAGCCTGCGGCAGCTCCTACAGTGATTGTTCCCACGCTCTGCGTGGGAATGCCTCAAGGGACGCTCCGCGTCCAGTGACGCGGAGCGTCACGGGCTGCGTTCCCACGCGGAGCGTGGGAACGATCATTCAGTGCATCAGTCGATACCGACGAACCCCCCGGTCTGGTGCGCCCACAGCCGCGAATACAAACCGCGATGCGCGAGCAGCTCAGCATGAGTACCGCTCTCGGCGATCTTGCCGTTCTCCAGCACCACCAGCCGATCCATCCGCGCAATGGTCGAGAGCCGGTGCGCGATCGCAATCACGGTTTTGCCCTGCATCAACGTTTCCAGACTTTCCTGAATCGCCGCTTCGACTTCCGAGTCCAGCGCCGAGGTGGCTTCGTCCATGATCAGGATCGGCGCGTCCTTGAGCAGCACCCGCGCTATCGCAATGCGCTGACGCTGACCACCGGACAATTTCACCCCGCGCTCGCCGACGTGCGCATCGAAACCGGTACGGCCCTCGGCGTCCGACAGCAGCGGAATAAACTCATCGGCGCGTGCCTTGTGCACCGCGTCCCACAACTCGGCATCGGTCGCGTCCGGTTTGCCGTACAACAAGTTGTCGCGGATCGAACGGTGCAGCAACGAAGTGTCCTGGGTGATCATGCCGATGCGCGCACGCAGGCTTTCCTGACCGACGTCGGCGATGTTCTGCCCGTCGATCAGAATGCGCCCGCCCTCGACGTCGTACAGGCGCAGCAGCAGGTTGACCAAGGTCGATTTGCCAGCGCCGGAAGGCCCGATCAAACCGATTTTCTCGCCGGGTTTGATGTTCAGGTTGAGGTCGCCGATGATCCCGCGCTTCTTGCCGTAGTGAAAGTCGACGTGCTCGAAACGCACTTCGCCACGGGCCACTTGCAGCGGTTTGGCGTCTTCGCGATCGGTGACGCTGACCGGTTGCGCGATGGTCTGCAGACCGTCCTGCACCATGCCGATGTTTTCGAAAATGCCGGTGACCACCCACATGATCCAGCCGGACATGTTGACGATGCGAATCACCAGGCCGGTCGCCAAAGCAATCGCGCCGACGGTGATCAACGATTGCGTCCACAACCACAGGGCCAACGCGGTAGTGCCGACGATCAGCAAGCCGTTCATGGTGGTGATCGCCACGTCCATGCTGGTGACCACGCGACCGGCCAGTTGCGCTTTGACGGTCTGTTCTTCGATGGCTTCCTTGGCGTAGTGCTGTTCGAAATTGGTGTGGGCGAACAGCTTCAGCGTGGCGATGTTGGTGTAGCCGTCGACGATGCGCCCCATCAGTTTCGAGCGCGCGTCGGAGGCTTCCACCGAGCGTTGTTTGACCCGTGGCACAAAGTAGTAGAGCGCGCCGATGTAGGCGGCAATCCACAGCAGCAACGGGATCATCAAACGCCAGTCAGCTTCGGCAAACAGTACCAGCGAGCTGATCGCGTAAATCACCACGTGCCACAGCGCATCCACCGCTTGCACCGCAGAATCACGCAGCGAGTTACCGGTCTGCATGATGCGTTGGGCGATGCGCCCGGCGAAGTCATTCTGGAAGAAATTCAGGCTTTGCTTGAGCACATAGCTGTGGTTCTGCCAGCGGATCATGCTGGTCATGCCGGGGCTCAGCGTCTGATGCACCAGCAGGTCGTGCAGGCCGAAAAAGATCGGCCGCAACACGAGGGCAACCACCACCATCCACGTCAGTTCGAGGGCGTGGTCGCTGAAGAAATTCGGATTCGGTGTGCCTTGGGTCAGGTCGATGATGCGGCTCAGGTAACTGAACAGCGCCACTTCGATCAACGCGGCGAAGAGGCCAACGACGAGCAGGGCGGCGAAACTCGGCCAGACCTGTTTGAGGTAGTAAACATAGAAGGGCCAGACACGGTCTGGAGGGGACGCCGTGGGGGCGTCGCGGAATATGTCGATCAGTTGTTCGAAACGGCGATAGAGCATCAGATAACCGCCCGGAATGCGGGCTCTCCTTTTATCAGTGTGAGCGGCGCGGGATCAGCCCGGCGCCGCTCGATATGCCCTGCAGTACTCAGTCGATGCGCTTGGCCGACTTGATGATCACAGGGTCGACAGGCACGTTTTGCATGCCGCTTTTGGTGGTGGTCTGCGAGTTGACGATGATGTCGACCACGTCCATGCCCTTGACCACTTTGGCGAACACCGCGTAACCGGCGTCACGGCCCGGATCGAGGAAGGCGTTGTCGGCCACGTTGATGAAGAACTGGCTGGTGGCCGAATCCGGGTTGGAAGTGCGCGCCATCGACAGCGTGCCGCGAACGTTGTGCAGGCCATTGCTGGCTTCGTTCTTGATCGGTGCCTTGGTGTCTTTCTGTTGCATTTGTTGGGTGAAACCGCCGCCCTGAGCCATGAAGCCCGGGATCACGCGGTGGAAAATGGTGTTGGTGTAGAAGCCGCTGTCGACGTACTCAAGGAAGTTCTTGGTACTGATCGGCGCCTTGACCGGATCCAGCTCGATTTCGATCTGGCCGTTGGTGGTGTCCAGCAGCACGTGTGGCGCCTTGGCTGGCGTTGCTGCCATCAGGTTGGCGGCAAACAGAACGGTACCGGCGGCGAGGGCGAGTTTTTTCAGCATGGGTCAGTGATCCTGAGATTGAAGGTCGGCTGTGGCGAGAAACTCCAGCAGCGTTTGATTGAAGCGTTGCGGTTGGTCGAGCGGGGTGGCGTGGCGCGAATCGTCGATCACCACCAGCCGTGCATCAGGCAGCAGTTTTACATAGGTTTCTTTCAGCGCGACGGGTGTGTAGTCGCGGTCGGCGCTGACGATGAGGGTTGGACAGGTCACGCGGGAAAGTCGTTCCTGAACGCCCCAACCGACAATCGCATCGAAGCTGGCGAGATAAGCACGTTTGTCGTTTTTTGCCCAGCGTTCGGCCATTTTCTGCCGCAGATCGGCCTGTTCCGGCTTGGGAAAAAGTTTGCCGCCGAGGGCTTTGCCGATGGTTGCGAGGCTGAGCACGCGCATCAGGCTCCAGCGTTTGAACCACTGCCAATAGTCCTCACGGCTGCGCAGTTTGACCTCGGGCGCGCTGTTGACGATGGTCAGGCTTTTAAGCAATTGCGGGTGATCGACGGCGAACTGAAAACCGATCATGCCGCCCATGGACAGCCCGGCGTAATGCACCGGGCCGAGGTTCAAATGTTCGATCAGCGCAAGCAGGTCTGCGCTGAAACCGGCGATGCTGTAACGCTCACGGGGTTTGTCCGAGCGGCCGTGGCCGCGAACATCCGGAACGATCACCCGGTAGTGCGCGGCGAGTGCCGGGATCTGCATTTCCCAGTCCAGCGTGCTCGAACCGAGCCCGTGAACCAGCAGCAACGGCGTACCGTGGCCATATTCCTCGTAGTGCAGGTTGCAACCTTCGTGCTCGAAATACGCCATCGTTGGACTCCGTGTCAGGCTTGTTCAGGGGCGGCGTACGGCGCATCCAAAGGCAACGTATCGAAGGTGCGCAGCAGTTCGATGAGGATTTGCGTCGCCGGGCCCAGGGGTTTGTCTTTGTTCGAATACAGATAGAAGCTGGAGTTGCGGGTGCCGCCCCTGTCCAACGGTAGCAGCTTGAGCGAGCCATCCTTGAGTTCTCGTTCAATCATGTGCCGAGGCAACCAGGCAAAACCCAGACCGCTGCTGACAAATGTCGCGGCGGTGGCGAGGCTGCCGACCGTCCAACGCTGTTCGGCGCCGAGCCAGCCGACATCGCGGGGTTGCTGGCGGCCGGAGTCGCGGATCACCACTTGCATCTGCGTTTCCAGATCCTGAAAACTCAGTTCGCGATTGAGCCGGTGCAGCGGGTGATCGGGGTGGGCGACGGCGATGAACTCGACGTCGCTCAATTCCGCGCCGAGGTGGCCGGGAATGCTCAGGCCGGTGATGGCCAGATCGGCCACGCCTTCGAGCAGGACTTCTTCCACACCCGACAACACTTCTTCACGCAGACGCACGCGGCAACCACGGCTCTGCGGCATGAACGCGGTGAGCGCACGGACGATGCGCGCACTCGGGTAAGCGGCGTCGACCACCAGCCGCACTTCCGCTTCCCAGCCTTGCTCCATGTGATGGGCAAGGTCTTCGAGCTGACTGGCCTGTTTCACCAGTTGCCGCGAACGACGCAGCAAAACGCCGCCGGCTTCGGTGAGCACGGCTTTACGCCCGTCGATGCGCAACAGCGGCACGCCGAGCTGATCCTGCATGCGCGCGACGGTGTAGCTCACCGACGATTGCGAGCGGTGCAGGGCCTCGGCGGCTTGGGCAAATCCGCCATGGTCGACCACGGCCTGCAATGTTCGCCATTGATCCAGGGTCACGCGGGGCGCTTTCATCAATAGCTCCTCTTGTCCTAAGCTGGCGGTCCCTCATGGAGACTGCCGAATGAAAAAATTCTGTTGTGTGTTGCTGGCGCTGCTGCCGCTGACGGCGTTCGCGTACCCGATCGACGTGGAAAAGGATCTCAACGGTTTGAAGATCGACTACGAAACCTATGACACCGACAACGACATCGGCTCCATTCGGGTCGCCAACTACGGCGATGTCGATGCGACGTGCAAGGCCGTCTTCAGCAACGGCCCCGAGGCGCCGCGCACCCGCAGCATCGATGTCCCGGCCGGCAAACATAAAAACGCCACGGCCAAGTTCACCCGCTCGATCATCAAGTTGCGCATCAAACTGACCTGCGTCCCGAAATAACCCCGAATCCCTTGTAGGAGTGAGCCTGCTCGCGATAGCGGTGTGTCAGATAAATTAATGGTGCCTGACACACCGCTATCGCGAGCAGGCTCACTCCTACAGGGTAGGTGTCAGCATCTAAACGAATTATTCGATACTTTGCAGCAATTATTTGCGCTTTTTCATCGATTCAACTCTGTTTAACCTTCACTCCATCGACTTACAACATTCTCGGATGGAGGCTACACAACATGTCCCGCGTTCTGATCATTGAAAGCAGCGCCCGCCAGCAAGACTCGGTGTCCCGTCAATTGACCCAGACCTTCATCAGCCAGTGGAAAGCTGCACACCCTGCCGATCAGATCACCGTGCGTGACCTCGCCGTGAACCCGGTACCGCATCTGGACGCCAACCTGTTGGGTGGCTGGATGAAACCTGCCGAACAGCGCAACGTCAGCGAACAATCGTCGCTGGATCGCTCCAATGAATTGACTGATGAACTGCTCGCCGCTGACGTGCTGGTGATGGCTGCGCCGATGTACAACTTCGCCATCCCGAGCACCCTCAAGGCTTGGCTCGACCACGTGCTGCGTGCCGGCGTGACTTTCAAGTACACCGAAACCGGCCCGCAAGGCCTGCTCAGCGGCAAGCGTGCCTACGTGCTGACCGCTCGCGGCGGCATCTACGCCGGCGGCCCGGCGGATCATCAGGAACCGTACCTGCGTCAGGTCATGGGTTTCATCGGTATCAACGACGTGACCTTCATCCACGCCGAAGGCATGAACCTCGGTGGCGACTTCCAAGAGAAGGGCCTCAACCAGGCCAACGCCAAACTGTCCCAAGTCGCTTGACAGGTTAATCGCCAGATAATCTCTGGATGGTCTAGTGACCTGGCGCAACCCCTTCAAGGTTCCACGCGCATCGAACCTCCCTTTGCACTTGTTGCTCCTGAGTGCTGTAGCCCGATTGAACGCATAGGCGAGATCGGGCTTTTTTTTGCCCGGAATTCACCAATCCCCCGTGTAGGAGCTGCCGAAGGCTGCGATCTTTTGATCCTATTTTTTTAAAATCAAGATCAAAACATCGCAGCCTGCGGCAGCTCCTACGGGGGATTTGTGTTGGTTGCAGAATCGAAAACCGCTATCGTCGCCGCCATTCAAAACCGAGGCGAGCATGGGCTATCTACTTTTTGTCACGCTGATCCAGGCGTTTTCCTTCAGTCTGATTGGCGAATACCTGGCCGGTCATGTCGACAGTTACTTCGCGGTGCTGGTGCGCGTGGTGCTGGCCGGGCTGGTGTTCATCCCGCTGACGCGCTGGCGCTCGGTCGAACCGTCGTTCATGCGCGGCATGCTGATGATCGGTGCGTTGCAGTTCGGTGTGACCTACGTCTGTCTGTACCTGAGCTTCCGCGTGCTGACGGTGCCGGAAGTGTTGCTGTTCACCATCCTCACGCCGTTGCACGTGACGTTGATCGAAGACGCGCTGAACCGTCGCTTCAACCCGTGGGCGCTGATCGCCGCACTGGTGGCGGTGAGTGGGGCGGCGGTGATTCGTTTCGACAGCATCAGCCCGGACTTCTTCATGGGCTTCCTGCTGCTGCAATTGGCCAACTTCACCTACGCCGCCGGGCAGGTGATGTACAAACATCTGGTGGCCAAGCATCCGAGTGATTTGCCGCATTACCGACGGTTTGGCTTCTTCTACGTCGGCGCACTGGCGGTGGTGTTGCCGGCGTTCTTGTTGTTCGGTAAAGCGAATTTTCTCCCGGAAGCGCCATTGCAGTGGGGCGTGTTGCTGTTTCTGGGACTGGTCTCGACCGCGCTGGGCATGTACTGGTGGAACAAGGGCGCGTGCATGGTCAATGGCGGCACGCTGGCGGTGATGAACAACCTGCATGTGCCGGTGGGGTTGCTGCTGAATTTGCTGATCTGGAATCAGCATGAGGAATTGGGGCGGTTGTTCCTGGGGGGTAGCGTCATCCTTGCTGCCGTGTGGATCAGCCGCCTCGGCATCCGACGCACCGCATAATCCCCGTAGGAGCTGCCGAAGGCTGCGATCTTTTGATCTTTAAGGTCAAAAGATCGCAGCCTTCGGCAGCTCCTACAGGGGAATTTTGGGCTACATGAGGTGTTTTTGTGGCTCGGGAATGCTTGCCGAGCCGAGCACCGCTGGCAACAGGCCAGAGCGCAAATCCCCGCCACTCGGCTGCTGATACAGACTCAACCCAAACTCCGGCAACACCGCCAGCAGATAATCAAAAATATCCCCCTGAATCCGCTCGTAATCCGCCCATGCCGTGGTGCGGGTGAAGCAGTAGATCTCCAGCGGAATGCCCTGCGCCGTGGTCTGCATCTGCCGCACCATGCAGGTCATGTTCGGTTGAATCTCCGGATGACTCTTCAGATACGCCAGCGCATACGCGCGGAACGTGCCGATATTGGTCATCCGGCGGCGGTTTGCCGACATCGCCGCGACATTGCCCTGCGCCTCATTCCACGCCTTGAGCTCGGCTTTCTTGCGGCTCATGTAGTCGGTCAGCAAGTGCACCTGTGAGAGTTTTTCTTCCTCGTCATCGCGGATGAAACGCACGCCGCTGGCGTCGATGAACAGGCTGCGTTTGATCCGCCGTCCGCCGGATTGCTGCATGCCACGCCAGTTCTTGAACGACTCGGACATCAAGCGCCACGTCGGGATCGACACAATGGTCTTGTCGAAATTCTGCACCTTGACCGTGTGCAAAGTGATATCGACCACATCGCCATCGGCGCCGACTTGCGGCATTTCGATCCAGTCGCCGACCCGCAGCATGTCGTTGCTGGTCAACTGCACGCTGGCGACGAACGACAGCAGCGTGTCTTTGTAGACCAACAGAATCACCGCCGACATCGCACCGAGACCGGAGAGCAGCAACAGCGGCGAGCGGTCGATCAGGGTGGCGACGATGATGATCCCGCCAAACACATACAGAACCATTTTCGCCAGTTGCACGTAGCCTTTGATCGAGCGCGTGCGGGCGTGTTCGGTGCGCGCGTAGATGTCGAGCAGGGCATTGAGCAGCGCGCTGATGGTCAGCAGCAAAAACAGGATGGTGAACGCCAGCGCGACGTTGCCGAGGAAATTCATCGCGGTTTTGCTCAGTTCCGGCACCAGGTGCAGGCCGAACTGGATCACCAGCGACGGGGTGATCTGCGCCAGGCGCTGAAATACTTTGTTGTGGCGTAAATCGTTGATCCAGTGAAACGCCGGCTGGCGACCGAGCATGCGGCTGGCGTGCAGGATCAGGTAGCGCGCCACTCGTCCGAGTACCAGCGCGATCACCAACAGCAGCATCAGCGCCAGGCTGGCTTGCAGGATCGGATGCTGTTCGAGGGTGCCCCAGAGGTCTTGGGCGTTGAGCCAGAGCTGTTTGATATCCATAAGTGAAACGATTCTTCTGTAAGACGCGATGGCCGATTAGAGCATTTAAGACGCCAGGTATTACGTTTGGAGACAAATCAGGCAACAAAAAAACCACTGATTGCTGCCGTTTGCATAAAGAAACTCGGCCTGAGCGCTCGAAACCGGTAACCTATGCAGCTGTTTTTTTGCATATCTTCGAGGTAGCACCCGTGTTTTCCCAATTCGCCCTGCACGAACGCCTGCTTAAAGCTGTGGCCGAGCTGAAATTTGTCGAGCCAACGCCTGTGCAAGCCGCGGCCATCCCGCTGGCGCTCCAAGGGCGTGATCTGCGGGTGACTGCGCAAACCGGTAGCGGCAAAACCGCCGCTTTCGTTCTGCCAATCCTCAATCGCCTGATCGGCCCGGCCAAGGTTCGCGTCAGCATCAAGACGCTGATCCTGCTGCCGACCCGCGAGCTGGCCCAGCAAACCCTGAAGGAAGTTGAGCGTTTCTCGCAGTTCACCTTCATCAAATCCGGCCTGATCACTGGCGGTGAAGACTTCAAGGTACAGGCCGCGATGCTGCGCAAAGTGCCGGACATCCTCATCGGCACCCCGGGCCGCATGATCGAGCAACTCAACGCCGGCAACCTCGATTTGAAAGAAGTCGAAGTGCTGGTGCTCGACGAAGCCGACCGCATGCTCGACATGGGCTTCTCCGAAGACGTTCAGCGTCTGGTCGACGAATGCACGAACCGTCAGCAAACCATGCTGTTCTCGGCCACCACCGGTGGTTCCGGCCTGCGCGAAATGATCGCCAAAGTGCTGAACAACCCTGAGCACTTGCAGCTCAACGCGGTCAGCCAGCTGAACTCGACCACTCGTCAGCAAATCATCACCGCCGACCACAATCAGCACAAAGAGCAGATTGTGAACTGGCTGCTGGCCAACGAGACCTATCAGAAGGCGATCATCTTCACCAACACCCGCGCCATGGCCGACCGCATCTACGGCCGCCTCGTGGCTCAGGAATACAAAGCGTTCGTGCTGCACGGCGAGAAAGACCAGAAGGATCGCAAACTGGCGATCGACCGTCTGAAGCAGGGCGGCGTGAAGATCCTCGTGGCCACCGACGTGGCGGCCCGTGGTCTGGACGTTGATGGTCTGGACATGGTGATCAACTTCGACATGCCCCGCAGCGGCGACGAATACGTGCACCGCATCGGTCGTACTGGTCGTGCTGGTAACGACGGCCTGGCGATCTCGCTGATCTGCCATGGCGACTGGAACCTGATGTCGAGCATCGAGCGCTACTTGAAGCAGAGCTTCGAGCGCCGCACCGTCAAGGAAGTCAAAGGCACCTACGGCGGGCCGAAAAAGGTCAAGGCCTCGGGTAAAGCCGTTGGCGTGAAGAAGAAAAAGACCGACGCCAAGGGCGACAAAAAGAAAACCGCCGCCAAGACGCCGACCAAGCGCAAGAGCGCCAACCGTCCGAAGCCAGACTCGTTGGTGAGCAGCGACGGCATGGCCCCGCTCAAGCGCCGTAAGCCGGCAGAGCCAGCGGCTGAGTAAGTCGTTTCAGGCGTTTATGAAAAAAACCGGACAATGTCCGGTTTTTTTTCGCCCTTCTATAGGAGCTGCCGAAGGCTGCGATCTTCGCTTTAGCCTTCCGCCTTCTTCTCCGCCGTACCCAACTCTTTCAAGCGCTGATCAATCAACTGGCACTTGTCCGGCAGATCCGCGCTGGCCGTACCCAGATCCATTTTCTGCAACTCGGCGTTGATCTCTTTGGCCTTGGCCGGATTCTGTTCAGTGAGCTTGGTGACCTCTTTGGCCAGTTGTTCACGTTTGGCGGTCGCCTCCTCAGGCGTGCAGGCCCAGACGGGCAGGGCGCAGGCAAGGGTGGCGGCGAGGGTGAGCTTGATCAGGGTTTTCATGGGGGCAGGCCTCAGTTCCGGTTAAGGCGGGTTAACCGGTTGAGGGGCAAAGCCTGTGAAAAGTTCAGAAACTGTGGCAGAACCTGTGGGAGCGAGCCTGCTCGCGAAAGCGTCGTGTCAATCACCATGAATATTGGCTGACATACCGCTTTCGCGAGCAGGCTCGCTCCCACAAAGGGCGATCAGTTGCCGTGGCAGCAGCTGGATTTTGTCGCGCCTTCATACCGATCATGATGCCGCACCCATTCCATGATCTCGTCCTCATTGCGGCCCTTCGGCGTCAGGTCGAGGTAGTTGTAGGCGCCGACCAGCATGTCCAGACCTCGGGCGTAGGTCGAATAGGTGTGGAAGATGTTTCCGGCGTTGTCCTTGTAAAACACGCTCAGCCCGGGCATTTCTTCTTCGGCGCTGTCAGTTTTTTCGTAGTTGTACGTAGCCTTTCCGGCGGCAACATCCTCGGCACGGGCGCACACGCCGAAGTCATAGTTGAAGTCGCAGCCTTCTGAGGATACCCAGTCAAACTTCCAGCCCATGCGTTTTTTGAAGTCTTGAAACTCGTTGAAAGGCGCGTGAGACACCGCAACCACGGCGATATCGTGATGGGCCAAATGCTGGTTGGCGCCGTCGATGTGGTCGCTGAGGAACGAGCAGCCCTGGCAGCCTTCTTCCCAGTCCTTGGCGAACATGAAGTGGTAAACGACCAATTGGCTGTGGTCGCCAAACAGGTCAGCCAGCTTCAATTCGCCGTTCGGGCCCTGGAAGTGGTAGTCCTTGTCGACTTTTACCCAAGGCAAGGCGCGGCGTTCAGCGCTGAGGCGATCGCGCTCCTTGGTGAAGGCTTTTTCGTGTTCCAGATGTTGTTTGCGGGCGGCGAGCCATGCTTCACGCGATACCACCGGATGGTTCTCAACGTTCATGATGATTTCTCCTGCGGGGTTGAAACCGTCTGTTTCAGACTAGTCGTTCAGCCCGCCGGGAAATCGACAGACCGCCGGTCGGTCGGCAACGGAAATACAGCTGAACGGCTGCGCCAGCCTCCGGTCACAACCTAGGTACGCGCCCCAAATCATGCGCACCGGAGGTTGAATCAGGATGACGACTTATAACTGGGATTTGATTGAACGCTTGCTGCACGAAGTGCAAAACAGCGCCGGCCACAGCTTCGCCCCTCGCGCCTACGCTGAGGATTACGCGGCGGAGAAAGCCAGCGCCGGCGAGCCGATCGAGAATCTGGATCACCTGAAAACGGTGGCCTGCGACTATGAACGGCTGTTGCTTTTGCGCGGTTTTATCCAGCCGCGTCCGGATGATGAGGGCAGCACCGGCAACAATTTTTCTCTGACCCCGCGCGGTTCGAGCTTGCTGAGCCTGATCGACAGCAGCATTCCCGGCAATGACCACCCGCGTCAGGTGCTGGATGAACAGGCCGATGCGCTGGATGAAGCGACGTTTGATGAAGTCGCCTCGAAAGCCCAGATCGCCTAAAGTTTGACCGCGATCCTGTAGGAGCCGAGCTTGCTCGCGAAGGCGTCGTCAGCCCCAACATTATTGTTGAATGACAGACCGCTTTCGCGAGCAAGCTCTGCTCCTACAAGGATTTTTGTGCGGCCTTCAGGCATTTGAGGTCGTTGAAGTCTTTGCGTACCCCTTCGATCTTTTTCAATAAGCGCTGGCGCTGCTGCGGCGTACTCTCCGACATCAGGTCAACAAATAACGAGCGTGCCTGGGCTTCAGTATCGGCGTAGGCCTTGCGGTAATCCGCTGTCCATAAGCTCTCGCGATTCACCAGAAGCGTCTCGATACGCTGTGGGAATTCTGCACTCTTGCGTTGCGCCACGGCGGCACTGAACTGCTTCTGCCAATGCGCGCGGTTGGCGATCCACTGGGTGTTCTGATCGCCGAGAGCGTTAGTCCAGGCCACTACGCGCTGTTCTTGCGTAGGGCTGAGCGGGCCGAGCCAGTCGTTTAGGCGTTTGGTCATGCGCTCGCCACGTTCCTTGATCTGCTGGGCCAGCGGCGGATTGACGTAATCCTGCTGGCGTTTGCGCAAGTCCTTGGCGAACGCTTCATTCATCTCCGCCACTTGCTTGTCGTCCAGACCTTGCAGCAATTCGATGGCTGACGGCGTGATCTCTTTCGCGGTTTCGGCGATGGCTTGCTTGGCTTCGGCGGTGCGCGCTTGCAGGGCGGCGTCGGTGACCTGATTGGTCTCGACCATGGTTTGCAAGCGATCCAGCCAGTCGAGGTAACCCGGCAACTGCGTGGTGCAGTGCCAGTTCAGGTGTTCCTTGAGGCGCTCGTTGAACCAGTCTTTCTGCTCGCCGTTCATGTCGACGTAGTCGCCGAGCGTCCACGGAATGATCACGTCGAGGTTGCGATAGGCCAGGCCGACGCGGCTGCAGGCGCCGAGGGCGAGGGTGAACATCAATAGCGCGGCAATGTGCTTGAACCAGCGAGACATGGGCGAATCCTTGCGATGGCCAGCCTGAGGGTCTGATGTTTATGTGAACGCAGAATGAGCCCGGCAGTTCAGCCGATCAATAGAAGGCGCGTTCGGCCTTGAGCGTGACGAGGCCGTCGCACTGGCTGTTGTGGCCGGAATAGGCCGAGCAATCGCTGCCGCTGAGGCTGGAGTTGCTGTAGATGAGATCGAGATCGACGCCCATCACCGGGCGGGAGAACTTCACCGACCAATCGGTAAAACTACTGACGTAGCCGCCGTCCACCGCTACTGGCGAGTTCAACTGGTGGGTGGTGTATTTCATGCTGACGCCAATGCCGAACGGCTGATTGCCGCCAAGGTCGGCGAAAAGGGTGTTGTTCTGTTTATCCGGGTCGTTGCTCAGCGCGATGCCGAAGCGGCTGCCGAGCAGGGTCAGGCCACCGAACACTTCCTGGCTGTCGAGGGTGTCGACCTTCGGATAGCTGTAATGAATCATCCCGACTTCGTAGCCGAGCAACTGATCGAATGGTTGTTTAAAGCCGACGTAGGAGTCGATTTCAAGGTTCTTGCCCGGCGAGATGCCCATGCTCGGTGCGTACTGACCGACGTAAAGGCCACTGTCGTGACTCAGATCGAGACCGCCGTGGAACGAACCGACCGCCGCCGGTTTGACCAGGCCCTGCGCCATGCTGCGGCTGGGTGTGGTGCCGAGCTTGAGGTCGAAATCACCGAGTTCACGCTGGAAAATCTGCGCGTGCGCAGTCGTTGCCGCGAGCAGGCATACAAGCAATAAACAGGAAGATGTGCGCATGCGTCACTCCATGAACAGCGAGCGCAGGACGGCGGGCCTGCTGAAACGCTTGATCTAGACGCGTGCAAGGATACCGGCGAATGCTCGGCATTGAAGGCCGTTCGTCGATTTCTGAATATTTGCTGTTTGGTTTGTTTAAAACGGGGAGGGTGTTGCGCGGTGCCAGTCCAGGCGCTTCGAAGCTCAAAGCGCCTCTGGACGGGTGTAAAACCGGGTGTTACTTCTTGCCCAGGCTGATCTGCTTGGACGGGCCGAACGTCTGGCCACTGACGCCTTTGGCAATTTGCTGGATCTCGCCGCCGGACTTGAGGAACGCTGCGATTTGATCGTTGATCGATTCGCTGGTTTCAACGGCTGGAGCTGGCTTTGCTTTGCTGTTGGATGCTTTTACACGCATGGCGGCCATTAACCTGTAGAAAAGTAACTCGGCCAGGCATCGTACAGTAATTACTTGACAATTGCTCGGTAAATATCCCCGGGAATAGCCCAGTGCAGCGCTGCATTATTCGCGGTTAATTAATTGGAATATCTAGCTAACCTGCTGTTTTAAATAAGATCATTGCTGTTTGACGGGACATTATGTCGCGGCTGAACCGCTCGCTGGCAGACTGACGAGCGGCACCTCGCTCGTCGGTGATCAAGGAAAATCAAGGCGTGGCGCAGTTTTAGCCGAAACCGAGGATCTGCCGGCGAGCGTTCACGGCAAAAACGGGTAGAATGCCGCCCACGTAATGAGGGTTCTGGAAATGGCTTTAGTCGGGCGTTACAACAGTTTGCAAGTGGTTAAACACACTAACTTCGGTTTATATCTGGACGGCGGTGCGGACGGCGAGATTCTTCTGCCCAACCGTTATATCCCTAAAGATATTCCCAGCGAAGATGAAGATTGGCTCAACGTTTTTGTTTATCTGGACAGCGAAGACAAACTTCTCGCTACCACAGAGAAACCAAAAGTTCAGGTCGGCGAATTTGCCAGTCTGAAAGTTGTTGAAGTCAACAGCATCGGTGTGTTCCTCGATTGGGGGCTGCCGAAGGATCTGTTGCTGCCGTATTCCGAAGAAAAGCGCCAGATGACTGCCGGCGAGTACTGCGTTGTGCACGTCTACCTCGACAAGCACACCCGCCGCATCACCGCCACCGCGCGGCTGGATCGCTACCTCGACAAAACCCCGGCCAATTACAGCCAGGGCCAGGAAGTTGATCTGCTGGTCGCCGAAGCCACCGACATGGGTTTCAAGGCGATCATCAACAACAAGCACTGGGGTTTGATCCACAAGAATGAAATCTTCAAGTTCATGCGTGCCGGCATGAGCGAGAAGGGCTACATCAAGGAAGTGCGCGCCGATGGCAAGATCGCCCTGAGCCTGCAACCGGTGGGTCAGGAAGCGGCGAGCAGCCTCAACTCGAAGATCCTTGCCAAGTTGCGCGACAACGACGGCACGCTGCCGGTCAGCGACAAGAGCGATCCAGCGTTGATCAGCAGCCTGTTCGGCGTCAGCAAAGGCAACTTCAAGAAGGCCATCGGTTCGCTGTACAAGGAAGGCAAGATCGTTATTCATGCCGATCGCATTGAGCTAACCTGAGCCCACGCCAGCCCCATGTAGGAGCTGTCGCAGGCTGCGATCGGTTGATCTTCAAGGTCAAAAGATCGCAGCCTTCGGCAGCTCCTACATTGAGGGTGGTGTGATGAAAAGATCGCTGATTGCCTACGTCGCCACGCTGCTGACGTTTCTTCTGCTCGACGGCATCTGGCTCGGGCTGTTGATGGCGCCGACCTACCGCGAACTGCTCGGTTCGCTGATGCTGGAAAAACCGCTGCTGTTACCGGCCGCGGTTTTTTATTGCCTGTATGTTTTTGGCTGTGTGGTGTTTGTGGTGTTGCCCGCGCTGAGTTGGCAGTGGGCGGTGAAGAGGGGGGCGTTGTTGGGGCTGGTGGCGTATGGGACGTATGACCTGACGAATTGGGCGACGTTACGTGGGTGGTCGGTGCAGGTGACGTTGATGGATTGGGTGTGGGGGATGGTGGCGACGGCTGTGGCTTGTGCGGTTGGGTTTTTGCTGGCGAGGCGGTTTGGCCGGCGCTGATCCTTCATATGGGTTGGCAGTGAGGGTCTCTTCGCGAGCAGGCTCGCTCCTACAGAGAAATGCGTTGCCATTGTGGGAACGGGCTTGCTCGCGAATGGCGGCGCAGCCGACGGCCATTCCCGCTGACGCTGCAGAAGAAACAAATGTCTTTTCCAGACGCCTTTTTCCCTTCGACTCATTGATAATCCCCAATACTGTTTTCTGACCAATGGATGGCCTGCCATGTTGTGTGTGTTCGAGGTGTTGCGGTGAGTATCGAGCGGCGCAATGCCGACCGGTTTGCCCTGCAAGTGATGATCGGCCTGTGCCTGATCTGGGGCGTGCAGCAAGTGATGATCAAGTGGGCTGCGCCGGACATCGCGCCGGTGATGCAGGCGGCAGGGCGGTCAGGTATTTCCGCGTTGCTTGTAGGATTGTTGATCTGCTGGAAGGGTGGTTGGGATCAGGTCGGCAACACCTGGCGCGGCGGTTTGCTCGCCGGTGCGCTGTTCGGTCTGGAATTCTTCTTTATCTCCGAAGGCCTGCAACTGACCACGGCCGCGCACATGTCGGTATTCCTCTACACCGCGCCGATCTTCACCGCGTTGGGCGTGCATTTTCTGCTGGCGAGCGAGCGTTTGCGGCCGCTGCAGTGGCTGGGGATTCTGTTGGCGTTTCTCGGCATCGCGATTGCCTTCGCCGGCGGCGTGTCGTGGGACAACCTCGACCGGAACATGCTGCTCGGTGACTTCTTCGGGATTCTGGCCGGTGCCTGCTGGGGCGCGACCACCGTGGTCGTGCGTGCCTCGCGCTTATCCGACGCGCCGGTGACCTTGACCCTGTTCTATCAATTGATGGTCGGTTTCGTCGGGCTGTTGTTGATCGCGCTGTTCAGCGGCCAGATCACTCACGTCAACCTGACCCCCGTGGCGGTGGCCAGCGTGCTGTTCCAAGGGCTGGTGGTGTCGTTCTTCAGTTACCTGGTGTGGTTCTGGCTGTTGCGTCGGTATCTGGCGGCCAATCTCGCGGTGTTTTCGTTTATGACGCCGCTGTTCGGCGTGACCTTCGGCGTGATTCTGCTCGGCGAAGAGCTGAGCCTGAACTTCATCATCGGCGCCGTGCTGGTGTTGCTCGGCATCACCTTCGTCAGCGCCGAACAGTGGGTGCGTCGGCGTTTGCGCAAAGCGCTGGGTCAGTAGCCGCTGGCCGAGCATTCAGGGGGTGCGACAACATGGCTCATGTGGCCAAAGGCAGGGCCGGGGCCAATCCGAATGCGTGGATAGAAGTGCTGCAGGCTGTCTATCCCGGGGCTTCGGCGGATGTGCGAGAAACGGCTTGAACCAATGGCAGCAGATTCTGTTCCATTCAGTAACAGATCATTGCGGATTTCGCCGAGCATTGCGTAGGACTTCGGACTATTATCAGTGCGAAGCGGCCTCAGAATTCCGGTCGCTCAGCACCACCCTGAAGGGGGCATGACGATGAAAGAGAAAATTCAAAACTGGCTGCACGACTTGGGTGTTGCCCTCGGCTTGATCGAACCGCCTCTGCAACCTGTCCCGATCCGCACCGATGACGAGCAGCGTCGCCGCCAGCCGCGCCGGCGGTAAGTGCCTCTTTAAGGATCAAGAGATCGCAGCCTTCGGCAGCTCGTACATGGATCCATGTAGGAGCTGCCGAAGGCTGCGATCTTTTGCTTTCAATGCCGCCCAATCTCTAGCAAAAACCGGCTCAAGTCATTCGCAGTCTTCGCCGTCTTGAGCATGCGGTCTTCTTCGGCGGTGAATGCCGTCAGTCCGAATTCATCTTCCAGATGAAAGATCAAATCCTCGATATCGGCCTTTTCCAACCCCAATTGCACCAGGCTGGTGTGGTCGTTGAAGTCGTGGTTCTCCAGCAGACGGCGGATGAACCGGTGCACGGCGGCACGCACGGCAGCTCTTCTCATGGCAGATTTTTCTAGTCGTTGTTCTGCTTGAGTGAAGCATCTTCATCAGCACTTTTCTACAGACGAAAAAAACGGGTGTGGCAACCGACGCCACACCCGTCGAAGAAAGCATCAAGTCGTTACATCAAGCTTAGATCGCGCTCGCCACGGTTGCCGGACGAGGGGAGACCAGGCTGACCACCACAAAACTGACCAGGCCCACAGCCAGGCTGTAGTAGATCGGGGTGTTGGCGTCGAGGCCGTCCTTGATCATGAACAGCAGCGCGGTGGCGAAACCCAGACCCATACTGGCGATGGCGCCGGCGGTGGTTGCGCGTTTCCAGAAGATCGCCCCGATCAGCGGGATCAACATGCCGCCGACCAACAGGTTGTAAGCGAGGGTCAGCGCGCTGATCACATCGTTCACCACCAGAGCGATACCCAGCACCACAACACCGGTCAGCAGGGTGAACAGGCGGTTGATGCCCAGGCTCGATTGTTTACCGCCGCGCAGTTTCGGCAGCAGGTCTTCGGTGATGGTGGTGGCAGCGGCGAGCAGGCCGGCGCTGGCGGTAGACATCATGGCGGCCAGTGCAGCCGCGATCACCAGACCCCGGATGCCGTCCGGCAGCGACAGTTTGACGATGGCGGCGAAGGCATTGTTGACGTTGGACAGATCAGGAATCAGCACGTGTGCCGCCATGCCGATCAGGGCGCAGGCCAGGCCGTAGATGATGCAGTAGATGCCGGCGGCGCTGCCGGCGTACTTGGCGACTTTTTCGTTCTTGACGGTGAACACCCGTTGCCAGATGTCCTGACCGATCAGGATGCCGAAGAAGTAGATCATGAAGTAGGTGATGATCGTGTCCCAACCGATCGTGGTGAAGTTGAACGCGGTGGCCGGCAACTTCAGCACCAGCTCGTCCCAACCGCCGACGCGGTACAGGCAGATCGGCAACAGGATGAACATCAGGCCAACGGTCTTGATGATGAACTGGACGATGTCGGTCAGGGTCAGCGACCACATGCCGCCGATCGCCGAGTAGATCACCACCACGCCACCACCGACCAGTACCGAGACCCAGAACGGCAGGTCGAACAGCACTTGCAGGACGGTGCCGATCGCGAGGATCGAGGTCACGCCGATCATCAGTGCGTAGGCCAGCATGATCAGCGCGGAGGCCGAGCGGGCCATCGGGTTGTAGCGCTTTTCCAGCACTTGGGTGACGGTGTAGATCTTCAGTTTCAGCAGCGGTTTGGCCAGAAACAGGTTCAGCGCGAGAATCCCGCAACCCAGCGCGGCGCACAGCCAGAAACCGGAGATGCCATGCACGTAGCCAAGGCGAACGGTGCCGACGGTGGACGCACCACCGAGCACGGTAGCGGCCATGGTGCCCATGTACAGGCTTGGGCCGAGGTTACGACCGGCGACCAGAAAGTCCTCGTTGGTTTTGGCCTTGCGCATGCCGAAATAGCCGAGCAAAAGCATGCCGGCTGCGTAGATGAGGACGACGAATAAATCCAAAGCCATGATGGCGTGTCTCCGATTGTCTTTTTTATGGTGAAACAAAATTGGTTCTGAGTGCTGCTCACTGTGGGAGCGGGCTTGCTCGCGAAGGCGTCAGCACATTCAACAGCGATGTGACTGACAGATTGCTTTCGCGAGCAAGCCCGCTCCCACAGGGGATTTGCGTCAGGCGGCCTGTCGCAGTTGAGGTTTCACTGCAGCTTCACGCCGTGCATCCTTCGGGCCGAACACTTCCCGCGGTTCCGGGAACAGGCTCAGCAGCGTCAGGTACACCACCGAAGCCAGGCCCAGGGTCACTGGCAAGCTGATGTCGATGCCGCCGGCCATTTCACCCAGCGGGCCAACGAATTGCCCCGGCAGGTTGACGAAGCACAGGCCGACCGCCGCGCTCGGGATCCATGCGCCCAGACCGCGCCAGTTCCAGCCGTGGTTGAACCAGTAGCGTCCGCCCTGTTCGCCGCGCGTGAACACTTGCAGGTCATCCGGGCAGTAGAAACCGCGACGCACCAACAGGCCGATGATCATGATCACCATCCATGGCGTGGTGCAGGTGATGATCAGCACGGCGAAGGTCGACACGCTCTGCACCAGGTTCGCCGCGAAGCGACCGATGAAGATGAAGGCAATCGACAGCACGCCGATCAGCAGCGTCGCTTTCACCCGCGACAGCACGCGCGGGAACACGCTGGACATGTCCAGCCCGGTGCCATACAGCGACGTGGTGCCGGTGGACATGCCGCCGATCACCGCAATCAGACACACCGGCAGGAAGAACCAGCTCGGCGACACCGCCAGCAAACCACCGACATAGTTGTTCGCCGCGATGTAGTCCGGCGCCTTGATCGCGACGATGGTCGCGGTGGTCAGGCCGAACAAAAACGGAATCAGGGTTGCCAACTGTGCCGCGATCACCGCCAGCATGATCCGGGCTTTCGGGGTTGTGCGCGGGATGTAGCGTGACCAGTCGCCGAGGAAGGCGCCAAAGGAAATCGGGTTGCTCATCGCCACCAGCGCGGCGCCGATAAACGCCGCCCAGAAACCTGCCTGGCCGAGGGCCACGCTGCCGGCGTACTGGCTGTCGAAGGCGGGGGCAAAGGCGAAAATGCCGAGCAGGAACAACAGGCTCGCGGCCCACACCGCGATGCGGTTGACCCACAGCATGATGCGGAAGCCGTAGATGCACACGGTGAGCACCAGCAACGCGAACAAGCCGTAGGCCAGACCCAGGGTCAGGTCGGTTTCCGGCAGGCCGATCAGACGTTTGGCACCACCGACCAGCGCGTCACCCGAACTCCACACCGACAGTGAGAAGAACGCGATCGCCGTCAACAACGACAGGAACGAGCCGACGATCCGCCCGTGCACACCGAAATGCGCACCCGATGACACAGCATTGTTGGTGCCGTTGAGCGGGCCGAACAGGCCCATCGGCGCAAGGATCAGCGCACCGACCACCACGCCCAGCACAATCGCCCAGACGCCGGCCTGAAAAGACAGACCGAACAGCACCGGGAAACTGCCAAGCACGGCGGTGGCGAAGGTATTGGCGCCGCCGAAGATCAAGCGAAACAGGTCGCTGGGTCGGGCGTCGCGCTCATGATCCGGGATCTGTTCGACCCCGTTTGTTTCAATGCTGCTAAGGCTTTTTTCGTTGTTGTTGTTATTCATGATCTGCTCCGATCACAAAGGCGCGCTCATCGTTCGTGAGCGTCACCTGTTTTGGCTAAGGGGATGGCAGCCCTTCCGGCATCGCGGACAAATGTTCGTGGCAGGCCAGCCAATG
>Ga0160457_1000218_pt1 | contig 42878 bp, 41 predicted proteins | sample HID1972M_E6MG_FD_108242 | JGI IMG/M metagenome (GOLD analysis project Ga0160457, IMG submission 108242) | Enriched pill bug-associated microbial communities from UW Madison campus, WI, USA - HID1972M_E6 MG | ecosystem: Host-associated > Arthropoda: Insects > Digestive system > Unclassified ... | reverse complement strand
TGTTCAACATCGAAGGCGGTTGCTATGCCAAGTGCATCGACCTCTCTGAGAAGAACGAGCCGGTTATCTGGAAAGCCATCAAGCACGGTGCTGTACTGGAAAACGTCGTTATCGACGACGCCAAGCACGCCGACTACGCCGATGTCAGCCTGACCCAGAACAGCCGCGCCGCTTACCCGCTGGAGCACGTTGCCAAGCGTTCCGAGCAGAACCTCGGTGGCGAGCCAAACGCGGTGATCTTCCTGACCTGCGACCTGACCGGCGTACTGCCGCCCGTGTCGATTCTCAGCGAAGAGCAAGCGGCCTATCACTTCCTCTCGGGTTACACCGCACTGTTCGGTTCGACCGAAATGGGTTCGGGCGCAGGCATCAAGTCGACCTTCTCCACCTGCTTCGGCGCACCGTTCTTCCCGCGTCCGGCTGGCGAATATGCAGAGCTGCTGATCAAGCGCATCCGCGGCTTCGGTTCGAAGGTTTACCTGGTCAACACCGGTTGGACCGGCGGCGGCTACGGCGTCGGCAAACGCTTCAACATCCCGACCACCCGCGCGGTGATCGCAGCGATCCAGAGCGGCGCGCTGATCGGTGCTGACACCGAACACCTCGACACCATCAACCTCGACGTGCCACTGGCCGTACCGGGCGTTGAAACCCACCTGCTCAACCCACGCAACACCTGGGCTGACAAGGCTGCGTACGACGAGGCTGCCAAAGCACTGGCCGGTCTGTTCATCGAGAACTTCAAGAAGTTCGAAGTGAGCGACGCGATCAAGGCTGCCGGGCCGAAGTTGTAAGATTGGTTTGATGTGAATGAAAAAGCCGCCTTTCGGGGCGGCTTTTTTTTGGCCGGCTTTTCATCATGGCGTTCTTTGTCGATTTTTCATCAGCAGTGCAGACAGTGAATGAGTATTCAGCGGGAAGGCTTCTAGACGATCCTCGCTAACGAGTGCCGCATCAAGAACACTCGTCTTTGACGTCGGAATTTTTTTAACTTTTTGGATCTCGCGTTTTAGTTCTCTCGCGGATTTGTTGCTTGAGGAATTTCTGGAGCAGAGAAGCTTGGCATCCTGCATTCGATTGCCGAGTTTATCCGTGGCGCCCAGTAGCGTCAGATCCTGCTCTAACCCCAAAACTTGCATCACTGCCAAGTAAGCTCCCATTGTTACGCCCGAACTGCCCGATTCCAGCGACCGCAAAGTCATGACAGACATTCCTGCACGCTCGGCGACCTGCTTCGCTGTGAGTCTGCGTCGCAGCCGGGCGAGTTCCAAGCGCTCACCAAAATCGACTAGTAAGCGTGCGATCCTTGGGAGCAGCGGTGCGGTTTTTCTGGCCATAACGCTAATATTCCTTCGCTTGGTGGGTCAAAACGCCAGAATAATTGCAGGTGTTTGGTTGATCTGGCAGTTGGGGTCTTATCGGCTCTTTTTGATTGGTCAGGGCCACTGCTGCCGGGCATGCATTATTCGCAGCACTTGCACGCATTCATCTTTAATCATGTAGACGATGATGTAATTAGAAGCTGCAACGATTTCTCGTGTGCCTTCAACCCTGCCCTTTCTGTACAAGGTCGGGCGCTGTCGAGCGACTTCCCCTTTTGATTCGAATATTTCGTCGAGATCGGCCGCTGCAACAGGGTTGTCCTGACTAATGCGTTCCATGATTCGGTATCGGTCGTCATGCGCCTCGGGGCGCCAGACCAACTTCATCAGCGCGCTCGTTGACGGAGAGCATCGCGTTTGGCTGCAAATATTCGGCGGCTGTCTTCATCGCTGATGCTCGGCCTTGGATCATCAATGCTGAGTTGCACCTGACGCTTGAACCATTCCTCATAAGCGGCCGCCTCGTGGGCCTGTTTCATTGCTTCGGCACGATCAGGCCGAGCGTAGGTTTTCAGTTGCTGCGGGTCGTAACTGGAGGCATCTACATTGAAGTGGCTGATGCCCATTCCCCGCAAGTAGCTCACCAGCGTTTCAAGCCGCTTGAACAGTCGTACCTGACCACTACGCTGTGCTGCCAGCGAGCATTCTTTTCTTCCCTGCAAAATTTGAATCGACCAGCCACCCGGTTGAGCGACGATATTTGTGCTGCTGACTGACCCGTTTTCAATCAAGCGAGCGAGGGTGCTGTGATCGATAGTTTCAGTGGTCATGAAGATGAGCCCTTGATTGAACAGTGGCTCCCATCGTACGCAATCAATAGTAGTTTGCAAAATTCAACTCCTGCTTTGGACGTTGGTTTTCGAGCATTCATGCTCTCTGGTGTGGGGGATTTTTAAGCCGGAGCTTTCCAGTTGAGCATTTGCTGCTGGGCAACTTGCAGCAGATCACAACCATCCTGCGTCAGCAGATAGAGGGCGTGGGTGATGTGGGGGATGTCTTCGACGTCGGCTTGTTTGAAGTTGAGGCAGTAGAGGGTGCGTAGCAGGTCGCTTGATGCGCGTAAGCGCTGGACGGCGCATTCGAGGATGTCTTGCGGGTTGGCTTCTGTGTCGATGATCAGTGGGTTGGTGTCAGTGAGATTGGATTCGAGTGTTCGGTAACGATCAGTGGTGAATTGATTCCATGTTTTCATTTTATTGATCCTCAATTGCTTCCGGGAGAAGCCACCACATCGTGACCAAGCGACAGGAGGCGACTGTGTTCGGGTTGGTCAACCGGTGAGGATCGTGCACATACCCGGCACACCCGAAGGTGTCCCAAACACAGTCACCATAAACTGCAGGCAATTGAGTGCCGGCAGCATACAGCGCATGCGTGCGCATGATCCATTCGGGTGACCAAGCCCGAGTCGCTGATTGGCAGCGACAGTCACAACTATAGATTCGCGCCCTCAAATCCCGATAGTCGACAAAGCGGTCTGTCCTTGTAGGAACGGGACGAAGATTGCATCGGACGTTCCTACCGATCCTTCAACGCTTTTCAACGCAAATGCACATACGCAGAAATATCCAGCAAACTCGTCGCCAACCCTGTCGCCGGTTGGTAAATCGGCCCTTTCACTGTCGAGAACGGCACGCCTTTGCTGCCGAGGGAAACATAACGTTCGCCCTGATCCAGTTCGGTGAAGTAGGTGTAGGAATAGTTGTGCATTAATTGATATCTGGCCTCGTCGCGGACGATGCCGTTGGTGAGGTTTTCCAGGTCGGTCTGGGTCAGGTTGAGGGTTTTGTCGAGTGTTGTGCCCCAGCGCTTCAGGCAGATCTCAGCCAGGTGGCGAACGATGCGGCCGGGTTCAGTTAGCACTTTCAGGTCGCTGGCATTGGTCGGCACGCCGCCAGTGGAAGTGGCGTTGCCCGCGAGGGTGGCATGGCGACCGGCCATTGGATAAATGGAGGTTTTGGTGCCGGTGGCGGTCTGCGGGATCACGCAGCTGAAACCTTTGGAGCGCTCGTCGCGGGCGTAAACGCCGACGTACTCTTTGACGTTGCTGCCGAGTTTGACGCGTTGCTCCTGAAAGTTGGCGATGCCCGGCACCGGGTCAATCGCAAAGATGTTCACCGGAATGTTTTGCAGTGCGCTGTCCTTGAGCATCGCGTTGGCGAGCATGTGGCAACTAATGCCGCCACGACTCCAGCCTACCAGGTTAACCGTGGTCGGAATAACGCCATCTTTACGGAAAGTCTTGATGATTTGTTCCTGTAACTTCTGCTGGGTGACGCTGCGGTCGCCGTAGTTATATTTACGCCAGAACCACGAGCCTTCAACTTTTACATCTTCAATGGGAATGCCGGCGGCTTTAAGTCGGTTGTATTCGGCTTCGGTCAGTTGCTCTCGTTGCCATTCACATTGGCCCTTGATGATGTTCAAGGCGTGCTGAACGTTTTCTTCCCAGCCCTTGCCGAACAGCGTGCCGCTTAGGCCGTAGTCTTTGTTCTCGGTGAATAGATCATCGGCCTGCAGGTTGCCGCTGCCGGGGCCGTCGACGACGATCCATTCAGCGAACTCGCGGCCTGTATGGTGAGAGGCGAGGGTGGAAACCAGTTCGCCGTCCCAGAAGTTTTCATGTTGGGTATCGAACTTGTTAGAACCTGTGCCGCAAAAAAATATAGTGACGACTGTCATGATGTTGACCTTGTTGGTGATAAGAACCAACAAGTTAGTGTGCGTCCCGCTCATTAATAAAGCGCTGGGTTGTATCCGGGTTTGTGGTTTTTTATTGAGGTCGAGTTATTTAAGTTGCAGCTTGGCAACTTGCAGCAGATCGCAGCCATCTTGCACCAATAAATAAAGCGCATTGACTATGTGCGGAATATCTTTCGCGTCGGCCTGTTTGAAACACATACAGTAAAGTGTTTCCAGCAGATCACTGGCGGCGCGCAAGCGTTGATCGGCGGCATCGAGCAGATCGCTGTGACTGGCGGCGGTGTCGATCAGCATCACGGGTTTTTCGCTGTAGCAGGTTTTGAGTGGCTGGTAACGGTCGATCATGGTGAGGCTTGTCCTGTTCGAAGACGCTCGGGTCGGCCGACAGAGTGCTTTCAGCCGCGCCGGCCACTATAGAAGGGCGTTGCGCAGCGGGACAAGACGGCCGCAATGGACAGTGTTTGTAGGGGGTTTTCCAGGGTTTACGGATTTTCCCTACGTGATTTTTCGGCATATTCGAGGCAAAACCTCTACGCGGAAAATTCCTACCTGCTTGTCAGGTAATTCGCCGTACACGGCGGTCCGGTGCGCGACAGAATCTGTAGGGCGTTTGCAAACGTCTGACACGCGCTTAAAGGGAAAACGGCGGGCGTGCAGGCTGCTCCCACAGAATTTGCGTGACCGCTGTATCATTCCGAATCGATTTGGCCCCGACCTTTTCTCGACTCGCTGCGATTGCCCGCTAGGCTGTTGGCATGGCAGCGGTCAAAGGAGTGACAGCGAATGCACAACACCCTGGAACAGGTTTTTGGTTATCCACAGTTTCGTCCCGGACAAGAGGCCGCGATCAGCGCGGTGCTGGCCGGGCGCTCGGCGGCGGCGATTTTTCCCACCGGCTCCGGCAAGTCCCTTTGCTATCAAATATCGGCGTTGTTGCTGCCGCACCTGACGCTGGTGGTCTCGCCATTGCTGGCGCTGATGCAGGATCAATTGGCGTTCCTGCAACGCCACGGCATTTCAGCGGGCAGCATTGATTCTGCGCAGAGCCGCGAAGACGCCAATGACGTGATGGCGCGTGCCCGATCGGGTGAACTGAAGATCCTGATGATCTCGGTGGAGCGTTTGAAAAACGAGCGTTTCCGCAACTTTTTGCAGCAGGTGCCGATCTCGCTACTGGTGGTGGACGAGGCGCACTGTATCTCCGAGTGGGGCCACAATTTCCGTCCCGACTACCTCAAGCTGCCGGACTATCAACGGCAGTTCAACATCCCGCAAACCTTACTGCTGACAGCCACCGCGACGCCGAAAGTCATCGTCGATATGCAGAGCAAATTCGCCATCGCTCCAGAGGATGTGGTGACCACCGGTTTCTACCGGCCCAACCTCAATCTGTTGGTGGAACCGGTGCGCGGTCAGGACAAACGTCGGCGTCTGGTGGAGTGGATGAGTGAGCGCCCGGGGCAGCCAAGCATCGTCTACGTGACCTTGCAGAAAACCGCTGAACTCATCGCCGAACACCTTGAACGCAACGGCATTCAGGCCGAGGCGTATCACGCCGGTTTGCCCCACGATAAGCGTGAAGCGATCCAGAAACGCTTCATGGCCGGGCAGTCCAATTGCATCGTCGCGACTATCGCGTTCGGCATGGGCATCGATAAGAGTGACATCCGCAATGTGGTGCACTTCGACCTGCCCAAATCCATCGAAAACTACAGTCAGGAAATCGGCCGCGCCGGGCGAGACGGGCAGCCCTCGGACTGTCTGGTGCTGGCCAACCGCGACAGCCTCAACGTGCTGGAAAACTTCGTCTACGGCGATACGCCAGAGCGCGATGGCATTCGTTATGTGCTCGACGAACTGAAGGCTTCGGTGCCGGACGGGCAGTGGGAGTTTTTGCTCGGGCCGTTGGCGGATCAAAGCAACATTCGTTCGTTGCCGCTGAAGACCTTGCTGGTGCAGTTGGAGCTGCGCGGTTTGATCGCGCCGCGCTATGCCTACTACGCCGAGTACCGTTTCAAGTACTTGGTGGAGCCGGACGCGCTGCTTGCCCGTTTCGAGGGTGAGCGCAGGGATTTTGTCGCGGCGATTATCCAGACCTCCAATCGCGCACGCACATGGGCGACGGTGAGTTTCGACGCGATGTACGAACAGTATTCAGCCGAGCGTAATCGCGTGGTGACGGCGCTGGATTATTTTCAGGAGAAGGGCTGGGTCGAGCTTGAAAGCAAGCAGATGACTGAGGTCTACAGCCTGCTGCACAGCGACTTTGACAGTGACGTGTTGAGTGGCGAGTTGCACGATTACTTCACTCGACATGAACAGACCGAAGTGGCACGGATTCACGCGATGCTTGAGGTTTTCGCCACCGAGCGGTGTTTGGGTTATCGACTGGCCGAGTACTTCGGTGACCACGATGCGCCCGAGCGTTGTGGGCATTGTTCGGTGTGTCATGGGCAGGTTGCACGCTTGCCGGCGCCGCCGGAATTGCCGCCGTTTGTGGATAAAAACTTCGCGGCGCTGTGTGGGGATTTTATCCACAGGCACGAACAACACACCGGCGTCGTGCCGACAGCGGAACGGCTGACGCGGTTTTTGTGCGGGATCAGCGTGCCGCTGTTTACCAAGCTCAAGGCGCGGGCGATTCCCGGGTATGCGGCGCTCGAAGAATACCCCTACGCCGAGGTGCGCAGCTGGGCGCAAGATCACCTCTAACCCTTGTAGGAGCTGCCGAAGGCTGCGATCTTTTGATGTTGATTTTTTCAAGATCAAAAGATCGCAGCCTTCGGCAGCTCCTACATGATCAAGACAAGGGCTCTATCCATCCGCTGAATGTCGATCATCACGGTAATAAACTTCAAAAAACGTCGTCGGCTGACTATGGTGAGACCAGTCTTTGGATCGCCAACAAGAGAACAATATGAGCCAGACATCCTTCGATATTCAGCAGGCCGCCGTGATCGGCGCGGGCACCATGGGCCTTGGCATCGTCATGTGCCTGGCCAATGCCGGCGTGACAGTGCAGTGGGTAGATAACAACCCACAGATGCTTGAGCAGGCACTCGCCACCGTTGCCGACACCTATGCACACAATGTGCGGCAGGGGCGCATTGATCAGGCCGAGGCTGATGCGCGTATCGCCCGGGTCAGTGCGGCGGCGGATTACGCGGCGATTCGCAATGTCGATCTGGTGATCGAAGCGGTGTACGAGAATCTTGAACTGAAGCAGAAGATCTTCCGCGAGCTGGATGGCTTGCTGAAGCCTGAAGCGCTATTGGCTAGCAATACATCGGCACTGGATATTGATGCGATTGCGGCGGCGACAAAACGTCCGGAACAAGTGCTGGGTCTGCATTTCTTCAGCCCGGCGCACATCATGAAATTGCTGGAAATCGTCCGGGGTGCGCAGACCTCACCAGCAGCTCTGGACGCCGCACTGGCTTTGGGCAAGCGCATGGGCAAAGTCAGCGTGGTCTCGGGCAACTGCCATGGTTTTATCGGCAACCGCATGCTGCATCCGTATGTACTCGAGGCGCGCAAGATGTTGCTTGAAGGCGCTTATCCACAGCAGGTCGATGCGGCGTTGCAAGGATTCGGTTTCGCCATGGGGCCGTTTCGCATGTACGACGTGGTCGGCATCGATCTGGAATGGCGCGCGCGCGAGTTGGCCGGCAAGGGCCAGGATGCGCCAGAGGTGCAGGTGGATAATCGCTTGTGCGAAATGGGTCGATTCGGGCAGAAGTCCGGCAACGGTTATTACCATTACGAGCCGGGCAGCCGTCAGGCTGAGCATGAACCTGAGGTCGATGCGCTGGTGTTGCAGGTCAGCGAAGGCTTGGGCTTTCAGCGCCGTGAGATCGGCCCGGAGGAGATTCTCGAGCGCTCCCTGCTGGCATTGGTCAACGAAGGGGCGAAGATTCTTCAGGAAGGTATTGCCGAATCTGCCCATGACATTGATCTGGTGTATTTGAATGGCTACGGCTTCCCGGCGGATAAGGGCGGGCCGATGGCCTGGGCGGATCAGCAGGGGCTGGCGGATATTCATCAGCGGCTGTTGGCGCTGGAGACGCGGCAGGGCGATCAGTGGAAACCGGCGCGGTTGATTGGTGAGTTGGCGGCGCAGGGGAAAGTTTTTTCAGATCGTTAAGATCTGGCGGCTGTACTGACGTCTTCGCGAGCAGGCTCGCTCCCACATTGGATCTCGGTTTCCTGTGGGAGCGAGCCTGCTCGCGAATGGGCGCCACGATTTTCAATTAGACTCGCCACACTATTTCCAGGGATTGCTGATCAATGTCCAACCCGATGCCTCAACGCACCGACTACCCGCACTTCCAGCCCATCACCACACGCTGGCACGACAACGACGCCTACGGTCACGTCAACAACGTCACCTACTACAGCTTCTTCGACACAGCCGTGAACACTTACCTGATCCAGGTCGGTGGTCTGGATATCCATGACGGGGAAGTGGTGGGTTTCGTGGTCAGTTCGGCATGCGATTACTTCGCCTCGATCGCGTTCCCGGATCTGATCGAGATCGGATTGCGGGTTGGCAAGTTGGGCAACAGTTCGGTGCAGTACGAACTGGCGGTGTTCAAGGTCGGCGAAAGCGAGGCCTGTGCGGCCGGGCGATTCGTTCATGTGTTTGTGGATCGGGCGAGCAATCAGCCGGTGCCGATTCCGAGCGAATTGCGTCAGGCGCTGGAACGTCTGGTGGTGGGATAAAGCAAAAAGATCGCAGCCTGCGGCAGTTCCTACATTGATCTGTGTAGGAGCTGCCGCAGGCTGCGATCTTTTGATCTACTTGCCGCCGATCAGCAATCAGCGGTGGCGATAATACTTGTGATGCTTGCGATGGCCATAGGCATGACCGCGACCACGGTGGTCGTCGCGGTAGTAGCGACGGTTATCACGACCGCGATCATAGTGACGATCATCGTCGTCGCTCTTGTTGCCCATGTAGTTACCCAACGCACCACCAGCACCGCCACCTGCGGCCGAACCGATCAGGCTGCCAGTGCTGCCGCCGAGGCTGCGACCGACCACGTTACCGCCAGCAGCGCCCAACGCACCGCCAATGGCTGCTTCGCCACGGCTGCGTTTGTCGGCGCCGACTGCGCTACCACCCGCGCCGCCCAAAGCTGCGCCAATGGTGGAACCTGTATTGCCGCCTAAAGACTGACCGACGACCGAGCCAAGAACCCCGCCCAATGCGCCGCCAACACCTGCTTCGGTGGTGCCGCCTGCCGACGCAAAACCACTGACCAGGCCAAGGGACAACAAGAGAATCTGGGAGAACTTCATAGAGGAGCCTCAAAGGGATGACGGCGCCGATCCTGAGGCTGTGTAACAAGCGTGACAATCGAAATCCGACGAATAGCACGACTTGTATACAATTTCGCAAGTTACTGTTTTGTATACGGAACTTATCTGTTTTTTGCCGGTCTTTAACTACTTCGGACAGGCCGCTTTTGTAAAAAAGCGGCCTTTTTTGTGGGCGATCGGAAAGTGTTTGAACGCAGGAATGTATTGTCTGAACCGACGCCTTCGCGAGCAAGCCCGCTCCCACATTTGAAATGCATTCCAATGTGGGAGCGGGCTTGCTCGCGAAGGGCCAGTTCAAGCGTCGCGTTAAGCCGACTTGGCCATGATCAACCCCGTCTCACTCGCCGCTTCCAACCGGATCGCGATGAACTTCGACGTCGGCGTATGGCTGCCATCCCCGGTGCTCTCCAGCGGCACCAGCGGATTCACCTCCGGATAATAAGCCGCCGCCTGCCCCGCCGGAATATCAAACGCCAGCAAGGTAAAGCCTTTCACCCGACGCTCACGGCCGTCGTCCCATAGCGACACGATGTCAGCCTTCTGCCCCGGACGGAAGCCCAGGCGAATGATGTCCGCCTCGTTGGCAAACAACACATCACGCTGGCCCTTCACGCCGCGATAACGGTCATCGAGCCCATAAATCGTCGTGTTGTATTGATCGTGGGAACGCATCGATTGCAGGATCAGATCCGGCAGTTGCCCGGTGGCACGAGTGCGTTCGTGCACCAGATCCTTCGGCAGCAGGTTCGCGCGGAAATTGGCGCGCCCCGACGGCGTGTTCCACTTGCGCGCACCGGCGCTGTTGCCAAGGTAGAAACCGCCCGGGTTCTTCACCTTCTCGTTGAATTCCTTGAAGCCCGGAATGGTGTCGGCGATCAGGTCGCGAATGCGCGCGTAATCGGCCACCAGCCAGTTCCAGTCCACCGGTTTGCTGCCCAGCGTAGCGGCGGCGATGCCGGCGATGATCGACGGCTCCGAGCGCATCTGGTTCGACAGCGGCTGCAACTGGCCGTTGGAGGCGTGAACCATGCTGAACGAGTCTTCCACGGTGACCGCTTGCGGGCCTTCAGTCTGGATGTCGATGTCGGTGCGACCGAGGCACGGCAGGATCAGCGCGTCTTTACCGTGAGCCAAGTGGCTGCGGTTGAGCTTGGTGCTGATCTGCACGGTCAGGTCGCAATTGCTCAGCGCTTCGAAAGTGCGTGGGCTGTCCGGCGTCGCTTGAGCGAAGTTGCCGCCCAGACCGATGAATACTTTGGCGCGACCTTCGGCCATGGCATGAATTGCCTCGACCACGTTGTGGCCGTTATGACGCGGCACCTTGAACTGGAAGCGCCGCTCCAGCGAATCGAGGAACGCCACCGGCGGACGCTCGTTGATGCCCATCGTGCGGTCGCCCTGCACGTTACTGTGGCCGCGCACGGGGCACAGGCCGGCGCCCGGTTTGCCGATGTTGCCGCGCAGCAGCATCAGGTTGGCGATTTCCTGGATGGTCGGCACCGAATGGCGATGCTGGGTGATGCCCATCGCCCAGCACATGATTACGTTTTTGCCTTTGGCGTACATGCGCGCGGCTTGCTCAATGTCCACGAGGGTCAGGCCGGATTGCTCGACGATTTGTTCCCACGGTGTGTCGTCGACAACCCCGAGATACTCCAGCACGTTGGTGCTGTGTTCATTGAGGAAATCGTGGTCGAACACCGCTGGCGCGCCAGCCTTCTGCGCATCGCGTTCCCATTGCAGGAGGAATTTGGCCATGCCGCGCAACAGCGCCATGTCGCCGCCGAGTGCCGGACGGAAGTAGGCGGTGTTGGTCGGCTTGTCGCCGTTGGTGAGCATTTCGATTGGATGTTGCGGGTGCTGGAAACGCTCCAGTCCGCGCTCTTTCAACGGATTGATGCACACCACTTGCGCGCCACGTTTCACCGCTTCACGCAACGGTTCGAGCATGCGTGGGTGATTGGTGCCGGGGTTCTGGCCCCAGACGAAAATCGCATCGGCGTGTTCGAAATCATCGAAGGTCACGGTGCCTTTGCCGACGCCGACACTCTGCGCCAACGCCACGCCGCTGGCCTCGTGGCACATGTTCGAGCAGTCAGGGAAATTGTTGGTACCGAAGGCGCGCACGAACAACTGGTACAAATAAGCCGCTTCGTTGCTGGCGCGGCCCGAGGTGTAAAACTCGGCCAGATCCGGGCTCGGCAGGCTTTGCAGGTGTTTGGCAATCAGCGTGTAGGCGTCGTCCCAACTGATCGGTTTGTAGCGATCAGTTTCGGCGTCGTAGACCATCGGCTCGGTCAGGCGGCCCTGATACTCCAGCCAGTAGTCGCTCTGCTCCAGCAACGATGTGACGCTGTGCTTGGCGAAGAACTTGGCGTCGACACGGCGCTTGGTCGCTTCCCAGTTCACCGCTTTCGCGCCGTTCTCGCAGAACTTGACCATGCCGCTTTCCGGCGAATCGCCCCACGCGCAACCCGGGCAGTCGAAGCCGCCGTTCTGGTTGGTCTTGAGCATCATGCGCAGGTTTTTCAGGGCGTTGTCGCTGGTCAACCAGGCCTGAGCCACACTGATCAGCGCTCCCCAGCCGCCGGCTGCGCCTTTGTAAGGCTTGTAGCGCGGGACGGGTTTCTGGTCGGCTTGATGATGTTGGCTCACGCTTGATTCTCCATCGCGGGGCTATACACCCGCGGCGCACTTTTCTGCGGCAGGTGGATGAGATTGAGGTTGTGTCGACGGGCCCATTGCACGGCGAGGCCCGTGGGCGCGGACAGGCTGACCAGGGTCTGGATGCCGGCGCGCAACACTTTCTGGATCAATTCGAGGCTGCAACGGCTAGTGACAATTGCCAGTCCGCCTTCGGTGGATATCTTCTGGCGGATCAGTCCGCCGATCAGTTTGTCGAGCGCGTTGTGCCGGCCAATGTCTTCGCGACCGAGCAGCAATTCGCCGCTGGCGTTCATGAACACTGCCGCGTGTACCGCGCCGCAGTACTGACCCAATGGCTGAAACGCACTGATGCGCTGACGCAAACCATCAAGCCATTCAATCGGTGGCAACGGCGCGCCGGGCAGCACTTTCAGATCAGGCAACGCCTGTTCCACCGCTTCGACGCCACACAGTCCGCAACCGCTGGTGCCGGCCATTTGCCGACGTTGCTGCTTGAGGTTCCAAAAGGCGCGGTTGGCAATGGTCACTTGCGCGTATTGCGCCGAGCCGGCGCCGGTCAGTTGCAGGTCATAGATGTCGGTCGCGTCTTCGATGATGCCGCTGCCGAGGCTGAAGCCGACGATGAAGTCTTCCAGGTCAGTCGGCGTTACCAGCATCACGGCTTGGCTGATGCCGTTGTAGGCGATCGCCAACGCGACTTCCTCAGCGAGCGCAGTGCTCGCCGACTCTTCGCGGGGAAGATCGCTGTAGCTGTAGGTCTGGCTGGCGGCAGGCGCGGGCGTTTCGAGTGCAGGCGCCGCGCAAGTTGGGCGCTTGGCGTTCATGGCATCACCGACGGTTTGATCAACGTTAAGACTAGGCGCGTCAAGTTGTCGCGTCTAATCGCTACTGTCGATGTATTGATAGATGGCGTCGATCAAGGGGCCTTTTCCGTACGCATACGGTTACAGAGTCATTGGTCGGCTCGGAACCGGGTTTGCCTGACGTGGTCTAGGCTTGGGCATCTGGAACCCAAATCAAGGAGTGTGCGCTATGAGTCTTTTGAGCTTTGTGAAAGAAGCGGGAGAGAAGCTGCTGGATCTGCTGACCCCCGGTAACGCCAATGCCAGTGAGCAATTGAAGGATCACATCAATAAGGTCGGACTGGGCAATCCGAATGTGCAGGCAACGGTGGATGGCGACAAAGTCACCGTGACCGGTGAAGTGGCAAGTCAGGAAGAGAAAGAGAAAATCCTGCTGGCCGTTGGCAATATTGCCGGGGTTGGCAGTGTTGATGATCAGATCACCGTGAGCGGCCCGGTTGTGACGGCTGCGCAGTTTGTTGTGGTCAAGTCGGGCGACACCCTCAGCGCGATTTCACTGCGTGTGTACGGTGATGCCAACAAGTATCAAAAGATTTTCGATGCCAACAAACCGATGCTCAAGGATGTGAACAAAATCTATCCGGGTCAGACACTGCGTATTCCTGAGTAAACAGGAACCCCTGTAGGAGCTGCCGAAGGCTGCGATCTTTTGATCTGTTTTTTTTAAAAATAAAAGTCAAAAGATCGCAGCCTGCGGCAGCTCCTACAGTGGGGTCACAAGCCTGAGATCAGGTCGCGGTAGTCTTCGACTGCCGCGAATTCCGCCGTGTCTTTCGGGCCTTTGCGGCTGTCGGGTTGTTTGACTGCCAGCAAGTGCGCCACCCCAAAATCCCGCGCACTGCGCAGAATCGGCAAGGTGTCGTCGATGAACAGACTGCGTGCCGGATCAAAACCGATATCTGCCTGCAACGCGTCCCAGAACTGCGGGTTTTCCTTGGGGAAACCGTAATCATGCGAGCTGATCAGCCGCTCGAAGTACGGCGCCAGTTCAATCCGTTCCAGCTTCAGCGACAGTGAGTCACGGTGGGCGTTGGTGATCATGATCACCCGTTTCCCGGCGCGTTTGATCGCTTCCAGAAACGTATCCGCATCGGGACGCAGGGCGATCAGGTGCGCAGTTTCCTGCTTCAACTCACGCACTGACAGCTTCAGTTCGCTGCTCCAGAAATCCAGGCAATACCACTGCAACTGACCAGCATGGCGTTCGAACAGCGGCTGCAATTCCATCTCGGCCATCGCGCGGCTGACCCCGTGCAGTTCGGCGTAGCGCTGGGGCAGGTGTTCCAGCCAGAAATGGTTGTCGAAGTGCAGATCCAGCAGCGTGCCGTCCATGTCCAGCAGGACGGTATCGATGTCGGACCAGGGTAAAGAGGGCATGGCAACGTCTCGAAACGGTAGAAAGATATCCGACGTAAACAATCGGGAAAGCCGCGTTATAGTAGCGCGTTCACGCCAAGGAGCTTTGCATGCGCCAGAAACCTACCGTACTCGCCCGCGAGATCGTCGCCACCAGTCGTCTGTTTTGCGTCGAAGAACTCAAGCTGCGTTTTTCCAATGGCGTGGAGCGCACCTACGAGCGGCTGGTCGGCAAGGGCGCCGGCTATGGCGCGGTAATGATCGTGGCAATGCTTGATGCCGAGCACGCGGTGCTGATCGAGGAATACTGCGGCGGTACTGACGAGTACGAATTGTCGCTGCCCAAAGGTTTGATCGAGCCGGGCGAAGACGTGCTGGCGGCGGCTGAACGTGAGCTCAAGGAAGAAGCCGGTTTTGGCGCGCGGCAACTGGAGCATCTGACCGAGCTGTCGCTGTCGCCCGGTTACATGAGCCAGAAGATTCAGGTGGTGCTGGCCACCGATCTCTACGAAGAGCGGCTGGAGGGCGACGAGCCCGAGCCGATGCGGGTCGACAAGGTCAATCTGCGTGATCTGTCGGCGCTGGCGCAAAATCCGCAATTCTCCGAAGGCCGCGCATTGGCGGCGCTTTATCTGACCCGTGACTTGCTGACCCAGCGTGGGTTCTTTCAGTCGTGAGTGACCTGTCGATGAATTTCCCCCATCCGTTGATGACGCCAGTGGTTGAACTGGCATTGCAGGCCGGCGAAGCGATTTTGCCGTTCTGGCGCGCAGGCGTTGAAGTCACCGCCAAGGCCGATGATTCACCGGTGACCGCGGCGGATCTGGCGGCGCACCATTTGATTCTGGCGGGGCTGACCGCGCTGGATCCGAGTATTCCGGTGCTGTCTGAAGAAGACGCGAACATTCCCCAAAACGTACGCGCCGGATGGACGCGCTGGTGGTTGGTGGATCCGCTGGATGGCACCAAAGAATTCATCAGCGGCAGTGAAGAATTTACCGTCAACATTGCGTTGATCGAAAACGGTCGGGTGGTGTTTGGCGTGGTGTCGATGCCGACCAACGGTCGCTTTTACGTCGGTGGTGCCGGGCTTGGCGCGTGGCGTTGCGACAAGGGCGGCACACCGGTTTCGATTCAGGTGCGTGATGTGCCGGGAACGGGTGAGGCGTTTACGGTTGTCGCCAGCCGTCGGCATTCCAGCCCCGAGCAGGAGCGATTGCTGTCGGGCTTGAGCGCCAGCCTCGGTGAACTGCAATTGGCGAACATCGGCAGCTCGCTGAAGTTTTGCCTGCTGGCGGAAGGGGCTGCCGATTGCTATCCGCGACTGGCGCCGACTTCGCAGTGGGACACGGCGGCGGCGCAGGGTGTGCTGGAAGGGGCGGGGGGCGAGGTACTGGATTTACGCGGTGAGGCGTTTTGTTATCCGGCGCGGGAGTCGCTGTTGAACGAGTTCTTTTTGGCGCTGCCGGCGAAGGCTGCATGGCGGGCGAAGCTGTTGGAGTTGGCGCGCGGGTAAGTGGGCTGATCCGGAGTTCCCCTCACCCCAGCCCTCTCCCCCAGGAGAGGGAGCCGATCTTCATGCGCTTCAAAACCTGAGTTCGACTCGATATCTCAGGTCAATGCAAATCGAGAGAACAACCCAAATCAGTCCCCTCTCCCTCCGGGAGAGGGCTAGGGTGAGGGGCTTTTGATCGTCAGCGGTGCAACACGTATTGCCCGCTAAACGTCACCGCATCGACTTCACTCCCGACATTGACGATCCGCGTCTGCAACACCAACCGCGCCCGCCCATACCGCTGATACATCGCCAAAAACTTCTTCCACACCCGCTCATCAGGCGCCGGGCAAATCGCCGTGGCATCGCCCGTCACCGGCAGCGGATAACTGATCTGCCCTTCCTGAATCACGATGTGCCCGTCGGTGATCCCTTCTTCTTTCAAACGTAAATGCAACCAGCCCCAACCCGCCAGCACCGCGCCGCAATATAGACTGCCGCCGAACATGGTGCTCTTGTGGTTGACGTTAGGATCGAGCGGCAAATACAGACTCAATTGCTGCTCGCGCCAGCCGAGCACCCGCAGGCCCATGTCGCGGGTCAGCGGAATATCGTGATGAAGCACCGACTCCAGATAACGACTGTCTGTGCTCATTCGTTTTCATCCCCGTGACTGCTGTCACCAAAATTCAGACCGTGCTTGCGCAGTTTGTCGTGCAGGGTCTTGCGCGGAACGCCCAGTGCTTCGGCGAGGCTGCGCACCGAGCTGTGCGAGCGCGCCAGTTCGGCGGCGATCAGCGATTTCTCGAAGTGTTCCACTTGTTCGCTTAGCCCGCCTTCGACAACTGCAACGGTCGCACCGTCGACACCTTCAACAGCACTGTTATCCAGCGCCAGTTCCAGACCGAGGGCAAAGCGTTCGGCGGCGTTTTGCAGTTCACGCACGTTGCCCGGCCAGGTGTGGCGCAGCAGCAAAGCACGTTGTGCCGGTTGCAATTCATGCGGCGGCAAACCGTGGCGGGCACTGGCTTCGTCGGCGTAATGCTGGAACAGCATCAGCGCATCTTCGCCACGTTCGCGCAGCGGCGGAATGCGCAGCGGCGCGACGTTGAGACGGTAATACAAGTCGGCGCGGAAACGCCCCTGATCGGCCGCCTGACGCAGGTCTTCCTTGGTCGCAGCGATAACGCGGATGTCCAGCGGGATCAACTGATTGCCACCGAGTCGCTCGACCACACGCTCCTGGAGCATGCGCAGCAATTTCACCTGCACGTCCATGCTCATGCTTTCGATTTCATCGAGAAACAGCGTGCCGCCATTGGCGAATTCGAACTTGCCGATCCGGCGTTTTTGCGCGCCAGTGAAGGCGCCCGGTTCGTGGCCGAACAGTTCGCTTTCGACCACGGACTCGGCCAATGCGCCGGCGTTGATCGCCACAAACGGCCCGTTGCGTCGGCTCGACAGATCATGCAGCGCGCGGGCGACGACCTCTTTGCCAGCGCCAGTTTCACCGAGGATCAGCACGTCAGCCTTGGTCGCCGCCAGTGCGCCAATCTGCTCACGCAGGCGCAGCATCGGAGCCGATTGGCCGACCAGTCGCGCGCTCAACTCATTGCGATCGCTGAGGGCCAGACGCAGGCTGCGGTTGTCCAGCACCAATCGGCGCAGGGCTAACGCGCGGCGCACGCTGTCGAGCAGTGCATCGCTGGCGAAAGGTTTTTCGAGAAAGTCGTAAGCGCCGGCGCGCATCGCTTGTACGGCCAGCGGCACGTCGCCGTGGCCGGTGATCAACAGCACCGGCAGCTCAGGATCCTGCGCGTGCAGTTCGCTGAGCAGTTCCAGTCCATCCATGCCCGGCATGCGAATGTCGCTGACCACCACGCCGGGCCAGTCACGCTCAAGTTGTGCGGCGAGGCCTTTGGCTTCGGACAGCGGCAGGATTTTCAGGCCGGCCAGATCCAGAGTCTGGCCGAGGGCCTGACGCAGGTGCGGATCGTCGTCGATCAACACCACCTGAATGCGATTGTCGATGGTCATGCACTTCGATCCTCGGACGGTTGCAGGCTGACCCCGGGCGCACCGGCGCGCAGCCGCAGGGTGATCAAGGCGCCGCCTTGCTTGTGGTTGGCGAACGACAGTTCACCGCCGAAGGCGCGCATCAGGGTTTCGCAAATGGCCAAACCCAGACCAAGCCCCTGCGTGCGGGTCTTGGTGGTGTAAAACGGCTCGCTGGCGCGGCCGAGGGCTTCCATGCAGAACCCCGGGCCGTTGTCGCGAATGTACAGATTGACGCCCTCGGCGGTGGATTCGGCACTCAGCCACAATTTGCGCGGCGGGCCTTTTTCGGTGAGCGCATCGAGGGCGTTGGCCAATAGATTGCCGAGAACTTGGCGCAGACGGGTTTCCCCGGCTTCGACCCACAACGTAGCGGCGGGCAAATCGCGAATCAGCTCGACTTCCATGCTGCGCCGACGTTTGGCCAGCAGTGCCAGCGCATCGTCCAGCGCCGGTTGCAGGGCCACGCTTTCCGGAGCATGACGATCGCGGCGGGCGAAGGCGCGCAGGTGGGCGATGATCGAGGCCATGCGCCCGGTCAGCTCGCTGATCAATTTGAGGTTGCCGCGCGCGTCGTCGGTGCGCTGATGATCGAGCAGCACTTCGGCGTTTTCCGCGTAACTGCGGATCGCCGCCAGCGGCTGATTGAGTTCGTGGCTGATGCTTGCCGACATGGTCCCCAGCGCCGACAGTTTGCCGGCCTGCACCAGATCGTCCTGCGCACGCACCAGCTCTTGCTGTGCCTGCTCGCGCTCCAGCACTTCCTGTTTCAGGCGCCGGTTGAGGCCTTCGAGGTCGCTGGTACGTTCGGCAACACGACCTTCGAGTTCGCGGCGTGCCTTGGCCTCGAAAGCGATGCGTTCCAGATAATGACGGCGACGCTGCATCATCAAACCGAGCAACAACATCACCACCAGCAACGTCGCGCCACCGATGGCCACGACCGTGCGTACCGGACGATCGATCAACGTGCGCGGGGCAAGGATGCTGACGCTCCAGCCGGTTTCGGCGATGTCGTGGGTCTGGATCAGCCAGGCAGTGGGGCTGAGATTCAGCGGTCGAGGCTCGCGGGTTGGATAAGGCTGGATCGCTGTGATCGCAGAGCGTTCAGCTTCACTCAACTCGCGGGTCGAGCGGAAACGCCATTCCGGCCGCGAGGTGAGAATGACCACGCCGTTGTGGTCGGTCACCAGCAGTTGTTCCGGAGTTTTGCCCCAAAGACTTTCGGTGTGATCGAGATCGACCTTGATCACCAATACGCCGATGATTTTCTCGCCGTTGCGCACGGCGGCGGCGAAGAAGTAACCGCGTTTGGCTGACGTGGTACCGAGCCCGAAAAAGCGCCCCAGACGCCCGGCCATCGCTTCACTGAAATACGGCCGGAAGGAGAAATTACGGCCGACAAAACTGTCGTGCTTATCCCAGTTGGAGGCCGCTAGCGTCTGGCCGCTGGTGTCCATCAGGTACATGACTTCGGCGCCGGTTTGCGCGGCGATATTTTTCAGCAGGCGATTGGCGTTGCCTTGGGTGACACCGTCATCTGGCGCGCCAAGGACAGAGCGCAGCGCGGGCAGATCACCGAGGATCTGCGGCAACACTTCGTAGCGGTGCAGGGTGCCCAGCAGGTTGGCGACGTAGAGGTCGAGGGTCTGGCGGTTCTGGCCGGCCAGTTCGCTACGGTAATACCGCTCGGCAAGATGTTCCAGCGGCCACAACAGCGGCGCCAGACACAGCGCCAGCAACGCGAGGCTGCGCCAGCGGGGTCTGCGGGGAAGGGTTGGTTTCATGCCGAATGCGCCTGTGGGGAACAGGCGCATTATGCCTAGGCTCAGGCGAAGACGTCAGCGTCCTTGAGCAACGCGGCAGCCTGATCCTTGGCGGACAGCTTCGGCGCTTCGTCCAACTGCCAGTCGATGCCCAGAGCAGGATCATCCCAGCGAATGCTGCGCTCGGACGTTGGGTCATAGTAGTTGGTGGTTTTGTACAGGAATTCGGCGAACTCGCTCAGCACCACAAAACCATGGGCGAAACCTTCCGGTACCCACAGTTGGCGATGATTTTCAGCAGAAAGACGCACCGCCACAGACTTGCCGAAATGCGGCGAACTGCGACGAATATCCACGGCTACGTCCAGCACTTCACCGACGGTGACGCGAACCAATTTGCCTTGGGTGTTTTGCAGTTGGTAATGCAGACCACGCAGTACACCTTTTTGCGAACGCGAGTGGTTGTCCTGCACGAATTGAGTGTCCAGACCGGTCGCATCCTGGAATGCCTTGGCGTTGAAACTCTCGTAAAAGAAGCCGCGCTCGTCACCGAAAACTTTGGGTTCGATGATCAGAACACCGGGCAGATCGGTGGTGATGACATTCATGTGAATTTTCCAGTGATGGGTGTGAATGGTCGACATTCTTGCGCAAAGTGCCGGTTAGCGCGAGTGTTGACCGTCATGAGCGATTCAATCGACCTCTCCAAAGTACCAGCGCTCTTCTTCATAGGTCTCCCCATTGCAGTCTTCAACGGTGTAACGCAGGCCTCTCTCTCCCATGCCCGGCGGTAAAACGAGCGCCCATTCTTCGGCCAGGCTTCTTGCGGTCTCGACATATTCACTGTCTGCAGGTGGGATATGGCTGCGGTGGTAGTTCAGATCTGTATAGATACATATTTCGCTGGAAAACATGTCTGGCAGGCAAATGACGGCCACCACCCTGCAATCCACCTTATGTTCCGGTCTGGACATTCGCAGGTGCTGGGCTGCATTGATCAGGGCCTGCGCACATTGCCTTTTGAGATCCGCCGTTGCCTGTTTCCCCTCAACCATCGACATGTGAATCGGTATTTTCCAGTTGCAGTATTTTTCCTCTTCGCTGAGGACGGCTGGAAAGTAACCGTCAAAGTCAGCGGCCCAAGCGGCTAACGCACGCAGGCGGCGAGGGATATTGCGGACTTTTTTGTTGGAGAGGGCGAGGCGGCGCTGGGACATTTGGCTGGTTGCTTCCGTGCTGACGACGTTCAAGGGGTTCAGGTTGAACAGTGAAGAGTCCAAACACAATCTGAAAATGCTGTAGGAAAAGTTAACGAGAGTGTTCTCTGTACAGTGTTGGGCACTTGATCCGATCGGTAGTCGGTATAAGGGGTTGCGTCTCGCCAGCAGCAATGGCGATATAGGCGCCTAATAAAATTTCAGGGGTTGTTTGCATGCCACTTGCCACGTTGTTTCACCGCGCCAGTTTGCCTAGCCCTCAGGTTTCTGAGGCGCAAGCCCTGCAATGGCTCGCGGAACATTACGGGATCAGTGGCCGGTTAAAAGCCTTGGGCAGCCAGCAGGATCTCAACTTCCGGGTCGACAGTGAGCGCGGCCGCTTTGTGCTGAAAATCTGCCGTGGCGACTATTCGCTGGTGGAGCTGCAAGCCCAGCACGCCGGCCTCAAGTACCTCGCCGAACATTCCGCAGTCAGGGTGCCCAGCGTTATCGTCGCCAACAATGGTCAGGATTTGTTGACCTTGGAATCCGCTGGCGAATCGGTGCACGTGCGCTTGCTCGATTACATCGAAGGCCAGCCGCTGACCGATCTCGACCATTTGGGCACAGAAGTCGTGGCCGGGTTTGGCCGGCTCTGCGGTGAGATGGATCTGGCGCTGGCCGGTTTTCATCATCCGGGCCTAGAGCGCACCTTGCAGTGGGATGCGCGCCACGCCAGCGCGTTGATCGACCATTTGCTACCGGTGATCAAGGATCAGCGTCAGCGTGAATTGATCGCCGGCGCTGCCGAGCAAGCAGAGCGCCGCTTGCAGCCGTTGCTCGAGAAGTTGCCGGTGCAGGCGATTCACATGGACATCACCGACGACAACGCGGTGTGGCAACGTGATGCGCAGCGTCATTGGCAGTTGCAGGGCGTCATCGATTTTGGCGATCTGGTGCGCACATGGCGTATTACCGATTTGTCGGTGACCTGCGCTGCATTGCTGCATCACGTCGGCGGCGATCCGTTTGTGATTCTGCCGGCAGTGCAGGCCTATCACGCGGTCAATCCGTTGCAACACGAAGAGTTGCAGGCGCTGTGGCCGTTGATCGTGGCGCGGGCGGCGGTGCTGGTGTTGAGTGGCGAGCAGCAGGTCAGTATTGATCCGGCCAATACGTATAGCCGCGACAACCTCACCCATGAGTGGGAAATTTTCCGCGTGGCGACCTCGGTGCCGCTGGCACTGATGGAAGCGGCGATCTTGACGGCGGTTGGTCATTCCTTACCGGCGATCAACAGCGAAGGTTTTGCGCCGTTGTTGCCGAGCCTGGTCGGGCGCGAATTTGCCTTGATCGATCTTGGCGTCTTGAGCGCGCATTTCGAGGCGGGCAACTGGGAGCAGGAAGGTATCGATCAGCGCCTGCTGACCGAAGCCGCTGCGGCGCATGGTCTGGCGGCGAGCCGTTATGGTCAGTACCGTTTGTCGCGCACGCGTCCTGACAGTGCGGACGAACCAGACACCTTCCCGCTGCACGTCGAATTGCGCGTGCCCATCGGTACCACCGTCGAAGCACCGTTTGCCGGCGTGCTGCATCAAGCGGCGGACGGCGCGTTGCGCCTCGATGGCCCGCAACTCAGTGTACGTCTGTGGGGCGTGACACCTTCGGTGCACAGCGGCGCGGCGCTGGTCAAAGGTCAGGTGCTGGGCTCGGTCAGCGGCCCGTTATTGGTTCAGCTTTGCCGTGGCGCGCAGTTGGAAGCGCCGCTGTTCTGCACGCCAACCCACGCGGCGGCCTGGCAGGCATTGTGTCCGTCGCCAGCCGCGCTGTTGGGGCTGGCCTGCGATGCCGAGCCGGAGCTGGATGGCAAAACCCTGCTTGAACGCCGTGACGCCAGTTTCGCCCGCACGCAAAAACACTATTACGTCGACCCGCCGCGCATCGAACGCGGCTGGCGCAATCACCTGATCGACATGCAGGGCCGCTCCTATCTGGACATGCTCAACAACGTCGCGGTGCTCGGCCACGGTCATCCGCGCATGGCCGCCGTCGCGGCGCGTCAGTGGTCACTGCTCAACACCAACTCGCGTTTCAACTATGCGGCAGTCGCCGAGTTTTCCGAGCGCTTGCTGAAGCTGGCGCCGGAAGGCATGGATCGGGTGTTTCTGGTCAACAGTGGCAGCGAAGCGAATGACTTGGCGATCCGTCTGGCATGGGCCTACAGCGGCGGTCGCGACATGATCAGCGTGCTGGAGGCTTATCACGGCTGGACAGTCGGCGCCGACGCGGTGTCGACGTCGATTGCCGACAATCCGAAAGCCCTGGAAAGCCGCCCGGACTGGGTGCATCCGGTGCCTGCGCCAAACATGTATCGCGGTGAGTTCCGTGGCGTCGATTCGGCACCGGATTATGTGCGCAGCGTTGAGCATCACCTGGAAAAACTCGCCGAGCAGAAGCGCCAATTGGCCGGGTTTATCTGCGAACCGGTGTACGGCAATGCCGGCGGCATCTCGCTGCCACCGGGTTATCTGAAACAGGTTTATGCCTTGGTGCGCGCGCAGGGCGGGGTGTGCATTGCCGACGAAGTGCAGGTCGGTTATGGGCGTATGGGTAAATTTTTCTGGGGCGTTGAAGAGCAGGGCGTGGTGCCGGACATCATCACCATGGCCAAAGGCATGGGCAACGGCCAGCCACTCGGTGCGGTGATTACTCGCCGGGAGATTGCCGAGGCGCTGGAGGCCGAAGGTTATTTCTTCTCGTCGGCGGGCGGCAGTCCGGTCAGTTGCCAGATCGGCATGGCGGTGCTCGATGTCATGGAAGAAGAAAAACTCTGGGAGAACGTGCAGGTGGTCGGTGGCCACTTCAAGGCGCGGCTCGAAGCGTTGATCGATAAACATCCGCTGGTGGGCGCGGTGCACGGTTCCGGATTCTATCTGGGGCTTGAGCTCATCCGTAACCGCGAGACGCTGGAAGCGGCGACCGAAGAGACCGCGCTGCTGTGTAATCGTCTGCGTGAGTTGGGGATTTTCATGCAGCCGACCGGGGATGATCTGAATATTCTCAAGATCAAACCACCGATGGTGACGTCGCGCCAGAGTGTGGATTTCTTTGTCGACATGCTCGACCAAGTCCTCGCCGAAGGCCTCTGATCCCATGTAGGAGCTGCCGAAGGCTGCGATCTTTTGATCTTGATTTTTAAGAGCAAAATCAAAAGATCGGAGCCTTCGGCAGCTCCTACAGGGTTTCGTTGTTAATTCGATTTGTATCGGTTTTTAATGCGTTTAATTAGACGAAATGCGTTTTAGTAGCTTCTAAAGCCGATATTTATCGGCTATAAAGTCGCCATTGCTCCGGCATGGCGTCTCGCTGTCCGGTGCGCGCGTTTTCTTTTCGGTCGAATGGTCGACCGTCAAAGCACTTGCCCGGAGATGATTCATGAGCCGTATCGTTACCGTTGCCGCCACTCAAATGGCGTGTTCGTGGGATCTGGAAGCCAACCTCGAAATCGCTGAAAGGCTGGTACGCGAAGCCGCCGCCAAAGGCGCGCAGATCATCCTGATTCAGGAGCTGTTCGAGGCGCCGTACTTCTGCCAGAAGCCGAACCCGGACTACCTGCAACTGGCGACGACGGTGGAAGAAAACGTCGCGATCAAACATTTCCAGAAAATCGCCAAAGAGCTGCAAGTGGTGCTGCCTATCAGCTTCTACGAGCTGGCCGGCCGCGCGCGTTTCAATAGCATCGCGATCATCGACGCCGACGGCAGCAACCTCGGGATTTATCGTAAAAGCCACATTCCGGACGGCCCGGGCTATCACGAGAAGTATTACTTCAACCCGGGCGACACCGGTTTCAAAGTGTGGAACACCCGTTACGCAAAAATCGGCGTGGGCATCTGCTGGGATCAGTGGTTCCCGGAAGCGGCGCGCAGCATGGCGTTGCAGGGGGCGGAAATCTTGTTCTACCCGACCGCGATCGGCAGCGAACCGCACGACAAGACCATCTCGTCGCGCGACCACTGGCAGCGTGTGCAGCAGGGCCATGCCGGCGCTAACTTGATGCCGCTGATCGCCAGCAACCGCATCGGTAACGAAGAACAGGACGGCTACGACATCACGTTCTACGGCTCTTCGTTCATCGCCAACCAGTTCGGCGAAAAAGTGCAGGAGCTGAATAAAACCGAAGAAGGTATTCTTGTGCACACTTTCAACCTCGACGAGCTCGAACATATTCGCAGCGCGTGGGGTTCATTCCGTGACCGCCGTCCGAACCTGTACGGCGCGTTGAAAACCCTCGACGGTTCCCTGGAGTCCTGATCCCGATGACCACATTGAAAAGTACCCCGCGCGCCGACGGCTTTCACATGCCGGCCGAGTGGGCGCCGCAAACGCAGACCTGGATGATCTGGCCCGAGCGCCCGGACAACTGGCGTCTGGGTGGCAAACCGGCGCAAGCCGCACACGCAGCAGTGGCCAAAGCCATCGCGCGTTTCGAGCCGGTGACTGTTGCCGTTTCCGCCGGCCAATACGAAAACGCCCGCGCCCGCCTGGACGTGCCGAATATCCGCGTGGTCGAGATGTCCAGCGATGACGCCTGGGTACGCGACAGCGGCCCGACCTTCGTCATCAATAACAGCGGTGAAGTGCGCGGTGTGAACTGGGACTTCAACGCTTGGGGCGGTTTCGATGGCGGTCTGTATTCGCCGTGGAATCGCGACTCGCAGGTCGGCGGCAAGATCCTCGAGATCGAACGCAGCCCACGCTATCGCACTGAAGGTTTTGTGCTCGAAGGCGGTTCGATTCACGTCGACGGCGAAGGCACGCTGATCACCACCGAAGAATGCCTGCTGAACCGCAATCGCAACCCGCACCTGGGCCGCGAAGAGATCGAAGCAGTGCTCAGCGCCAATCTGTCTGTGGATAAAATCATCTGGCTGCCGGACGGTTTGTTCAACGACGAAACCGACGGCCATGTGGATAACTTCTGCTGCTACGTGCGTCCGGGTGAAGTGCTGCTGGCGTGGACTGATGATCCACAGGATCCGAACTACCCGCGCTGCCAGGCAGCGATGAAAGTCCTGCAAAGCAGCACTGACGCCAAGGGTCGCCCGTTCACGGTGCACAAAATGCCGATCCCGGGGCCGCTGTATGCGACCGAAGAAGAGTGCGCTGGTGTCGATCCGGTCGACGGCACGCAGGAGCGTAATCCGTCGGTGCGTCTGGCCGGTTCTTACGTGAACTTCCTGATCGTCAACGGCGGCATCATCGCGCCGAGCTTCGACGACCCGATGGACGCGCCTGCTCTGGAAATCCTGCAGAACCTGTTCCCGCAGCACGAAGTGGTGATGGTGCCGGGCCGCGAACTGTTACTGGGCGGTGGCAACATCCACTGCCTTACCCAACAGCAACCCGCGCCGCACAAAGAGTGAGTTGAGTCGTAACAGCTTGAGTTGATTACCAAATCAGCCGGGCAATGATTAGCTCGCTAAGTATGAACAGAGGCCCGCAGCCCGAAAGGACGGCGGGCTTTTTTGTATCCACTTGTCGACAAATGCGAAACATTGGCATAGCTCTTGTATTCGTCTGGGGGCACTAGGGAGGGGGGAAGAACTTCAATCGTTCTGTCATAAACCTTGGATAACGTAGCCGCTCACGAACGGGGAGAGAGCGCTGAAATGAACGCCGAAGTGAACGTAATCAGCGAGCGGACTTTGCATCCCATGGCCGTTAACGGCGAATCGCTCCACCGCGTTGCGCACTGGTTGAAGTCCAATGGAACGCGTCAGATCAGGGTTCCTGATCCGCGCCGGATGATGATCGAGCGCTACCCCGCTGACCTGTTCAGCGAGGACGAACTGGAAGCGTTGTGGGATGTGCTGGAAGGATAAGAAGAACAACAGGGATGGGTAAAAGCGCTGCCGGGATGGCGGCGCTTTTTTATGGGGTTAAATTATATGGAGGTACGTACTAATCAGATGTGAATACATGACTTCAATATCGAAGCGGACTAATGAACTAGCTTGCATGTTTGCGACACACCGGAAAATTAAACTTCCTGAGGAGGAGTGAGTACATAAAACTCTTGGATAGAAGGCAGATCGTAAGGTTTAGTATCTGACCGGAAGATCGCAGAAATGGTATTCGGGCCTAGCTTCGGGAAATCATTAAGCGTAATCGAAAATGGCGTTTTTTCCTTATACTCCCCCTCGAGTCTATGGATGTGTTTATGGTACTCGTGATCACCACGGTGAAAGTGAACTTCGACCCATGAATAATGATAGAAAGCATCTAAAACATAACCGCTAAGCGTTACGGGCTTTTCATTAACGCTATCTGCTACTGGCGAATACCACCCACCGTATTCGTTGCTGTTATCTGAGGTTTTTATCATGCCAGCGACCCTCCAGAAAAATTGAGAAGACAGTCTGTTTTTACGGGCATCTTAATCATTTGAACACCTGTAAAATCTGACAGTCCCGACGAATGGTCGCGGGCTGTTTCCGTGTTATTTCGGAGCATCAATCGAGTTCCAATCGAACTATTCAGCCTTCCACCAAGAAGGATGAGGCCTATTCAGGAGTTGCCTGCATTGAAAAAGTCCATAACGCGGTCTCGATGCCATCAATTTGAAGATCAAAAAGAATAAGTCCCCGTCATCACAACACTACGCGGCGCCCCCGGCTGAATCTGCGCAGCACTGGTCGCCGACGAGTAATACTCGCGATCAGTAATATTGTTCAGCGCCCCGCGCAAATCCCAATCTTTCATCCGATAACCGACCAGCGCATCCCAACGCCCATAACCCGGCAGCACGGTCGTATTGAGGTTATCGGCATAGCGCTGACCAACCAGCGTCAGTCCCGTTTCGCCATACCAGCCCATCTCCGGTTTCCAGGTCAGGAACAGGCTGCCGTTGTGCTTGGCGACGTTGTTGATGCGTTTGCCTTCCAGGCCATTGTTATCCTTCTCGATCGTCGCGTCCTGCACGCCGACGCCTCCGCGCACGTACCAGTTACCGGCAATTTTGCCGGTGCCGGTCAGTTCAATCCCGCGTGAACGTTGAACACCGGTGAGCACGGTCACGGTCGGATCGTTTGGATCTGCGGTGCGGCGCTTGTAGAGCTCAAGGTCGTAGATCGCCAGCGTGGTACTCAGGCGATCATCAAGCCAGTCGCTCTTCACGCCGATTTCTTTCTGCTTGGTCAGCTCCGGGCTCAGGTCATTGGAGTTGCCCGCTGCACCCGGGGTGATACCGATCAGACCGCCGCCCACTGGTGAGAAAGTTTTAGTCCATGAGGCATAGAACGAGTGATTGTGCAGCGGCGTCCAGACCAGACCCACGCGCGGGCTGGTGCTGTGGCTGTCGCGGTCTTCGCTGATGTTTTTCAACTGGTTGGTCGACTCGATGTCGAAGGTGTCGTAACGCAAACCGGCGAGCACTTGCCATTGATCGTTCAGGCGCAATTGATCCTGCACGTACAGGGCGCGGCTTTCGACTTCGGTGTGAGTGTTACTGGATACCTGCATGCGCCCGGTGTGGCGCAAATCGCGATTGGGGTTGTACAGATCCAGCGCTGGCACTGGCGAGCTGCCGGGGCCCGTGGTCGCCGCGTTGTACAGCTTCGGGGCGCGGCGTTGACTGCCGATCTCGATCCCGGTAAGCAGACGATGCTCCAGACCAAAGGTGTCGAAACCGCCTTCCAGCTCAATGTTGTTGTAGATGTTGCGGGTGGTCAGATCCTGCTGCCAGTGCTGACGCGTGACCTTGTTGGTCGCCGGGACATAACCGGTGAGGTAGGTGTTGTCGAAATCACTGTCGAGTTTGAACACGCCGAGGGTCTGGCGCAGTTGCCAGTTTTCGTTGATTTCGTAAGTGAGCTTCGAGCGCAACGACTGGGTTTTGTCGTCGATGAAATCGTGATCGTTGCCATAAGTGGTGCCGCGCCCGACATCGGCCGGACGACCGTTGACCCCCGGAATACCGCGATCCGGCGTGCGGTTGTAGCGGCTGTATTCGTACTGCACCAACCAATTCAGATCGGGGCTCAGTTGCCAGCTCATCGACGGCGCGAACAACTGGCGATTGCCACTGACGCCATCGCGGAAGCTGTTTTCATCCATGTTGCCCATGTTCAGGCGCAGGCTGATGTTCTCGCTCGGATCGGTGCTGAGGTCGGCGTACAGGCTACGCAAGTCTTCGCTGCTGCCCTGGGCTTCAATCGTCGAGCGACGGCCGAATTCCGGCATCTTGCTCACGCGGTTGACGATGCCGCCCTGGCTGCCACGGCCATACAACACAGCGGCCGGGCCCTTGAGCACTTCGACGCGTTCGATGTTGTGCATGTCGCGCTTGTACTGGCTGTCGTCGCGGATGCCGTCCAGATAAAAGTCGTTGCTCGCATCGAAACCCCGGATGCGCAGGCTGTCGAAACGCGTGTCGGCGCCGCTGCTGACGTTGGGAATACCGCTCAACGCATCGCCAATGTCGTTGGTGCCGTAGTTCGCCACATTGGCGGTCTTGATTGAATCGATGGCCTGCGGCACGTAGCGCACCGGCGTCGAGGTGCGAGTCGCGGTGTTGCTGACCTTTACGCGCGGATCATCGTCTTCGGCTTCGGCAGCGCTGATCGATGTTTCAGGCAGTGTTGTAGGAGCAGCGTAGGAAAAACCGGCAGACAGCAGGGCAGAAAGGCCAAAGCTGTAGGACGTCAGGCGAAAAGGGGCAGGCATTGAAGAAAACATCCGTAGGATTTTTAGGCTGTAGCGTGTAGGGCGCGGATGATAATGCTTGCTATTTACTTTCGTTAATTATTCCTGGGAAGTTCCGCTGCTGGATTGTTTCGGATTGTGTCTCAGCCCATACAGCTCGCTCGGTCAGCGAAATTGAGTGGCTCGTGAGAGCGATCACGCGCACGATAAATCGCTGAAAAATCTTCCTCTGCGCGACGTCAAAATCACTGGTTGTTACCGATTCCTTGCAACCGGCCATCACAAAATTTACGTTTCTTAGACGAATTTCGCCTATTTAAAGACGATTCTTGAAATTGACACATTGTTCCGGGCGCGGCTACGATTCGGCCCAACGCCTGTGGCCAACCGCCATGACTCAAAATAATAAGAAGGCCCGCCACGACTTGGTCGTGGGCGGGTCTTTTTGTTTCGGGATGAAAAAAGAGTGCAAAAGCGCCGTTTCAGCCGTTCGACACAGCGCGTTTCAACCCGTAATAAGGAAAATAAAATGTTGAACAAGCGAATCAGCCTGATCGCTCTGGGGATGTTGAGCGCCACACAGGCCATGGCTAACGACCAGGCCGAGTCCAAGGGTTTTCAAGAAGACAGCAGCCTCAAAGTGCTGCTGCGCAACGCTTACATCAATCGTGACTACAAAGACGGTAACGACGACAAATCCGAATGGGGCCAAGCGGCCATCGGTACGTTCTCGTCCGGCTTCACCCAAGGCACCATCGGTGTTGGTGTCGACGCTTTCGGTCTGTACGCACTGAACCTGGAACGCAGCGAAGATCGCAGCGGCGCCGGCGGTATCGACTTCTTCAAGAAGGGCGCCAGCGGCGCTCCGGCCGACGACCTGTCCAAGGGCGGCGCAGCGGTCAAATTCCGTCTGTCCAGCACCACCCTGACGTACGGTGACCAGATGCCGGCCCTGCCGGTGCTGAACTACGACAACTCGCGTCTGCTGCCGGAAAGCTACACCGGTACTTTGATCACTTCCAAAGAGATCAAAGGCCTGGAGCTGAACGCCGGTCGCTTCACCGCCGAATCGCGCAAGAGCGCGGAAGGCCGTGACAGCGGTGGTTTGAAGTCGATCAACGTATTGGGCGGTAGCTACCAGTTCACCGAACAGTTCAAGGCTGCGCTGTACGCTTCCGACGTCGAAGACGTGCTGAAGAAGCAATACGTGAACGCCAACTACGTGTTCCCGATCGACAAGGATCAATCGCTGACCCTCGATTTCAACGGCTACCGCACCAAGCTGGACAATTCCTACGTCCGCGAAAGCGGTGCAACCGGCGACGACAACAAGATCTGGAGTCTGGCCGCGACTTTCGTCACCGGCCCGCACTCGTTCACCGTGGCGCACCAGCGTTCCACTGGCGACAGCAACCTGGGCTACGCCTACGGCGGCTATCAGAAAGATCAGGGTCGTGTCGGCGACGGTGGCAACACCATCTACCTGGCCAACTCCTACTGGTCTGACTTCAACGCTGAAGACGAACGCAGCTGGCAGTTGGGCTACGGCCTCGACTTCAGCGCTTTCGGCGTGCCGGGTCTGAGCTACAACGTTGCTTACGTACGTGGCGACAACATCACCACCTCGACCAGCGAAGGCGGCACCGAGCGCGAGATCTTCAACCAGTTCAAGTACGTCGTGCAAAGTGGCCCGGCCAAAGACCTGAGCGTGAAACTGCGCAGCTCGATCCTGCGCGTGTCGCAGAAGTCCAGCGAGTACAACGTCAGCGGCAACGAGCTGCGTGTGTTCGTGGATTACCCGATCAACATCTTCTGATGATCGCTTAAGTGTAAAAACTTGAAAAAAACCCCGATTCGCTCGGGGTTTTTTTTCGACGGTTTTTCGATGAAAACCAGAAAAAAACCATGTTTTTGTCATGTAAAAGTAGTTTTTAAGTCGCTGCAAACTTCGTTTCAAACAGGGCTTTAAATGCCTGAAATTCTTTCTCATGGACGCAAATTCTCCACCTAATAGATTAGGCCGCTCAACGCAGTGGAGAATTGGGTAATGATCGTTTTGAACAGAGAAGTGGGCGAATCGCTACGGCGCGACAAATTTGTCAACGTCCAGGGTGGTGACTTCAATCTCTACGGTCATTTTGCCGACTTCGTCAGACTGACCAAAAGTTGGGAAAACATGGAGCCTGACAGTTACTACGGTCAGGCCGAAGCCGGCATGCGCTACCGTCGTTACAGCGACTTCGAGTACAACCCGAAAACCCGCGAGCTGACGCAACTTGAGCATCGCGCCTACGTGCAGTCGAAAGAGAACAACGCTTACGTCGGCGGCCTGGTACGACACTTCCAGGACTTCTCCGATGAAGTGATTTCGTCGCCGGTGATGCGCAGCCTGATCGACACCGATTTTGAAGTGTACAAAAGCGTGCTGCCGGAAGAGCTGCACGATGAAATCTGGCAGTGCCAGATCCATCAGATCCGTATCGAGATCAAACCTGGCAAACAACTGGAAATTACTCCGGAAGGGATTCACTGCGACGGTTACCCGTTCAGCGGTGTGCACTTCTGGGGCCGCAACAACGTCGAGGGTGCCGAGAGTCGTCTGTACGACATCCACGAGCATCAACTGGCGTCGACCACTTACAAGGAAATTCTCGACACCACTTACTTCCTCGACCGCGACATGCGCCACTACGTGACGCCTGCGCGCAACACGCACACCCATGCCATGGCATATCGGCAGATTCTGGCGATTTCTTTCTCGCGGCCCGGGACCGCTTTCGACATTGTTCGCTAATCAGATCACCCCAATCGATGGCGTCGAGTGCTCGACGCCTGTGGTGCTGCGACGCGCCACGGCCAAGGATGCGCAGCGCATGGAGCGCTTCTTCCGCCAGTTCGACGAAGTGTCTTTCTGCGAATGGCAGGACGCCAAGTGCCTGCGCGGCGTGCTGATTCAGAAAACCACCACGTCGTATCTCGCCTTCGACGTCGCCGGCGAAATCGTCGGCGCGGTGCTTGGCGGCATGCTCGGCAGTCGCGGCACGATCAATCATCTGGCCGTCAGCCCGCGCTATCGCAGCCAGGGTGTCGGTCAGCGTCTGGTTGAAGCGGCGTCGTCCGACATGAAACGTGTCGGCGTGTTACGGATGTTTCTGTTCGTCGACGATGCTAACCTCGCGGGCAAGCGTTTTTGGACTGCCCAGGGTTTTTGCGAGCCCCACGGCGAACGGACATTTGAGAGGGATCTATGAATGAACGGTCCGGCAGTGCGCCGCTGATGGTCACCCATCAGCCATCGCGCACATTTGCCGAAGCCAGCCCGGTCGTCGCCGGCTACTTCACGGTGTCGTTCGTGTTCGGGCTGATGGCCGTCAACGCCGGGTTGCCGATGTGGCTGCCGGTGGCGATGTGCCTGTTCGTCTATGCCGGCGCTTCGCAATTCGCCGCGCTGGCGCTGATCTCCAGCGGCGCGTCGCTGACCACCATTGTGCTGACCACGTTCCTGATCAACGCGCGGCACATGTTGATGTCGGTCTATATGGCCAAAGCCCTGCGCGCGCTCGGTTTGAGCCGCATGGAGCGTTGGGCTTACGCCGGTGGCCTGACTGATGAATCCTTCGCCTTCCACAGTGTGAAACTCGGCACCGGCGCGCCGGTCAACGTGCGCTATCTGATCGGTTTCAACCTGTTCTGCCACACCTCGTGGGTGCTCGGAGGATTGCTCGGCGCAGTTTGCGCACAGTACGCGGCGCACCTGATCAAATATCAGCTCGACTACGCACTGACGGCGATGATGCTCTACGTGCTGGTGTCGCTGTGCAACACGCGCAATAAACTGATCGCCGCTGCGGCTGCGGTGATCTGCATGGGCGCCCTGAGCCTGGTCGGCAGCTCGCCGTTCAATGTGTTTATCGCCACGTTTGTGGGCTGCGGAGTGGGTGTATGCCTGACCAAACGTTCCTGATTCTGGTCGTTGTGCTGATGATGGCCGTGACCTTCCTGCCGCGCGCCTTGCCGCTGCAAATCAACACCGAGCACTGGCCGCCGTTTGTCGCACGGGCGCTTGAATACCTGCCGGTGGCGATCGTCGCTGCGATCAGCCTGACTCCCTTGTTGATCAAGGATCAGCACATACAGCTCGACCGCCCGGAATTCTATGCCGCGATTCCGACGTTGTTATGTGCGTATTTCAGCAAAAACCTCTTTCTCAGTGTGGCGGTTGGGACGGCTGCGTATATTGCGCTCGGCTCGTTCATGTAACGGCAGATCGACAACATCGCTGAGCGCCTGGCGCGACAACTCGGAGTTGTTCACCGCCAGGCGCACTTCGAGGAAGTCCTCGAAACCCGGGAAAATCGTCAGGCCGTTTTTCTGCGCAGCCTCACGCGAGACCATGCCGACCGCGTCCATCTGCGTGATCAACGACAACGTCAGCGTTTCGCTGCACGAATAGACCATGCGTTGACCGTTCTCGTGATTGCCCAGCCCGGCGTCGAGAAAACGCAAAAAGCTATGGGAATACGGACAATCTTCTGCAGGACGTACCTGAAACTTGTTGCCCAGCAACGTCAGCGGATCGTTCTCCTGCCCGCAATGCGCGCCGACCACCTGCACCTGCACTTCGGGCAAGACAATGCTCGGCAAACCCGGACGCTGCGGGCCGATCAGCACCGCGAGGTCAAAGTCTTCGTTCTTCAACTTGCTGAGATTTTCCATCGACTCGGCGTAGCTGAATTCCATCTGATAATCGGGAAACACCTCAATCAGGCGCCCGATCATTCGCCGGTTGAAGTCAGTCGACAACGTGTTGTTCAACGCAACCTTCAACGTCCGCTGGCCCGGCACCTTCAGCGCCTCGACCTTTTCTTCCATCTGTCGCGTGGCAATCAGCACTTTGTCCATATACGGCGTCAGCTCGGTGCCTTGCGGCGTCAGCGTCAGCCCTTTGTTAGAACGACGAAACAAGCGGAAACCGAACTGCTCTTCGACCTTGTTCAACTGCGCGGCCAACGCCTGCACAGTCAGGCACGAATGCTCGGCTGCGGCCGACAAAGAGCCGGTCTGCACGATGCGCATCAGATTGCGTAAGGTTCTGCTATCCATGGGTAATGCCCTCTAAAGTGGGCTGGGTATTGTTGTTTACGAGACTGCCGGTTCGGCGGCCATATGCTGGGTATATTCCTGTACCTGAGCATAGTTGTCGCGGGTTTAGTAGCGAATTGATGTCCCCGCCGATGGCTGGAGGCTGACACAGGATCGGGGTTTTTGGGGGAAGGGGGGTGATGGGGGTCAAAAAATACTGACTTCGGATAACAATTCCTGATGATTTTCGGCATGTGGTTTTCGAAACAATTTGCTTCATATCTGGATTAAAAGATCACAAGCATCCGTATCTGTACTAGGCTGAAAGCGTATCTATCATAAGGGAGGCGAACATGCCTACCTCATCCCCAGCCCTCACCCCACGCGAACAACTCGACGCCCCCGAAGCCGGCCGCGTCGCGCTGAAGTTCTTCTTCAACCTCATGGAGTGCTGGGGCTGCAGCGCCGAGCAGCAACGCACATTGCTGGGCGGCGTCGGCAACACCACGTTCTACAAATACAAACACCTGCCAAATATCCGTCTGCCGAACGACACCCTTGAGCGCATCTCCTACCTGATGGGCATTCACAAGGCGCTGAGCATCATCTTCAGCAATAGCCGTGAGCGCGCGTACACCTGGGTCAGCAGCCCTAACACTGCCGCACCGTTCAATGGCCAAACGGCGCTGGATTACATGCTCGCCGGACGCGTGGTCGACATCGCCGATGTGCGCCGCTACCTCGATGGGGTGCGCGGTTGAAGGCGCCCGATTTAGTTGATGTGCCGTGGCCGCGAGCCTATCGGATCGTCAACAGCAGCTTCCCGCCGATTGCGCTGTTCGAAGACGTGCTCGATCCCGAAGATCTGGAAGTTGCCTACGCAATTGAAGCGCTGACCAATGATCGATTGATAGAGCAGGCCGGCGTTCTCGCCCGAGTGCGTCCCGAAGATCGACTCTCCGGCCCCGGATCGACTCCGGTGATGGCTGCGTTTACTCATATCGGCAAACGCAGCCGTTTCTGCGACGGCACCTTCGGCGTTTACTACGCCGCAAGCAGTCAGGCGGCCGCCATCGCCGAGACCTGTTATCACCAGAAGCGATTTCTGGCGGCGACCCAGGAAGCGGATCTTGAGTTGACCATGCGCACTTACGTCAATCGGGTGGTTAAACCGTTACACGACATTCGTCACGATCATCCCGAGCTGCACAATCCGGATCCTGAGGCTTATGGGCCGTCTCAGGTTTTCGCCCGGCAACTGCGCGAAACCGAGTCATGGGGACTGCTCTACAACAGCGTTCGCCTGCCGGGCCATGAATGCGTCGCCGCGTTTCGGCCGCCTGCGGTGTCGATTCCGAAGCAGGGTAAGCATTTGCGCTATGTGTGGAGTGCGACTCAGCAGAAGATTTCGTTTGTGCTTGAAATCAGTCAGGTCTGAAACGCAAAAAGCCCTCGCATCAGCGAGGGCCATACACCGGTGTTTACATCAATGGCTTGTCCGACGGCGCATCCATCACTTTCACAACATCATCGATCAGCGCCTTGCTCAATTCCTGCAAATATTGCGAGGCACAGGCGTGAAGATCAGGATCGCGCCCGACTGAGGAGTCCGCAGTGAGCAGTCGTGAAATGTGAAGCAAGTGTGAGGCGTGGGAAAGGGCGGCGATTACCGGTACATCACGGTTGGTGCGGAACATTGCTTGATTGGAGTGGAAGGAAAAGTGGGTGAGGCCGAGGGTTTTCAGATCTTGAGAGGTGGTCATTTCGCTTCACCTGCTGTTCGAGATTGGCGGTGTGAAGTAACCGGTGTTGCTGACGGATCAATGGCTTTCATTTGTGAACTCCCTGTATCAAATGAGAGCTGCCATTTTCGTTCTCAGGCGAAAGGGTGGCAGCTATGCGCAGGCTGAGAAACCGGAGATACAGGAATCCGGCAGACCCGAAGGTCTCCCACGCACAGCCGCCATTACACGTGAACGCTGACACTAAAAAAAGCGTCAGCAATCGTGAGTTGGGGCGCTGGTGCGCCTGCTTCTTACGCGGGTTCTCAGGCCCGGTCGCTGAATTGGCAGCGACGGGTTTGACGGTAGCTTGGGGAGCAGCAGGCACGCAATCGTGGCCAGTAGTGGCTTTGCCTGGCTTCTCGTTACAGCAGATTTCTCAGGATTTCGCGTCAAGCGTTTTGTCGGTCGCGACTTGCCCTTAGCCTTTCTTAAACAACAGAACGAGGAGATCAGCGATGGTCGATGAACTGCAGCAATTCCAGCAGGACTTGCTGGAATCTGTACGTCAGATGAGGGCTGGAAAGGCTGCACGCGTGACTAAAGTGCCGCTCTCTGCGGTGGAGGAACCAAGCGTCGGATGATCAAGCGATATTGGATTGGGAAACCTGATTTCTATCGAGCCCGCCAGCCCAGGGCACTGAGAAGTGCTGCTTACCCCAAACACCATTGCGGTTGCCGTTTCCAGTCATCTGGAAATCCCATAAGTTTCAAATAACCTTGCTCCCTCTCGTCCATCATTTCGGCCAGGTGAAATTTCCACTGGCTGTCCGGGCTGATCAAATCGGTCAGATACGCCAGCATCGTTAACACTATATATAGCCGCTGCTTGGGCTGAGGCCGGTCGCCAGGCGCATTTTGGATGACCCATTCTTTAGGTAAGGAGGGTCGAATCGAGAGTTCTCGGTTCCATAGTCGTGAGTGGTGGGCGCAGCAGTTTCGAATGAAGGTCAGAGTGTGGAGCCAGGAGGCCAGCACTTCGAAGGGGAGATTGAATCTGCTCGCGATCGATTTTTTGTCGACGCTTTTGCCTATGGCATTGAACAGGGTGGACACCGTTCCAAGGCTGAGTTCTTCCAGAACAGCCCAGGCGGGCGGCAATTCGGGGTGGGAATAGGTCGATCCGTAGAATCGAAAATAGTTATCACGCGTGCGATTTTCAATTCGCTGCTGCTGAACCTGATCTGCTCGGCTGCTCTTTTTATGCGATCAATCTCACGTCCAAGTTTGTTGCGTTCCTTGCTCAATTGATCTCGCAGGGGCCTCAATAAATCGCCATGTGAATATGAGGACGAGAAGATTGACGCATCAGCTATCCAGTCAGGCCCGTACTTTGGGCACATGTGATTGCTGATCGTCGCTCGTATGGCGACTTCGACACGTTCGATGGCATCCATGGTTATGCGTCGCAACGAGCCATCGAAGCGGTAGATGTCGACGACTGCTTTCAGAGTGCTACCAGGCTTGAGGTGTGTTCAGGGTTTGTTTCCTGAAAAGGGCCCATGTAGGGACTCAGGCGGAACAGCGTGACCACTTCCAGGAAACGCATGGCGCGGTCGTCGTTTACGACTTGCAGGCCTCGTTGCTTTAGCAGTTCCAATTGCTGTTCTACGCTGAGGGCCGGCTTGTCGAAGGGCCTCATGTAGTTTTCTCCAGGCAAAAAAAACCCGCACGATTTGAGCTTGCTGACTGGGTCAACCTAGGCTTGGCGGGTGTGTTGGGGTGCATTATAGGTAGGTGCAAGAGCCCGTCAATGTTGGGCTGATGTGAAATTATAACGGGTCGAGGTGCGGAGGGCGGAGTTCGGTCTGGTGATTGAGATAAGGCGTCGTGGTTTTGTCGCAGCAATGTGGAAGCTCCTCAAGAGTTCCAAACGCCAGAAACAACAAAGCCCCTGCATTTCTGCAGGGGCTTTGTTTTGTATGGTGCCGGCACCAGGAGTCGAACCCGGGACCTACTGATTACAAGTCAGTTGCTCTACCAACTGAGCTATACCGGCGTGTGGGCAACGATTATAGCGACTGGATAATTTCTGTAAACCCCTGAATTCAGACTATTTTTGCATCTCTGAAAATCAGGCCCTGCGCAGTACATTTCGCAGCGCTTGCACCGTCCGCCCGATGCGACTGGTTGGCCGGGCGAGTGGCTGCACTTCTGCGTGTTCGGCGCGGTGCAGGGCGGTCGCGAGGTGGTGTTGGGCGTCGCGTTCGCCAGGCTCAGACGTTAATTAGCGAGCAACCCATTTTCAGTCATGGGCAAGAGTGACAAAGCCGCTGAGCGCTGCTGTTTTTCGGTGGTTATGTCGTTTTGATTGGCGGCTTATGCACAACCGAGCACCGTGAAGACGTGCTTAGGCCGGTTTTTGTGGACGCGTTCTCATTTTGTTCGCAAATCCCTGTTTTATTGGTTTTTTCTTTATGTGAACAAAAAATGACCAGAGCTGTTTCAGCACCGAAACAGGCGTGGATATTGGATCCGAGTAAAATCCATCAACAGAGTTATCCACAGGCTGGCGGTAGGTTATTCGCGTTCGGCCAACAACAGAAAATTGCGCGGGGTCAGCGCTGATTCGCAGAAGGTGCCGAGGCGTACGGCGTATCCTTGTTCGGTGAGAAAAAGTGCCCGATCGAGGTTCAGCCAAAGCTCCAGTGGCCGTCGGAATAATCCGCGCAGCAGTTCCAGATTGCGCACTTCGGCCAATCGTTGCCATCCCGCCGCTTCCAGTGCGGCCCAATCTGGCGTGCCGACTGTGGATAACTCTTTGAGATCGGCCAGATCACGGCAGTAATCGGCGAACGGTTTGTCCAGCCAAGCGCTGGGCAGGGAGGGCGTTGGCAAGTATTCGTCGAAGCCGCGCACTTGCCGTTGCAGCAGGTCGAAAGCAAGGCGTCGGGCCATCGAGGTGTCACGCTGACGTCGGACGCGTGCGCCGGCGGTGACGGTTTCACTCATCGGCAGAGCGAGATCTTCCAGCGAGAGTTGTAGGAGCGATACCGATCCTGCGCAGGACAAGGCCTGATATTCGCTACGACTGGTGCGGTTGTAGCAGCAGGGCGCGATCGCCATTTGCTGGCAACCTGCGGCACTGGCCAGTTGCATCAATCGCACATGCAGGTCACCGCAGGCGTGAAGGGCGACGGGCGTGTGATTCGCGCTCAATACAGCAGAGGCGTTCGCCGCCAGTACATCCTGTTCCATATGCAAAGCGTGCAAGTGATGACGCTGACTTAACGCCTGACCGCTGGCGACCAATAAAGGATCGTATTCAACGCAAGTCAGTTGCTGCCCCGCGCCCAACAAGCGTCGCCCCAAATGCCCCTTGCCCGAGCACCAGTCCAGCCAATGCATCGGCTGCGAGGCAAAAGCCACACGGCTGGTAAACGCCTCGATCTGTTGCCACTTGCGCCCCGGTACATCAACACTCAACCGATGCCCCGCAGCTTCCAGCGCATGCCTCGGCAACTCGCCAACCGCGCTCAACTCAGCCGACAACGCCGCCAATGAAGCAAACGGCTCCGGCGCATCAGCAAGATCAGCAGGGTGGTTATGAGCGTTTTCCGCGTCTTCCAGCGACCGTCCGCGTAGCCACGAGGACAATTCCGGGTAGGACGCTTCCCAAGCAAGCGAAAGGTGAGTGAACGGTCGAGGTCTCCACAGCGCCTGATGCTCAATCAAAAAAGCATCCAGCGCGGTGAAGCGGGCGAGTAAGTCCTCGCCCGTCAGCACGTAGGAAGAATCAACGCCCTTGGCAGGCATCGACGCGCAGCCAGCGCTCCAGCAGCTTGAAGCCGCGCACGAGCACGTAAGCCATCAGCAGATAGAACACGCCCGCCGCGAAGAAGATCTCCACCGGCAGATAGGTGCGCGCAATGATCGTGCGCGCCATGCCGGTCAGTTCCAGCAGGGTCACGGTGCTGGCCAGCGCGCTGGCCTTGAGCATCAGGATCACTTCATTGCTGTAGGCCGGCAGGCCGATGCGCGCCGCGCGCGGAAGGATGATGTAGAACATCGCTTTCGGCTTGGACATGCCCAAGGCCCGCGCCGCTTCGATCTCGCCCGGCGGAATCGCCTGAATCGCCCCGCGCAGAATCTCGGCGATGTACGCCGCCGTGTGCAGGGTCATGGTCACCGTGGCACACCAGAACGGATCGCGCAGGTACGGCCACAACGCACTTGCACGCACCGCGTCGAACTGCGCCAAACCGTAATAAACCAGAAACAGCTGAACCAAAAGTGGCGTGCCACGGAAAAAGAAGATGTAGGCGTAAGGCAACGAGCGCACGTACCAGAGCTTGGAGGAGCGGGCGATGCCTAGCGGAATCGCCAGCAGCAAACCGGCGATGACAGCGATGGCCACCAGTTCCAGAGTCAGGGTCGCGCCCTGCGCCAGTTTCGGCAGCCACTTGATGATGACTTCCCAGTTCATTTAAGCGCTCCTCGCAAAGCCGCGAGCGGCGCGTTTTTCCAGGAAGTGCATGCCGGTCATCGCCAGCACGGTCAGGCCCAGGTACATGATCGCGGCGACCATATAGAAGGTGAACGGTTGTTTCGACACGGTCACGCCGATTTGCGCGTGACGCATGATTTCTTCCAGGCCGATCACCGAGACCAGCGCGGTGTCTTTCATCAGGATCATGAACAGATTGCCCAGACCGGGCAGGGCGATGCGCCACATCTGCGGCATGATCAGCCGGGTGAAGATCCGCCATTTCGACAGGCCCAGGGCCTGGCCGGCCTCACGGTGGCCTTTGGGAATGGCGAGGATTGCACCACGGAACACTTCCGTGGCGTAAGCGCCGAAGCACAGGCCGAGGGCGATCACGCCAGCGGCGAAGGCGTTGAGTTGCAGGTCGGGGTTGCCGAAGAACTCACCGAGGGCGCGCATCAGGTTGACCGTACCGAAGTAGATCAACAGTACCCAGAGCAATTCCGGGACGCCGCGCACGAGGGTCGAATAAGTGCCGCCAAGCCATTGCAGCGGCTTGTACGGGGAAGTCTTGGCCAAGGCGCCGAGCAGACCGAGCACCAGTCCCAGGCACAGGGTCGTGAGGGCCAGTTGGACGGTCATCAGCGCGCCGGCAGCGAGGGCCGGGCCGAATCCGTAGAGGTCGATAATCATGGAATTCTGTTCAAATTGCGTCAGGCAAAGTCGGGAGCCGGCGCCGTTGCATCACGGCGCCAGTCCCACAGGTCAGGATCAGTAGATGCTGAACGGGAAGTACTTGTCGTTGATCTTCTTGTAGGTACCGTCGGCGACGATTTCCTTCAGGGCAGTGTTTAACTTCTCACGCAGTGGATCGCCTTTACGTACAGCGATGCCGATCTTGTCGCTTTCTACGACCGGGTCACCTTTGAACTCGTAGTTCTTGCCCGCGTCGCTTTTCAGCCAGTCATAGTTGGCGTACTTGTCGGCGAGGATCGCGTCGACACGACCGGAGGTCAGGTCGAGGTAGGCGTTTTCCTGGGTGTCGTAGAGGCTGACTTTGATGTCATCAGCGTAGGTGTCTTCCAGCCAGGTACCGGCCAGGGTTGCACGCTGAGTACCGATGGTCTTGCCTTTCAGCGAGTCCTTGTCGGTTTTGAAGTCGACGTTTTTCGGTGCGATGAACTGCAGCTTGTTCGAGTAGTACGGGTCGGTGAAATCGACCGCGCCTTTGCGCTCTTCGGTGATCGACAGCGAGGAGATCAGGAAGTCGAACTTCTTCGCGTTCAGGGCCGGAATGATGCCGTCCCAGTCGGACGTGACCACGCTGCATTCGACTTTCATCTTCGCGCAAAGGGCGTCGCCGATGTCTTTGTCGAAGCCGACCACGTTGCCGCTGGCGTCTTTGTTGTTGAACGGCGGGTAAGCCGCTTCGATGCCCATCTTCAGGGTTTCAGCCATGGCACCGGCGCTGAACGCGAGGGTGACGGCGGCGGCCAGGAAGACCTTTTTATAGTTCTGCATGCATGTTGCTCCGTTAGCGGTTGCTGGACATGAATTGTTTGCAGCGCGCCGAAAGCGGGTTTTCGAACACCTGCTGTGGCGATCCTTGCTCTTCTATAAGGCCTTGGTGAAGGAACACCACTTCGCTGGAGACCTGACGGGCGAAGCCCATTTCGTGGGTCACGAGCAGCATGGTGCGGCCTTCTTCGGCCAATGCGCGGATGACACTAAGTACTTCCTGAACCATTTCCGGGTCAAGCGCCGAGGTGGGCTCGTCGAATAGGATCACCTTCGGTTGCATCGCCAGCGTGCGGGCAATCGCCGCGCGTTGTTGCTGACCGCCGGACAATTGCGCCGGGTATGCATGGCGTTTGTCGGAGATGCCGACCTTGGCCAGCAGCGCTTCGGCGACTTCGATCGCTTCAGCTTTGCTCTGACCGAGCACGCGACGCGGGGCCTCGATGATGTTGTCGAGGATGCTCATGTGCGGCCACAGATTAAAGTTTTGAAACACAAAACCAATCTCGGAGCGCAGGCGATTGATCTGTTTGCCGTCGGCGGCAACCAGTTCGCCATTC